>SWCF01004341.1_pt1 | contig 73581 bp, 72 predicted proteins | sample 4690081 | NCBI WGS metagenome assembly SWCF01 (sample SAMN10267280, study PRJNA491770) | bioreactor metagenome | isolation source: DHS bioreactor inoculated with | place: Japan: off Shimokita Peninsula
TTTTTTGCGGTCTGGAATAAAACCTACCAGAGTTCGTAACGCAGGCCGACCCGAACTTCGTGGCTGTTGAAACCGGGATCGTTTGCCTGGATGCCGGTCGCCCCGGCGGTCGCGGTGGCCGCGTCCCAGTTGAACATGTCGCCGCCGGCAATGCTGCGATACCGGTATCCAACATCGATCTTCATATTGTCGGTCACATCATAGGCAACGCCCGCCATGAGGGCGTAGGTAAAGCGCCAGTCGGACTCCCCACCGTGAGCGGTGGTTCCCATGAGTGCCGGGCTTGGGCAGGTCGCACCCACGCAGTAGGAACTGTTGTTGAGGTCGTCCCACTTCACATAGGTGTAGCCCACGCCGGCGCCCACATAGGGCGTGAAACCGACGAACGTGCCGAGATCGACATAGCCGTTGATCATTGCCGAGTAGGCGGTGAACTCGGACGAATCCTCCGAGCGGCAGGTTGTGCCCGCAGGGGCCGTGGGGCAGGGGCTTGCGCTCGATGTGGTTCCGCTGAAGCTGCCGCTGAAACGGTCAACCGTGAAATCGGCGCGCAGCCAGTCCGTAAAGGAATAGCCGAAGCCTACGCCGAAGCTGAAATCCTTGGAGAGCGACGCCGAATTGAACTGGCTGGAACCATAGGACGCGCCGTCGAAAGTGCGGTAGACGAAGGGATCCTTGCCTTCCGTCTTGAGCGAATAGCCGATATCGCCGCGCAGATACCACCCCGAGCCGATTTCTACCGGAACAAGATCCGGCGCCTCTTCGATAACGATCGGTGGGTCGTAGTCGGCAGCCTTGGCAAAGCCGACAGGTGCCGCGGCCAGGATGGCCGATGAGACAAGCAGACGGGTAACTTTGAACATAATCCGAACTCCGCAAGATGCGACGGATTAACGTTGCCCCCGCCGCTGTTCTGACCATTGTTAACCATGGCGGTTAAGCGGCGGTTAAGGCTAACGGAGGGTTAGCGTTTTTATTGGCAAAGCCCTTGCCCCTGAAAGAAGGCGCACAAAAAACCGCCCGGCAGGGACCGGGCGGTTCGAACTGGGCTGGAGTGCCGTATTTACTTGTAGACCGGAGGCTCGAAAGCCGGCGGCTCGTAGCTCACCACCTGTGGCGCAGGTGCGCAATTGGGGTTGCCCGGACCGAATTGATAGCGCAGGCCGGCCCGTGCCTCATGAACGTTGATGCCCTTGTCGAAGCCCGGCGCGACGCCTGAGGCATATTCGAACATGCGGCCGCCATTGATATGCGTGAAGCGGTAACCGACATCGAGATTGAGGTTCTGCGTGAGGCAGTAGGAAGCACCGGCCATCAGCGCATAGGCAAAACGCCAGTTCTTCGACCCCTTGTGAACGACGGTGGAACCGCCGGAGATGGCATTCTCCAGATCGTCCCACATCACATAGGCGCCGCCGATACCAGCGCCCACATAGGGCGTGATGCCGTGATAGGTGCCCAGATCCACATAGGCGTTGGCAAGCAGAAGCAGGGCGCTGTAAGCCGACTTGTCCGTGGATACGCAGGGCGAGCCGCCGCCGCATGTGCCCGAAGTGCTGCCCTCGAAATCAGACTTGAACCAGTAGTCGCCGGTCAGATCCGCACGCAGGTGGCGGTTGATCTGATAACCCACGCCGCCGCCGAGCGAGAAGGCGCCTTTGAGTTTCGTGGTGTCGAAACGGTCGGTGCCGCCGCTGCCGCCATAGGTGATGTATTCGGTGCCGCGCAGACTCGACCAGTGATAATCGAGGTCGCCGCGCAGATACCAGCCGCCGAAGGAGGCAGGCGCAGGCTCGATGAACGGCGGCGGCGGTGGGGCCTCGACGATCGGCGGCTCGTATAGATCGGCCGCATTGCCGAGAGTCGGGGCGAAAAGCATAAAGGCCGCCCCGAAAACCTTCAGGTGTTTCAACATGACTTCCCATCCTTGGCGTCGCCGCGGCCCCCCTTGGGCACATGGCTGATTGCTGGTTGACGGGATATTTGAATAAAAAAGTTAAGTACGGCTTAACCTTAAGACTTAACCACATTCACAATGCACGCTTTGCGCGAAATAGGTGGAAGCGCAATGCAAAACGGCCCGATGAAATGTTCTTCACCGGACCGCCAGAAAACCCGCAGACACCAGTCTCCCAAAGCCGGGAGAAATCACCTGGCTTTCACAAAAACAACGGAAAAACAAGAAGATAGAGACCCCCGCGCGCCCTTTCGGACACACGAGGGTTGTCATGATCATGCAGCGTTTTTCGAATTCGAAATAGCCATCACGATATCGTCCACCACGCTTTCGACGAGCGCGGAATCATCCGCCTCCGCCATGACGCGGATCAGCGGCTCGGTGCCTGAAGGCCTGATGACGAGGCGTCCGCCCGTACCCAGACGCGCCTCCCCTTCCGCGATTGCCGCCTTGACGGGCGCTGTTTCCAGGGGCGCGCCGCCGCTCACCCGAACATTCTTGAGAAGCTGGGGCACCGGCTCAAACTTCTTGCAGACCTCGCTTGCCGGCTTGTTCTGCCGCTTGATGCAGGCAAGCACCTGAAGTGCGGCCACCAGGCCATCCCCGGTGGTGGAGAAATCGGAAAGCACCACGTGGCCGGACTGCTCGCCGCCGACATTCAGGCCGTTGGCGCGCATGCGCTCCACCACGTAGCGATCGCCCACCTTCACCCGGTGCAGATCGAGCTTGAGATCGTTCAGGAACCGCTCGAAACCGAGATTGGACATGATCGTAGCCACAACACCGCCGCCCGACAGGCGGCCGGTCTGATGCCAGGACTCGGCGATCAGCGCCATGATCTGATCGCCGTCGATCACCGTGCCCTTCTCGTCCACCATCACGACGCGATCAGCGTCACCGTCCAGCGCGATACCCACATCGGCGCGAACCTCATGCACCTTGCGGGCAAGGCTCAGCGGATGCGTGGACCCGCAATCCTCATTGATGTTGACGCCGTTCGGCTCGTCATGGATCGCGACCACTTCGGCGCCGAGCTCCCAGAGAACCGCTGGCGCGACCTTGTAGGCAGCACCATTGGCGCAATCGACCACGATGCGAAGCCCCGAAAGCGACATGGAGCGGGGCAGGGTGCGCTTTGCGAACTCGATATAACGGTCGTGCACGCCATCGACGCGCTTGGCCCGGCCGAGCGCACCATTGTCGGCGAGCGCAAGCTCGACCTCCTTGTCGAGCATGGCTTCGATGCGTCCCTCGATCTTGTCGGAAAGCTTGTAACCGTCCGGACCGAACAGCTTGATGCCGTTATCGTAGTAGGGGTTGTGCGAGGCGGAAATCATCACACCGATATCGGCCCGCAACGAGCGCACCAGCATGGCGACCGCCGGCGTCGGGATCGGGCCCAGTAAGAACACATCCATGCCCGCAGCGCAAAAACCCGAGACCAGCGCATTTTCAATCATATAGCCGGACAGACGTGTATCCTTGCCAAGAACCACGCGGTGGCGATGGCTGCCATTCTGGAAGGACAGGCCAGCCGCCATCCCGACTTTCATGGCGATCTCGGCCGTCATGGGAAAACGGTTCGCGCGGCCGCGAATACCGTCCGTACCAAAATACTTCTTTGCCATTGTATCCTTAGTCCTGCCCCTCGGGCGCACTTTGTCTGCTTTACGTGTCAAAGCGGCTTTCCCTCGATCCACTATCTGCCACAGGAGCAGTGACGAAGCGCATCAAATTCTGTGAGACAGTGTAACGCTCTCGATATGAACCGGTAATTGCCAATTATGGTTAATAATCAACTAACAGACAGCTGATGATAGCCGAGCTGGATTGCTTTCCAACAAAAACGATACTGATCAAAAGAAAATCGCCGTGAACTGATGTCACGGCGATTTGTTTTTCTGCAACGGAATTGGGATTCGCGTCAACCCTGCGGTTGAGGCTCCATGCCGCCTTCCGGCTCCTCGCCGTCCTTCTTCTTGCCTTGCTTGCGAGCGCCCGCCTTCGGCACCGCGGAGCCACGCGAGGGCGGCGTGTCGTCACCCATGTCGCGCGAAGGCTTGTCGCCACGCAGCAGAGCCCGGATTTCATCGCCCGAAAGCGTTTCATATTCCAGAAGCCCTTCGGCGATGGCGATCCAGCCCTTCTTGTGCTTGGTCAGGATGGAACGCGCGGTCGAGTAGGCCTCGTCGATCAGACGGCGCACTTCGCTGTCGATCTTCTGCTGGGTTTCCTGCGACATATTCTGCTGGCGCGCCACGGAATGGCCAAGAAACACCTCTTCCTGGTTCTCACCATAGGCCACCTGGCCGAGTTCGTCGGAAAAGCCCCATTGCGTGACCATGGCGCGGGCAAGCTTCGTCGCCTGCTCGATATCGGAGGAAGCGCCGGAGGTGATGTTCTCCTTGCCGAACTTCAGTTCCTCGGCCACGCGCCCACCCATCATGATGGCAAGCCGCGAAATCATCCACTTATAGCTCATGGAATAGCGGTCGCCCTCAGGCAGCTGCATGACCATGCCCAGCGCGCGACCGCGCGGGATGATGGTCGCCTTGTGCACCGGATCGGCCTTGGGCACCTGCAGGGCAACGATAGCGTGACCAGCCTCGTGATAGGCCGTCAGTTCCTTCTCTTCCTGCGTCATGGCGTTCGAGCGGCGCTCGGCGCCCATCATGACCTTGTCCTTGGCGTCCTCGAACTCCTGCATGGTGACAAGACGCTTGTTGCGCCGCGCTGCCATCAAAGCAGCCTCGTTGACCAGGTTTGCGAGATCGGCGCCCGAAAAGCCCGGCGTACCGCGCGCCATGATCTTGAGATCGACATTCGGCGCGAGCGGCACATTGCGCACATGCACCTTGAGGATCTTCTCACGGCCCGCGACATCCGGGTTGGGAACCACGACCTGCCGGTCGAAACGGCCCGGACGCAGAAGCGCGGGGTCCAGCACGTCCGGACGGTTGGTCGCCGCGATCAGGATAATACCCTCATTGGCCTCGAAACCGTCCATCTCGACCAGAAGCTGGTTCAGTGTCTGCTCGCGCTCGTCATTGCCGCCGCCCAGGCCGGCGCCACGATGGCGGCCGACTGCGTCGATCTCGTCAATGAAGATGATGCAGGGCGCGTTCTTCTTCGCCTGCTCGAACATGTCGCGCACGCGGGAGGCGCCGACACCAACGAACATTTCAACGAAATCAGAACCGGAAATGGTGAAGAAGGGCACGTTCGCCTCACCCGCGACCGAGCGCGCGAGAAGCGTCTTGCCGGTTCCGGGAGGGCCGACGAGCAGCACGCCGCGTGGAATCTTGCCACCGAGCCGCTGGAATTTCTGCGGATCGCGCAGGAACTCCACGATCTCCTCAAGGTCTTCCTTGGCCTCGTCGACACCTGCCACATCCTGGAAGGTCACGCGGCCATGCGCCTCGGTCAGAAGCTTTGCCTTGGACTTGCCGAACCCCATGGCCCGCCCTGAGCCCGACTGCATCTGACGCATGAAGAAAATCCACACGCCGAGGATCAGGATCATCGGCAGCCACGAGATCAGGTAGCCAAAGAAGGAGTTGGAACCATCGGTTTCCGGCCGGGCATTGATCGTGACGCCGCGCTCCTCCAGACGCTGCACGAGCGAAGGATCGCCCGGCGAATAGGTCTGGAATGGCGTGCGATTACCGGTATAGGTGCCGGTGATGCGATTGCCGGTGATGGTGACGGATTCGATGCCGCCGGAGGAGACCTCCTGCAGGAACTGCGAATAGGCGATCTCTCGCGTCGCTCCACGCTGCTGAGGCGCCTGGAACAGATTGAAGAGCGCTATCAGCAGGACGGCGATGATCGCCCAAAGCGCAAAATTTCTATAATTCGGATTCATGTAAGTCCCGCATACTCGCCGAACCCGGCGATCGTCCGTTTTTCGAAGTCCAGATTAACATAGGGAGCCGCCGCATTCTTGCCAAGCCGACGGTGCGCCTGAACTCGACGTTAGGTTAAGCCTCCACTTTGAATGTGGTGTCGTGATGGCAGGCGATAATTGTTTTTGCCCCGAACACCCCGACAAGCGCATTGGCGGGAGCCAGATCGAAGGAAGGCAGAAGCCGGGCCCATGGCGCTGGAATCCGGATGCCACCGTTCGCAGCGGCCAGTCTGGCAGCTTCTGTCGGGGTATTCTGCCGCCAAAGCGCCGGCTCGCTGGATTGTGCAGCAAAAAGAAGGTCCTGCGGGATTCCGGCTGCACCTTCCGGCGTGGTGCCGGATGCCCCCTCGCCAAAGGGCGCCATCTGCCGGTCCGGGCCGGCACGCAGCCAGTAGCGCCCATCCCAGAGAACCGGACCGGCCTCCTGCATGACGGGAAGATTTCGTCTCTCGCGATACAGATGAATTCCCGCACGACGCACATCCACCACAGCCCGCGACAATGTGGCGCAAAGCCCTGAACGCACAGCTCTGAAGGCGTTTTCGCTGGCATCAATCCCCGCAAGATGCGCTCCTCCCCCCGCCATCGCCATGGCGATCCGAAAGGCATAGAGTGCAGCCTCCTCGTCTTCGCTGCCCATGAGCCCGGCTTTCAATCGGTAGAGGCCGGGCGCGGCGACCGAAAGATTCCGCGCGATCAGAAGCGCCGCCCTTCGCCCAAGATCGGTGCGGGCTTCTGCCGCCTTGCCCGCCGCATCCGCAAGATGCGCGATTGCGCCATCCGTGAGACCGTGCCGCGCACGCACGCGCTCAAATGCAATGTTCTCATTGCTGGGATCATCAACCCACTCTAGGCCCTTTTCGCGAAGATAGGCCCGCAAGGCCCCGCGCCGCACGCCCAGCAGGGGGCGAGCGAACCAGATGTCGCCCTCATAAAGCGTCGCCGGTGCGATTCCGGCGCTGCCGCGCCCCTCACCGCGCGCATTGCGCATGAAAACGGTCTCTGCCAGATCATCCTGCGTGTGACCGGTAAAGACCATGTCGGCATCCATTTCGCGCGCCGTTTCAGCGAGGAGGGCGAGACGGGCTTCGCGCGCCGCCGCCTGTACGCCGGAGCCTGTGCGCGGTGTCGACCAGACGAGCGTCCGATGGGAAATGCCGTTTTTCCGGCAAAGCTCACCCACCGCCCGCGCCTCGGCCGCTGCTTCGGGGCGCAGGCCATGGTCAATCGTCACCGCAGTCAATGCGGGAGCATCGGCACCAGTGGAGAGGAACTCATGAAGAAGAAAAAGAAGAGCAAGGGAATCGCCCCCACCCGAAACCGCGGCGATCACATGACGGCGGGCACCAAAATTGCCCCGGTGATCAAAAGCGGAAAAAAAACGCGTGAAATCTTGCGAAAGAGGGGACAGCATTGCCGGGTCAGCAGCCCGCGAGCGCCTGTTCCTGCTTGATACGCTCGGTAAGCGCGCCGGAGACAGCGGGATATTTCTGGCCGATTTCCTTGTACGTCGCGCAGGCCACGTCGCGCTGGTTCATCGCGGCAAGGGAAATGCCAAGCTTGAGAAGCATGTCGGGGGCCTTTTTGGCGTCCGGGTAATCGCGGCTGGCACGCAGGAAAACCTCAGCGGCGTCGCGATAGCGGTCTTGCCCCAAAAGCGCCTCGCCGAGCCAGAAATGGGCGTCCGGCGCCCGCGCATCGCTTGGAAAGCGCTCGATGTGCTGGCGAAAACCGGCTTCAGCGGTTTTGTAGTCGCCCGAAAGAATGAATTCGTAGGAATTGCGATAGAGTTCCTCCGGATTGTCGGCTGCCGGAAGCGCCGCAACGTCATTGCCGCTCCCCGGTCCCGCATCGCCCCGTCCCGTACCATCCTGTCCGGGTTGAACGAGATCCACCGGTGCGCCTGCCTCGCCGCCGATCACATTGCCATTGGCATCGAAACGAATGCTGCCGAGCGTGCGGGGCGGCTCGCCGAGGGTCGGCGCCGCGCCCGTTCCGCCCGGCGCATTGCCGGTGCCGAGGGTTTCGGCACCGGCGCTATCGTTTCCGGCAACATCGTTTCCGGCCGGAGGCGGCATCGCCTCCGATCGCTGTTTGGGCGCAGAGCCGCCACCGGCCGCTCCACCCTTCTTCTCAAGCTCCTGGAAGCGGAACTCGTTGTCTTCCTGCATGCGGCGCAGCTGGTCCTGCATTTGCAGGATCTGGAAATTCAGTTCCTCGACACGCCCGTTGAGTTGGCGAAGCTGCTCTTCGAGACCGGAGATGCGCGGATCGCCCGCCTGGGCGAGAATGATCCGTTCGCCACCATGTTGCAGCAAGGCAGGCTGCGCCTTTGGCGCCACCGCTCCGACCTGACCTCCAAAATCGAAGGCCATTGCCGGACCGGCCATAAGAAGAGGCAACGCCAGAACGCTGCCCAGAACCGTTCGCAAAAACATTGCAATCTCGCTTTCGCAAATATCATGACGGGGTACTTTTACCCCGATTTGCTCTTTATCAGGGCCGGAGACTTCGGCCAAATTTTGATTTTTTGCCCGCTTCTTCCGGGCTACAATGCCTTTGCCCCTCGAAAGCAGACGCTTAACCCGCTATATGGCGCGTCAAAGGATTTCGAATGGCACGGATTTATCAGACGCGTTCCTGGGAAGACCAGTTATCGCCCGCACTCACGGAAATGGAGTTGCTGGCGCTGGAAGCCTATGCCCGGCTGCCCCAGGATTTTCGCGAACTCACGGGTGAGATCATCATCCAGATTTCGGAATTTCCCACCGAAGAGATCATGGACGATCTGGCTCTGGAAACCCCGTTCGACCTGCTGGGTCTTTTCGAGGGCCGCGGCATCGCCGAACGCTGGAATCCCGCGACCGGCGAGGGGCCCAACCGCATCACGCTCTATCGCCGTGCGATCCTCGATTACTGGGCCGAAAACGAGGAAACCCTGGGCGATATCATCACCCATGTGCTGATCCACGAGGTCGGCCATCATTTCGGCCTGTCCGACGACGATATGGCCCGCATCGAAGACACCGTCATGTGACGCCCGTTGCAGCGAGACGCTCTACAGGCGGACCATTCGGGTCTTGTTGATGCAAAGTCTCAGGGTGCGGAACACATAGAACAGCAGGCCTATGCCAAAGGTGATGATCGTTATGATGATCCAAAGGATCACATGGCCGATCACCTCGGCTAGAGCGTTTCAGTTTTTCACGGAAGCGTATCCAGCATTTGCAAGATAGTTTGCGCACTCTTGCGGTTTGATGGTCGTAACAAGGCTTCCTATGGCGCGCCATGTGTCCTCGACGGTTCGCTTCTGGAGGATACGCATCCAGTGCTTGATTTTGGCGAATGCCTGCTCGATCGGGTTGAGGTCGGGCGAATAGGGCGGCAGGAACCAGAGCCTTGCGCCAACCGCCCTGATGGCCTTGCGGATCGCTGCTGACTTGTGGCTGCCGAGATTGTCCATGACGACGATATCGCCCGGCTTGAGCGCGGGCACGAGGATCTGTTCGACATAGGCCTTGAAGCACTGGCCGTTGATCGGACCGTCGAAGACACAAGGCGCCGTCAGCCGGTCGCAGCGCAACGCGCCAAGAAAGGTCAGGGTTCGCCAATGCCCATGCGGCGCAAATCCTCGAAGGCGTTTGCCGCGTTTGCCCCATCCCCTGAGCGGAGCCATATTGGTCTTGATCCAGGTTTCATCAATGAACACCAGCCTGCTGGGATCAAGCCCGGCCTGCAAAGACTGCCAACGTTGACGCCGTCGCGCGATGTCGGCGCGCGCCTGCTCAAGGGCGAACAGTGTTTTTTTTGAAGCTGAGCCCCTCGCGCCGCAGGAACTTCCAGATCGTATCATGTGAGGCCTTTACGCCACGCGCAGCCAGTTCATCCTTCAACCCATGCAGCGTCAGATGCGATGTCTGGTTGACGCGCTCGATGATGAAGGCCCGGTGCGGTTCCAGAATGCGCTTGCGGTGGCCGCCCATCTTGCTCGGCGCCACCGAACCCGTCGCACGGTAGCGCTGTGACCACTTCACTGCAGCAGACACAGAAACCTCAAAACGGGCGGCAACCGAACGGCAGGTCTCGCCAGCCTCAATGGCAAGAACAACACGCTCTCGAAGATCATTGGAAAGAGGTGCTGTCATCAGAGGCTGGCCTCCTAACCAGCCAGCATCTTGAATCACAAAACCATCAAAAACGGAATCCCGTCGATTCAGTAAAACACTGAAACGCTCTAGGTTCAGATCGCATTCCAGCTTCGCGATCTGATGACCTTCGCGGTTGATCAGGTATGTCTTGTTGATGATCGACTTGTAAAAATAATAGATCGCAAAGAATGCACCGATACCGAGCGTCAGGACCGATATGATCGCCCATATGACGAGGTAACCGATGGCTTCCATGATCGAATATTCGCAACGAAGCCTGACGGCATTTCCGGATGCAGCCGCCGATCCGACATTGTTGATGACATGAACGGTGTTCATCGAACTCACTCCCCCTGAAGCCATCGGCATTCAAGCAGAAGTCCCGCACCGACATCAACCTATAATTGTAAATTCCCTAATATTCGCCCAGCTTCATGTCAGACGTGTAATCCAGCCCGTCGACTTCCTTGCAGACTGCCTGCCCGCAGCGCATGGTCCCGGCTTCCGCGTCATAGGCGTATGTTGGGGAACCATGCAGGTGCCATCCCTTGTTGAGGGCGGCCGTGACCTTGTGGCAAAAGCTGGAATCGTCTGGTCCCGTCAGAAATCTGTAGAGCTTCACCGGTCTTTCTCCCTGATTGCGCGCGAGCGGGCGATCAGACGCTCGGCCATATCCAGATGCAGGCGCTCGACCATGCGTCCATCGAGCGAAATCACGCCGCGCCGCTGGTTTTCGGGTCGGCTGAAGGCCGCGACAATGGCCTCCGCCTCGGCCAGTGCTTCCACAGAGGGAGCAAAGACTGTATTGGCCGGACCAATCTGCGCGGGATGAATGAGCGTCTTGCCGTCGAACCCCATGGCACGCGCTTCAGCGCATGAGCATTCAAAGGCCTCAAGGTCGCGAAAATCATTCGAGACCCCGTCAAGAACGCTGAGGTCTCCCGCCCGCGCCGCCATAACCATTTGCAGAAGGAAGGGGGCCAGATGACGCCGGTCGGGCGTCAGCGCGATGCCCGTATCCTTGGCAAGGTCGTTGGTGCCCGCCACAAGACAGGACAACCGCGCCGCCGCATCGCGCCCCAGCGCGGCAATGGGCCCCAGATTGAGAATGGAGCGCGGCGTCTCGATCATGGCCCAAAGCGCCAGCGAGCGCGGTGCGTCCGTCTCGTCGAGAGCGGCATCCGCCGCCAAAACATCCTTTGGCCCATCCACCTTCGGCAGCAGAATGGCGTGGGGCCGCATGGCGCGTGCAGCCAGCAGATCCTCCGTCCCCCACTCGCTGGAAAGTGCGTTGATGCGTATCACCACTTCCATGCGCGGGCGTTCGTTACCCGCAAGAAAAGTGCGCAGCCGCTCACGCGCAGCCGATTTTTCCTCGGGCGCGACCGCGTCCTCAAGATCGAAGATCACGGCATCGCAGCCAAGCGAGGCGCATTTGCGCATCGCCTTCTCATTGCTGGCGGGCACATAAAGGACGGAGCGGCGATGATGAGGCTTTTCATGCATCCCTGTTTCATGGCGCAGCCGCGCCCCACGCGCAAGAGACTTTGCTTTGCCGCCCGCCTTGTGTAAGGAGAGGCGACAGATGGAATGGCCGGGCAGACGACGGCCGCGCAAAAAAACGGACCGGTTTCATGGATAAGTTCACCAAGCTGACGGGCGTCGCCGCCCCCTTGCCGATCGTCAATGTCGACACCGACATGATCATCCCGAAGGACTATCTGAAGACGATCAAGCGCACTGGCCTCGGCACCGGGCTTTTCGCCGAGATGCGCTACAACGAGGATGGCTCGGAGAACCCGGATTTCGTTCTCAACAAGCCCGCCTATCGCAAGGCCAACATCCTCGTCACCGGCGACAATTTCGGCTGCGGTTCGAGCCGCGAACACGCCCCTTGGGCGCTTCTCGATTTCGGCATCCGCTGCGTGATCTCCACCAGCTTTGCCGACATCTTCTACAACAATTGCTTCAAGAACGGCATTCTGCCCATCAAGGTGAGCCAGGAAGAGCTGGACATGCTGATGGACGATGCCCAGCGCGGCTCCAACGCCACGCTCTCGGTCGATCTTGAAGAGCAGGAAATCCGTGGCCCCGATGGCGGTGTCGTCAAGTTCGAGATCGACGCCTTCAAGCGCCACTGCCTTCTGAACGGCCTCGATGATATCGGCCTGACCATGGAAAAGGCGCCGGCGATCGACACGTTCGAGCACAAATACACCGAAAGCCATCCGTGGGCGTAGGCTCCGGCAACGGGGGCGAAGGCGGCGGGCGCCGCCTCATTTCCACCGGCTCTCCGTTCGAGAGGACGGCCGGCTACAGTCGCGCCGTGGTGGATGGAGACTGGTGCTTCGTTTCAGGCACCACCGGCTATGACTACACGACCATGACCATGCCCGAAAGCGTGGAGGAGCAGACGCGAAATTGCCTCTCCACCATTCGGGCGGCTCTGTCGGAAGGCGGTTTCGAACTCGCCGACGTGGTGCGCGCGCATTACTACGTGACCAGCCGCTCTTACGTTTCGCGTGTTTTCCCCATTCTCGGCGAAGCGTTCGGCGACATCCGCCCCGCCGCTACGATGATTGTCTGCGAGCTGAACGAGCCGGAGATGAAAATCGAGATCGAGGTGACCGCGCTCCGGCGCAACCGTACCGGTTCATAAGCCGGCAGCCTTGCGCAAAACCGCATAGCGGATTAGCAAGTGCCTCGAATTCCATTCGAGAAGCACCCCCAAGAGGCACACATGGCAACGCGCAAACTTCTTCTGCTCCCCGGTGACGGTATCGGCCCCGAGGCGATGGCCGAGGTCAAGAAACTCATCGAGATGATGAATGCCGACTTCAACACCGGCTTCCAGACCGAAGAAGGCCTCGTTGGCGGCAGCGCCTATGACGCGCATGGCCAGGCCATCTCCGATGCCGACATGGAAAAGGCCATGGCGGCCGACGCCGTGCTGTTCGGCGCTGTCGGCGGTCCCAAGTGGGATGGCGTGCCTTATGAGGTCCGTCCGGAAGCCGGCCTGCTGCGCCTGCGCAAGGACATGGAGCTCTTCGCCAATCTGCGGCCGGCAATCTGCTATCCGGCGCTCGCGGCTTCTTCCTCGCTGAAGTCCGACGTGGTGGAAGGTCTCGATATTCTGATCGTTCGCGAATTGACCGGAGGCGTCTATTTCGGCGAGCCGAAGGAGATCATCGATCTGGGCAACGGCCAGAAGCGCGGCATCGACACGCAGGTCTACGACACTTTCGAGATCGAGCGCATTTCCGGCGTCGCCTTCGAGCTGGCCCGCACCAGGAGCAACAAGGTCTGCTCCATGGAAAAGCACAACGTCATGAAGTCCGGCGTTCTATGGAAGGAAGTGGTCGCCCAGACGCACAAGGCGAAATATTCCGATGTCGAACTCACCCACATGCTGGCCGACGCCGGTGGCATGCAGCTTGTGCGCTGGCCCAAGCAGTTCGACGTGATCGTCACCGACAATCTGTTCGGCGACATGCTCTCGGACGTCGCCGCCATGCTGACCGGCTCCCTCGGCATGCTGCCGTCGGCCTCGCTCGGCGCCCCCGACCCGAAGACCGGCAGCCGCAAGGCGCTCTACGAGCCGGTTCATGGCTCCGCTCCCGACATTGCCGGCAAGGGCATCGCGAACCCGATCGCCATGATCGCGTCCTTCGCCATGTGCCTGCGTTATTCCTTCAACATGGTCGAGGAAGCCGACCGGCTTGAAAAGGCGATCGCCGCCGTGCTGGATGACGGCCTGCGCACGAAGGACATCCTGTCCGACGGCGGCACCGAGGTCAGCACCAGCCAGATGGGCGACGCCGTCGTCGCCAAATACAAGGCCCTCGCATAGCAACGGGCGGCCGGCCCCGCCGGCCGCATCCCTTCCCCGGCCTTCCCCGGCCTTCCTCGGAACGGGAAGCGCGCAGCCACGTTGACTTCACGCTGATAAAGCGTAAAACAGCGCGCGGAAACGGAGACTGCCTCGCCATGCGCGCTTTTACGCCTGCGCATCACGCTCAAAGCCTTTTGAGCGCTTTCGGGAACGAAAGCGACGGTTTCCGCTTTACCAAAACGACGGCCAAAACGACCACGAAAACGGTCTGACCCTCCTGGCTGCTCGTTCTCTCCCCGGGCATGTCGGGGAGGAAGAGCCCGCTCATGGCCGGCGGGACTTCAAAAAAGCCAAGCGGAGAGGAACAGGAGTTTTAGCCATATGGGTTTCAAGGTAGCTGTTGCGGGCGCCACCGGTAATGTGGGCCGCGAAATGCTGAACATCCTCGAGGAGCGCGGCTTCCCGGCGGACGAGATCGTGCCGCTTGCCTCACGCCGCTCCGTCGGTACGGAAGTCTCCTACGGCGATAAGACGCTGAAGGTGAAGGCGCTCGAATCCTACGATTTTTCCGACACCGACATCTGCCTGATGTCTGCCGGCGGTTCGGTCTCCAAGGAGTATTCTCCGAAGATCGGAAAGCAGGGCTGTGTTGTCATCGACAACTCCTCGGCCTGGCGTTACGACCCGGACGTTCCGCTGATCGTTCCCGAAGTGAACCCCGACGATGTCGACGGCTTCACAAAGAAGAACATCATCGCCAATCCGAACTGCTCCACGGCGCAGCTCGTTGTCGCGCTGAAGCCGCTGCACGATGCAGCAACCCTCAAGCGCGTGGTGGTTTCCACCTACCAGTCGGTTTCCGGCGCCGGCAAGGAAGGGATGGACGAACTCTTCGAGCAGACCCGCGCCGTCTTCGTCGCCGATCCGATCTCGACCAAGAAGTTCACCAAGCGCATCGCCTTCAACGTCATTCCGCACATCGACGTCTTCATGGAAGACGGCTTCACGAAGGAAGAGTGGAAGATGGTCGCGGAAACGAAGAAGATGCTCGATCCCAAGATCAAGCTGACGGCCACCTGCGTGCGCGTTCCTGTCTTCATCGGCCATTCCGAGGCCGTGAACATGGAATTCGAAAAGCCCATCACGGCTGACGAAGCGCGCGACATTCTGCGCGACGCGCCTGGTTGCCAGGTAATCGACAAGCGCGAGGACGGCGGCTACGTGACGCCCTACGAAAGCGCGGGCGAGGACGCGACCTATATCAGCCGTCTTCGCGAAGATCCGACCATCGACAATGGCCTGGCCATGTGGGTCGTCTCAGACAATCTGCGCAAGGGCGCAGCGTTGAACACGATCCAGATCGCCGAACTGCTTATCGCCCGCGGCCTCATCCAGCCGAAGAAGCAGGCCGCCTGAAGATTTTTCGGGCTTCACGGTTGAACTGGAGCATTTTGCAGCCAGGTGGAATCACCTGACGTCTGCATAAATGCGGAAAAACAAAGAGATAGATCGGTTCAGGGTTTCCGTGAAACGGTGAACCGATCCAGGAAAGGCGGGCCTTCGGGCCCGTTTTTTATTGTCATGCTTTCATCAGGTTGGCGCTCGCCCCTCACCCCAAACAAAAAGACGGGCCAGAAGCCCGCCTTTTTTATTCACATCTGCCAGCAGCTTATTCGCCAGCAGCTTCCTCGGCCGGAGCTTCAGCCGGCTCGGCAGCAGCAGCGGCGGCCTCAGCGGCGGCAGCCTTGGCGTCTTCCTCGGCCTGCTTGGCAGCGTCGAGACGCTCCTGGGCCTTCTTGCCGGGCAGACCCTTGGCCGGGTTGTTGCGCGACGGACGCTTGGCGAGGCCGGCCTGGTCGAGGAAACGCAGGACGCGATCGGTCGGCAGGGCGCCGTTGTCCAGCCAATGCTTGACGCGCTCCTCGTTCAGAACGATGCGGTCGCCGTCCTTCGGGAGCATCGGATTCCACGAACCGAGCTTCTCGATGAAGCGGCCATCACGCGGCGAACGCACGTCGGCAACGACGACGTGATAATAAGGACGCTTCTTGGAGCCCGCGCGGGCCAGACGGATCTTCAGTGCCATGATGTCTTCCTTTCGATAATGGCATTCAGGCCGGCACGGTGTGCCGGAATCTCAAGCGCGGCTCGCCGCGCAGTTCAGTGGGCGGCATGGGTTCGGCACCCAGCCTTCTTGCAACGGCCTGTGAGGCCAGATTGTCCGGATGGACGAAACTCATCAGCGGCGGCAGCCGCAATTCCTCGGTGGCCCACACCTGGACGCGCCGCGCGGCTTCCACCGCATAGCCCTTGCCCTCGAAACCCGCATAGAGGCTCCAGGCCAGTTCCGGTTCGTCGATCAGCGGCGGGTGCCAAAGACCCGCATATCCCGCGACCGCTTCCCCCTCCTTCGGCACAACGGCGAACATGCCGTAGCCGTTCAGCGCCCATGCACCCGGCAAGGCGGCGAACTGCGTCCACGCCTCGAAAGCGTTCTTCGGCCCGCCAATATGGCGGGTGCGCTCCGGATCCGCGCAGAAGGCCGCATAGGCGGGAAAATCCTCCCGCTTCCAGCCGCGCAGGATCAGGCGCTCGCTTTCGAGAACGGGGATCATCAGGAAGAAGGTCCTTCCGGGCCTGTGCCGTGCTCCACGGCAATGGCCTCGTGATGGCGAATGACCTCACGAATGATGAAATTCAGGAACTTCTCCGCGAAATCGGGATCGAGATGCGCTTCCTCGGCCAGACGGCGCAACCGGGCGATCTGCCTTGCCTCACGCTCGAGATCGGCCGGCGGCAGATCATTGGTGGCCTTCAGATGCCCCACTGCCTTCGTGCAGCGAAAGCGCTCTGCCAGCATGTGCACGAGCGCCGCATCGATGTTGTCGATCGAGGCGCGCAGCTCGAGCAGCTTTTCCTTCGCTGCGTTGATGTCACCGCTCATACAGTGTTCCTCATTTCTTCTTCGGGAGGCCCGGAAGACCGCCCGGCAAACCGGGGAGCCCTGGCAAACCGCCACCGGCAAGGCCCGGAAGCCCGCCTTTGGGGAGCCCGCCCTTTGGCAATCCGCCACCGAGTCCGGCGGCTTCCGCCTGTTTCTGGAGCGCTTCGAGCTGCTTTGGATCCATGTTCGACAGGTCCGGCATGCCCCCCATGCCTCCCGCCATGCCTCCAAGGCCCATCTTCTGGGCCATTCCGCCCATCAGGCCCCGCATCATGCCGCCCTTCTTTCCCTTGCCGCCCATGGCCTTCATCATGTCGGCCATCTGGCGATGCATCTTGAGAAGCTTGTTGATCTGCGCGGCGTCCGTACCGGAACCGGCGGCAATGCGCTTCTTGCGGCTGTGCTTGAGAATATCGGGATTGGCGCGTTCCTTGGCCGTCATCGACTGGATGATGGCGATCTGGCGGCCAAACATCTTGTCGTCGAGACCGGCGGCAGCCATCTGGTCCTTCATCTTGCCCATGCCGGGCATGAGCCCCATGATGCCGCCCATGCCGCCCATCTTCTGCATCTGGCGAAGCTGATCGGCGAGATCGTTCAGGTCGAACTTGCCTTCCTGCATCTTCTTCGCCATCGCCGCGGCCTTTTCCGCGTCGATGGTTTCGGCAGCCTTCTCGACCAGCGAAACGATGTCGCCCATGCCGAGAATTCGGTCGGCGATGCGCTTGGGATGGAACTCCTCCAGCGCATCCATCTTCTCGCCGACGCCGATGAGTTTGATCGGCTTGCCGGTGACCGCACGCATGGAAAGGGCAGCACCACCGCGTCCGTCGCCATCCATGCGGGTGAGCACGAGGCCGCTAATGCCGACGCGGTCGTTGAAATTATTCGCGAGATTGACGGCGTCCTGACCGGTCAGCGAATCGGCGACCAGAAGGATTTCATGCGGATTGGCGACACGCTTGATGTCGGCCATCTCGACCATGAGCGGCTCGTCGATATGCGTACGGCCGGCAGTGTCGAGGATCACAACATCGTAGCCGCCGAGCTTCGCGGCCTGCACCGAACGCTTGGCAATATCGACCGGAGACTGATCCGGTACGATGGGCAGCGTTGCAACACCTGTCTGCTCGCCAATCTGCTTCAGCTGTTCCTGCGCGGCGGGCCGGCGGGTATCGAGCGAGGCCATCAGGACCTTCTTGCCCTGGCGCTCGGTCATGCGCTTGGCGATCTTGCCCGTGGTCGTGGTCTTGCCCGAGCCTTGCAGGCCAACCATCATCACCACGACCGGCGCCGGCGCGTTGAGATCGATGGTGGCGCCTTCCGCACCCAGCATCTCGACCAGCTCGTCATGAACGATCTTGACGACCATCTGGCCGGGCTTGATCGACTTCAGGACTTCCGCGCCAACCGCCTTCTCGCGCACACGGTCGGTAAAGGAACGCACCACATCCAGCGCGACGTCAGCCTCGATGAGCGCCCTGCGCACCTCGCGCAACGCCGCCGCGACATCCGCCTCCGACAGCGAACCGCGACCGGTCAGGCCGTTCAGGATGGAACCAAGGCGTTCCTGAAGCGATTCAAACATCCGCGTTCCTCATTTCTCGCATCATTGACGATCCGAGACGTAATGCATCCGCAGCCAAGCTTCAAACAGCGCGCAAAGCCAAAATGCACCCGGGGGCGCCTCGCGCTGCCGGGTGTTGACCTCCAGGATCCTTGCCTCGATGCAAAATTGTCCTGGTCGGCTGCTCGGAGTTGTCACTCTTCGCGGAAATTCGGGGCCTGTAGACAGGAAAACCGCGCCAGAGTCAAGAGAACGCCGCCCGGCACAAGGCCGAGCGGCGTTCCAATCGGGGCAGGGATGGTCCGATTCCTGATCAGCGCAGCACATACACGATGCGGCGTGTTTCGGGTTCCACCAATACCGGCTGCTGGTTCACATAGACATAACGGTACTGGTAATCCGGAATCTCGCGCACCTCCACCGTATCCGGCAAGGCCGCCCCCACCACGACTTCACCGTCCAGATAGACAGGGTCGGCCGTATGCGTTTCCACATAGGTCCTGATCTCGGCGGGCGGAGCCGGGATCGGCTCGATCGTACCGAGCGCGGTCTTGCGGCCGATGAGCTCGCCATGCACCACTTCGGTACGCACGCTCGATGTCGCCTCATAGGAAACCGGTGGCAAGGCCTCGGAGGGGCGCTCGGTGAGAACCACGCGCTCCCCGCCAAACGGAGCCGTCAGATAATCGGAATATGCCCAGCCATCGACGCCGTTATAGGAGACCACGCACCATTTGCTGCCTTCCTGACAACCACCGATAACAGCTTCCTGATTTGCACCGATGGCGCCGACGATGGGATATTGCGGCCCAGGACCGGAACGAATGTTCAGATCGGTTACGGCAACCGCCGTGACGTCCGCCGCCGCGATGCCGGTAAGTGCCATGAGGGCAACCGCGGCTGTGGTCGTCTTGAGGATGATGTTTTTCATTTTCTTCTCCCGTCTTTCTCAGACTGGAGCAGCAAACGGAGGGGAACGGGAAAAGGTTCCAGGGACATTTCCCGGCACGGTTGCGTGGGGAAACGGAAAATAAACGCTGAAAGGGATCGGTAATGACCGCTATGCTATGGCCCAAAAGGGGTTGCGGCCAATGACAGAGCATGCAATCGCTGACAGTATCACGTTTTCTAGCCATTCTTATCTTAAGGAGAGCAACATGGCTTTCGGGGGCAGGGCGGTTCTTTTGGCCGCAACTGTTTGTGCATCACTTCTTGCGGCTGGCACCGCATCCGCCGCCCAATGCGGAAAGACGGCGGCCGGGTTCGAAGCCTGGAAGGCCGATTTTTCCCGCCAGGCTGCCTCTCGAGGCATCGGAAAGCGAGGCCTCAGCGCGTTGGCGGGAACGAGCTACGCCACCAAGACTATTGCCGCCGACCGTGGCCAGAAGAGCTTCAAGCTGTCTCTCAACGCCTTCATGCAGAAGCGTGGCGCCAATGCCATTGTATCGCGCGGAAAAGGCATGAAGAAGAAATATGCGCGCTTGTTCGACAATCTGGAGCGTCGATATGGCGTTCCGGCAGGGCCGCTGATTGCCATCTGGGGCATGGAGACCGGTTTCGGCGGCTTCACGGGAAACCAGAACATCCTGTCTGCCGTCACCACACTCGCCTATGACTGCCGTCGTTCCGAGTTCTTTACCGGTCACCTCTATGCGGCATTGCAGATGGTCGATCGCGGCATGCTGAGCACCTCGGCCAAGGGCGCTGCCCATGGAGAGATCGGTCAGACCCAGTTCCTGCCCGGCAATGCCCTGAAATATGCGGTCGACGGCGACGGCAATGGCAGCGTTGACATGATCCGTTCGTCCGCCGATGCCCTTGCGTCCACCGCCAATTTCCTGCGGGCTCACGGCTGGCGCGCCGGCGCCGGCTATCAGCCTGGCCAGCCCAACTTCCGGGCCATCCAGGGCTGGAATGCGGCAAGCGTCTATCAGCAGGCCATCGCAATCATGGGCAAGCAGATCGACGAATAGGGTTTCGCATCCGAGACAAGAAAAAGCCGGCAAAAATGCCGGCTTTTCCGTTTTCCAGATATCGACTTTCCAGGTATCGACGAACTGAGGCTAACGGCCACGCTTCCTTGCCGCGAGCGTGCGCAACCGGAGCGCATTCAGCTTGATGAAGCCAGCGGCATCCTTCTGGTCATAGGCGCCCTGATCGTCCTCGAAAGTAACAAGCGCGTCGGAATAAAGCGACTTGTCGGAACGGCGACCGGTGACGATGACATTGCCCTTGTAGAGCTTCAGGCGCACATCGCCTTCCACATCTTCCTGGCTCTTGTCGATAGCCGCCTGCAGCATCTCCCGCTCGGGAGAGAACCAGAAGCCGTTATAGATAAGCTCCGCATAACGCGGCATCAGTTCATCTTTCAGATGTCCGGCGCCCCGGTCGAGCGTGATCGATTCCATGGCGCGGTGTGCAGCCAACAGAATTGTGCCCCCCGGTGTTTCGTATACGCCGCGTGATTTCATGCCCACGAAGCGATTTTCAACCAGATCGATCCGACCGATACCATTGTCGCGGCCGAGATCGTTCAGCGCCTGCAACAGCGTTGCCGGTGACATGGGCTTGCCATTCAGGGCAACCGCGTCGCCTGCCTTGAACGAAATGGTGATCTCCGTGGGCTCGTCCGGCGCATCCATCGGAGAAACGGAACGCTGGTGCACATATTCCGGGGGCTCAATCCACGGATCTTCCAGCACCTTGCCCTCGGAGGACGAATGCAGAAGATTGGCGTCGACGGAGAAGGGCGCTTCGCCCTGCTTGTCCTTCGGCACCGGAATCTGATGTTCTTCGGCGAATTTCAAAAGATCAGTACGTGACTTGAAGGTCCAGTCGCGCCACGGAGCGATGACCTTGATATCCGGGTTCAGCGCATAAGCCGAGAGCTCGAAGCGCACCTGGTCGTTGCCCTTGCCCGTCGCCCCGTGCGCCACCGCATCGGCGCCCGTCTCGCGGGCGATTTCCACGAGGCGCTTGGAGATGAGCGGCCGCGCGATGGAGGTACCCAGGAGATAGGTTCCTTCATAAAGCGCATTTGCGCGGAACATCGGAAACACGAAGTCACGCACGAACTCCTCGCGCAAATCTTCGATATAGATTTCCTGGATGCCAAGCATCTCGGCCTTGCGGCGTGCAGGCTCGAGTTCGTCGCCCTGGCCCAGATCGGCGGTGAAGGTCACCACCTCCGCGCCCAGCTCCGTCTGCAGCCACTTGAGGATGATCGAAGTATCGAGGCCGCCCGAATAGGCGAGCACCACCTTCTTGACGTCTTTGTGTTTGGTCATGATCCCGTCCGGTCTTCGAAAGTCGGCAAGTCTGCAAAAACCCGCCCGGAAGAACCCCGAACTGCCCAGGGTCCTCGAATTCGGCTGACTAATATCAGGTATGGCCGCTTGGGCAAGGTCACTGATTCTAATTAGAAAGTGCGAGTGACTGCGATCTGCAAAGGCAAAGCGACCCATTTTCGCTGCCTTTCAGCCGAAGCCCAAACCGCATCTTTCGAAAGCCTTTTGCATTCAGGATAAAACCGTTTGATTTCAATCAGATAGAGAAAACCCGCGTTGGACCGGTCTCGTCACGCCATAAGCGGGGAACTCCACGGACAAACGGATGCCAGCATGCTTGCCATATGCTATTGAGCGAACATGGCGCAAAAGAAAGCACATGAAGTCGACCGCTGGCTTGCCCGACCGGAACCGGAATATCCCATCGTTCTGATCTACGGCCCCGACCGGGGGCTTGTCAGCGAACGGTCACGGCGTTTCGCGCAGGGCACCGGCCTGCCGCTGGACGATCCCTTCACCGTTGTGCGCCTGGAAGCGAGTGAAGTGGAGCAGCAACCCGGCAGGCTCTCCGACGAAGTTCGAACCGTTCCGATGTTCTCCGATCGCCGTCTTATCTGGGTGAAGAGCGCGGCCAATCAAAAGGCACTGGTTACGGACATCGCCGCGCTCATCAAGGAATCGCCCACGGACTGCATCGTGCTGATCGAAGGCGGCGATCTGCGAAAGGGAGCAGGTCTGCGTTCCACCGTGGAGGGCGGCAAGAATGCCATGGCGCTGCCCTGTTATGCCGATGACGGACGGGGCATCGACGCGGTGATTGATGAAGCGCAGGAAAAGGCCGGTTTGCGGATCGCCCTTGATGCGCGGCAGGCTCTCAAGGCCAATCTGGGCGGCGACCGGCTCGCCACGCGCGGTGAGCTGGAAAAACTGGCCCTCTATTGCGCGGGCCAGTCCGAAATCACGGCGGAGGATGTGCGGCTTCTGATCGGCGACGTCGCCGGCCTCAGCGCAGACGAGGCCGTGGACGCGGTCATTACCGGGCAATTCCGCGATTTCGACAGCACATTCAAGCGTTTCCTGTCTGCCGGAAATCCCCCTTTCCTGATCCTTTCAGCAACGCTGCGCCAGATTCACGCGCTTCAGGTCATGCGCTGGGCAATGGATGCGAACGGCCAGCCGGCCAGCGCCGCCGTCGCGTCGGCCAGGCCACCCGTTTTCTTCTCGCGCCGCAAGACGGTGGAGACCGCACTGACCCGATGGAATGCCACATCATTGCAGAACGCGGCCGACCGCCTGCAGGCCGCCATACTGCGTACACGGCAAAAACCCGCTTTGGCCGAGCCGATCGCACGGCAGGCATTGATCGCCCTTGCCGTGGAAGGTGCTCGGGGAAGGCGCTGATCGGCCTTTTCGATCGGGGAATGATCGTCAGTCATCCATCGCAACGCTCCGGAGGAACAGTTCGCCCCAGGAGCATTTACCTTTGACTAACCATAAATCGAGATCAAGCCCATCCCGGCGCCCTGCAACCGCGAAATATCTTTCGGACGCAAGGACAGGGTTCGCCACTGAGCATACGGCGAACAACAGGGTTCAGGACTTATGCCGTACAGCCTGGCTGGTGCTCACTGCTTGAGCAAGCGGCAAAGCTCATCCAGCTGCTCGAGAGAGCGGTAGGCAATCCGCAATTCACCGCCACGCTGCTTGTGGCTGATAGCCACCTTCAAGCCAATCTGGTCGCTCAACAGCTTTTCAAGCGCCAGAGTATCGGCGTCCTTTTCCTTCCGCGGAGCAGCGTTTGCCTCGCCCTCCTCCTTCGCCGGCGCGGCAGCCAAGGCTTCAGCCTGACGAACGGAAAGACCTTCTTCAACAATACGCCGGGCGAGACCGATCGGGTCCGCCGCGGTTACGAGCGTCCTCGCATGTCCCGCGGAAAGCGAACCATCGATGATCAGATCGCAGATCGCATCCGGCAACTTCAAAAGACGAAGCGTATTGGCCACATGGCTGCGGCTCTTGCCGATCACCTGCCCCAGGTCGGCCTGCGTATAGCTATGTTCGTCGATCAGCTGCTGATAGCCCCGTGCCTCTTCCAGCGGATTCAGGTCCGCGCGCTGCACGTTTTCGATGATGGCAAGCTCCAGAGCCGCCTTGTCATCCACTTCGCGCAAAATGACCGGAATTTCTGTCAGTCCCGCACGTTGCGCCGCACGCCAACGGCGTTCGCCGGCGATGATCTCGAACCGTCCCGGCGCTTCCCCCGAACGTACCACCACGGGCTGCACGATACCGTGCTCGCGGATCGATTGCGCGAGATCGCCCAGCTCGCCTTCGGCGAATTGCCGGCGCGGATTGCGGGGATTGGGGGAAATGAACTCGATGGGCACCGAACGGTCGGCACGAACGGTCTCCTGACGAACCGTTTCCGGCTTGTCCATCTCACCGATCAACGCGGCAAGACCGCGGCCAAGACGTTTGCGCGAAGGATCTTCGTTCATCTCAAAACACCATCAAGCACGATACTGACAAATCTCACCCACACGCTCCGCTTCAGGCAGCGCGCAGGCGCCTCTCCCGACGAATCACCTCGGATGCCAGCTGGAGATAGGCCTGGCTGCCGGAACATTTCAGATCATACAGGATTGCCGGTTTCCCATAGGAGGGGGCCTCAGATACACGAACATTGCGCGGAATGATCGTCTCATAAACCGTCTCTCCCATATGCGCCCGCACATCTTCCACCACCTGGTTTGCAAGATTGTTGCGGCGATCAAACATCGTCAGAACAATACCCTGAATTCCAAGATTGGGGTTGATGGAGCCGCGCACCTGTTCGACCGTCTGCAAGAGCTGGCTCAAGCCCTCAAGCGCAAAAAACTCGCACTGCAGCGGAACGAGGATCGAATCGGCCGCCGCCATCGCGTTCAATGTGAGAAGATTGAGCGAGGGTGGGCAATCCACCAGCACATAGGAATAAGGCACCGACTGATCGCGCAACGAGTGGCGCAATTTCAACACGCGATCCGGCGCATTGGAAATCTCCATCTCGATACCAAGCAGATCGAGTGTGGACGCAACAACGGAAAGCCCGGGCACTGCCGTTTCCATGGCGGCCTCACAGAGACTGGCCCTGCCGGTAAGAACATCATAGGAGGAGACGTGCCGCGCCTGCCGGTCAATTCCAAGGCCCGTGCTGGCATTGCCCTGCGGATCCAGATCGACAACCAGAACATTCTCGCCAATCGCGGCAAGCGCTGTGGCTAGGTTGATGGCCGTCGTCGTTTTGCCGACGCCGCCCTTCTGGTTTGCGACTGTGATGATACGCGTGCCGCTTTTCATCGCTGCTGCTACCCTGATAACCCGTAAGTCGTTGAAGGTGTTATGCGGCCCCGGCGGATGAAATCCTTATAGGGTTGCTGATTTCGAGGATAACCGCCTCCGCATCAACCTTATCTTGATGTTCTACCAGATCGAAACGCCACGCGTTACCGCTTTCTTCCAGTTCGCGCCGGTAATCCCGGCCTTTATGAAAGAATGCTCGTGCGCCCGCTTGGAGCCATGGATGGGACAGCTCCAACAGCAACGAAAGTCCCGCCAGGGCTCTGGCCGTCACCACCTCCGGCGTTGCAACGACCGCATGGCAATCCTCGATCCGCCGCGCGTGTACACGCGGCACAACTCCGACCTCGTTCAGGGCTGCGACGAGAAATGCCGCCTTTTTGCGATTGCTTTCGACGAGATGGACTTCGGCATCCGCATGTTCCGCCATTAAAATGGCGATAACAGCCCCCGGAAAACCGCCCCCGGACCCGAGATCGAGCCAACGGCGCGCCGCGGGCGCCAACCGCACAAGCTGAGCACTATCGAGAATATGCCGCTCCCAAAGCGCACCCAAGGTAGAGGGTGCCGCCAGATTGATGCTTTTCGACCAGCGAAGAAAAACCCGCTCGAAGGCTTGCAGGCGATCAAATGTTTCACGTGAAACTGGTCCGGCGAGAGCTTGCAGCGCCGCATAGCGATCCGTATTCACGCCGCACCCAATCGCGCATCACATTGACGTATCATGGCGATGATAAGGGCGAGCGCCGCCGGCGTCATTCCGTCAATCTTCTGCGCTTCAGCGATGCTTCGAGGCTTACGGAGCGCCAGTTTCTGCTTCAGCTCATTAGACAGCCCCGGAACTCCTTGAAAATCAAGGGATTCCGGTATTACGCGCGCTTCCTCGCGTCGCAACGCCTCGGCGTCGCTCGATTGACGTTCGAGATAAACGGCATATCGCGCTTCGGTTTCAAGTTTCTCGGCAAGCCCCGCCGGAATGTCCAGCAACTCTGGCCAGATCTCCCGCAATCGCTCAAAATCGACATCCGGATAGGAAAGCAGGTCATAGCCGCTACGTCGAACACCGTCCCGATTGAGCGATATCCCAAACCGCTCGGCCTCGTTCGGGCTGAGGGAGCGGTTTCGAATCAGCTCGCGCGCGGCGGCCAGCGTCTTCTCCATCGCTTCGAAACGCTCCCTGCGCTCCGCTGAAGCGATCCCCAGTCGAAGAGCGGCCGGCGTCAGGCGGGCATCCGCGTTGTCCGCGCGCAGAGACAAACGATACTCCGCGCGCGACGTGAACATGCGATAGGGCTCACTCACGCCCCTGGTGATCAGATCATCGATCAGAACACCGATATAGGCATCTGCTCGACCCAGCACGAAACCATCGGTTCCACAAGCGCGTCGCGCCGCATTGATACCTGCCAGGATTCCCTGCGCGGCAGCTTCCTCATAACCGGTCGTCCCATTGATCTGTCCGGCCAGAAAGAGACCGGAAACACGGCGCGCCTCAAGCGTCGGATCCAGTTCACGCGGGTCGACGTGATCATATTCGATAGCGTAACCAGGCTGCAGGACCCGAACACGTTCAAGGCCAGGTATTGTTTTCAGGAGCGCTTCCTGCGCATCACGGGGGAGGGAGGTCGATATGCCGTTGGGATAGACCGTATCGTCGTCCAATCCCTCCGGCTCGAGAAATATCTGATGCCCGTCCCTGTCTCCAAACTTGACGATCTTGTCTTCGATCGAAGGGCAGTAGCGGGGCCCAATACCATCGATCGCGCCTGAATACATGGCCGAGCGGTGCAGATTATCGCGGATGACCGCGTGCGTTTCAGGAGTCGTGCGCGTGACGCCGCATTCGATCTGCGGATTGGTGATCTTGTCAGTCAGCAGCGAAAAGGGGGTTGGCTCATCATCGGCAGGCTGCATATCCAGCCCCGACCAATCGATCGTCTTGCCATCGAGCCGCGGCGGCGTCCCCGTTTTCAACCGTCCGAGTTTAAAACCCGCCGCTTCCATGGAGCTGGAAAGGCGTTCCGCGGCCTGCTCATTCATGCGGCCCGCTGGGAATCGCGTTTCACCAATGTGAATAAGTCCGCGCAGAAATGTGCCGGTCGTCAAAACAATGGCTCTGCAATTCAGGTTCCGCTCGCCGGAAATGGTCAAGCCGGTCACCTGCCCATGTTCGATCCGGAGCGCGAGCGCTTCCCCCTCGATGACGTCGAGATTCGGCTGCTCTGATATCATCCTCTGGACGGCCATGCGATAAAGCTTGCGGTCGGCCTGTGTTCTGGGGCCACGAACCGCAGGGCCTTTCCGGCGGTTCAACAGGCGGAACTGGATGCCAGCAGCATCCGCAGCGCGCGCCATGATGCCGTCAAGCGCATCGACCTCGCGAACGAGATGCCCTTTGCCCAATCCACCGATCGCCGGATTGCATGACATCGTCCCGATCGTATCGAATTTCAATGTCACCAGCGCCGTCTTGGCGCCAGCCCGTGCGGAGGCCGACGCAGCTTCGCAACCTGCGTGTCCGCCACCGATAACAACAACATCGAAATCTTCGCTCATGCGATCCTGCCCGAAAGCCCTGCGCCCTCATGGAGAAGGAGAGCTTTTGCACCTGAAGTGAGAGTGTGGCATCAAATGTCTTGTTCTGACGGCGGCGTCAAGGCGTCGAAGCCGATTGCCATCATCCGCTCGCACGGGCGCCAACGAATCCCTTCGTTTCACGTGAAACAATATTGCGCGTTGGAAATGTTGTTTCACGTGAGTCATGCTCATCGGGCTGCGCAATGTTTCACGTGAGTCACGCCGCGCATGGCTTGCGTGTTTCACGTGAGTCATTTGCCGATACAAAACTGGGAGAAAATCGTATCGAGCAAATCTTCGACATCTATCGCACCGGCGATCCGTCCGAGAGCATTTGCTGCCAGTCGCAATTCTTCCGCCTGAAGTTCGAGACCGACGGCGCTCCGCTCGAGCGCGTACCCTATATGCCTGGATGCTTCCATCAATAAGCGCACATGCCTCTCCCGGAAAGGGAGAACATCCAGCGCACGCCGCTTGCTTTCCTCGGTGTAACGGCCGATGCGAGCCAGCAATTCGGTCAATCCAGTTCCCGACATCGCGGATACGGCCATGTCGTAACCGTCACCGGCATTTTCTCCATCAACCAGGTCCACCTTGTTGACTATTCGCACGCAACGAATCCCGACGGGACACGGCACCGGCCGGGGATCCGTGACATCTTCGAGGAGGAGTATGAGATCGGCTTCTTCAGCACGGGCAATGGCGCGGTCGATACCCAGGGCCTCGACTCTTCCGGGGTTTTCCCGAATACCCGCAGTATCGGTCAGAATGACCTTCACGCCGCCGATATCCAGCGCAGTCTCCAGAATATCGCGTGTGGTCCCAGCCTCATCCGTAACGATGGCGATATCGCGCTTTGCCAGGGCATTCATCAAACTGGATTTTCCCGCGTTGGGAGCCCCTAGTATGACGACGCGGAATCCATCGCGGATGATCTCCGCATCGCGATATCCCCCGGTATGCTTCTCGATCTCTTCTCGTAAAGCAGCCAGCTCCTGCCAGATCGCATCGGCAACCGAACCTGGAACGTCTTCCTCATCAGAGAAGTCGAGTTCCGCGGCGATCATCGCCTGGGCATGGATGAGTTTCTGTCTCCATCCGGCATAAAGCCGGCTGTGCCGTTCATCCCCGTTTGCGAGGGCGAAGCGTCTTTGCGCCTCAGTCTCTGCAGAAATCAGGTCGGCGAGAGCTTCAGCCCCGGTAAGATCGAATTTGCCGTTCAGAAAACCACGCCGTGTGAACTCACCAGCATCCGCAGCCCGAAAGTTTTGGCGCGCGCCGAGAACCTCGAGCACGGCCTTAACAACCGCAACGCCACCATGAAGCTGCATCTCCGCACTGTCTTCACCGGTAAAACTGTACGGCCCCTCGAAGAAAAGGATCAGTCCGCGATCCAGCACCCTGCCGTCTTCCGCCTTTACCGTCCTGAGGACCGCTTTACGCGGCTCCGGCACAAGTCCGACCAGATCGCTTAACGCTGAACGCACGCCGGCTCCCGAAAGCCTGATCACCGCGACCCCGGAAGGAAGCCCACCGCTGGAAAGAGCGAATATGGTCTCTCGCATTCGTTTGCCCTGTCTTGAAATGCATCCTACCGTAACGACTGATCACGACCGCATTGAAAGAGAGTTTGCCCCATGCTTCCTGAGAAAAACCTGCTCAGCGATGAGACAAGCCCCTATCTTCTCCAGCATCAGGACAATCCTGTCCATTGGCGTCCCTGGTCGAAGGCAGCGCTCGATGAGGCTCGAGAGTTGAACCGGCCGATTCTGCTCTCGGTTGGATACGCTGCTTGCCACTGGTGCCACGTCATGGCGCATGAATCGTTCGAGAACGATCAGATCGCTGACGTCATGAACCGACTTTTCGTGAATATCAAGGTTGATCGGGAAGAGCGGCCCGAGATCGATCAGATCTATATGGCGGCTTTGTCCGCTACCGGCGAGCAGGGGGGCTGGCCGCTGACCATGTTCCTCAGCCCGGATGGCAAGCCGTTCTGGGGCGGGACCTATTTCCCGCCACAACAGCGCTACGGCCGCGCCGGCTTTATGGAAGTGCTGAATGCCGTTCACGCTGCCTGGCGGGAAAAAAACGACGACCTGTCCGGCAGCGCCGATCGTCTTCATGGCCATGTAAAGGCACGCCTCTCGCCGCCTTCGGCCGAAGGTTTCGATCCACACGCTGCATTGGACGACCTGGCTGGGCGTATCCACGGGATGATCGATCAGGAGATGGGCGGTCTGCGCGGTGCACCGAAGTTCCCCAATATGCCTTTTATACAGGTGCTTTGGCTAAGCTGGCTTCAAACTGGCAATGAATTGCACCGTGACGCAGTAGTCCAGAGTGCCAGACGAATGTTGTCCGGCGGAATCTACGACCATGTCGGCGGTGGATTGGCGCGCTATTCCACAGACGCCAACTGGTTGGTGCCTCATTTCGAAAAGATGCTGTATGACAACGCGCAACTCCTGCGATTGCTTGGCTGGATCTTCGGCGAAACGGAAGATGAATTGTTCCGCATCCGAATCGAAGAGGTCGTCGGCTTCCTGCTGCGCGATATGCGCGTCGACGGTGGCGCGTTCGCGTCAAGTCTTGATGCGGACAGCGAGGGCGAGGAAGGAAAGGCCTATCTATGGTCCAAACAACAGATAAATGCGGTTCTCGGCGGCAAGGCAGAAGCGTTTCTCTCCATATTCGAGCTGACAAGGCCAGTTGACTGGCATGGAGATCCCATTCTTCACCGTCTCGGACATCCGGAGTTCCAGGGAACCCAAACGGAAAAGGCACTGCGAAGTGACTTGAACGCTCTCCTTTCCGAGCGCTCCCGGCGCATTCAACCCGGCCGTGACGACAAGGTCCTGGTGGATTGGAACGGCCTGGCCATCTCCGCGATCGCCAATTGCGCAAGGCAGTTCCAGCGGCGGGATTGGCTTGAGGCGGCCAGAACGGCTTTTCATTTCGTATGCGAATCGATGGTGAATGAGCGTCTTCCCCACAGCATACGGCTTGGAAAGGGATTATTCCCTGCCTTGTCGAGCGATTACGCCGCAATGATATCGGCAGCCTGCGCGCTCTATCAGGCCACGGGAGAAGACAGCTTTCTCGATCAGGCCGATCAATGGCTGGCAACCCTGCAGGAATGGTATGCTGATGAAGACAAGACAGGCTTCTATCTGACGGCTTCCGACGCTTCCGATGTTCCCTTGCGCATTCGTGGAGACGTTGATGAAGCCATGCCCTCCGCTACAGCGTTGATCATCGAAGCTATGTGCGGTCTTGCGGCGTCCAAAGGCGACGGCGAAACCGAGGATCACCTGTCGATGATCACAGAACGCGCGCTCGGCCGCACCCGCAGTCAGGCTTACGGACAAGCAGGCATTATCTTTTCCGCAGTCCTGGCGGCCTCTCCGATAAAACTCGTGATGGTCGAGGGAGAGGAGGGTGAGAAATTCGTTCCGGTAGCGAATCGAGCCCTGGATCCACGCCGTTGGGACAAGGTCCTGCCTGTCGGGGGACCATCCGTTCGATTGCCCGGTGGCGTCAGTGTTCCGACCGAGGTACCGGCCGCCTATCTGTGTGTGGGCCAGACCTGCCTGCCGGCTATAAAAGAACCCGCTGAGTTGCAGCGGGTTCTGAGAGAGCATGGCATCTGACGACTTATGGCCAGTATCTTTTGCTGGAAGCGGTGAACGCCTGAGGACTCAGGTATTCATGGAATCGAAGAACTCGCCGTTCGACTTGGTCTGCTTCAGCTTGTCGTTCAGGAACTCGATGGCGTCCGTGGTTCCCATGGGCGCCAGAATGCGACGCAGGACGAAGATCTTCTGCAGGTCCTGCCGCGGTATGAGCAGGTCTTCCTTGCGGGTACCCGACTTGAGAATGTCGATGGCCGGGAAGATGCGCTTGTCCGCAACCTTGCGGTCCAGAACGATTTCCGAATTGCCGGTGCCTTTGAACTCCTCGAAGATAACTTCGTCCATGCGGCTGCCGGTATCGATCAGTGCTGTCGCGATGATGGTCAGCGAACCACCTTCCTCGATATTGCGCGCTGCGCCGAAGAAGCGCTTGGGGCGCTGGAGGGCGTTCGCATCGACACCACCGGTGAGAACCTTGCCGGAGGAAGGAACAACCGTGTTGTAGGCACGGCCGAGGCGCGTAATCGAATCGAGCAGGATCACCACGTCGCGGCCATGCTCGACCAGGCGCTTCGCCTTCTCGATCACCATTTCGGCAACCTGGACGTGGCGCGAGGCCGGCTCGTCGAACGTTGAGGAAATGACCTCACCCTTCACCGAACGCTGCATGTCCGTCACTTCTTCGGGCCGTTCGTCGATCAGAAGAACGATCAGAAAGCATTCAGGATGGTTCGAGGTGATGGAATGGGCGATATTCTGCAGGAGAACCGTTTTACCCGTGCGGGGCGGCGCAACGATCAACCCACGCTGGCCCTTGCCCAGCGGTGCCACCAGATCGATCACACGGGCCGAAAGATCCTTGGTCGTCGGATTTTCAAGCTCCATGTTCAAACGCTCATCCGGATAAAGCGGCGTGAGATTATCGAAATGGATTTTGTGCCGGATTTTTTCCGGATCCTCGAAGTTGATCGTGTTGACCTTCAGCAGCGCGAAATAGCGCTCGCCTTCCTTCGGGCTGCGGATCGGCCCCTCGACCGTATCGCCGGTTTTCAGCGAGAAGCGGCGAATCTGCGAGGGAGAGATATAGATATCGTCGGGACCGGGCAGATAGTTTGCCGTTGCCGAGCGCAGGAAGCCGAAACCATCCTGGAGAACTTCGACGACACCCTCGCCGATGATCTCGATATCCTGTGTGGAGAGCTTCTTCAGAATCGCGAACATCAGCTCCTGCTTGCGCATGATGCTGGCGTTTTCGACCTCAAGCGATTCAGCGAACGCAATGAGGTCGGTTGGCGATTTGCTTTTCAGCTCTTGGAGTTTCATTTCCTGCATGTGGCGGACTCTGGATAGGCAGACGAACGATGGAAAAATGGCGGAATTCGATGCCGGCCGGTTCCACTCGAAAGGGAAGAGATTCGTGCAACCGGACAAAAGGGAAGGAGCCGACTCTTATCGCTGTCCTATCAAAAGGGCAAGATGGCTTCTGCGGCTCCGAATGCGAAGGCTGTTTTTAAATCCGTATCAGAAGGGTTTGACGATAACAAGGACGACAATCGCTATCATCAGCAACGTTGGCACTTCGTTCATTATACGCCAATGACGGGCCGGTTTGGTATTCGCGTCGGCGGCGAACTTGCGCACCGCGGCTGAAAAATAGCCATGGGCGCCGGACATGAGCACCACCAGCGCGATCTTTGCGTGCAGCCAGCCCCCATGGAATCCGAACCCGTCCCAGGCGAGCCAGAGGCCGAAAACCCATGTCACGATCATCGCCGGGTTGATGATGAGCCGCAAAAGCCGCCGCTCCATCACCTTGAAGGTCTCGGATTCGGGCGATCCCGGTTTCGCCTCGGAATGATAGACGAAAAGGCGCGGCAGGTAGAGCATGCCTGCCATCCAGGAAATCACCGCGATGACGTGAATGGCCTTCGCCCAGAGATAGAAACCTTCAGGGTTGGCAAAAAAAAGCAGCGCCGTGAGCACGATGAAGACAACAAGCGCCACAGTGGCCCGCACGGCAGCCTTACTGCCTCCCATATCCTGCCCCGCACCCATCAAACAGTCTCCCTGACCCGTTTCAGCATCGCTTCGACATGTTCTATCGATGTATCGGGCGTGATGCCATGGCCGAGATTGAAAACGAACGGTCCATGTCTCAAGGCCTCCACAATGGCGTCCACGCCTTCGTGGAGCGCCTCTCCGCCTGCGATAAGCCGCAGCGGGTCGAGATTTCCCTGCACTGCGCCTTCGGCCTGCAGTCGCCGTGCGGTTCCCAGAGGCACGGTCCAGTCGAGGCCAAGCGCCGTGACACCTGTCAGGCGTCGGTAGCCCGCATAATGCGCGCCGGCTCCTTTCGGGAAGCCGATAATGGGTGTTTCAGGATGCACCGCGCGAACACGCTCCACCATCCGCGCAACAGGTTTGACACACCAGCGGTCGAAGGAGAGCTCGTCCAGGACACCGGACCATGAATCGAAAATCTGCACCGCATCCGCCCCGGCATCGATCTGCCGGATGAGATACTCGGCGGAAACGTCCGCAAGCATATCGATCAGCGCGGTAAACGCTTCCGGTTGTCTGAGGGCGAAAAGTCGCGCGGGCGCCTGATCCGGCGTCCCGTGTCCCGCGATCATATAGGTCGCGACAGTCCACGGTGCGCCGCAGAAACCAAGCAAGGTCGTCTCGTCGGGAAGGTCCCTCCGCAACCGTTTCACCGTCTCATAGACCGGGGCCAGGTGTTCGTGAAACCCGGCATCGTCCAGCCTGGCAATGCCGCCGGCATCGATCGGCGTCAGCAATGGCCCACGGCCTTCCTCAAAGCGCAGATCTCGGCCAAGCGCGTGGGGCACCACCAGAATGTCGGAAAACAGGATTGAGGCATCAAAACCGAAACGGCGAATCGGCTGAAGCGTCACTTCCACGGCCAGGTCGGGATTGTAGCAGAGGTCGAGGAAACTTCCTGCCTCTTTTCTCGTTGCCTTGTATTCCGGCAGATAACGGCCCGCCTGGCGCATCATCCATACGGGAGGCGGAAAGACCGTTTCGCCTTTCAGCACGTCGAGTGTTTTTCGATGGCCCATTCGCCTCGCTCCACAGTCTGGATTCAAAAGATAAGGCTGATTTGAGGATTCTTTTGATTCTATGACTCTGTTTGTAATGTGGATTCAATCCTGTCCACGGAAACCCTCTCCATTCCGCCGGTCGAATTGCCGCGCCTCGTCCGTTATCAACTTTGGAGGATACTGGGGATTATCAGGATTCATCGAGTGGATTCAATTCCCTGCGGGGATCGCCGTGGAGGTGTTGATGTGGAGGGCCGTGGATGGAGATTGAATTGTCGATTGTTCTCCACATCTGCCGGATCGAGTGCACAACCACCCTGCCTGTGGAATAAACGGCGTGTTTTCAACTGCGGGACCCTCGCCATTCCAAACAGCCGGCGTTATCAACAAACATCCACATGGCGGGGCAGAAAACAGTGCAACAACCGCAGCGCTTCTTCCATCTTCACATGATTTCTGATGCGACCGGCGAGACTCTGCTGGCCGCAGGGCGTGCCGCGGCCGCGCAATACAAGGATGCGCGGGCGATCGAGCACATCTACCCGCTGATTCGAAACGAGAAACAGCTTGCCCGTGTTCTCGACGAGATCGAGAACGAGCCGGGCATTGTGCTCTACACGGTGGTTGATCAGAAATTGGCGCGAGGCATCGACGAAAGCTGCGCGGCTCTGGGTCTGCCTTGCGTTTCCGTGCTCGAGCCGGTCCTGATGGTCTTTCAGTCGTTCCTGGGCACACCCGCCGGGCGGCGCATGGGCGCCCAGCATGTTCTCGATGCGCATTATTTCCGCCGTATCGAGGCACTCAATTTCACGATGGATCACGACGACGGCCAGCTTCCGCTCGATGTGGAGGAAGCCGACGTCATCCTCGTGGGCATCTCGCGTACATCCAAGACACCGACGAGCATCTATCTGGCCAATCGCGGCGTGAAGGCCTGCAATGTCCCCATCGTGCTCGACATTCCATTGCCGGAGGAACTGTCCCGCGCCAAACGGCCTCTGATTGTCGGTCTGGTGGCGTCGGCCGAGCGCATCTCGCAGATCCGCCAGAACCGTATTCTCGGTACGTTGAGCGAGGACAGTTTCAACCCCTATACCGACCGCGCCACCATTGCCCGCGAAATCGCCTATGCACGCCAGATCTGCGCGCGCCATGGCTGGCCGGTAATCGATGTGTCGCGGCGCTCCATCGAAGAGACCGCTGCGGCCGTGCTCGCTCTCTATGCGAAATCTCGCGAAAGCAGGGAAGGCTGACATGAGGGAAGAAACCGAACTCCTGCTCGCCTCGGGAAGCCCTTTTCGGCGGCAACTTCTCGAAAACGCCGGGCTCAACTTCCGTGTCGAGCGTTCCACCATCGATGAGCGCGCTGTCGAGAAGACGCTGGAAGGCAGCAATGCCGATCCTGAAACCGTTGCCGAGGTTCTTGCCGAGGCAAAGGCGGTGGAAGTGTCAGAACGTTTTCCTCATGCGCTCGTTATCGGAGCGGATCAGACGCTATCTCTGGGGGATGAGGTCTTCCACAAGCCCTCCGACATGGAGGGCGCGCGCCGCCACTTGTTGAAGCTCTCGGGCCGCACACACCAGTTGAACAGTGCGGTGGTGCTGGCGCGTGGGGGCGAGGTCGCGTGGAGGTACGTCGGGGTTGCCCGCCTCACCATGCGTGACCTCGATCCCGGTTTTATCGGCCGGCATCTGGCGCGCGTGGGAGAAAAGGCGCTTTCAAGCGTCGGCGCCTATCAGATTGAGGGTGAGGGTATCCAGCTTTTCGAGAAGATCGACGGCGATACATTCACCATCGTCGGTTTGCCGCTGCTGCCGCTTCTTCAGGAACTGCGCGCATTGGGAGTGATCGATGGCTGAAATTCACACCTTCGTCTGCGGACATCCCATCGCGCATTCCCGGTCGCCGGTCATCCACGGTTATTGGCTGGCCGAGCACGGTATTGAAGGTTCCTATGAGCGCATAGACGTCGCGCCGGCGGATTTCCCGGCATTCCTGGAAAACCTGGCCGCGCATGGATTTGCCGGTGGCAACGTCACCCTGCCGCACAAGGAGACGGCTTTCCGCCTGGTCTCACGCCGTGACGAGGCTGCGCAGATGATCGGCGCCGTCAACACCTTGTGGTTCGAGGACGGTGAGCTTTGCGGCGGCAATACGGATGCCTATGGCTATGCGGCGCATCACGATGCGCTCGCGCCGCGCTGGCGCGAGGGTGAGACCGCGGTCGTTCTGGGAGCGGGCGGTGCAGCGCGGGCCATCATCCATGCGCTTCAAAAAGCTGGCTACAGGAATGTTCGCATCGTCAATCGCACCGTCGAGCGCGCGCGCGAACTGGTGGAAATATTTGCGGGTGGCGCCAGCGCGCATGGATGGGACGAACTTCCCATACTGCTCCGTGATGCCGATTTTCTTGTCAACACCAGCGCGCTTGGCATGACGGGCAAGCCCCCGCTGGAGATTTCCCTCGACCCGCTGCCCGATCACGCCATCGTCAGCGATATCGTCTATGCGCCGCTCAAGACCGACCTTCTGGCCTCCGCGGAAGCCCGCGGGCTGATTGGCGTCGATGGGCTGGGCATGCTTCTGCATCAGGCAGTACCGGGTTTCGAACGCTGGTTCGGCGTTCGCCCCGATGTCACGCCGGCCCTGCGTGCCGCGGTTCTGGCGGATCTGGGGCATAAATCATGATCGTTCTTGGCCTCACCGGGTCCATCGGCATGGGCAAATCCACCACGGCCGGCATGTTTGTCGAGGAGGGCGTGCCGGTGCATGATTCCGATGCAGCGGTTCATCGGCTCTACGCTGGGGCTGCCGCTCCACTCATCGAGGCGCGATTCCCTGGAACGGTGTCGGACGGTGTTGTCGACCGCACGCGCCTTGCGGCCGCTGTTTTGAACGATCCTCAGGCCATGAAGGCGCTGGAAGCCATCGTGCATCCGCTGGTGCGCAAGGATGCGGATGATTTTGTGGAAAGAAACCGTGCCGAGGGGCGGTCCCTGGTGGTTCTGGATATTCCGCTCCTCTTCGAGACCGGGGGAACGGAGCGCGTCGACCGTATTGCCGTCGTCACGGCTTCGGCCGAAGAGCAGCGCCGCCGCGTCTTGTCACGGCCTGGCATGAGCGAGGAAAAGTTCCAGGCGATCCTCGCCCGGCAGGTTCCGGATGCGGAAAAACGCCGCCGCGCGGATTTCATCATCGATACCGGCAATGGCATGGAGCCGGCGCGCGAGGCTGTACGGAGCATCATAGAGACGCTTTCCCCAGGCGAAGCACGGTCTGGCTGAGCAGCGGCTTGTTTCGGGCGTTCATGGCGCGCATGGTGCCGGTCGGGCTATGGCCTGGGAATTTTGAGGATATTTGATGCGCGAGATCGTCTTCGATACGGAAACGACAGGCCTCGATTTTGCCGATGACCGGGTGATCGAAATCGGCGGTGTCGAACTCGACAATCGCTTTCCCACGGGCCGCACCTTCCACAAATACATCAACGCGCAGGGGCGCTCGGTTCATCCGGAAGCGCTTGCCGTTCACGGCATCAGTGATGCCGACCTCGAGGGAAAGCCTGTTTTCGGAGATATCTTCCAGGAGTTTCTGGAATTCATCGACGGTGCCAGGCTTGTCGCTCACAACGCGAGTTTCGACATAAACTTCATCAATGCCGAGTTCGCGCGCCTGAACCATCCTCCGGTGGATCCCGGTCTTGTCGTCGATACTCTGGCAATCGCGCGCCGCAAACACCCGATGGGTCCCAATTCGCTCGATGCGCTTTGCCGTCGCTATGGCATCGACAACAGCCGCCGCACGAAGCACGGGGCCCTGCTCGATTCCGAGCTTCTGGCGGAAGTTTATATCGAGCTTATCGGCGGCAAGCAGGCCGCGCTCGGTCTTGAGATTTCAAGCTCGGCAAATGAAGTGTCGGACACCAGCACCGATATGGTGGTCACCATCGCGCAGCGCCCCTCTCCACTTGCCTCCCGGTTGAGTGATGCCGAGCGCGCCGCCCATGACGCGCTTGTCGAAAAGCTCGGCGAAAAGGCTCTCTGGCACAATCTGCGCGGCTGACGAAGCCTGAAGCGGTTCATCGTTTCACGGAAACGGAGCGCCGTTCTTTTCCATTGATGCAGGTGCCGGGTGAAACCGCCGGGCCGCAAAATACCAGAGCGTCACCGGGCTTGCCCATTTTTGGCGCACCGGTGCGATTTGACGGTCGCCAAACGCAATTCGGGCGCGAAGTGGGTCGGTTGACCCGTTTCACGCCCGAAGAAATCAATGCATTCAGGAAACCTGAACCTGCGCCTTTGCCTGTTCCTCGGCAATGCGCTGCTGGAACATGCGGGTGAAGTCGATGGGATCGATCATCAGCGGCGGGAAACCGCCGCCCCGCGTCGCATCGGCGATCACCTGGCGGGCAAACGGGAAGAGAAGCCGCGGGCACTCGATGAAGAGGATAGGCAGCATGTGCTCCTGGGGGAAGCCGGCCACGCGGAACACGCCGCCGTAAACCAGCTCCACATTGAAGAGCACCTGGTTGTCGGCTTCCGCCTTCGCGTTCAGCGTCAGCACGACATCATAGTCGCTTTCACCGAGCGGATTGGCGTTCACATTGACGTTGATGTTGATCGCCGGAGGCTGCGAACGGCCGCGCAGAGACTGGGGCGCCCCCGGATTTTCGAAGGAAAGATCCTTGATGTACTGGGTAAGCACGTTCAGAGAAGGCTGGGCGCCATTGCTGCCATTTGCGGCTTCATTCGCAGCTTCGGTCTTTTCTTCCGGTTTCTTGGCCATGCGTATTCGTCCTCAAGCGTGGTTTGGCAGCCGCGCGGCTCCCCTTGTAATTGCCTGCTCGCTAGCATGGGCATTGCCGCATGACAAGGCAAAGGCGGGTGCGCGGGTTACCGTTGCGATCACTGGCGGTCGGGGTCGCGCCAAGGTGAATCTTCGTTTCCGGTATCCTTATAGTCATCTTCGGAGAGGTCTATTGTCTGCGGCCCGGTGTCGCGTCGATAGGCCTCTTGATGAGGATTTGCCGAACCCGGCATGCCGCCGACAATGACGACACGCTTGCGCAAAAACTGCCATCCTGCCTCTCGAAGCGCGGGAATGAACAGGAGGAAACCGAGCGTATCCGTTATGAAGCCCGGCGTCAGCAGCAGAAGACCGGCAACGAGGATCATGACGCCATGAACCAGGTCGCGGCCGGGGACACCGCCCGTATTCATCGTTTCCTGAATGCGCCGAACCACGCCAAACCCTTGCACGCGCAGGAGAATAGAACCTGTCACCGCGGTAATCAGCACCAGGGCCAATGTCGGAAAAACGCCAATCTGGCTTCCCACCGCCACGAAAGTGGCGATTTCTGCGAGCGGAATGGCTAGGAGGAGGAAGGGGATTAGGGAGAATCGCACGAAATTGTTAGTCCTCTTGTACTCTTATGAGCGGAATTCCGACTGTGACATGCTGGTCTGTGGTAAAAACATAGGTATTCTGGCTGGAAGTTTGAATGACGGGTGCCTGCGTTCTATATGAATTCCAGTAGGAACAGGGTGCCTTCGCCCAACGTCTGCCTTGAGCCGGCAGACGTTCCGTAACGAAGTGGCTCGTTTGGCTGGATGTCATGGAATTTTTCGATTTCGGCACAATTTTCTTTCTGATCGCTGCCGCAGTGATCTTTTTTCAACTGCGCAATGTGCTGGGTCGGCGCACAGGCAATGAGCGTCAGCCTTTCGATCCTTATACCGCAAAGCGCACGGCGGCGCGCAAGGAAGAGGCCGGCGACCGCGAGAATGTCGTATCGCTGCCGCGCCGCAAGACAACGGGTGAGGCGGAAAACAATTATGCCGAGATCGACAAGGTCGCCAAGCCGGGCTCCGAACTGAACAAGGGAATGCGCGCGATCAGCGATGCCGATGCCTCGTTCCAGCCGAAGAGTTTCACCGAAGGTGCGAAAATGGCCTACGAGATGATCGTGATGGCCTTTGCCGATGGTGATCGCCGCACTTTGAAGAATCTTCTGTCGCGGGAAGTTTATGAAGGCTTCGTGGCCGCGATAGACGAACGCGAGAAGCGCAACGAGAAGATCGAATCCTCTTTTGTCGGCATCGACCGGATGGAAATCATCGGGGCAGAAATGAAGGGCAGCGAAGCGCATGTCACGCTGCGCATTGTTTCCGAACTGATTTCGGCAACGCGCGACAGTGCCGGTCAGGTGATCGATGGCGATCCCGAAACGGTCGCCGAGGTCAAGGATGTCTGGACCTTCGCGCGCGATACGCGTGCGCGCGATCCCAACTGGAAGCTGGTCGCCACCGAAGCCGAGGATTGATCCTTGCAGGGCGGGGCTCCGCACATCGCTGCGGCGCTCGCGCCTTTTTTCACACCGGTGTCCTTCGGGCATTTGCCGGGCTGGCGGGAAGATTCGCTGCTGGGCGCTTTCCTTGCCTTTCGCCGTTCGGCCTTTCAGATTCTTGAAAAACCCTATCGTTCAGGAAATCTCGGCATAAATTTGCCGGCATTCGCCGATGCACATGAGGCGGCCAGGAGGATGGCGGCACCCGATGAGGCTTCGGCCCGCGCGTTTTTCGAGAGACATTTCACGCCATGCCGCATAACGCCGGCCGATGGGGCCCCCGGTTTCGTGACCGGCTATTACGAGCCGGAGGCGGAGGCCTCGCGCGTGCGCACGAAACGGTTTTGCGTACCGCTGTACCGACGCCCGCCTGATCTCGCCGATGTGGACGACGGCAATCGCCCCCCAGGGTTCGATCCCTATTTCGCTTTCGCGCGCAACACGTCATCCGGTCTTGCCGAATATCCCGACCGGGAAGCGATCGACCGAGGCGCGCTTGAAGGACAGGGGCTGGAACTTGTCTGGCTCGAGGACAAGGTGGATGCCTATTTCATCCACGTGCAGGGCGCGGCGCGTCTTTGGTTGACCGATGGCACGCATATGCGGATCACCTATGCGGCCAAAAGCGGTCACCGTTTCACCGGCGCGGGGCGCGTGTTGATCGACATCGGCGAACTTGCGTCCGAAACGGTGACCATGCAGACGATCCGCGCCTGGTTTCGCGATAATCCGCAGCGCGTCGACGAAATCCTCTGGCACAATCGCTCCTATATCTTCTTCCGCGAAACCGAGATTGGCGATCCGGCACTGGGGCCCGTCGCGGCTGCCAAGGTTCAGCTGGAACCTGGCCGGTCGATCGCCGTGGACCGGCTCCTGCACACATTCGGTACGCCTTTTTTCATCGATGCGCCCACACTTCAGGCGGTCGGGGGTGTGCCTTTTCAAAGGCTGATGATCGCGCAGGACACGGGGTCCGCCATCACCGGCCCGGCCCGGGGCGACCTCTTCATCGGTACGGGTATCGGGGCTGGTGAAATCGCAGGCGTCATCCGAAATCCGGCCGATTTCTACGCTCTCGTGCCGCGCGGTTTGGTGGAAGCACCATGAGCCGCCCCACGCCAAAGCCGCTCAGCCTGGAGGACCGCATCCTCTGGAACAAGGTGGCCCGCACCGCCGAACCCCTGAAGGGCAAGTCGCTCGATGACCTTGCGCTTCCCGACGATGACACGATGGAGGAATTGAAACGGCTCGTTACGCCGCGATCCTCCGAAACCGTCCCGGCGTTTCCTGGGCAGAAGCCAGCGGTTGCCCCAAAGGCGCACCCGACACGGCGAATCGACAAGCCAACCCATGCCAAGCTCGCGCGCGGGCGGCTCGCCATCGAGGGTCGGGTCGATCTGCATGGCCTCACGCAGTCGGAGGCGCACGGACTTTTGATGTCGTTTTTGAGCCGCGCCCATGCGGAGGGATTGCGTCATGTGCTCGTCATCACGGGCAAGGGCGCCTCGCTCGGCAGTGAGGGCGTGTTGCGCAAGGTGCTGCCTCAATGGCTGGCGACCCCGCCCATGTCGGGCTTTGTCAGCGGCATGGATGAGGCGAGCCGCAAGCATGGCGGCGGTGGAGCGTTTTACATTCGCATTCGCCGTCACAGGAGCCTCGCGTGACGCCGCTCGGGGAAAAGATACGGCAGCTCAGGCGTGACCGCGGCGTGAGCCAGAAGGAAATGGCAGCCGCCATCGGTGTCAGCGCAGCTTATCTTTCTTCCCTTGAGCACGGGACGGCCAGCCCGCCCAATTGGGCGATGGTTCAAAAGATCATAGGCTATTTCAACGTTATCTGGGACGAGGCCGATGAGTTCCAGCGTATCGCCGAGCTCTCCCATCCGCGCATAACCGTCGACACCGCGCGGCTTTCACCGCGCGCGACAGAATTTGCAAATCTCGTTGCGGTTCACATCGCAACCCTGACCGAGGATGAAATCGGTGATCTGCTTGGTCGTCTGCGGGATATGACCGAAAACGAAGGCTCCTGATCGGCAAACCGGTTGCCGCGCGATTTTCAGAAAAGCGCTTCCAACTCGTCGAGCTTGTCGTTCACCAGCCAGCCGTAATAATTTTCTTCCGGCCATTTGGGCGGCTGGCCCCTGGTACGGCGGATGCGGTTTTCCGCCGCCAGCCGCGCTGCGCGCGCTTCCGGATTGCCCAGATTGTAGAGCGTGGCGGTGATGCCCGGATTCTTGGAGATGTCGAAATCGGCGATCCGGCGATAGGCCGAGATCGAGGTCTTGATGGTCGCCGCGACATAGGCAAGCGACTTGTCCGGATCGATGATCGTTCGGTAGACCTCCTGCGGGTCGCTCGCCTCCAGTTTGCGGAACCCTGAAACCTTGTGCACCATGTCGGAGAGCTTGAGCGCAGTCAGCGGGTTGAGCTGACCGATACCGAATGTCTGCCCAGCATAGAAAGGCTGGAAGAAGACCGCGCCGAAACGGTCGTTCGGCCATGATTTGCCGTCGACCGTCTTCCCGCGGAAACTCTTGTCCCAGACCGTTTCCCGACAGGTCCACTGGTCATAGCTTCCGTCTTCGGCGGCGCACTTCTCGAATTCCGGCCGCTTGATGAATTCCGATACGATCTCGCCATTGTGCCGGAACGAGAACTCGCTCTTCAGATAGGACACTGCCTTGACGTAATAGGTCTGGAGCCGGTCATAGGCGTCCACATTGTAGGTGTGCTCGCCGACGATGGCACCTACCATGTGGATGGGCTCGATCTGGTAGCGGGCGGCAATGCTCCGGATTTTGGAGATCAGCGCATCGTCGTTTTTGAAGAGCTGGTAGACTTTGACATATTTGGCGTCGAACGTGGTCTTGGCCGATTTGGTTCGCTTGGCGGAAACGCCCGGCACCGGCGGTTGCTCGGCATTGCGGTTTCCAGCTGGCACAAGCTTCGCCGCCACGGCAGGCGCGGCCGTCGTCCCGAGAAGCCCCAGGCAAACCCCAATGACAAGAAATGCACGTGATGCCATGTCGCGCCGCAGCTTGCGCCCCCGAATATGACTGTCCTGAATGGGGCGCAAGGTAGGCAAACCGCACAACCAAGTCGAGAGATTTTATGGCTTGTGGTTGCGGTGGTTTTGCAGCGCGGCAATGATGCCACACTGGCAGGCCGTTTCCGCCCCGGTCGGTTTGGGCGGAAACGGCAGCTTCCTCGGGCCTTCGGCTTAGAGAATGAAGCGCGAGAGATCGGCGTTCTTGGCCAGATCGCCCACATTCTTGTCCACATAGGCCGCATCGATCTTGAGCGTTGAGCCCGAGCGGTCCGGCGCGTCGAAGGAGATGTCGTCGAGCACCCGTTCCATCACCGTCTGGAGGCGGCGCGCACCGATGTTCTCGACGGTGGAATTCAGATCGACGGCAATCGCGGCAAGCCGGTCGATGGCGTCGTCGGTGAACTCCAGTTCCACGCCTTCTGTTTCCATCAGCGCCACATACTGCTTGATCAGGCTCGCTTCGGTTTCCGTCAGGATGCGGCGGAAATCGTCCTTTTCAAGAGCGCGCAGCTCCACGCGGATCGGCAGGCGGCCCTGAAGCTCCGGCAGAAGGTCGGAGGGCTTGGAGACGTGGAACGCGCCCGAAGCGATGAAGAGGATGTGGTCCGTCTTCACCGGCCCGTATTTTGTGGCCACGGTGGTGCCTTCAACGAGCGGCAGCAGGTCGCGCTGTACGCCCTCGCGCGATACGCCGGCGCCAACCCCGCCTTCACGCGCTGCGATCTTGTCGATCTCATCGAGGAAGACGATGCCGTCATTCTGCGCCGAATCCAGCGCCCGTTGCACAACCTCGTCCTGGTCGAGCAGCTTGTCGGATTCGTCGGCGATGAGCAGCTCGTAGGATTCCTTGACCGTGGTCTTGCGCTTCTTGGTCTGCCGCCCGCCCATGGCTTTCTGCAGCATGTCGTTGATGTTGAGCACGCCGATATTGGCGCCCGGCATTCCCGGAATTTCGAAACCCGGCATGCCGCCGCCGCCCGAATCGCTCACCTCGACCTCGATTTCCTTGTCGTCGAGCTCACCACTGCGCAGCTTCTGACGGAAGCTGTCGCGGGTGGCCGGGCTCGCCGTCTTGCCCACCAGGGCTTCGAGTACGCGTTCTTCGGCGTTGAGATGCGCGCGCGCCTTCACGTTCTCACGCATCTTTTCGCGGGTCAGCGCGATTGCGACTTCCACCAGATCGCGCACGATCTGCTCCACGTCGCGGCCTACATAACCGACCTCGGTGAATTTGGTGGCCTCGACCTTGATGAAGGGTGCTCCGGCGAGCCTGGCGAGGCGGCGGGAAATCTCCGTCTTGCCGACGCCCGTGGGGCCGATCATCAGGATGTTCTTGGGCATCACCTCCTCGCGCAGCTTGGGCTCGAGCTGCTGGCGGCGCCAGCGGTTTCGCAGGGCGATGGCCACGGCACGCTTGGCGTCTTTCTGGCCGATAATGTAGCGGTCGAGTTCGGAGACGATCTCGCGGGGGGAAAAAGTGGTCATGTGTTCGTCTCGTTTTTCTTGTCGTATTGCATGATGAGAACGCCTTTCGTGCGCCCTTCCAGATGGGGAACGGGCCGGAACCCGGCTTTTCGGTAAGCCCGCACGGCGCGGTGATTTTCGCTATCCGGGTCTATCAGGATTGTTGCGTGGCCTTCTTCGAGAAGCTGGCGCACCATCTGACCCGCGGCCCGGCTGCCGATGCCCTTGGACAGGAATTCCTCCTCGCCGATGGTCAGGTCTATGCCCACGGCGTTATCGGGAAGCTCGGCAAGCCAGGGGCTGGCTTCGACCAGTTCGGAACTCTTGTTGTCGGCAAGGAACCAGTACTGGATATAGCCGATAGGGCGCCGGTCCAGTTCGATGATGAAGGGGCGTGTCGTGTCGCGACCTTCGACCTTGGCGCGGATATGATCCAGCTCCGTTTCAGGCTCGCCCCACCACTCGCGCACATGCGGCCGGTGCAGCCAGTCGAGAAGAAGCGGATAATGCTCCGAGGTGACCGGGGCAAACCCTATCTGGCCCGCCTCATTCGGCATCGAGCGTTTCCACCACGACGTTGTCATTGGTGTAAATGCAGATGGAAGCAGCGATCTCCATCGCCTTGCGGGCGATTTCCTCGGCATCCTTGTCGGTGTCGGACAAGGCGCGGGCTGCGGCCAGCGCATAATTGCCGCCCGAGCCGATGGCCATGATGCCCTGTTCGGGTTCCAGAACGTCGCCGTTGCCGGTCAGCGCCAGCGTGATGGTCTTGTCGGCCACCAGCATCATGGCCTCGAGCCGTCGCAGATAGCGGTCGGTGCGCCAGTCCTTGGCCAGCTCGACACAGGCCCGCATGAGCTGGTCTGGATATTGTTCCAGCTTGGCCTCGAGCCGCTCCAGAAGGGTGAAGGCATCAGCCGTCGCTCCGGCGAAACCGGCAATTACATTGCCCTTGCCGATACGCCGCACCTTGCGCGCATTACCCTTCATGACGGTATTTCCGAGGCTCACCTGCCCGTCTCCCGCAATCACCACCTTGCCGTTCTTGCGCACGGTGACGATCGTGGTGGCGTGCATGGATTTGTCTTCACTCATCGCACACTCCTTTTCGCGCCGCCCGATTGAGGCACGACGCCGTCAGAGCGATTATGTAAGTTGGCATCGAAGGAATGCAAACGCCGCCCCGCACAGCCTCTCTCGGTTCTGGCATTCGCCATAACATCCTGCTAGAAGGCTGGCCTTCTGGAATATGAGGGAAACTGGCATGGCTTCCAGCAAGACGCGCACGGCCGAGATCAGCCGCAAGACCAACGAGACCGCGATTTCCGTAAGCGTCGATCTCGATGGAACGGGCCGCTATGACGTAGCGACCGGGGTGGGCTTCTTCGACCATATGCTGGAGCAGCTTTCGCGTCATTCTCTGGTCGATATCACGGCCAAGGCCAAGGGCGATCTGCATATCGACGATCACCACACGGTGGAAGATACGGGCATCGCCATCGGCAAGGCCATCTCCGAGGCGTTGGGCGAACGCCGCGGCATCATGCGCTATGCCTCGCTCGACCTCGCCATGGATGAATGCCTGACGCGCGCCGCGATCGATGTTTCCGGCCGGCCCTTTCTCGTCTGGGACGTGGTGTTTCCGACCCAGAAGATCGGGACGTTCGACACGGAACTGGTGCGCGAGTTCTTCCAGGCATTTGCCCAGAACGCGGGTGTCACCCTGCATGTGACCAACCATTATGGCGCCAACAGCCACCACATCGCCGAGACCTGCTTCAAGGCGGTTGCTCGGGTTTTGCGCACGGCCTGCGAGCCGGATCCGCGCCAGCGCGACGCGGTGCCCTCCACCAAGGGCAGCCTGAAAGGATAGGCCATGGCCAGCTATGTGGTGATGGAGCCGCCGCGCGAGGGACCGGAAAACGCGGTCCTGGTGCGCGACGGTTTCGCTTTTCTGGCATTCGTCATTCCTTTTCTCTGGTTCCTCTGGCACCGGATGTGGATTGAGGCGGCGCTGGCATTTGCGGTTGCCCTGCTGCTGGGGGCTCTCGGTACGCTCGAAGGTTGGCAGACCGCTTCCAGCGTGATGTCGCTCTGCCTGTCCGTGCTGATCGGGCTGGAGGCGCGCAATCTCCGCGTTGCCATGCTGCGCCGGCGTGGCTGGCGGGAGAGGGGCATCGTGGAGGCCGACAACAAGGCCGACGCGGAGCTTCGTTTCCTGTCTGAATTCTCCGTATCCCAAGCGCCGACCGCCGTGCCGGAGCGCGCCAATGCCGCCGGCACGCCGGCCATGCGGGGCGACACCGGTCCCGCCCTCGGTCTTTTCACCTTTCCTGGAGCCCGCTGACATGAAGGTCGCGATCATTGACTATGGTTCGGGCAATCTGCGCTCGGCGGCCAAGGCGTTTGAACGCGCCGCGCGGGAATCGGGCACGGATGCTGAAATCTCTGTGACGGCGGACGCAAATGCCGTGCGGGTCGCGGATCGCATCGTTCTGCCCGGCGTCGGTGCCTATGCGGATTGCCGGCAGGGCCTCGATGCCGTACCCGGCATGACGGAGGCGATTACCGAAGTCGCCATTGAAAAGGGCAGGCCCTTTCTCGGCATTTGTGTCGGCATGCAGCTGATGAGCGGGCGCGGCCTTGAAAAGACCATCACCAACGGTCTCGGCTGGATTGCTGGCGATGTGGTCGAAATGACTCCGACCGACCCGGAATTGAAGATTCCGCAGATCGGGTGGAACACGATTCACGTGAAACATTCACACCCGCTCTTCGCCGGAATCCCCACCGGAGTGGACGGACTGCACGCCTATTTCGTGCATTCCTACCATCTTGCGGCGCAGAATCCGGAAGAGGTCTTGGCCACTGCCGACTATGGCGGCGAAATCACCGCCGCGGTCGCGCGCGACAATCTCGCGGGCACGCAGTTTCATCCCGAAAAGAGCCAGACCCTCGGCCTGGCTCTGATCGCGAACTTCCTTGAATGGAGGCCCTGAAAGACATGACGGGCAGGAAAGGCTACTGGATCGCGATGGTCGATATCGCCGATCCCGACGGCTACAGGAAATATATCGAGACGAACGCGAAAGCCTTCGAGAAATACGGGGCGAAGTTTCTCGTCCGTGGCGGACGGCATACCGACCCGGAAGGGCCTGCGGGCGACCGGCAGGTGGTTGTCGAATTCAGCTCCTATGAGCAGGCGCTCGCCTGTTACCACTCACCGGAATATCAGGAAGCGCTCAAGTTCCGGCTCGCCAATTCAACGGCCAAGTTCACAATTATCGAGGGCGTCTGACGCATGATCCTTTTTCCCGCCATCGACTTGAAAGACGGCCAATGCGTGCGGCTCAAGCTGGGCGATATGGGGGAGGCCACGGTCTACAATCCCGATCCCGCAGCCCAGGCAAAGGCGTTCGAGGATCAGGGATTCGAATGGCTGCATGTGGTGGACCTGAATGGCGCATTCGCGGGCGAGAGCGTCAATGGCGCTGCCGTCGAGGCGATCCTCCGGGCGACGAAGAATCCGGTCCAGCTGGGCGGCGGTATCCGCACGCTGGCGCATATCGAGAGCTGGCTGGAAAAGGGCCTTGCCCGCGTGATTCTCGGCACCATCGCCGTGCGTGATCCAGATCTCGTGAGACAGGCCTGCAAGGCGTTCCCCGGCAAGATCGCCGTCGGCATCGATGCGCGTGGCGGCAAGGTCGCCGTGGAAGGCTGGGCCGAAACCTCCGATCTCGCGGCGGTCGAGCTGGCGCGCCGTTTCGAGGGGGCGGGCGTTTCAGCGATCATCTACACGGATATCGATCGTGACGGCGTGCTCACCGGCATCAACTGGGATGCGACGATCGACATGGCCGAGGCGGTTTCCATTCCCGTCATCGCATCGGGCGGGCTGGCTTCCATCGCGGACATCGTGCGCATGACCATGCCGGACGCGAAGAAGCTGGAGGGCGCGATCTCCGGCCGCGCCCTTTATGACGGCCGGGTCGACCCGGATGAGGCGCTGGCGATCCTGCGCAACGCTGCCTGAACCGAGAAGGCGATAAAGCATGACCCTGAAAGCCCGTGTCATCCCCTGCCTGGACGTGAAGGACGGTCGTGTCGTCAAGGGCGTCAATTTTGTCGACCTGATAGATGCCGGTGATCCGGTGGAAGCCGCAAAGGCCTATGATGCGGCCGGTGCGGACGAGCTGTGCTTCCTCGACATCACCGCCTCGAGCGATAATCGCGAAACGATCTTCGACGTGGTGGCTCGCACCGCGGAACAATGCTTCATGCCGCTGACCGTCGGCGGCGGCGTGCGTGAGGTTGCCGATATTCGCAAGCTTCTCCTTTCGGGCGCCGACAAGGTGTCGATCAACACGGCCGCCGTGAACGATCCCGATTTTGTGGCGCGCGCCGCCGACAAGTTCGGTAACCAGTGCATTGTCGTCGCGATTGACGCGAAGAAGGTCTCGGGCGAGGGCGAGGCGGATCGCTGGGAAATCTTCACCCATGGCGGCCGCAAGCCGACCGGCATCGATGCGGTGGAGTTTGCCCGCAAGGTGGTCGGTCTGGGCGCTGGCGAAATCCTGCTCACCTCGATGGACCGCGACGGCACCAAGGCCGGCTATGATATCGCGCTCACGCGCGCGGTCGCCGATGCGGTGCGCGCGCCGGTCATCGCCTCGGGTGGTGTCGGCACGCTCGATCATCTGGTCGCCGGTATTAGCGAGGGGCACGCGACGGCCGTGCTTGCCGCCTCGATTTTCCATTTCGGCACCTATACGATCGCCGAAGCCAAGCGATATATGGCGGCGGCCGGCATCCCGATGCGTCTGGACCCGGCGGATTTGTGAGTATTTTGCAGTCTACGAGCGGCAAAAACAAATAGAAGGAGCGTTTCGCCTTTTCTATAAGGAGGGTGAAACGATCTCGTGGAGCAGGCATGAGCCAATTCGATCTTGCCACGCTGGAAAAAATCGTCGCCGAGCGGGCGCGCTCGGGTGACGCCAATTCCTGGACGGCGAAACTCTTTTCCAGGGGCACCGGCAAGGCGGCCCAGAAGCTGGGGGAAGAGGCGGTCGAAACGGTGATCGCCGCCGTTTCGCATGACCGGCAGGAACTCATTTCCGAGAGTGCCGATCTTCTTTATCACTGGCTCGTCGTGCTGGCGCTGGAGGGCGTCTCGGTCGACGAGGTCATGGCGGAACTTGAAAGCCGTACGGGCCGCTCCGGTATCGCGGAGAAGGCTGCACGGAAGGAATAGGACCGTGGCGGCAAGGAAGGGGGCCGCAAAAGGCATGGACCAGCTTGTTTCCGGCGAGAAATATTCTCCCTATCGCATCTTTTCGGCGGAGAAATGGGCGCAGTTTCGCGCCGATACGCCCATGACCCTGACCGAGGATGAGGTTCGCCGTCTGCGTTCCTTGAACGATCCGGTCGATCTGGAGGAAGTTCGCCGCATCTATTTGTCCATGTCGCGCCTTTTGTCCGCGCATGTGGAGGCGAGCCAGCTGCTGTTCCGGCAGCGGCAGGTTTTCTTCGATTCCGACGATATGGTGAAGTCGCCCTTCATTATCGGCATTGCCGGATCGGTGGCGGTGGGCAAGTCCACCACCGCGCGCGTCCTGAAGGAGCTTCTGGCCCGATGGCCTTCCAGCCCGAAGGTGGACCTCATCACCACCGACGGCTTCCTGTTTCCCAACGAGGTGCTGCTTCGCGAGAACATGATGGAGCGTAAGGGCTTTCCCGAAAGCTATGACATCGGCGCGATCCTGCGCTTTCTGTCGAGCATCAAGGCCGGCATGCCCAATGTCCGCGCGCCGCTCTATTCGCACCTGACCTATGACGTCCTGCCCGGTGAATTCGCAACAATCGACCGGCCCGACATTCTCATTTTCGAAGGCATCAACGTTTTACAAACGGGCGACCTGCCGCAGGACGGAGCGGCTGTTCCCGTGGTGTCCGACTTCTTCGACTTTTCGATCTATATCGACGCCGATGAAGAGATGATCCACAAATGGTACGTCGATCGCTTCATGCGGCTGCGGGAAACGGCCTTCAAGAATCCCGAATCTTTCTTCCACCGCTATGCCGCGCTGGCGCCGGATGAAGCATTGGCCATTGCCGAGGGGTTGTGGGCGAACACGAATCTGAAGAACCTGCGCAACAACATCCTGCCGACACGCCCCCGCGCCGATCTGATCTTGCGCAAGGGCGCCAATCACCTCACCCGGGAAGTGGCGTTGCGCAAGCTTTAGGGCATTTTGCGGTTTGGCGGGCCTGCCATCCGCATAAATGCGGACAACGGAAGATTGGCGCCCCTTTTGACCTTGTGGCAAGGGGTTCAGGAGGGCTTCGTCACCCGTCGCAGCGTAAGGTTGATGCGTCCGGGGTTCTTCAGAAGCGTCGAGGTGCCGGGATAGACGCGGTCAACGCCGTGGAAGGCGAGCCGGCCGGCTCCGCCCAGCACCACCACGTCTCCGCTTTGCAGTTTCACGGATATCGTGCGTTCACCGCGTGTTGTTCCGCCGACCCGAAAAAGACAGGTGTCGCCGAGAGAGACCGAAACCACGGGAGCGGAGTATTCCTGCTCGTCGCGATCCTGGTGCAGGCCCATTTTCGCGCCCTCGGAGTAGAAGTTGACGAGGCAGGCCTCCGGTTGAAGCGGGCTGTCCGCAACCTGCTCCCACAGACCGAGCAGCCGTTCGGGGATTGGTGGCCAGGCATTTCCGGTTACGGGGTGCCGGGATTGATAGCGATAGCCGTTCTCCTTGTCCGTCACCCAGCCAAGCGTGCCGCAATTGGTCATGCGCACGCTCATTTCCTTGCCGGTGCGCGGCATGGCGGGCACAAAGAGCGGCGCTTCGCGCACGATGGCGCGAATCTCCTCGATCAGCGCTTCCTGCGCGGTGCGGTCCAGAAAGCCCGGCAGATAACGAACGCCTTCGCTCAAACTCGGCATTTGGCAGGTTCCATGAAGCTTCTTTGCCGCAGCATATAGCGGCAGAAACGAAAACGGCGACCCGAAAGCCGCCGTTTGTCACTGCGAAGGTTATTGCGCCTTCGTTATGCGTCGAGCTCGGGAATGCGCAGCACCTGGCCGGGGTAGATCTTGTCCGGATGCGTCAGCATCGGCTTGTTAGCTTCGAAGATCACGGTGTGCTTGGCGCCCTTGCCCTTGCCGTAATGGGCTTCGGCGATTTTCCAGAGATTGTCGCCCTTCTTCACCGTATAGAACACGGGGTCCTTGGCGTCGCTCTCCGCGACTTTCAGCTCGCCCGCCTCGACCTTGGAAACGCCGAGTGTGTTGCCCACCGCGATGACCGCTTTCTCGAATGCGGACTGGTCGGCCACTTCACCCTTGAGGATAACCTTGTCGCCGTCCACAACGACATCAACCTTGTCGGTGCCGAGCTTGTGGGAATCGAGCTCCTTCTTCAGGTTCTCCGCCTCCGGCGGTGTCTCATCATCGACGACACCGAGCTTCTTGCCGACCGATTTCACAAAATCGAAAATACCCATCGAAACGTCTCCATTTTAAAATCCGCGCCATTTGACGTGTAACCCACGATGATTTCAACTGTAAAACAGTTCAGCGCGGGGACATTCCTGTCCGGGAAAGCGGGAGGCTGTCGCGCAAATCAGTCCGAATCGACCTTGCCGCGCATCTTCTTGACGGTGGAACGGCCAGCCTTCGCCTTGAGGCGTCGTTCGACCGACGAGCGCGTGGGCCTGGTTTTCTTGCGCGGCTTGGGCGGTGGTTCGGAGGCGCGCGTCAGGAGTTCCATCAGACGGTCGCGCGCATCGGCCCGGTTCTGCTCTTGCGTGCGGAAACGTCCGGCCTCGATGACGATCTCCCCATCCTTGGTGGCGCGGCTTCCGGCCAGCTTCAGCGCTTGTTCGCGCACCCGCTGGGGCAAACCGCGCGCCAGCGCGGCATTGAAACGCAACTGTACTGCGGTCGCCACCTTGTTGACGTTCTGGCCGCCGGGACCCGAGGCGCGGATGAATTGCTCCTGCAGCTCATCCGCATGAACGACAACGCCGTTTCGAATATGAAGATCGCCTTCGGCCAAAACCGTTCTTTCGTCATCCGCTCAATGAAAAGGCCCGGCATTTCTGCCGGGCCCTGAAAATGCGCATAGACGCGGCTCGATGCAAGCCGCCCCAATCGTCCCGTGTGCCGGGTTCCTACTCGGCGGCTTCCGCCGTGCGGGGAGCCGCGTCGCGAACGGATGCATCGACATGGGTTTCGAATTTCTCGAAATTGTCGATGAACATGCCCACCAGGCGACGGGCCTGCGCGTCGTAGGCAGCTTTGTCGGCCCAGGTCGAGCGCGGGTCGAGCAGGCTCGAATCGATGCCGGGAACCGCAACCGGAACGGCAAAGCCGAAATGCGAGTCGGTGCGGAACTCGACCTCATTGAGCTCGCCGCTCAGTGCCGCATTGAGGAGGCCGCGTGTCACCTTGATCGGCATGCGGCTGCCCGTGCCATAGGCTCCGCCTGTCCAGCCCGTGTTGACCAGCCAGCAATCAACCCCGTGGCGCGCGATCAGGTCACGCAGGAGATTGCCATATTCGGAAGGATGGCGCGGCATGAACGGAGCGCCGAAACAGGTGGAGAAGGTCGCTTCCGGCTCGGTCACGCCTTTTTCCGTGCCAGCCACCTTGGCGGTATAGCCGGAAAGGAAGTGATACATCGCCTGCGCCGGCGTCAGCTTGGCGATGGGCGGCAGCACGCCGAAGGCATCGGCCGTCAGCATGATGATGTTCTTGGGATGACCGCTTTGACCGGTATCGCTGGCATTAGGAATGAAATGCAGCGGGTAGGCGCAGCGCGTGTTCTCCGTCAGGCTGCCATCGTCGAAATCCGGATGGCCATGCTCGTCGAGAACGACATTTTCCAGAACCGTACCGAAGCGGCGCGTGGTCGAGAAGATTTCAGGCTCGGCTTCTTCGGAAAGGCGAATCGTCTTGGCATAGCAGCCGCCTTCGAAGTTGAAGAGCCCGGTCTCGCCCCAGCCATGCTCGTCGTCGCCGATCAGCGTACGCGTCGGGTCCGCTGAAAGGGTGGTCTTGCCCGTGCCTGAAAGGCCGAAGAACACCGCGGCGTCGCCGTCCGGGCCGAAATTTGCCGAACAGTGCATCGGCATCACACCCTTGGCCGGCAGAATGTAGTTCAGCGCGGTGAATACGGATTTTTTCATTTCGCCGGCATAGGAGGTGCCGCCGATCAAAACGATGTTGCGCGTGAGATCGACCGCGATCACCGTTTCCGTGCGGCAGCCATGGCGCTGCGGGTCTGCGCGGAAGGACGGCAGATCGATGATCGTCATCTGCGGCAGGAACGACGCCAGAGCGGCTGTCTCCGGGCGAAGCAGAAGGTTACGGATAAACTGAGAGTGCCAGGCATACTCGGTGACGACCCGCACCGGCAGGCAGTTTTCCGGGTCGGCGCCGCCGACCAGATCCTGTACGAAAAGGTCGCGCTCCGCGGCATGCTTGAGAAAATCGGCATGGAGCACATCGAAATGCTGCGGGGACATCGGCTTGTTGTTGTCCCACCACACCACGTCTTCGGTGTTGGTGTCGCGCACGACGAACTTGTCCTTGGCCGAACGGCCGGTGTGCTGTCCGGTAAGAGCGACAAGCGCTCCGTGGGCGGAGAGCTTTGCCTCGCCGCGGCGGATCGCCTCTTCAGACAGGGCGGCTGACTGCAGATTGTAATGGACGAGGCCTGCCGTTTTCAGACCAATGCTCTCGATCCCGCAATCCGGATTTCGCATGCCGGTTTCGTTCATCCTGACCACCAAATTTCCCTGAGATGCCCATCTTCGCAGGCGGTCAGAGCTGAAAGCATAAAAAGGTCTGAGAATTCAAACCATTAATCGATTTAAAGATTTTAAAATCGTTTAAATCGTTTAAATTCCCTCCCGAAATCTGGGGAAACATCGCCTTTGGGCGACAAGCTCCGCGCGACGCCGGAGGGACGGTGTGACATGGATCGCGTTCTGTGCCACATTTTGTACCTAATTTGTCCTGCATCTGCACGCCCACCTGATGCAAAGAGGGACGACATTGCCCATGAGGGAGCCGCTAGACATGGCAACGATCGCGCTTGTCGATGACGACCGCAACATTCTGACTTCCGTCTCGATAGCACTGGAAGCGGAGGGATATCGGGTCGAGACCTACACCGACGGTGCCTCGGCGCTGGAGGGGCTTGGCGCCAGGCCGCCCAACCTTGCTATCCTCGACATCAAGATGCCCCGTATGGACGGCATGGAGCTTCTGCGCCGGCTGCGGCAGAAAAGCGATATTCCCGTCATCTTCCTTACCTCCAAGGATGATGAGATCGACGAGCTTTTCGGTCTCAAGATGGGCGCCGACGATTTCGTGCGCAAACCGTTCTCGCAACGCCTCCTGGTTGAACGTGTGCGCGCCGTGTTGCGCCGCGCCAGCTCGCGGGAGCCCGGCGCCAAGGTGCAGGGCAAACAGTCGCAGTCGCTCGAGCGCGGGCAGCTGGTCATGGATCAGGAACGTCACACCTGCACCTGGAAGGGGCAGCCGGTCACGCTCACGGTGACCGAGTTTCTCATCCTGCATTCGCTGGCGCAGCGCCCCGGCGTGGTCAAGAGCCGCGATGCATTGATGGATTCGGCCTATGACGAGCAGGTCTATGTGGACGATCGCACCATCGATAGCCATATCAAGCGCCTGCGCAAGAAGTTCAAGGCGGTCGATACGGACTTCGACATGATTGAAACGCTCTACGGCGTTGGTTATCGCTTCCGCGAGATCTGATGCCGCCGGGCCGGTGCGGCAGGCGGGCGAAGCAAGACAGTGGCGATGAATTCAGAAACGGAAAAGACGGCGGTGCGGCCCCAGCGGACCGCGCGCCCGGCGGGGCAGGCATTCCTCGGCCGCCTTGCCGTGCCGTTGCGCCGTCTTTTCGGCCACTACGTTTTTTCGAGCCTCACCCGGCGCATCCTGTTTCTCAACCTTGCCGGCCTGGGTGTTCTGGTTGTCGGTGTTCTTTATCTGAACGAGTTCCGCGAGGAGTTGATCAGCGCGCGCGTGGAAAGCCTGACCACGCAGGGCGAAATCATCGCGGGCGCAATCGCAAGCTCCGCCGAGGTGGAAACGGATTCGATCCTTGTCGATCCCGACAAACTGCTCGAGCTCCAGGCGGGCCAGAGCCTGCCTCCGCGCTCCGATCAGCTTGAAAGCCTGGAATTCCCGATCAACCCGGAGCGGGTCGCGCCGCTTCTGAGGCGTTTGATCCCCCAAACCCGCACCCGCGCGCGCATCTACGACCCCGACGGCAATCTGCTGCTCGATTCCCAGTATCTCGGTCAGGTTCTGCGTTACGATCTGCCCCCGGTGGATCAGAGCGAGGAAAATGTCTTCGAGCGCGGCTGGCAGTGGGTGCGCCAGTTTTTCCGCAGGCGCGACCTGCCGGTCTATCGCGAACAGCCGGGCGGTAATGGCGTCGCCTATCCGGAAGTGATGTCGGCCCTGACAGGCACCACGGCAAAGGTGGTGCGGATCAGCGAGCAGGGCGAGCAGATCGTTTCCGTCGCGGTTCCCGTCCAGCGTTTCCGCGCTGTGCTGGGCGTGCTTCAGCTCTCCACGCAAGGTGGCGATATCGACAAGATCGTTGCTGCCGAGCGCAAGGCGATCCTGCGTGTTTTTGCGGTGGCCGCTCTCGTTACGGCAAGTCTTTCGCTGCTTCTCGCCTCGACCATCGCCAATCCGTTGCGCCGTCTCGCCGCGGCCGCCGTGCGTGTGCGGCGCGGAGCCCGCAGCCGCGAGGAGATTCCCGATTTCTCGCATCGCCAGGATGAAATTGGGAATTTGTCGGCGGCGCTACGCGACATGACGAACGCGCTTTACGCGCGCATCGACGCGATCGAAAGCTTCGCTGCCGATGTCGCGCATGAGCTGAAAAACCCGCTGACCTCACTTGGCAGCGCAGTCGAAACGCTGCCGCTGGCCAAGGATCAGCGCTCGCGCGACAGGCTGCTGGAGATCATCCAGCACGATGTGCGCCGCCTCGATCGCCTGATCAGCGACATTTCCGATGCATCGCGTCTCGATGCGGAGCTGTCGCGCGAGGACTCCGAGCGCATTGATCTCGAAAAATTCGCCGGCGATCTTGTCGGCGCCACGCGGGAGGCGGGAGCCTCGCGCAAGAAGCCGGTCGAGATCACGTTCAACGTTCAGAAGCCCGCAGGTGGCAATCGCGGCTATTTCATCATCGGGCATGATCTGCGGCTCGGCCAGGTGATCACCAATCTGATCGAGAATGCGCGCTCGTTCGTTCCGGAGAAGACCGGGCACATCGCGGTGAACCTGTCGCGCGCAAGCGGCCGCGTCATCATTATGGTGGAAGACAATGGGCCGGGCATCCGCGCGGAAAATATCGACCGCATTTTCGAGCGCTTTTACACCGATCGCCCCGCCGGCGAGGCTTTCGGCCAGAATTCGGGTCTCGGCTTGTCTATCAGCCGCCAGATCGTCGAGGCCCATGGCGGCACGCTGACGGCGGAAAACATCACCGGCACCAAGCCCGGCGATATCAAGGGCGCGCGTTTCATCGTCGCGCTCCCCGCGGAGGGTTGATCCCATGCCCAACCGCCACGCAACCGCGCTTGTGGTGGGCGATCGCGGCCTTTTGATCGAAGGTCCCTCGGGTAGCGGAAAGACAACGCTGGCTCTTGAACTTGTCGCCGCCGCCGCTGCCCGTGGTGTGTTCGCGCGGCTGGTGTCTGACGATCAGGTCATGCTTGCCGTGCTCAATGACCGTTTGATTGCTCATGCTCCACGTCCCATCGCCGGCCTTGTGGAAGCGCGCGGCCACGGCCCCGCGCCGGTCCCGTTTCTGCCGGCTGCCGTCATCGATCTGATGATTCGCCTGGTGCCGGAAAATGAGGCACCACGCGTTGCCGAAGATGCCGTGGCCACCATCGAAGGGGTTGCTCTGCCCCTGATCTCGCTTCCGCTGCGTCAGGCGCGCCATGCCGTTCATGCATTGGCGGCGCGGCTTCATTTGCCGCCTTTTCGTGCGGAAGACGCCTCTCACTGAACACATTTTAGGCGAATCGCCGCAGTTTGGACTTGTCAACGGCTCGGGCGTTGACAAGATAGCGCTCTTGTCGTGAGGCAGTCATGGGCCAGGCTTTTCGGCTCGGAGAACGAAGTTCGGGTCAATGGCGTATTGTGCGGAGACGCTTGCAAAGCCGGGCCCGGACAATAAGTGACCTGATAATCGGCCCGCACGCGAGCCAATCGGATGGAGTGAAATTGTGACAGCCTCGAGCGCAGTTTTCGAAACCAGGTTCACCGGCCGGATGACGCGCCGATGATCGGGCTCGTTCTCGTCACGCATGGCCAGCTGGCCGAAGAATTCCGACACGCCGTCGAACACGTGGTCGGCCACCAGGAGAACATGGAAACGGTCTCCATCGGCGCAGAGGACGATATGGAGCAGCGCCGGCGCGACATCGTTGATGCCGTGGCGCGCGCCGACACAGGGTCCGGCGTCATCATCCTGACCGATATGTTCGGCGGCACGCCGTCCAACCTTGCCATTTCCGTGATGGATGCGGGGCGCATAGAAGTGATCGCCGGCATGAACCTGCCGATGCTGATCAAGCTTTCCTCTGCGCGCGCCAGCGACGACATGGAACAGGCGTTGAAGGATGCGCAGGATGCCGGCCGAAAATACATCAATGTCGCAAGTCAGGTCCTGTCCGCCAAATGAGTGAGGTTTCCGCGCAGAAGACCGATTTAAAGAGCGCCCCCGTGGCGGTCTTCAGCCGTGATTTTCTGATCGTCAACCAGCGTGGTCTTCATGCCCGCGCCTCGGCGAAGTTCGTTCAGACGGTCGAGGCCCATGAGGCCGACGTGGAAGTCGAGAAGGACGGTATTTCGGTCGGCGGCACCTCGATCATGGGCCTTATGATGCTTGCAGCGAGCCCCGGATGCTCGATCCGCGTTCATGCCAGCGGCCCCGAGGCCGAGGCGCTGCTTGCCGCCCTTGAGGAATTGATCGCCGCGCGCTTCGGCGAGGAATGCTGAGAATCCTTCTTCTCGGACATGCACGAATAAAGATTTCTTTATATGCATTGTGAGCCGCATTGCGATCTGGTAGGCAGGGCGCATTGTGCTGACCGGCCTCCGGCTGGTCTCGCCTGATTTCAGAAAAATCGGAGTTTACGCCCATGAGCGCTGACAAGGATTACGTGGTCGCCGACATCAAGCTGGCTGACTGGGGTCGCAAGGAAATCGACATTGCCGAAACCGAGATGCCGGGCTTGATGGCCTGCCGTGAGGAGTTCGGCAAGGAAAAGCCGCTCAAGGGCGCGCGCATCTCCGGCTCGCTGCATATGACGATCCAGACCGCGGTTCTGATCGAGACGCTGAAGACGCTGGGAGCCGATGTGCGCTGGGCCTCTTGCAACATCTTCTCCACCCAGGACCATGCCGCTTCCGCCATCGCCGCGACCGGCACGCCGGTTTTCGCCGTCAAGGGCGAGACGCTGGAGGAGTACTGGACCTATACCGACCAGATTTTCCAGTGGGCCGATGGTGAGCCCTCCAACATGATCCTCGACGATGGTGGCGACGCCACCATGTACATTCTGATCGGCGCGCGCGCCGAGGCGGGTGAGGACGTGCTTTCGAACCCTGGCAGCGAGGAAGAGGAAATTCTTTTCGCCCAGATCAGGAAGCGCATGGCGGCGACGCCGGGCTTTTTCACACGCCAGCGCGAGGCGATTCGCGGCGTGACCGAGGAAACGACGACAGGCGTGAACCGCCTCTATCAACTCCAGAAGAAGGGTCTGCTGCCCTTCCCTGCGATCAACGTCAACGATTCCGTCACGAAGTCGAAATTCGACAACAAGTATGGCTGCAAGGAATCGCTGGTCGACGGTATCCGGCGCGCCACGGACGTGATGATGGCCGGCAAGGTCGCTGTGGTTTGCGGTTACGGCGATGTCGGCAAGGGTTCGGCCCAGTCGCTGGCCGGCGCTGGCGCGCGCGTGAAGGTCACCGAGGTGGACCCGATCTGCGCCCTGCAGGCGGCGATGGACGGTTTCGAGGTCGTTACGCTGGATGATGCGGCACCCACCGCCGACATCGTCATCACGACGACCGGCAATAAGGACGTCATCACCATCGATCACATGCGCAAGATGAAGGACATGGTGATCGTCGGGAATATCGGTCACTTCGACAATGAGATTCAGGTCGCTGCGCTGCGCAATCTCAAATGGACCAACATCAAGCCGCAGGTGGACATGATCACCTTCGCGGACGAGAAGAGGATGATCCTCCTTTCCGAGGGCCGCCTTCTGAACCTCGGCAATGCGACAGGCCATCCGAGCTTCGTCATGTCGGCTTCCTTCACCAACCAGGTGCTGGCCCAGATCGAGCTTTTCGTGCGCGGCGAGAAGTATAAGAACGAAGTCTATGTTCTGCCGAAACACCTCGATGAGAAGGTCGCGCGGCTGCATCTCGACAAGCTTGGCGCAAAGCTCACCGCGCTTTCGGATGAACAGGCTTCCTATATCGGTGTCACGCCGCAAGGTCCGTTCAAGCCGGAACACTACCGGTATTAGAATTCATTAACCAAGACACAATATATTGAGGCCGGACCATTGACTTTTGGTCCGGCTTTATTTTTGTCGCGCGTCCTTCTTCACGGCGATTCGGACACGCGGTACATTGCAGTGATTCGCAAGGCGCTGACCCTGCGGGCTGCGAGCCTGGCGATTCAAAGGGGCGGTCTTGAGAAATCATGCGGCGGAGAAGGAACAGGACATGCTGGGGCTAGACCCGCTGAACGGCGGATCTAGAGGCCCATGTGGCCGACAGCGCGGAGCAGGCGTCATACGAGGGACGACGTGGCTTTGGGCGCTGGGGACAACTGCGGTGACGCCTGTCGCCGCGGTAGCGCAGGCGGCTGCCCCGATGGTCGGTTCGCAACCCGTCACCACGCTCGACGTGCTCCAGTTTTCCATCTTTGCCGGCGTTCTCGGTGCAGCTTTCCTTTCAGCGATCTGGCTTATCCGACAGCGCGCGCGGATCGCCGCCGAAAATCTCGAATTGCGGGCGCGGCTTGCCGAGCTCAGCAGCGCGCTTGGCCGTTCCGAGGCGCTTCTGAACCTGAAGGATCAGCGCACCGTTGTCTGGAGTGCGGGTGAGGATAGCCCGAGCATCGTTGGCGACCTGCCGGTGGGCAGCGGGGCTCCCGAAGAACGTTCGGCTTTCCTGGCCTTCGGGCGCTGGATGACGCCCCGTTCTGCCTCCACCATCGACCGCGCCGTCGAAGCCCTGCGCAAGGCCGGCGAGACTTTCGATTTTCCGGTCGAGACACGTTCCGGCACGCTTCTCGAGGCGCAAGGCCGCAAGGCGGCGCAATATACGGCGGTGCGCTTTATCTCCCTTTCGGCCGCTCAGCAGGAGCGCGCGCAACTGAAGGTCGAACAGCAGGATTTTCAGGCCGAGCGCGACAGTATTCGCGGTCTTCTCGATACGCTGGACATGCCCTTCTGGCTCCGCGACAGAGCCGGTCGCCTGAGCTGGGCGAACCGCGCGTTTGTCGGCGCGGTGGACGGTTCCGATATCGAGACGGTTCGCCGCGAGGGCATGGAGTTCCTGCCCGCTGCCGCGCGTGAGGAAATTGCCAATCGCCATCGCGATTCGGGCGATGTCTTCCGTCAGTCCGTTACCGCCGTCGTGCGCGGCGAGCGCCGGGTTTTCAATGTCACAGATTTCGCAGGGTCCAGTGGTTCCGCGGGCATCGCCTCCGATATCAGCGAGATGGAGACCATCCGCCGCGAGTATGAAAGTACGGTCCGCAGCCATTCCGACACGCTCGACCAACTGACAACGGCTGTGGCGATTTTCGACGAGAAACAGAAGCTGCGTTTCTTCAACCAGTCCTTCCAGAAGCTCTGGAACCTCGACACGCCGTTCCTGGAAAGCGCGCCGGAAAACGCCCTTGTGCTCGATCGGCTGCGCAGTGATGGAACGCTGGCCGAACAGCCCGAATGGCGCCGCTGGAAGGAAGGGCTCCTGTCCGCCTATCGCAGCGTGAAGCCGCAGGAGCATTGGTGGCACCTGCCCGATGGGCGCACGATCCGCGTGATTGCCAATCCGCAGCCGAAGGGTGGCGTGACCTGGGTCTTCGAGAACCTGACCGAGAAGTTCGATCTTGAAAGCCGCTACAATGCGGCCATGCGTGTGCAGGGCGAAACGCTCGACAATCTCGCCGAGGGTGTCGCGGTGTTCGGCTCCGATGGGCGGCTGAAACTTTCCAACCCCGCCTTCCAGAAACTCTGGAGCCTGCCTGATCTCCTGGTGGCTCCCGGAGCACATATCGCCGATATACGCACCGTTTGCGAAACGCTTGTCCGCGACAATCCATGGAGCAGCTTCGTTGCCTCGGTGACCGGCTTCGACGATGAGCGCCGCAACGAGCATGGCCAGGCCGAGCTCATCAACGGCACGGTATTGAGCCACGCCACCATCCACCTGCCCAACGGCCAGGTGATGATTACCTTCGTGGATGTGACCGACAGCGTGAATGTCGAGCGTGCGCTGAAGGAAAAGAACGACGCACTGCAGAAGGCAGATAAGCTGAAGAACGATTTCGTTCAGCATGTTTCCTATGAGTTGCGCTCGCCACTGACCAACATCATCGGCTTTACCGAACTTCTCGGATTGCCGGAGACGGGACCCCTCACCCAGCGCCAGAGTGAATATGTCGAGCATATCAGCTCGTCTTCCTCGGTCCTCCTCACCGTGGTCAATGACATCCTCGACCTTGCCACGGTCGATGCCGGCATCATGGAGCTGGAAATCGGTGAGGTGCGCGTCGGCGAGACGGTCGAAACGGCGGCAGGCCTCGTTGCCGAGCGCCTGCGCGAGCACGACATCGAGCTCGATGTCGAAATGAACGATGCGACGCTGATCTTCCATGCCGACGAGAACCGCGTGCGCCAGGTGTTGTTCAATCTGCTTTCAAATGCCGCCAACTATGCACCGGAGGGCAGCACGATCCGCCTTTCCGCCCGTTGGCAGGACGATGCGGTCGAATTCCGCGTTCACGACGATGGTCCGGGGATGGCGCCGGATGTGCTCGAAACGATCTTCAAGCGTTTCGAGCCGCGGGTGAATGGCGGCCGCCGCCGCGGTGCGGGCCTTGGCCTTTCCATCGTGAAGAGCTTTGTCGAGTTGCATGGCGGCTCGGTGCATATCGATACGGGCGAAGGGCGCGGCACCACGGTGACATGCCGGTTCCCCTCCGCGCCGAAACAGGCGCGTGCTGCCGCGGAGTAACCCGTCCCAATGGGTATGCGTGTTCTGGAACGCTTCCTGCCGGATGAAGAGGCGACCATGCTCTTCGGCGAGGACATCGCCGTGGCGTTGAAGACCGGCGACATCGTCGCGTTGAAGGGCGATCTGGGGGCCGGCAAGACGACGCTGGCCCGCTCCGTCATCCGGGCTTTGGCCGGCGATCCGCAGCTCGACGTGCCGAGCCCCACCTTCACCCTCGTCCAAAGCTATGACGCCCGTATCCCGGTGCATCATTTCGACCTCTATCGCCTCGGTGCGCCCGACGAACTCGAGGAACTGGGGCTTCCGGAAGCCGCAACCGATGGCATTGCGCTGGTCGAATGGCCGGAGCGTGCCGGCGACATGCTTTCCGGGGCGATCCGCATCGCACTTCACGAACAGGGTGAAGGCCGCCTGGTCGTCGTGACCGGACCGGAGGAAGCCATGGCGCGTCTCGAGCGCAGCTTTCTGATCCGTGATTTCCTGAACCGGTCGGGCGAGCTTGATGCGCGCCGCGCCTTTCTGCTGGGCGATGCATCGTTGCGCGCCTATGAGACGATCACCACGAGCCTGGGCGACCGGCGCATCCTCATGAATGCCCCGGAGCGCCGCGACGAGCCCCTGCTTGCCTGTGGCCGGCCCTATAGCCGCATCGCGCATCTCGGCCAATCGGTGGCGGCATCGGTCGCCATGGCCAACGCGATCCGCGCGCGCGGCTTCGCGGCCTACGACATCTACGCGCAGGACCTGCCGAACGGATTGCTGCTTGCCGAACATCTGGGCGATATCGCATTCCTGAACGATGGCGCCCCGGTCGCCGAACGCTACGTGGAGGCGGCCCGCCTGCTTGCCGCGCTGCATCATATGGACTGGCCCGCGGAACTGCCGGTCGCCGAGGGGCTGACGCATCAGCTCCTGCCCTACGACCACGAGGCGCTGGGTATCGAGGTCAGCCTGCTGACCGATTGGTACATGCCCTTCATGACCGGCCGCGACGCCACCGAGGAAGAGCGCTGTGCCTATGTGCAATGCTGGGAGCGGCTGTTCGATCGGCTGGACCTGGCAGAGCGGAATCTCGTCATCCGCGATTTCCATTCGCCCAACATCATCTGGCGCGCAGAGCGCGAGGGCTTCGACAGGTTGGGCCTGATCGACCTGCAGGACGCCGTGCTCGGGCCGGCGGCCTATGACCTCGCCTCGCTGGCGCTCGACGCGCGCGTCACAATGCCGGAGGAACTGGAACAGGCGGTGATCGAGGCCTATTGTGCTGCCCGCGCCGCGCAAGGGTCCTTCGACCGCGCGGCTTTCGATGAGGCCTATGCGATCTGCGCCGCGCAACGCAATTCCAAGCTTCTGGGTACATTCGTGCGGTTGGAAAAGCGCGATCACAAGCCGTTCTACATCCGCCATCTGCCACGCATTCGCGCCTATTTGCACCGCGCCATGCGCCATCCCGTGCTTGGCGAGCTGAAGACTCTCTACGAGGAAGCAGGCTTCCTGAAGGAAGGAGAGGCATGAGCATCGCCATGCCGCAAAAGGCGATGGTGCTTGCGGCCGGATTGGGCAAGCGCATGCGCCCGATTACCGAAACGCTGCCAAAGCCACTGGTGCGGGTCGCCGGAAAAACGCTGATCGACTGGGCACTCGACACGCTCGAAAGCGCCGGTGTCGGCACCGCGGTGGTCAATGTCCACTACCTCGCCGACCAGATGGAGTCGCATCTGGCGACCCGGCTGCGACCGCAAATCGTGATTTCCGACGAGCGCGACGGGCTGATGGATTCGGCGGGCGGCGTCATCAAGGCGTTGCCGGAGCTTGGGGAAGCGCCGTTCTTCATCGTCAATGCCGATACGTTCTGGCTCGATCACGGAACGTCTAATCTCGAGCGACTAGCCCTTGCCTGGAATGGCGAGACCATGGATATTCTTCTCATGGTTGCGGATTTCGAACAGGCGACAGGCCATTCCGGCTCGGTCGATTTCCTCATGGATGCGGAGGGAAGGCTCACGCGCGCCAGAAAGGGCGACGCGGGAGTGATCTATGCTGGCGCGATCATCCTCGACCCGCGCATCTTCGCTGGCGCCGGGTCCGAACCGCAATCCCTGAATGCGTATTTCGACGCCGCCGCCGCCAAGGGCAGGCTGTTCGGCATGCGGATGGGCGGCGACTGGATTACCGTCGGCACGCCGGACGCCATCGCACCGGCTGAAGCGGTCGTCGCCAAACGGCGCGAACGAGATGTCGCGGCGCGACGTGGGCAAGATGAAGCCGGCTAAACAAGAGCCGCGCGTCTGGTCCATTCCGCCGGGTGTGGAATTCCTGCCCGCGCTTGCCGAAGCGCTTCTTGCGGGGCGCCTGGTTCCCGGCTTTCGCTATGAGGGCGATCCTCTGGCGCTTGCCGACGTGACCATTTATCTGCCGACCCGCCGCGCCGCGCGTGCGCTGCGCGGCGTCCTGATGGAAAAGCTTGCGGGGCGTTCCGTCATATTGCCGGTCATTCGCCCGCTGGGCGAGTTCGATGAGGAAGCAGCGCTCTTCGATATCGAATCGCCCGCCGCGTTCGATCTTGCTCCCCCCATTGAGGCGCTCGACAGGATTCTCCTGCTCGCGCCTCTGGTGCAGGCTTGGAAGGCGCGGCTTCCCGCATATGTGGCGGCGCTTTTCGAGGAGGGCGTCGTGGTGCCGGCCTCGGCGTCAGATTCCATCTGGCTCGCCCGCGATCTGGCCGCGCTGATGGATGAGATCGAGACCGAGGAGGCCGACTGGACGAAGCTGTCGAGCCTCGCGCCGGACGCTTTGGCGCATTGGTGGCAGGTGACGCTGCAATTCCTCCAGATCGTCACCGCCCATTGGCCTGATCTCCTGCGGGATATGGATCGCTCCAATCCGGCCGCGCATCGCAACGCCATGCTGGCGGCGGAGGCTGCGCGTCTGCGCGCGCGCGTGCATCCCGGTCCGGTCATTGCCGCAGGATCTACCGGCTCCATCCCCGCCACGGCGCGGCTTCTCGCAACGATAGCGGCCCTGGAAAAAGGGGCGGTCGTCCTGCCCGGCCTCGACAAGCGGCTCGACGCCCGTGGCTGGGAGGGTGTTGGCGCGGCGGAGGAGCCGTCCGCCTACGGTCATCCGCAGGCCGGTCTGAAGAAGCTCCTGGCCGCTATAGGCATTGATCGCGAGGAGGTGAAGGAACTCGCCGCCCCTTCATCGGAGCTCGCCGCCCGCCGTTCACTTGTGAGTGAGGCGTTGCGGCCCGCCGAAACCACGGATGCGTGGATGGAAAACCGCCCGCTGGCGCAGGATGCCAATGACGGCGGAGCGCTTGCCGGCGTCACGCTGGTCGAGACGGCAAACGAGCGTGAGGAAGCGCTTTCCATTGCCGTTGCATTGCGTCTTGCGCTTGCAGAAGACCATGCGACAGCGGCGCTGGTCACGCCCGACAGGGGGCTGGCCCGGCGCGTTGCGGTCGAATTGCGGCGCTTTGGCATCGAGGCCGACGATTCCGGTGGAACAGCGCTCGCCGACACGCCGCCCGCGACCCTGGCGCGCTTCCTGCTGGAGGCGATGTTCCGTCCGGGCGAGCCGGTCATGCTTGTGGCCTTTCTCAAGCATCCGCTGCTGCGGCTTGGCATGAAGCGCGCCAAGGTGCGCCGTGCCGCCGAGACCATCGAGCTCGTCGCGCTGCGCGGCGGCACGGGCCGGCCCGACATCTGCACGCTTGGCGAGCTTTTCGAGCAGCGCTGGCGGATGCTGGAGGAGGAGGCGCGCAAACCTTTCTGGCTCCCCCGCGTCAACGATGCGGCGCTCGCCGAAGCGCGTGATGTTCTGGCGGCGCTCTCCGACGCATTGGCAGCGCTTTCTGATATCCGGGCATTGCGGGACCTGACCGTGCCCGATATGGCGCGTCGCACGGTGGAGGCGCTGGAGGCGCTGGCGCGCGCGGAAGACGGCAGCCTGTCGGCCTATTATGAAGGCGAGCGCGGCGAAGCGATGGCCGCATTCCTGCGCGGTGTTACAGGCTCGGCCTCCTCACTGTCCTTTTCTCCGTCCGAATGGCCATCCGTCTTTGCGGCGCTGATCGCCACATCCTCGGTGAAGCCGGCCATGGGCGCTGACCGCCGGGTCTCCATCTGGGGCACGCTCGAAGCGCGTCTTCTGGGCGTCGACACCATGGTGCTCGGGGGTATGAACGAGGGCACATGGCCGTCCATTCCTTCTTCCGATCGTTTCATGTCGCGCCTGATGAAGGCCGAGCTTTCGCTGGAGCCGCCGGAGCGCCGCATCGGTCAGGCGGCGCATGATTTCATGATGGCGATGGGCATGCCGAAAGTGGTGCTGACGCGCTCCGCCCGTTCCGGCGATGCGCCCGCCGTGGCCTCTCGCTGGCTGCAACGCATCGCGGCCTTCGCGGGTGAAGAGGCAACGGAGGCCATGCGCGCGCGCGGCCGCCAACTGATCGGTTGGGCGCGGCAGCTGGATGACCGGCCCGACGAGGATTTCGCAGCGCGTCCCGAACCCGCGCCGCCGCTGGAAGCGCGCCCCCGACGGTTTTCCGTCACCGAGGTCGAGACGCTGCGCCGCGACCCCTATGCGGTCTATGCGCGCCGTATACTGGAGCTTTCGTCACTCGATCCGCTGATCCGCGATCCGGGCGCGGCCGAGCGCGGCAACCTCTTCCACGACATTCTCCAGGATTTCATTCGCGAAGGCGCCGACCCCGCCGGGCCGGCGGCATTGGAGAGGCTTCTGGCTGCTGGTCGCCGGCGTTTCGAGGAGGCTGCCCTTCCGCCGGATGTCGCGGCGGTGTGGTGGCCGCGGTTCGAGCGCACGGCGGCATCCGTGATCGAATGGGAGCGCGCCCGCAGTGAGGGCATCGCGGCGCGTCACGCGGAAATCCGCGCGTCTGAGACCGAAGTGGCAGGCCTTGGCTTGACGCTGCGCGGTCGTGCCGATCGCATCGACATCCGTGACGACGGAAGTGCCGATGTGCTGGACTACAAGACGGGTGCTTCCCCATCCCGCCGGCAGGCCCATACGCTGCTTTCCCCGCAACTGGCGCTGGAGGCGGCCTTGCTTCAGCGTGGTGCCTTCGCGGATCTGGGCGCCGCCGAGCCTGGTGAACTGGCCTATGTGCGGCTGAAGGCCAATGGTGAGGTCGTGCAGGAATCGATCCTGAAGATGAAGGGCAGCGAGAAGTCCGCTCCAGGCCTTGCCGCCGAGGCGTGGGAACGGCTCGCTCAACTTCTGGCGCATTATCACCGCGCCGATGTCGGCTACCGCTCGCGGGTGCTCCCCTTCCGCGAGGGCGATATGGATGGCGATTACGATCATCTGGCACGCGTGCTCGAATGGTCGGCGGGCGGCGATGCCGGCGAGGAGGAGGGCGGCGAATGAAAAAGCCTTTCGTCATCCCCCCCGACACGCGCGAAGCGCAAACACGCGCCGCCGACCCCGCCAATTCGGCATGGGTGTCGGCCAATGCCGGTTCCGGCAAGACGCATGTTCTCGCCCAGCGCGTGATCCGCCTGCTCCTGAAAGGAGCCGACCCTTCGAAGATCCTGTGCCTTACCTACACGCGCGCCGCCGCAGCCAACATGGCGAACCGGGTGTTTCGCGACCTGGCAAGGTGGAGCCTTTTGCCGGATAACGAGCTTTCGGCTGTCATTGCAGATCTCGAGGGCAGCGCCCCCGACGCCGAAAAGTGCGCCCGCGCCCGCAGGCTTTTCGCACGGGCCCTGGAAACGCCGGGCGGCTTGAAAATCCAGACCATCCACGCCTTCTGCGAGGCGATCCTGCACCAGTTCCCGCTGGAAGCGAACATCGCCGGCCATTTCGAGCTTCTGGATTCGCAGATGGAGGAGGCACTGCTTGCCGAAGCGCGCCGCGACCTGCTGACGGGAGCCATGGTTGACGGCAGCGCGCTTGCCGAGGCCTTCGCTTCAGTACTGGAACGCGGCGGCGAGAGCGGATTGCAGGATCTGCTTGGGGAAACCGTCGCACGCCGCGATGGGCTGCGCGCGCTGATCGACCAGATCGGGCAGGATGGGGAGGATTATTCGGCGCTCTTCGAGGAGTTCGGCTTTGCTGAAGGCGAGACTGCCGAAAGCATCGCCGCCGCCGTCTGGCCGCTGCCTGGTTTCGACGCCGGCGCTTTCCGCGCCTTCGTTGCCGAGGCCGGGGCCGCCGATGCGAAAACCGTTCTGAAAAGTATCGTTCCCGGCGCCACGCGGGCATTTGACGAGGCCGACCCTGTCCGCCGCCTCCAGTATCTGGCGGATGGCTTCCTCAAGGCCGATGGCGGAATTTATGGCGAAAGCACCTTCAAGGCGGCATTGCGCAACGCGGTGCCCGGCATTGTGGAGCGCTATGCGGAAGCGGCCGGGCTGATCAAGGCAGCGGTCGACCGTCTGGCACTCTTTCGCATGCTGGAGGCGACCCGCGCGGCGCTCACCATCGCCGATGGCATGATTGCGCGCTATGAACGGCTGAAGCGCGCGCGCGGTTTTCTCGATTTCAACGATCTCATCATGCGCACCATCCGGCTTCTGGCGCGCGCCGATGCCGGGCCATGGGTGCAATACAAGCTCGACAAGGGCATCGATCACATTCTCATCGATGAGGCGCAGGATACGAGTCCCGAGCAGTGGCAGATCGTGCGGCTGCTTGCGGAGGAATTCTTCTCCGGCGATGGCGCGCGCGCCGGCATCGCCCGCACCATCTTCGCGGTGGGCGACGAAAAACAGTCGATCTACTCCTTCCAGGGCGCTGAACCCGCCGCTTTCGACGAGAGCGGACGTGCCTTTCGCGAAAAGGTTCTGGCCGCCGAGCGCCGGTTCGAGCGAGTCCGCCTGACGCGCTCCTTCCGCTCGACGGAAGATGTGCTGTCCGCCGCCGATCTGGTGTTCTCCCGCGAGGAAGTGCGCCAGGGGCTGACCCGCGATCCCGAGCCGATCGAGCACAAGGCGATCCGCCAGGACGCGCCTGGCTACGTGGAAGTGTGGTCGCCCATCGCGCCGGAAGTCGTGGAAGAGCCCGACGACTGGACCGAGGCAATCGACCATGCCTCCGCTCCCGCCGTGCGGCTTGCCGAAACCATCGCCGAGACAGTGGAAGGCTGGATCCGCGGCGGCGAGGTCATCGAGGGCACGGGAAAGCGGCTGACGGCGGGCGACGTTCTGGTTCTCGTGCGCAAGCGCGATCGTTTCGTGCATGCGCTGTCGCGCAGCCTGAAGAACCGCCATATCGATGTGGCGGGTGCTGACCGGCTGCGCCTCACCGCCCATATCGCGGTGCAGGACCTCATCGCGCTCGGGCGGTTTCTCCTTCAGCCGCATGATGATCTTTCGCTTGCCGCGGTCCTGAAGAGTCCGCTTTTCGGCATGGACGAGGAACGCCTCTTCCGGCTCGCCTGGAAGCGCGGCGCTGCCACGCCGCTCTTCGATGCCATGCGCGCCCAGGCGTTGGGCGACCCCGCTGTCGCCGCCATGGTGGAGACCCTGCAACGCTGGCAGAACGAGGCGGCGTTCAAGCCGGCTTTCGAATTCTACGCGGGCCTTCTTTCAGGCAGCCGCGACCGCGGCAATCGCCGCGAGGGCGCGCGCAGCCTCTTCGTGGCGCGTCTGGGTCACGAGGCGAATGACATTCTGGACGAGTTCCTGTCCTTTGCGCTGGCTGGTGAGCGCGCTGGTCTGAACGGGCTGGAAGCGCTTCTTTCCGCGCTCGACGGGCAGGCTCCCGAGATCAAGCGCGAAATGGACCAGACGCGCGATGAACTGCGCATCATGACGGTTCACGCCTCCAAGGGGCTCGAGGCGCCGGTTGTGTTTCTGGTCGATCCGGGCAGTGCACCCTTCTCCGCGCAGCATCTGCCCAAGCTCATGCCTTTTCAGCCTTCCGGCCGACCTTCAGAAACGCATTGGCAGGGCAAGGGGTTCCTGTGGCGCGCGGGAAAGGACGTGGCGAACGCCGTCGCCGCCGGTTTCGAGGCCGAAGCGCGGATCAAGGCCGAGGAAGAATACCGCCGCCTTCTCTATGTCGGCATGACGCGCGCGGAGGATCGGTTGATCGTCTGCGGGTATCACGGCACGCGCGAGCCGCAGGGACTGACATGGCAGAACATCGCGCGGCAGGCGTTTGCAGGCTCGGCGCGTGTCGAGGAGCGGGTCACCCCGCAACAATGCGCTCCTGTCTACCGGTATCGTGTCACGGATGCCCCGCCTCGAGCGGAGCAGGCGCCCGCGCCGCCGGTCGAGACCCGGATCGTTCCGCTTCCTGAAGCGCTTCACGAACTGCCGCCCGAACAGGTCAATCTGCCGCGGCCTCTTTCGCCCTCGCGCGCCGGCGCGTTGATCGAGACGGACTACGAGGCCATCGTCTCGCCGCGCTCCCCCGTCCTTGACGGGCTGCAAGAACCTGGCCTTGCCATCCAGCGCGGCCTTGCCATCCACCGGCTGTTGCAGATGTTGCCCGATTGTCCGCCCGAGACCCATGCGGCGGCGGCGCGGCGCTATCTCTCACGCGCCGGCGCGGGCTGGAGCGAGGCTGAGCGCGAAAATGCCTGGCGTTCGGTCGAATCGATTCTCTCAGATGAGCGCTTTGCGCCTCTTTTTGTCCCAGGTTCGCGCGCGGAGGTCTCGGTCTCGGGCGAACTGGAATTGGGGGGCACAATGCGCTCTGTCTCAGGCAAGATCGATCGTCTCGCGGTAACGCAGGATTCCGTGCTGATCGTCGATTACAAGACCAATCGCCCCGCGCCGGAAACGCTGGCGCGCGCGCCTCAGGCCTATCTGGCCCAGTTGGCGCTTTATGCGCAGCTTTTGAAGCCGCTTTATCCCGGCCGTGCGGTGCGCGCCGCGCTCCTGTTCACCGAAGTGCCGCTTCTTCTGCCGGTGCCGGAAGAGGAGCTCGCCCTTTCCCTTGCCCGACTCACCGCCTCGTGACACAAGGGAGCTTGACGCGAGAGCGCGTGACCACCACATGTGGTGTGACTTCTTTTTGCCGATGAGGAGAATTTCCATGGCCACCGTGAAAGCGGACAAGAACAACTTCCAGTCGGATGTGCTGCAGGCCTCCGAGCCCGTGGTCGTCGACTTCTGGGCCGAGTGGTGCGGACCCTGCAAGATGATTGCGCCGGCGCTCGAGGAAATCTCCTCGGAGATGCAGGGCAAGGTGAAGATCGCCAAGCTCAACATCGATGAGAATCCCGAGATCGCTGCCCAGTTCGGTGTTCGCTCGATTCCCACGCTGATCATGTTCAAGGGCGGTGAAGTGGCCGACATGAAGGTCGGTGCGGCTCCCAAGACTGCGCTTTCGGCCTGGATCAGCGGCGCTGTCGCCTGACGATTCTTCGAATACCGTTCCGTTAAGATGAAAACCCGGCCTTGCGCCGGGTTTTTGCGTTCGATTCAGTCGAGCGGAGTGCGCAAGTCCCACCAGGCGGAGTGCCTCAGGACCCCTGCTCCACTCCGGTGGCGGATGTCCGCCCGTACACATAGGTTTCCTCGAGATCTTCCCAGCTTTCATCCATGGCGAAGGTCGAGGACAGATATGGCAGTGCCAGATGGCCGTAAAGCGGCGTAAGCTGCAATTCGGCAGTCTCTTCCTCCACCTTGGCGATCTGCTGAAGATAGATGACGCTCGCAAGGCCGGTACGGTCGGCGCCCGAATGACAGTGGATCAGAAGCGGTTTGGGTGCATCGCGCAGGATCGCCACCAGTCGATTTGCCTTGTCCAGCGAGATGTGATCGCTTGAAGCCATGGCGAAATCGACATGCTGGATGCCGAGCCTTTCCGATTGTGCAACTTCCGCATCGTACCAGTCGGCGCCTGTGCTTTCGCCGCGAAGGTTTACGATGCTGCGAATTCCGTATTTTTCCTTGTAGAGCGCGATATCCTTGGCCGAGGGCTGGGCGGATCGGTAAAGTTCGCCGGCGATGACGGTGTGAAAATTACCGGCAAGCTGCAATGTTACGAGATAGGAAAGTCCGGCCAGCGCGAAAAAGCCGGCGCCGATTCCTGCGCGCCGTGCAATCCGTTTCCAGTTCATGTCGATTGCCCCAAGATCGGCCCCATCTTCCGGAACCGATCTTGCGACCGGAAATCGGGCGGATTGTGGGCGCGATATCACCCCC
>SWCF01004358.1_pt1 | contig 72905 bp, 69 predicted proteins | sample 4690081 | NCBI WGS metagenome assembly SWCF01 (sample SAMN10267280, study PRJNA491770) | bioreactor metagenome | isolation source: DHS bioreactor inoculated with | place: Japan: off Shimokita Peninsula
TTTTTTGTCACGAATCATGGCACTGCGGCTTGACCTGCGGACGGATTAACGGAATCAGGATCGATTCGAGAAATTGCGCCACTTCATGATGTGCGGCGCGGCAGGGCAGAAGCAAAATAGCGGGATTCGACGTCACAGGGAGTCCGTCCAGGCATCAAGCCAGGCATCAGGGTTAATCGGGCTTTAACGCGGCCAACGATAAATCACGAATCAGAATGCAGGATGTCGTTGCGTTACGGCGCAGCGGCGGCGACGGGGAGAGCAGGACCCCCGCTCGGTTGGAGAAGACACAGCATGGCGACAAAAGAGAAGGAAGAGGTCGAGAACGAACGCGAGGGGTCCGATGGCCCGCTGCTCGACCTTTCCGACGACGCAGTCAAGAAAATGATCAAGGCCGCCAAGAAGCGCGGCTACGTCACGATGGACGAGCTCAACGCCGTCCTCCCCTCCGGCGAGGTCAGCTCCGAGCAGATCGAAGACACGATGGCGATGCTCTCCGACATGGGCATCAACGTCGTGGAGGACGATGAGGAAGTCGAGGACAACGATTCGTCCAACGACGAGAGCGAGGAAAGCAACGAACTCGCGCCTTCCGCCGGCACTGCGGTTGCTACCGCCGCCAAGAAGGAGCCGACGGACCGCACCGACGATCCCGTGCGCATGTATCTGCGCGAGATGGGATCGGTGGAGCTTCTGTCGCGCGAGGGCGAAATTGCCATCGCCAAGCGCATCGAGGCCGGCCGCGAGACGATGATCGCGGGGCTTTGCGAAAGCCCGCTGACCTTCCAGGCGCTGATCATCTGGCGCGACGAACTCACCGAAGGCAAGATTCTCCTGCGCGAGATCATCGACCTCGAGGCCACCTATGCCGGCCCGGAGGCGAAGCAGGCTCCGGTCGTGCAGCGCCCCGACGAGGAAGAGAAGCAGGCGGCGGAAAAGCCAAAGCGTGGCCGCGGTGACGACGATATCACCGATGTCGGTGGCGAAAGCCGCCCCGAGGAAGAGGACGACGAGGAAGACGAGGCCAATTTGTCGCTCGCCGCGATGGAGGCTGAGCTCAAGCCCGGCGTCATGGAAACGCTGGACTTCATCGCCGACACCTACAAGAAGCTGCGCAAGCTGCAGGATCAGGAAGTCGAATCCAGCCTGGCCGATGGCGACAGCCTTTCGGCCAGCCAGGAGCGCCGCTACAAGCAGCTGAAGAGCGAGCTCATCACTTCGGTGAAATCGCTGTCGCTCAACAATGCGCGTATCGAGACCCTGGTCGAGCAGCTCTACGACATCAACAAGCGCCTCGTGCAGAACGAGGGACGCCTGCTGCGCCTGGCCGAGAGCTATGGTGTGAAGCGCGAGGACTTCCTGAAGGAATATCAGGGTTCCGAACTCGATCCCAACTGGACCGAACGCATCGCCACGCTTTCTTCGAAGGGGTGGAAGGAGTTCACGCAGAACGAAGTGAAAGCCATCGACGATCTGCGCTCCGAGATTCAGAACCTTGCGCAGGAAACCGCCATTTCCATCGGCGAATTCCGCCGCATCGTGAATCAGGTGCAGAAGGGCGAGCGGGAAGCCGCCATCGCGAAGAAGGAGATGGTGGAAGCCAATCTGCGCCTCGTGATCTCCATCGCCAAGAAATACACGAACCGTGGCCTGCAGTTCCTGGACCTGATCCAGGAAGGCAATATCGGCCTGATGAAGGCGGTGGACAAGTTCGAGTATCGCCGCGGCTACAAGTTCTCCACCTACGCGACCTGGTGGATCAGGCAGGCGATCACCCGTTCGATCGCCGATCAGGCCCGCACGATCCGTATTCCGGTGCACATGATCGAGACGATCAACAAGATCGTGCGCACCTCGCGCCAGATGCTGCACGAGATCGGCCGCGAGCCGACCCCGGAGGAACTGGCCGAGAAACTCGCCATGCCGCTTGAGAAAGTGCGCAAGGTGCTGAAGATCGCCAAGGAGCCGATTTCGCTCGAAACGCCGGTAGGCGACGAGGAGGATTCGCATCTCGGCGATTTCATCGAGGACAAGGGCGCGGTTCTGCCAATCGATGCGGCCATTCAGGCGAATCTGCGCGAGACCACGACGCGGGTGCTCGCCTCGTTGACCCCGCGCGAGGAACGCGTGCTGCGCATGCGTTTCGGTATCGGCATGAACACCGACCATACGCTGGAGGAAGTCGGCCAGCAGTTCTCGGTGACGCGTGAGCGTATCCGCCAGATCGAGGCCAAGGCGCTCAGGAAGCTGAAGCATCCGAGCCGTTCGCGCAAGCTGCGCAGCTTCCTCGACAGCTGAGGGCCGTGCAGCTGGAGATTTCCGGCTGCGGCAACGTGATTGAAAACCGGGCGCACGCGCCCGGTTTTTCATTTCTGGAGTGGCTGCCGCTTGACGGACCGGTCTTCCAATGGTCCAGGAAAGCATGCGACAGACAATTATCCGTATCGCCACATCCGGCGCCGGACTTTACGAATTCACCGAACGCGTACAGCGCTTCGTGGCCGAAAGCGGCATGGAGACCGGACTCCTTACGGTCTTTGTTCGACACACTTCCTGTTCGCTGACGATCCAGGAAAATGCGGACCCGGATGTTCAGCGCGATCTCAATGTGTTCTTCCAGCGTCTTGTGCCGCCGTCGGACGATCCGTCCATGGGATGGGTGGTGCATCGCTATGAGGGGCCGGATGACATGCCCGCGCACATCAAGTCCGCATTGACCCAGACATCCATCGGAATTCCCGTGTCGGACGGGCAGATGATGCTCGGCACATGGCAGGGTCTTTATCTCTTCGAGCATCGGGCCAGTCCGCATCGGCGCGAAGTGGTTCTGCATATCGGTTAAGGGTGCGCCATCTTTATCCGGAACCGGTTCCCTCGTCAGGGATACATGTTTTAGAATGCGTCAGACAGAAACGGGAGTATGGGCATGTCATTTCTGAAGCGCCTTTTCGGCGGCGGTGAGACGGGTGGTGCGGCGGGCGCGGAAACGCCGGCCGGCGAGGCCGTGGAACACAAGGGGTTCACCATTCAACCCACGCCCTTCTCCGAAGCGGGGCAGTATCAGACCTGTGCGATGATCACGAAGGAAGTGGATGGCGTGGTCAAGGAGCATCGGCTTGTGCGGGCCGACCGGTTTCCCAGCGCCGACCTTGCCGTCGAACATTCGATCCGCAAAGGCCGGCAGGTGATCGACGAACAGGGTGAGGCGATCTTCCGGTAGGTTCGTCCGGCCCGTCTGTGCGGGTGTTCCAGATCGCCTTTGCCCTGGTTGGGCATCAATCGAAAGCCTGAAAGGAAAGACCATTCTTACCCTGGCCGCTTCCCTGTTTCCGCTCTTCTGCTGGGGCTTTTACACCATGTTCGCGACATGGCTGGAAAAGCGGCGGCCATCGCTTTCAACCATCATGGCGGAACAACGCAAGCGTTGGGTGCGCAATGCCGTGCAGCGCGACACGCCGCTCGACGCGATCCTGTCGGGCAATCTGATGAGCGCGGTTTCGTTCTTTGCCTCGACCACCGTGCTGATCATCCTGGCGGTCATAGCGGTGTTTGGACAGATCGATGCGGTTTATGAGGCGGTGTCTCTGATGCAGCCGGATTCGGAGATCACCAAGACTGCCATCGAACGCCATCTGGTCATGTTCCTCATCATGTTTTTGATGGGCTTCATGGCGTTCACGCTGTCGCTGCGTCAGTTCAACCATTTCTGCATCCTGCTTGGAGCCGCCGATCACTCCGACAAGAGCGACCCGCAAGAGATCCGGGTGATGGCGAGCATCAACACGATTGCGGCGCGCAATTTCAACAAGGGAATCCGCACCTATTATTTCGCGATCGGCATGATCGCCTGGTTCGTGTCCATCTGGGCCGCCATCGGCGTTTCGGTCGCGGTTTTCGCCTCGATCCTTTACCGCGAGTTCTTTTCCGCCGCGCGCGATCTTGCAGCCGGCCTCAAGGCCTACGACGCGCCCTGAGGCGAGGGCGCGTCGTGGAGCCTTATTTGCCGACGAAAGCCCAGCGAAAGCCGAACGGATCGCGGACTTCGCCATAGCGATCTCCCCAGAAGGCCTTTTCCAGCGGAACCAGTACCTCGACGCCGGCGCCGATAGCGCGGGCCCACCAACTGTCGATCTCTTCGCCGAGCGCGAGGGTCAGGGTGAAGCCCTGCGGGGCAACGGCGGGCTGACCGTATTCGGGATAGGGATCGCACAGCATGACCGATGCTTCGTGGATATAGAGGTGGATGTGCATGGTGCGCCCCTGATCGTCTTCCGGCTGACGAAAGACTTCGCGCGCGCCGAACGCTTCTTCGTAGAACCGTGCGGCGCGGGAAGCGCCGTCGACCATGAGATAGGGAACCACGCCGCCTTTGACCTGCGGCATCTCCAGTGCTTCTGCTTGCATTTGCGACATTGTCTTCTCCTCGTTGAAAGGCGCCAATGGCGGGCCTTGTCAGGAGGACGAACGAGTGCTGGCCGATCCGACAGCACTGTTGAAAATCAGGCGGTATTTTTTTCCGAGAGCTTATCAAGGTGCTGGCGGATGTGGGCAGCCTCGGCCGGCGTGCGCGCCAGTGCTATGGCACGGTCGAAGGCTTCCCGCGCTTCCTTGCCGCGGCCAAGCTCGCTCAGATAAGCGCCGCGTACGCCATGATAATAGAAATATCCCGAAAGACGTTCGGCAAGCGGGGCGATCAGGTCGAGCGCGCTTTGCGCGCCGTTCATCTTTGAAATGGCGACCGAGCGGTTCAACGTGATCACAGGCGATGGCTGGAGGCGTTCCAGCATCTGGTAGAGAAGATCGATCTCTGCCCAATCCGTGTCTTCCGGTCTGGCCGCGCGGGCATGCAGCGCGGCTATGGCAGCCTGTACCTGATAGACGCCCGGCGCCCTGTGGCGCAGGGCCTTCTCCACCAGGGCCAGTCCCTCGTCGATCTGCGAGCGGTTCCAGAGGCTGCGGTCCTGATCGTCGAGAAGGATGGCATTGCCGTCTGCATCGACACGCGCTTTTGAACGGGCATGCTGGAGGAGCATCAGGGCCAGAAGGCCCATGATTTCCGGTTCGGCGGGAAAAAGGCGCAGCAACAGACGCGCAAGGCGGATCGCCTCCTCGCAAAGCGAGGCGCGCATCATATCCGTGCCGCCAGATGCCGAATACCCTTCGTTGAAGACCAGATAGAGCATGGCGGCAACGGCCCCAAGGCGCGTTGTCCGTTCTGCCGCATCCGGCGCTGCGAACGGAATGTCGGCCTGCGATACCCGACGCTTGGCGCGTGTAATCCTCTGTTCCATGGCTTTCTCATTGACGAGAAAGGCACTCGCGATCTCCCTCACGGAGAGGCCGGACACGATCCGCAGGGCAAGCGCCACCTGCTGGGTGGCCGGCAGGTCGGGATGGCAGCAGACGAACATGAGACGCAGGATGTCGTCCCGATAATGAGCGTCGTCGAGCCGCTCGGCCATGTCCGTTTCCACGTCCTCCAGATCGGAGATGCGTTCCTCGGGGGGCAGGGCGGTGTTGCGGCTGTCGCGGCGCAGATGATCGAGCGTGGCGTTGCGGCCGACGAAAATCAGCCAGGCGGCGGGGTCTCGCGGCGGACCTTTGACGGGCCAATTCTTCATGGCCCTGAGGCAGGCTTCCTGAAACGCCTCTTCGGCCCGGTCGAGATCGCGGAAATAGCGCAGAAGTGCTGCAACCGCCTGCGGTCTTGCGCCCGTCAGTGCGTTCTCGATCCAGGCCAGGTCCGTCATGATGCGAGCGTTTCCTTTCCACTCAGATTGCCCGTCTGGAAAATGCTCATCGGGCGAATTTCGAAGGTGCAGGTGTTTTCCCCTTCCTTCATGCGTTTGGCGAAGTCGATGACCTCTTCAAGGCTTTCGCAATCGACCACGTAGAAGCCGAGCAACTGTTCCTTGGTCTCGGCGAACGGCCCGTCGAGCACGAGCTGTTCGTCACCGGAGTTGCGGATCGTGGTGGCGGCGGAGGTGGGAAGCAGACGCAGGGCAGGGCCCATGCGCCCCTTGTCGACAAGCTCCTGCTGGACCTTGTGCCGCTTGGCCAGAACGGCGTCGTCTTCTTCCTTGGTCCAGGACATGACGACGTCTTCATCGTGGTAGCAGAGGATGGCGTAGAGCATTTCGGTTCCTTTCCTTGCTTCAAGACGTGCGAGCTTGCCGCAATCCGACATGCGGCGTCGAGATTTTTTCCCGATCGGCCAAAAAGAGTGTGTCGCGACGATGTTTTGCCGGTTTTCTTCGTTTCGGGTGTTTTCAGCCGGGGCCAAAAGTTCTACTGGGTCCTTTTGAGCCGCATGGGTGCCGAAGGTGTTGAAGCCGAAGCATCGCGCTTGCCGAAAACCGGCTTCGGTTTTCGGGTCGGTGCGCTAAGCGCCATCCACCGGAATATTTCGCAGAAAACTTTCTCCTGGCGTGCAATCCTGATAGCTGGAAGCCGCGTCAGAAACCGAGGGCCAGCCATGTTCGCCAACACCTTTCCCGACCGCGCGTTGATCGCCGAAACCGTGGCCAAGATGCTGCTCGAAATCAAAGCGGTGCACTTTCGCGCCGACGAGCCATATACATTCACTTCGGGGCTTGCGAGCCCCGTTTACATAGATTGCCGCAAGTTGATCTCCTATCCGCGCATCCGCTCGGGTGTGATCGATTTCGCCGCCTCGGTGGTGCTGCGCGATGCGGGTTTTGAGAAGTTCGATGCGGTTGCTGGCGGTGAGACTGCCGGTATCCCCTTTGCCGCCTGGTTGTCGGATCGGCTGGCCCTGCCGATGCTTTATGTGCGCAAGAAGCCGAAGGGCTTTGGCCGCGATGCCCAGATCGAAGGCAATCTGAAGGAAGGCGCGCGCCTGCTTCTGGTCGAGGACCTGACGACGGACGGTGGCTCCAAGCTGAAATTCGCCGAGGCGATCCGTCGCGCCGGGGCCGAAGTTACCGATACATTCGCCGTCTTCTACTACGACATCTTCCCCGAAACGCCGAAACGGCTCGAGGATGCGGGTATGCGTCTTCATTATCTCACCACCTGGTGGGATGTGCTCGGCGTTGCCCGCAAGGAAAAGCTCTTCGATGAGAAGACGCTCTCGGAAGTCGAGAAATTTCTCAACTCGCCGCTCGAATGGTCGGGGGTCAATGGTGGCATCTCCTCGCTCGGCTGACGAGCGGCGCCAGACATAAAGAGACCCGACCGGAGGAGGGAACGTCCGGTCGGGCTTCTTCCGCTTTTCCCCCTGACGCGGGTCTGCAGCGGAAGTTCAAGGTCAGGATCGGCTCCAGTCCTCCGGGAAGGCGGGAGCCGATCTTTTATGCTCTCTCGGGAATATCAGAGAGCTTTTCGCCGATCTTGACTGTGCCGGCTTATGCGGCGTGGATCGCGGAGCGATCATTCCTTGGTTTTCGGCGCGTGCTGCCGGGCGATACGTGTCTTGGAGCTGCCCGACATCACAAGGGTCTAGTTAGCGCTCGCCACCGGAGCGACAAGTGGCGTGATGCGGCGCAGGGCCACGCGACGGTTTTCTCGTTCACGTTCCTGAGTGTCGATCTTCAGGTACCGCTCGCCATATCCCTGGGTCACGAGGTTTTCCGGCGGGATGCCGAAAACATCGCTCAGGGCGCGGGCTACCGATTCGGCACGGCGATCTGAAAGTGCCAGGTTTGAGAGATCAGAACCAACGGCATCCGTGTGACCTTCGATCAGGAAGGTCTCAGCCGGATTGTCGCTGAGCATCCGCTCGATGGCCGTGGCGATGGCTTCCAGCTCATCAATCTCGCTTTCCTCGATATCCGCCGAACCGAAGGCGAATTCGATGGTGTCGAGATCCACGCGGCGGACCATGTCACGCACGCGGGCCGAACGCTTGACCTCTTCCAGCGAATAGATGCGCTGGACGGTTTCGACGGGTGGTTTTTCGAGGAATGTGTAATAGATGTTGGGATCCTCCACCCGTTCGGCCTCGAGAATATAGTCGCTGACGGGGATGGTCAGGCGCAGCGGCGGCAGGTCTTGCGCCGGGTCGCGCCAGCGATCGCCTGGATCCAGACGCTCGTCGGGAACGAAGACAAGAACCTGCTCACGACCTTCAGGTGTCACGCGAACGCGGCGTATCACGTCGCCATAGCGATTGCGCACCGTGATGAGCTTGACGCCATTTGGACGGATGACGACCTCACGCACACGGCCGCGCGGCAGTTCCTCGTAATAGACCTCGTCCCTGTCGCGGATGAGGCGGTCGCTGTCCGGGCTGTCGACGAAGATCTGATTGTTGATCTCGATGATCGTGCGGTTGTCGTTGAACTGCTTCACGATTTCCGCCCCTTCAGGACGCTGGCGCATCTCGCGGCGGCGCTCGCGACGCTCCTCGCGCGTGCTGCCCATATCGATCCGTTGACCCTGATCCTTCAGGATTCCCTGAATCTCGTTGCGCAATGTCTCGACGTTGATGGTTTCGGTCTGCGCCTCGGCGTCATTGGCCGGAGGCGGAGTTGCGGCCTCTTTTTCGGCGGGTGAGGGGGCTGCCTCAGGTGTCCGCTCTGGCGTTCGCTCTGGTGTTCGCTCTGGTGTTCCCTGGGCCCCGGGAGCTTTGGCGCCTTCGCCTCCATCACCCTTCTTCTGGCTGTCGAGAACAGGAGCGGCATTCTCGGGCAGGACTTCCTGACCCGCATTGGCAGGCTGTTCCATTTCCGGTTCCTGCGGCGCGCGCTCCGACCGCGGAGAAGGAGCTGGCACGGGGGGATTTCCGGCATCTGGCGCAGGCGCTGCCGGAGCGGGCGTCGCGGGTGTGCCGCCTTCTGCCGGAGCGTCCGGTTTTACCGGCTGTTCGGCAGGCGCAGGCTTATTCGGTAGGCGCGGCCTGGTCGCTTCGCGCGGCACCTGCTTCGGTTCGGGCGAGGCCTCTCTGCGTGCCGGCTGCTCCGCCTCAGGCGCGGGCGCTTCCTGTGCGTCGGAGGGTTTTTCGTTCTGTGACGGCTGGCTGGCTTCCGGTTTGCGGTTGGATTCCTCGCTCCGGGGACGTTCGCGACGCTGCTGGGCGTGAGGAGCTGGCTCTGCCGGTTGTGCAGGCGTTGCCCGTTCGGGCTGCGCAGGCTTTTCCTCAGCTTTGGGGGCAGGCTCGGGCGTTGCAGGTTTTGGCGTTGCAGGCTTGGCCGGTTCGGCGGGGGTCGCTGCCGGAGGGGCCTCTTCCTTCACTTCAGGCTTGGCCGGGCTTTCCTCTGCCGGTGCCGGTTGGCTTGCTTCGGGTTCGGGCGCGGTTTCCGGCGCCTTTGGTTCACCCCTTTTTTCGCCGCGTTCCCGACCCGGCACCTCTTCGCGTTGCTCACCTTTGCCCTCCCGCTTCTTCAACAGGGCGCGCCAGGCCTCTTCGCTCATTCCCTCGGGCTTTTCAGCCTGAGCCAGAATGATGCCTGACTTTTGCGCCATGGAAGGCGCTGCAGACATTGCAAGCGGTGCTGCAGCCAGAAGAAGGCCAAGGGCCGTTTTCGACATGATGCGCTTTCGCGTGTTCATTCAATTCTCCTTGATCGGGGGTGTCCCATCGCGGACTAAACCGGCGAAATGGCGCAAGGTTCCGGTTTCAGGACAAATGACCGCTGGGTGACACCTGGGCGTGTGGAACCGTGACGGAGGCGTGGCGAAGGATTGGCACGAATGCGTCGGGGAAAGCTTGACGCCCGGCTCCGCGCGCGCGAAACAGCCAGGCATGAGTGAAGCTTTCTGGAAAACCACCCCTCTTTCTCAGATGTCGCAGTCGCAATGGGAATCCCTTTGTGACGGCTGCGGAAAATGCTGTCTGGCCAAGCTCGAGGATGAAGATAGCGGTGAAATTTACTGGACGAGCGTCGGTTGCCGCCTGTTCGATCCGGAAGCCTGCCGTTGCCAGGATTATGAAAACCGCTTTTCCAAAGTGGCCGACTGCGTGCGTCTCACGCCCGACAATGTGAAAACCATAAGCTGGTTGCCGATAACCTGCGCCTATCGCTTGATCGCGGAGGGGCAGGACCTCTACTGGTGGCATCCGCTTCTCTCGGGCGATCCGATGACGGTGCACGAGGCGGGCATATCGATCCGGGGCCGTGTCGAAGCCCTGGAGGACGAACTCGACCAACCGGAAGCTTATTTCCCGTATATTCTGGAAGAGGAACCTTAAGCGGCTTGCGGGCTTGTCTTCAGCGGGGCGGGCAAGGCTTCACACAACATTCTGGCGAGGAGCTATCATGTCGGAACAGGAAACCCGTGCGCTGGTGAAGCGCTATCTGGAGGCTTTCAACGCAGCCGATCACGCCGGCATGCTGGATCTGGTGAGTGAGGATGTCGCCTACGACCCCTTCGATGCGGATCGCGAGATCGGCAAGGAAAAGCTGCGCTGGCGCCTTGGGCTGGCAGGGCGCCATTTCGATGAGACGCTGGCCGATATCGCGGTGATGGTCGATGAGGGGGGCGTTCGGGCGGCGGCCGAATGCACGGTCCGTGGTGTTTACACCAACTCGGTCGACGGGCTGCCCGAAGCGCGGGGCCAGAGCTACGCCGTTCCGGCCGGCTTTTTCTTCGAAATCGATGAGGGACTCATTTCCCGCATTTCTGCCTATCGAAATCCGGTGACCTGGCTTTCGGCCCTCGGCGGAGCGTGAATGGCGCATGAACGGATCATTCCTGAACAGTTCAGGATGGGAATGAAAAAGTGCGTCCATTGCAGGAAGCGTTCCTGCCCACTCGAGGAGAGCATCATGTTCAATAAAATCAAAATGGCTGGTTTATCGGTTCTCATCGGACTGGGTGCGCTGGCAGCTGCTCCCGGCGCAGCACAGGCCGACAATCTCTATTTCGGTCTGGGCATAGGCACGTCTTCCCAGATGAGGCCGCCCGCCGCCAGCGGTCACCGCAGCGATCGCGACGACCGCTATGACCGGGGCCGGCACGATAATAACCGTTTCGACCGGGACAGGGGGCGCCGTCATGGCTGGCAGCAGGCGCGTGCCTGCACGCCGAACGATGCCATGCGCAAGGCTGAGCGCTATGGTATGCGCCGCGCTCGCATTGTCGATGTAAACCGCCGCACGATCCGTGTTGCGGGCCGGGTCAATCACCACCGCGCGCAGTTCGTTTTCGGACGTGCGCCCGGATGCCCGATGTATCGCTGATCTGTCTTGTGGATGAGGCTGTTTCTCCGCAACGGTGAAACACTCAAAAAAAAAGCCGCCGGATTTTCCGGCGGCTTTTTTGCAGGCGCGGGCTGCCTGGAGGGCGGCCTGCGCACCTATTCGTTATTGATCGAGCTCGAAGGTGACGTTGACCTGGACCTTGTAGCTGTTCTCGCCCGCCTCGACGGGAACGGAATCGGCCGACGCTTCTATCCGCATCATGCGGCCGCTCACGGGCATGGGCTGGGGACGGAAGGACTGCTCGGAAATCTCCGTCACCTTGCCGAGCTTCACGCCGGCTGCTTCCGCGAGGGTTTCGGCCTTGGCGCGGGCATCGGCCACGGCACGCTTGCGTGCTTCGGTGAGGGTTTTCGACGGATCGTTGTTGGTGAAGACGATGCCGCCGCCCTGGTTGACGCCCAGCGTCACGGACTTGTCGATCAAATCGCCCACTTTCTCCATGTCGCGGATGCGAACGGTGAGTGTGTTGGTGACGTCATATCCGACGATGCGCGGGGCCTTCTCGTCGTTGTTCTTGTCCGGGTAAACGTAGCGGGGGTTGATGGACAGGCCGCCGGTCTGCAGGTCGCGGGCCTCAATGCCGCCTTCCTTCATCGCTGCGATGACGGAACCCATGGCTTCGTTGTTCGCGTCGAGCGCGATACGGGCCGTTTCGCCGTCGCGAAGAACCGACAGGGTAAGAATGGCCATATCGGGCGCGACTGCGGCTTCGCCTTCGCCGGTAACGATGATCTGGGGCATTCTGTCCTCCGCGAATACGGGTGAAGCGGCCATAAGCGATGCGGCGAGTGCCGGAACGGCGAAAAGCATGGTTCTGGTCATTGAAAACTCCTCATTGCAGAATCCCAGCAGAATTCAGTGCCTCTATTGGGGGATTGTGGGGCGATTGCGGCAAGGTCTCTTGTGCCGCGGCGAAAAAGCAACTAATCCATCGCCCACCGGGCCTGTAGCTCAATTGGTTAGAGCCGGCGGCTCATAACCGCTTGGTTGGGGGTTCGAGTCCCTCCGGGCCCACCATTTGCCTTGAATTTCAAGGCTTTGTGGCGCTGTCAAACCCTTGTATCGCAACCCGGTCGCTTAATGTATTCCAGCTTCGTGGGCGTGTCACCAGTCTCACAGACAGCCGGTTTGCCCCTCCATTTCGAAACGTCAGAGAACGTGGACAAGCTCGCCGCGGTATCGGTGTTCCCGCCGGGCCGTCCCGGCATGCATCAAGGTAGAAACGGTCCTGCGCCATTGCATCCTGTCGCGGGGCAGCCGTTCGAAAAGTCGGTCAGTTCTTCATTCGCGTACCCTGAGTGCATCGACGAGCCCGGTAAATGCTGCGGCAGCCGTGACATTGATGCAGTTGGTTCTGCGGCGCGGCCAGATCATGATGTCTAATCGAATGGAGCATTTAGGCCTACAGTGCGAGGACAAAGACAAATGAAAGGGACATCCGATGGAAATCATTCGGGCTGAAAGCCGCTCCGCGAACCCTGCTCCAACCGATTGGTTTACAGGAACAGTGCATATCGAAGCGCTTTTCAATGCATTCGACAAGGAGCGTGTTCAAGGAGCGAGTGTAACGTTTCAGGCGGGCGCCCGCACGGCCTGGCACACGCATCCGCTTGGCCAGACGCTGGTCATTACGGCGGGAGCGGGACGCATCCAGCGCTGGGGCGGGCCGATTGAAGAGGTGCGAAGCGGAGACGTGGTCTGGTTCGCGCCCGGCGAAAAGCACTGGCATGGCGCAGCACCCGATACAACCATGACGCATATGGCGATCCAGGAAGTTCAGGACGGCAAGACTGTCGACTGGATGGAGAAGGTTTCCGACGAACAATATGGGCGCTGAACGGACCGAACGTCAATCGGAGGCTTCGGTTCGATGATCCAAGGCAAGCTCGTTGTCATTGTCGAAGCTTCCGCCGGCACAGGACCGGTATAGGCCCGGATAGGCAACGAAGGGACCCTGTGCCAAGCTTGGAATTGCGCCTGATCGTATGGCTGACGTGGTGGGCGCATGCCTGAAGACACTACGGTCAACGAGTTCACGGTCGGACCGGCAGGACAGCCCCGGTAAGGTCCAATGCCTTCGTCAATGGGGCAGCGTATCGACTGAACGAACGCAGCTGAAATGCGTCGTTGAAACGAATGGCCCCGCCAGCGGACTGGCGGGGCCTTGTTTTGGGAACCGGTTTGCTACTGGACCCGGTTCGTGTCGCGTGGCCGCAGGAGTTGCGGGGTCACCCGTTGGGGCGCCACGTTCACCTTGCGGCAGTTCGGCGGCCGGCCAACCGTTCCGGGCGGGCAGGTCGGGCGAACGATCGCGCGGCAGTTGGGGAACTTGCCAACCGTACCGCGCGGGCATTCGCGCTGCACTTCCGGCTTGCGGCAGGCGCCGGCCACCAGACGTGTTCCGCGCGGGCAGACGCAACGCCCATCCTTGGTGCGGATCTGGCCCGGAAGCAGGCGGCACTGCTGCACGATCGGGCGGCAGTTGGGATACCTGCCCGTGGTGCCGCGCGGACATTCGCGCTGCACTTCCGGCTTGCGGCAGGCGCCGGCCACGAGGCGTGTTCCGCGCGGGCAGACACACTGTCCGTCCCGTGTCCGGATCTGACCGGGAAGCAAGCGGCACTGCTGCACGACCGGGCGGCAGTTCGGCGGCCTGCCGGTAGTTCCGGGCGGGCAAACCGGGCGCACGATCGGCCGACAGTCGGGATAACGGCCCGTGGTGCCTTGCGGGCACTCACGCTGCACTTCCGGCTTGCGGCAGGCGCCGGCCACGAGGCGTGTTCCGCGCGGGCAGACACACTGCCCGTCCCGTGTCCGGATCTGACCCGGCAGCAGGCGGCATTGAGCCTCCGGTTGCGGGCGGTCGGGACGCTCCGGGCGCGGATCGACCGGCGGGCGCGGCGTGGGCAGCGGCACGGTGGAGGTGCCGACGCACTGGCCGTTGCGGAAGCTCGTGCCCTCGGGGCACACGCAGCGCCCGTCGCCGTTGAACACGAGGCCCGGCGAACACTGCACATCCGGACCTTCATCCTCGGCCAGAACACGGAACTCGTGGCAGTCGAAGGCACGTCCGTCGCCATTGGCTGCCGCACCAGGCACTGTCGACATGGCGCGCACATCCGCCTGGGGCGGCACGACCGCGGCACAGTTGCGGCCTTCGGCTCCATTGCCGACCTCGCTGGCGAGACCGCCCTCGGCGGGCAGTTCCACCGTCACCACATGGGTGCGGCTTTCACCGGCTGCCAGCGTCAGATCGGCTTCACAGACGAAGGGCAGGGCGGTCGGCTCGGGCGTGCAGCCGAAAGGCGGCTCGACCGAGACGATTTCCGCCGGAACGCTGCCGAACCCTTCCACCGTCAAGGCATCGCCGATCCGCACGGGGCCGGAGATGTCCGAGGGACCTTCATTGCGAATGGTCACCTCGAAAGCGCAGGGCTCGCCAAGCAGGCACTGGGCATCGCCCGTTTTCTCGACGGTGATGCGGGTTCCGCCCTCAGCACAGGATTCCCCGAACGGATAGACGATGTCGTCGCCGGGCGCAGGGCCGAAGGAGCCGCGCGCACAGTTCTCGAACCGCTCGCCCGTCGAGACATTCACCATCACGTCAAAGTGACGCGTGGTGCCGGGTGTCATGACGGCGCCGGGAATCTGGCAGCCCAGAGAGGCTGTCGGAACCGGGTCGCATGCCCACTCGGGTCCATCGGGGGTAACCGAGGCGATATCCACCGGGGCGCCGCTGCCGATGATTTCGGCGGCGTCGTTGACGCGGACCGGGCCCATCGGGGCGGAACTGCCGCCATTGGTGACGGTAATCCGGCAAGCGACCGCGCCGTTCGAGACCGCATTCTCGCAGGTCTTGTGAATGCGCAGCGCAGGCTCGCCCTCCTGCGTGCCGGGGATGGTGGCCCTTGCGCAGGCCTCGTTGTTTTCAAGGTTGGTTTCGCCGGGAAGCGGCGCGACCTTGGCGCAATTTTCCACCACGTCCGTCGGATAATCGCTTGCGACTACCTGCACCAGAATGTCCGTGGCGCCGCCCGGAATGAGCGTCAGGCCCGGATGGTCGCACTGGAAGCTGTTGCCCGAAAGGGCTGAGCAGTTCCAGGGCGGCATCGGGCTGAAGGTTGCCGAGGCGACGTCGCCGGCCGGGAAGGTATCGACGAAGCTGACCGGGCCGTCGATCGTGTCTAGTCCGGCATTGTAGACGGTGATGACATAGGTGCAGAACCCGTCCGGCGTGCACTGGGCCGGATCGGCGCGCTTGCGGACGCCAATATCCGGCGTCTTGTCCTCAGGTGGCGTGCAATCGGACCCGCCCGGCAGGCAGATGGCGATCACGGCGCAGGCCCGATCATTGGTCAGGAGACCGAACGGGGCGTCGTGGCCGCTTGCCGTATAATCGAAGGCGGCGCAATTGCGGATCGCTCCCCAGCTCCATTCCGCGCCGGGCTGGAAGCCGAGCTTCAGCTCCACGAATTCACCCGGATTGAGCGTGGTCTCGGGGTGTTCGCACGACATGGGGCTTGCCATCGGGGCGCAGCTCCAGGGGGCGTTGGGGCCGCTGATGACCGCCGCACTGCCCGGTCCCGTGACCTCGTCCAGCACGATCTTGCCCGTGTAGGGCGCATCGCCCGCATTGGAAACGCGGATGGTGAAGTCGCAGGGTCCGTCGACCGCGCAGAGGCTTTCATCTGCGCGCTTCTCGACCTTGATGTCGGGTTCGCCCTCGTCTTCGGGGGGGCATTCGAGGTCCTCGGGGATCTCGATGTCGACAGTCTGCGAGCAGCACAGGCCGACGCCTTCGGCAGGACCCGCATAGGTCTCGATGCCGGTGACGACGAGATGCACCGTGTCGCCGGGGGCTGCACCGGTGATTTCCCATTCCATCTCGCCACCGCCCGCCGGAACGAGCTGGTTCGGCGGATCGATGGTCACGCCGGGCGTGGTCGAGATGACGGCCACCATGCGGCCGGCCATCTCGGGACCGACATCCATACGATAGATATAGGCACCACCGCCTTCGACACAGTCGACCTCACCGGTTTCGACCTTGAAACAGGCTTCTTCCGGGCGGTCGCCGGGTGGGGGAGGTGGCGGTGGGGGCGGCGTGCACTCCGTCACGTCTATGACGATGCGCGTGGCGTCGCCGGTCTTCCAATCCCCATCGTCGGGCAGTTCCGGATTGTGCGAGGGCATGACGCCAAGCACGGCGCCGTCGGTGCGGCGAATGGTGATCTCCGCCTGGTTGGACACATTCGTCACCGCCGGGAAGGCCGACTGATCGATCTTCGCCGTTATGATGATGTGGCCGTAGCGTTGCGTGGGACTGCCGTCACCATTCAGATCGTTGGGCGACAGGCGGAAGTCGTCGAGCGCCATTGTGTCGTCCGGTGTGGCCGATGTGGACAGGACATGGGCGGGAAGCGGCCCGCCGCCGGGGCCTGTCAGGTCTCCGGATATCTGCACATCGGTGATCTTGAGATTTGCGGGTATCTGATCCTTGAGGTCGAAGGTGACCGCGTCCAGCACAAGGGCCGCAGCGGGACCGGAAATGATCTCCGCATTGCCGCGAACGCCGAAGCGCAGGCGGTATTGCACGGTATCGCAATCGAGCTGGATGCCGCGCTTCTCGAAGAACGGGACCAGCTTGTCGGAACCGGGGGCTGGGTCCTGCGGCTCGATGTCGAGGCGCGGGCCATCCGGTCCTGCGGGGGCTATTTCGCGAAGTTCAGGGGTTTGAGCGGCGGCCGGGCCGGCCACGGCGAGCGGGACAAGCGCAGTGGAGAGCGCCATGCCCGCCGCCAGGAGCCAGCGCGGTGCGCGCCAGGTTCCAGCAAGAGGTTTCATGATCGTCTCCGTGACATCACTGATGGAGTTGCGCGGGGAAAGGCGGGTGAACATGGTCATCTCTCCCTCCCTCACGGTTCGCAGCTTGCAAGTGGCGTCTTGAGCGGGAGCGTCACCTTGCAACAGGGGAACGCACCGCCCGCCTTGGCGTCGGCCTCGCGATGGAAGCACAGGCCGAGTTCGACGGTTTCTCCGGGAATGTTGCCGTTCACGCCAAGGGTGAAGGGCGTTGCAAGGCTTGGAACCGTCTGCTTGGGCGGAAAGACGCTTACGCCCGGTGTCAGCGATTTCGCGGCGAGCGCATCGCCACCGATACCGGAGCGGTCACGGATGTAGAGATCTGCCTCGAGGCCGGAAGGCGTGCAGAAATATTCTGCCGCCTCGATCTCGATGCAGGGCGGAATGTCGCCACCGGGAGGCGGCGGGAAGCCTGGAGGCCAGCCGGGCAGGGGATAGTCGCCCGGATAGGGGATCGGTTCGTACCATCCCGCGCGGCCCTCGCAGGGACGCCAGACTTCCACATCGCCGACATGGCCCGTGGTTTCGGCGTCCTCGAAGAAGCCGTCATAATCGGCGAACCAGGAGCCGAAGGGTGGCACATTCTGCGGCCGCACGAGGAAGGTAGCGGTGATCTGCACTCCCTGAATGGCAAGCGGCCCGCCTTCGATCAGCTCGCTTTCGCGGGCGGGATCGTCGCGCAGGCGGTCTCCCGTTTTCACCAGCGTGTCGGAGCAGGCGTTGCGGTTGATGAAACCGTCGGCACCGTATCCGTATTGCAGGTCTATGCCGCCGGTCGCCTGGCGGTTCGGATTTGGAAAGCCCACCGCATAGTCTTGCGGAACGGGAACCCAGATGCTCTCGGTTTCCGGGTCATCGGGGCTCTCGCGCCAATAGCGCAGGACCGAGGCTTCACCGCTGTCGGCGAAGCTCGAATAGTTGTAGCGGTTTTCGACCTTGCCGCGCTGGGCGAGATACATGAAGCCACGCCCGTCGAAAGCGATGTCGGTGACGGGGAGGTCTTCTTCCGCCTCGACGGTCAGCTCCCAGCGCGGATCGCCGGCAAAGCCGCCGTCACGGGCAAGGCCGACCGACCAGATTTCCGCTTCCTCGCCGACCGCGTAGTAAAGCCTGCCGCCATGGACAGCGAGGCCGTAGACACGGCGTTCCTCCTGGGTATAGCCCCAGGAACGCGGCGCGGCCGCCTCGAAGGCGGCTCCTTGAATGTCCATCACAGCGCCATCGTCGGCGACCGGGTCCAGCCCGCGTTCGGGGCGGCCCTCGGTCCCGTGATCGAAGGTGTCGATCAGGTTTCCGTCGATGTCGATGCGGTGGATGAGGCCAGAATCCAGATCGGAGGCGAAGAACTGGCGGTGCTGCCGGTCGAAGGCGATGTTGCCGATGCCGGGGCCGCTGTTGGTGTCGATGTCGGCGAAACGCGAAACCGCACCGGTCTCGCCGTCGATTTTCCAGATCGTGCCGGGACCGCCGCCATTCTTCTCGCCGAACTGGCCGTCCATGAAGCGTGCACCGGACGCGCCCCGCCGCTGGCGTTCGGGTCTTCCATCCTCATCCTCGTCGTCAGTGACGATCTGGATGCCGTGGAAAGAGGTGGCCGCCGCATAGAGGTTGGGCACGATGCGGGGGCTCTCCTCGCGGACGCCATCGTCATAGGCAAGGCCGAACACCTGTCCGATCTCGCCGGCCGCCACCTCGAAGGGAGGCGGGGTGAAGACCACCTGGCCCTTCGGAGGTCCGCCGAGGAAGGTCATGTCAAAGATGCGCAGCGAAGCGCGATCCATGTCGATGAAGGTCTCGTCGACGGGATCGATGCCGGGCAGAAGGCCTTCATCGAAGCCGGGAATGATCGTTCCGGGAAAGCCGGTCACCGCCATGAAGCCAGGCTGGATGACGTCGTTTTCCTGTGCGCCCGCCGGTGCGGAGAGAAAAGTCCCCGCAGAGCAGGCAAATGCCAAAGCGGCAAGGCCCGTTCGTATGCGCCGGGCCAAAGATGCGGGGTTGCGCCGCGTTTTCCCGTTGCCGTGCTTCGGGAAACCCGTGAGCTTGAACATGACATACCTCCCGCCGCCGTTCGGGATGGCTGCCGGCTGGGCGTCCTTGATGCGCCCGATCCCTGCATTTCCGGCAAAATCCCCCGAAGCGGGGCCTCTCAAAACCCCGTCGCGAGCGAGGGTACGCCTCGGTTTCCGCAGCGTCAACAAAACCATGCCCACCGGGACCGGGGGTGGTTCCGTCACACTTCGGCGTTGGTCGTTACGTGTCATGGGAACACTCCTTTCAGGGCGCGCACCATGCGGACCCTGACGGGTCTGTGTGACCGGGGAGCAAAAAGGTTCACGGGAAAAGATGTGAGGTCAGGCGCAGACATGAAGGCGCCGGGGCCTGCACGGATTGCGGGCGGACATTCTATCCTGTTGTTTTCTCCCCATTATGGGGACATCAGACGATTTCATCTGACGGCGAAATGCTCTAGCGTTCGCCGAAAAGGGGAAATGCGATGAACCAAATCGTCCCGCCGTGCGACACACTGGCGAAGGGCCGGTCATGAGCGGAGGTTCGGGCGAGACGTCCGACGCCGACCTCGTGGCAAGGGTGGCGCGCGGCGATCGCGCGGCGCTCAGGCTCCTGTTCATGCGCCATCACGCACGGGTCTACCGTTTCGTGATGCGTCAAACGGGATCGGAGACCATGGCAGACGATGTTGCAAATGAAGTGTTTCTGGAGGTGTGGCGCCAGGCGTCGCGCTTCGAGGGACGCGCCCAGGTTTCGACCTGGCTGCTGGGCATTGCCCGCTTCAAGGCGCTTTCGATGCTGCGCAAACGCAGCGAGGAGACGCTGGACGAGGGGCAGGCCGAAGCCGTGGCCGATAGCGCCGACACGCCCGAGGTCGTGACGATGAAGGACGACAAGGCGTCCGCGTTGCGCCGTTTCGTCGACGGTCTTTCCGATGAACATCGCGAGGTGGTCGATCTTGCCTACTATCACGGCAAGTCCGTGACGGAGATCGGCGATATCCTTGCCGTGCCGGTCGCCACCGTGAAGACGAGAATGTTTTATGCCCGCAAGAAGCTCGGCGAGGCTTTGAAAGCGGCTGGATACGATCGAGGCTGGCCATGAACGAGAAAGCTCTTTCCAACCGCCGCGACCGGCTCGAGGCTCTTCTGCCCTTCTTCCTCAATGGAACGCTTTCGGGCGCTGAATTGCAGGAAGTGGAGGAATGGCTCGCCTCCGACCCTGACGCGATGGCTTCGCTCGCCGATGCGGAAGCGGAATACTCCGCGACGATGGAGACGAATGAAGCAATCCGTCCACCGGCCGACGCGCTTGCCCGCTTTTCCGAGGCGCTTGAAAGCGAGGCCGGGCCTCAACGACAACCGGCCTTGTCTCTGCGCGAGAGGCTGGCGCGCTTGCTGCCGTCCATGCCCGTGCAGGCGGCCTGGGTGGCGGCGGGGCTTGCCATTGCCATTCTCGTGGGACAGACGGTCTGGCTCAACCTGTCTGAGCGAAGCGATTTCTCGGTGGCCGGAACAGAGACCACCGATGCGCCCTTCGCCTTCGTCACCTTCAAGGAAGATGCCGCGATTGCCGATGTTTCGGCGGCCCTTGGCGCATTGAAACTCAAGATCGATGCGGGACCCCTGCCTGGCGGGCTTTATCGCGTGGTTGTGCCGGCCGAAAACGGCGCGCAATATGACGATATTGTCGCCCGCTTGCAGGAGACAGGTGTGGTTGCAACCGTGGTGGCGGGACGCCGCCCGACGCAGTAAAACGATGGGAGAGGGTCTTGACCGGTAGCCGGAACGGCACATCGAGAAAGCGCGGCATTGCTGTGCTTTGCCTCGGCATGGTTCTGTTTGCGGGGTCCTTCGCATCGGCGCAGGAGCTTGCTCCCGCCGATATCGATCCTGCGGCGGACCGGGCTCCCACCGGCCGAAACGTTATTCTGCTTCCGCCCGTGCTCGCGGAGCTTTTCGGGCCGGGACGGGGAGATGCCACCAATCCGGCTCCGCCACCTGCCGCAGGCGATCTGGCAGACGCTGGCGGGAGCGGTGGTGCGCAGGCTGGAAACGCGGCTACCGTGCCGCTTCCCGAAGGTGGAGCAAGACGTCCTGCGGTGGAGCCGGTGCGGGCCATCGCCGGGCGTTTCGTCCCCGACGAGGTGCTGGTCACGCTCGATGGGGGCGCGGGGATCGCGACGGAGATCGCGCAGCAATTCGGTCTCGAGTTGCGCTCGGCGCGTGTTTCGGGCCTGCTCGGACAGACTGTTGCGCGCTTTGGCATTCCCGATGGGCGACCGGTGGGCTTTGTGCTCGCGCAACTGGCGGGTGAGGGGCGGCTTGCCGTGCGCACGCCCAACCATGTTTTCGAGCTCCAGCAGGCGGCGGGCCTCGTCAACTATGCTTTCGAGCGCATCGCGCTCGATGCGGGTGCTGCGAGCGGTGAGAATGTCAGTGTCGCCGTCATCGACACGGCCTTCGATCCGGACCATCCGGCCCTGAAGGATGCGATCGCCGAAAGCTTTGACGCCCTGCCGGATATGCCGGTGGAGGATCGCGGGCATGGCACTTCGATTTCCGGTCTCATCGCGGGGCGGGGGGACTTTCGCGGAGTCGCTCCGGGTGTGCGTCTCCTTCACGCGCGGGCTTTCGAAGCAGGCGTTTCGAGCGCGGATGTGCTTCTCGCAGCCCTCGACTGGTCAGTGGAACAGGGGGCGGAGATCGTCAACATGAGTTTTGTCGGCCCGGAAAATGAGCTTTTCGATGCTGCCTGCGCCAATGCCATGGCGCGGGGCGTCGTTCTCGTGGCAGCGGCCGGCAACAATGGACCGGGGGCGCCCTTCGGATATCCTGCCGCCTATGATGGTGTGATTGCCGTGACCGCGACGGATGCCGACGACCGGCTCATGGAACAGGCCAATCGCGGGCGCTATATCGATCTGTCTGCTCCCGGTGTCGACGTGATGGCGCCGGTGCCGGGCGGAATGGATGCGGTCACGGGCACGTCGTTTGCCGCCGCCGTGGTGTCCGGGGCGATCGCCAATCTCATGCATGTGGGAACGCGTATCGAGCCGCCGGCACTGTCCAAGCTTCTCGCCACGACCGCCGTGGATCTCGGTGCGCCGGGCCGCGACAATGATTTCGGCGACGGGTTGATCAACGCCCGCGCGGCGATGGATGCGCGATAAGGCAGTTCAGCGGTTTCATGGAAAGGCGGTTCGGCGTCAGGTCGTTTACCTGGCCGCACACACCAGGCTCCGCCCAATCAGCGCTTGTAATCGAGATTGACGGAAAAGCTTATGCTCCTTCCGCCCACGCCCTCGGGTGGACGCGGATAGGGGGCGGCGCGGCGGGCGGTGGCGAGCGCTTCCTTGTCGAGGATCGCGTGCCCGGTTCCCTTCCGCAGTTTCGCGCCGATAAGGCGGCCGGATCGGTCGATGGTGATCGACAATCCAGCACGGCCTGAAATTCTCTGGTTTTGGGCTGCCGCTGGATATTTTTTATGGCGTTGTACATGGCCAAGCAGACGGCGGGCATAGGCTGCCTGCTCGCCCTTCGTCGCTCCGCCCGTGCTCCCGGCATTGCCGGGGGAGGAGCGAGATGCGGGTCTGGCTGCAGGCTTTGCAGCTGGCTCAGGTCGTGCAGGGCGAGGCGAGGCCTTCTGCACCGGGGCAGGCTTGGCGATCTTGCGCGGCGCGGTGGCTTTCGGAGCTACGCGGGGCTGAATTTCGGCAGGAGGTGGAACGGGACGCGGCGTCGGCAGTGGAACCGCAGCGGCAAGTGGCATCGCGACGGTCTCTTCGGCAGGCGGATCCGATGGGATCGGCTGGCTTTCCTCTGCTTCCGCCGTTTCGCCGGCTTCCTCAGAAGGCGATTCCGGGCCTTCCAGCAAGTCTCTGTTTTTGCTCTCCTGTTCTGGTTTAGTGGATTCCTCTTCCTGGGGCTCCAGAGTCTCTGGAGGGAGCGTTTTTGCCAGCTCTTCCGGTCGTTCGTTGTCACCTGCAATGGGCTGTGCAGGCGGTTCCGGGGGGGCCTCCAGTATGATTTCCACGGACACGGCATTGCTTGCCGCCTCCATGCCCTCGATGGGGAGAATGTCGCGCAAAAGGGTGAGCACCGCGCCGTGGGCAAGAACCGAAACCAGCAGGGCCGCGACAAGGCCGCCCGTCAGGAGTTTTCGTGCGGGTGGCGGTAACCGTGCCGCGTTCGCGGGGCTTGGAATAGCGGGCGCTGCACCGGAAGCACCATCTTTCGCGGTGTCATGAACGGGAGGGACGGGGAATTGCGCGCCCGCTTCAATCGGCGTGAGGACCGGTTCGGCCTCGGCCGGCATGGAGCGGGCAAGGTCCGGCCAGACGATCATGGCTTTTGCCTGTTCTCCACCAGGTCGACTGGAGTGAGGATCAGCCCTTTGCCATCCTTCGCGCGATGGGCGGTGACGCCGTAAACCTCGGCCAGGCGTTCGTCGCTCATAATATGTGCGGGCTCTCCGGCGGCGATCAGCCTGCCATGCTTCAGCATCACCACCTGATCGCACCAGCGGGCGGCAAGGGTCAGGTCGTGCAGGGAAACGAGCACCGTCGCGCCTTCGGCGGCGATGCGCCTCAGAGCCTGCATCATCGTGATCTGGTGAGCGGGGTCGAGGCCGGAGGCCGGTTCGTCGGCGATGAGGAGGGGCGTTGTCTGTGCCACGGCACGCGCCGTCAGGACGCGGGCCTGTTCACCGCCCGAGAGCTCGGTGGCGATACGGTCTGCAAGGGGGACGATGTCCATCATCTCCATCGCGCGGTCTACGGCGGCGCTGTCTTCTTCGGCAAGGCGTCTGCCGAAACCCCGCCAGGGCAGGCGACCGAGCGTCACCAGATCGCGAACGGCGAGACGCCAGCCGATGGTGCGCGACTGCGGCAGGTAGGCCAGAAGGCGCGCGCGTAGGCCTGGGGCGAGCGCAGCAAGATTATTGTCGCCGAGATGCATCGAGCCATGTGCCTCGACCTGCCCGGCAAGGGCACGCATGAGCGTGGACTTGCCCGCGCCATTCGGTCCCAGAAGGCCGATCACCTGACCGGGAGCAAGGTCGAGACCGATACCGTCCAGAACCTTTCTGTCGCCGAGTTCGACCGAGAGCGCTTCAACGACAAGCCGCATCACAGCATCTCCCGTCTTGCGCGTGTTACGAGCCACAGGAAGAAGGGCGCGCCGATGAGAGCGGTCAATACGCCGACATTGAGTTCGCCAGCGGCAAGGATGAGGCGCGCGGCGATGTCTGCCGCCAGAAGAAGGGCCGCGCCGCCAAGGCCCGCGGGGAGCAACAGGCTGCTTGGCAGCCGGTCTGTCAGCGGGCGGATCAAATGCGGGACCACCAGCCCTATGAAGCCGATCGTGCCCACGACGGCTGTTGCCGCGCCCACGCAGAGTGCGACGCCCACCACGATGAGAAGGCGCGCGCGGCCCATATGGATGCCCATGCTTGCGGCGGCCTCCTCGCCGAGTGACAGGGCGTCGATGGCGCGCGCCGAGAACGCGATCAGAATCCAGCCGAACACCATCAGGGGCAGGGCAAGCGCCACATGCTCCATCGACCGGTCCTTGAGGGATCCCAGGAGCCAGAAGATGATCTCGTAAGCGGCGAAAGGGTTGGGTGAAAGGTTGAGGACGAGAGAGGTGAGTGCACCCGAAAGGCTGGACAGGGCTACGCCAACAAGAATGAGCGTCAGGGTGGAGCCCTGCCTTGCAGCGAGGGCGAGCAGGATGAGAACGGCGATCAGCGCGCCGATCAGCGCGCCGGCGGGCAATGCGTAGAGGGAACTGCCGGCCAGGCCCGAATAGAAGATCGTTACGGCGCCGAGGGCGGCGGTGGAGGAAACGCCGATAATGCCGGGCTCCGCGAGCGGGTTGCGCAGGAAACCCTGAAGCACCGCGCCAGAAATGCCCAGCGAGAAACCGATGGCGAGGCCGAGGAGCGCGCGTGGCAGGCGTATTTCGCGCATGATGATGGATGCGGCCTCGCTGCCGCCGGCAACAAGGCCGACGACGCTGTCATGCAGGGAGAGATCCGCCGGCCCCACCAGCAATGAGAGCACGAACAGGGCGAGAGCCAGAAGCATCAGGACGGGAATGAGAAGGGTGCGCTTCATTGGACCGCCTCGCCGGGGCAGGGGGCGATTTCCGCGCGGAGCTTCGCCAGTGCCCGGACGGCCTCGATCACGGAGGGGCTGGCGCAGGACCACGAGCCTTGCGGTACGAAGGAGCCGATCCTCGTCTCAGGCAGCGCGGCAATCGCAGGGTGGCGCGGCACGCGCTCGCCCAATGTCGGGGTTTCTCCCGGTCTGCCGATGATGATGACGTCCGGCCGGGCTGCGATGACCTCCTCGATCGGAAATGGCGTCATGCCGACGACGCCGCGATCGGCGGCGATGTTGTCGAAGCCGGCTGCCTGCAATACGGAATCCGCAAGGGTTCCCTTGCCCGGCGCGATGCCGTTCTGGTCGTAGGCGATGACGCTCGGGCGGCGCCCGCACTGCTTCTTTCTTATGTTTTCGATCTCGCTCGTGAAAGCGCTGGCTATCTGCTCGGCCTTTTGCTCCCGGCCAAGAAGAGTGCCCATGCGGCGGATTTCGCTTGGGATCGTGTCCAGCGTCTGCACAAAGGAGAATTCCTCCACGGCAAAGCCGAGGCGCTTCAAAAGGGCTGTCGTGTTGTGCAGCGAATAGGTGCCGGTGACGACGAGGTCGGGAGCGTTGAGAAAGACTTCCTCGGCGCGTCCGCGATTGGCGGGATATTTGAGCGCTTCCTCATGCAACATGGACAGGCCGGGTTGCCTTGCGAGGAAAGACACCGAGACGAGCTGGCCGGGGGCGGCAAGCGCCATGGCGAGCTGGTCTGTGCACAGGTTGAGCGACATCACCCGCTTGGGAGCGGCGATGGCCGGCGCGGCAAGAAGCGCACCGGCCAGAAGCATCAGGCCGGAAAGGTAAGAAACGCTTTTCCGGCGGGGCTTCATCATGGGTTGAATTTCGCCTTGAAGCCGGCGAAGACCGAGAAGCCCTGCGTGTTGTAGCCGCGCACGACCTGGTAATCCTGGTCGAGAATGTTCTCGGCGCGCAGATAAAGCTCGGTGTTTTCGGTCGGCTTGTAGGCCACCTTGGCATTCAGCAGGAAGTAGTCGTCGAGTTCCCCGCCATCAACCGTGTCGAGCGCGATCTTGCCGGTGGCCGCGATTTCCCACTTCTCCGCCGGACGCAGCACCGCCGACAGCGCGATGTCGTGACGCGGAATGCGCACTTCGCTGGTGCCGTCTGGGCGGGTGGCCTTGGTGTAGGTGTAGGAGCCGGCCAGGTCGAACCAGTCGGTTACCGCATAGGCCATCGACGCCTCGACGCCACGGGTGCGGATCGTGCCCTCGGTCTGGATGTTCTGGTACGTCACCGGATCATAGCCGATGAAGTCGTCGATATTGAGCATGAAATAGGTAAGGTCAGCCGTCAGCCTGCCGTCAAGGAAGCTCTGCTCGACGCCGACATCGAAGCTGACGCTTGTCTCCGGCTCCAGATCGGTATTGCCGTAGAAGGGCGCATAGAGCTCGTAGAGGCTCGGCGCGCGGAAACCGGTGCCGACGGAGGTGTGCAGCCGCGTGCCGGTGGCTTCGAACCGGTAGGAGCCGGTGGCGCGCCAGGTGGTATAGCCGCCATAGGTGGAGTGCTCGTCATGGCGCAGGCCGAGCGTGACGGTGAGCGGGTCTACCGGTGTTGCCACCGCCTCGACCCAGCCGCCGCCCATGGAAACGGATTTGTCGATGCCGGCAGATGTTTCGGCGTGATTGCGCTCCCAGTCGGCGCCGAAATTCACGGTCAGCATGGGGCTCACCTCAAGCGAGCCGAGATAGTCGAGCTTCACGCGACGACCATCATAGGTGCCGGGGTAGCTGCTGTATTCCTTGCGCGAGATATCGGAAATCTGAGCAGAGACCGTGTTGCTCAGGCGACCGTCGAAGAGCTTGAAATCCGCACCGACGCGACCCGCATAGTGATGGTAGGTGGAATAGGCGTCGCTGTCGCCAAGCTGGTACAGAGGGGCCGGGTAGGCATCGTCATATTCGGTGCGGCCATTGATGAAGAGGCCGTTGGCGAAGAAGGACAGGTCCTCGCTGGCGTCAAAGCGGCCATTGATGGCGCCGGTCACGTTCCGGTAGCCGTCATCCTCGGTGCCTGCGGCCGCGGCAGAGAAACCGTCGGTCTTGACGCCTGACAGCGAGAAGCCGAACTGGCCGCGCTCAAAACCCGCATCCAGCGCATAGCCGCCGCGGAAGGTCTTGTTCGAACCCGCCTCGCCGAAGACGGAGTGGGTGACACCCATCTGCACGCCGCCCAGCGTCGAAATGTTGACGACGCCCGCGATGGCGTCGGATCCGTAGAGCATGCCCTGGGAACCCTTGAGCACCTCGATGCGATCGACCTCGCCGGCCATCAGATGCGCGAAGGCTGCCTGCGGCGTTGGAGCGGAGACGTCGGAAATGTCGATGCCGTTGTACAGTGTCTTGACGTACTGGCCGCGCGCGCCGCGCATGATCATCGTGGTGTTCTTGCCCATACCGCCCTGGGGGGAGAGGTTGATGCCGGGCAAAAGGGTCAGATAGTCGATGACCAGCGGCAGGGACTGTTCCTCGATCTCCTTCTTCTCCACGATTTCCACGGTGGAGCCGACCCTGGAGAGTTCGGTCGGTGTGCGGTTCGGCGTCACCACGATGGTGCCGAGCTCGAAATCCTGCGCGTTGATGGCGGAGGCCGAAAGGCCGAGTGCCAGCGTGGAGGCGCTCAGGAAAAGCGGAAATGATCTGGTTGTGCGGCGCATATGCGTGCTGCCCCCTCAAAACAAACTACAAAATGCTGGAGAGAGCGTTGGCAAACCCCGTGCCTCCCTCCGCCAGCGATGACGAATCGTCACCACTGCGAGAAGCACAGTTCCGAAAGCGGCCCGCATCCGGAGGGTGACGGCTTGAGGCAGGTTTCCTGGCTCGCGCTTCATCGGCTTCCCCGCCTTCCCAGACATGGTCCAGTGGCATTCGGGGAGCCTTGGCGCTTACAGTTGCGGGCGCAGCCACGGCTCGAACCCTGATCGGGTTCTCCGTGTTCCCTTTTCTCCGGCCGTTTTCACGACCGAAGCACCTCAGGCAATTCCGGCTGATTACCAAGAAGCTCTGCAAGGTGCAATTGGCCAGAACCGCTTATGCGCAAAGCGCTTGTGAAGATTCAATGGTTTACTGGATATCGGAGGCGCGGAGGAGGCCTGCTTGATCGGCGGCGTGGCCGAAAGGCCACATTTCTGCACGGACGGGCACCAAAATTTGTACGCAATCGCCGCGTAACAGAGGCCTTTTAATGGAGTGTCATGACTTTTTGCGTCATGTTGTTTTTGCGAATGTGCGTGAAACAGGAGATTTTCATGCGATTGAGTTCTTTCAGGTTCCTTATTTCAGTGCTTCTGGGGCTTGGTTTTATTCTTCCTCTGGCGATGGTTTCGGCTAGAGCCGAGGGTGTTCTTGCCGTTACCGTCAACGATCTCAATATGCGTGAGGGTCCGGGCACGCGTTATCGACCGGTCCTCCTTATCCCCCGTGGCGCGCGGGTTCCCGTCATGCGTTGCACCGACCGTTATGCCTGGTGCGAGGTCGGCTATGCGGGCCGCGCCGGCTGGGTGGCCGCGCGCTATCTGCGCGATACCCGCCCGCGCTATGATGACCGGCCGATCTCCGATATCGGCGCGGTTATCGGATTGCAGCTGTTCAATTTCGTTCTGAACGAGCTCGCGGATCGTGACCGCAGGCCCTCCGATACGGGCGGGTACGGGCGCCCCGGCGGCGGTTACGGCGGTTCGGGCGGCGGTTACGGCTCGCGCGATCCGGGGCCGAACGAGGTCTGCTTCTTCGAGGACGCCAATTTTCGCGGCCGCAGCTTCTGCGCGAGCATGGGCGACAGCGACCGGCGGCTGGGCGATTTCTGGAACGATCGGATTTCCTCTATCCGCGTCGGTCGCCGGGCTGCCGTGCGCGTTTGCGAACACGAGAATTTCGGTGGCTGGTGCCAGACGGTCAGCGACGATATCCGCCTTTTCCCCGGTAGCCGCAACGATGCCATCTCCTCCTACGAGGTGCGCCGCAGCGGCGGTGGCGGCAATTGGGGCGGTGGCGGAGGCAACTGGGGCGGCGGTGGCGGCGATTGGGGTGGCGGACGCTCCAAGAAGGCCTGTTTCTTCGAACATGCCAATTTCCAGGGCGCGCGCATCTGTTTTGATGCAGGCGAGGGCACGGCTCGTCTGCCGCCCAACTGGAATGACCGCATTTCCTCGATCAAACTTCAGGGCGGGGCGCGTGCCCGTGTCTGCCAGCATGAGAATTTCGGCGGCTGGTGCGAGATCGTGCGCGGCGATGCTGCCCGCTTTTCCGAGCGCCACAATGACGAAATCAGCTCGGTCGAGGTGTTCTGAGGTTTAATCTCCTCCGGAAACCGTTGGAAGCGCCGGACCCTTGGTCCGGCGTTTTTCTATTGTAGGGGAATGATTTGCAAATATATGAGTTTAAAAATCATCTTTTACTTTGCAGGGTCTGCTTTCATTCAAAATTTGACCGATTGATAAAAAAATAAAACTGAGCTAGCCTTTCTCCCAATAATAAAAGGGGAATATGGAATGGCTGATGGTCACTATGCGGACGGCATAGCTGCCGGCCGGCTGTCCGGCGAGGACTACAAACGCAATTTTGCCGATCTCCATCCACCGCTGAATGCGCATGAAGCGCTGGTGGAGGCGGATCGCTGCTACTTCTGCTACGACGCGCCCTGCGCCACGGCGTGCCCCACCTCCATCGACATACCGATGTTTATCCGTCAGATCGCGACGGGCAATCCGCTCGGATCCGCCCGGACGATCTTCGACCAGAACATTCTGGGTGGCATGTGCGCCCGCGTCTGCCCGACCGAAACGCTGTGTGAGGAAGCCTGCGTGCGTGAGGAGGCCGAGGGCAAGCCGGTGCAGATCGGACGCCTGCAGCGCTACGCGACGGATGCCGCGATGGCCGCGGGCAGGCAGTTTTACGAACGCGCAGCACCGAGCGGACGCAAGGTGGCTGTCGTGGGAGCCGGGCCAGCGGGACTCGCCTGCGCGCACCGGCTTGCCATGCACGGCCACGCGGTAACGGTTCTCGAAGCGCGTGAGAAAACGGGGGGGCTCAACGAGTACGGCATTGCCGCCTACAAGGCTCCCGACGGGTTCGCGCAGGCGGAGGTGGACTATGTTACGGCCATTGGCGGCATCGCCATCGAGAACGGCAAAAGGCTCGGTCGCGATTTCGCGCTAAGCGATCTTACCCGCGATTTCGACGCTGTGTTCCTTGGAATGGGGCTTGCGGGCGTCAATGCGCTTCACGCCGAGGGCGAGGAGGTCGAAGGGGTCGAGAACGCCGTCGATTACATCGCGCATCTGCGTCAGGCGAGCGATCTTTCCAGCCTGCCGGTGGGGCGGAGGGTGGTCGTTATCGGCGGCGGCATGACCGCCATCGACGCTGCGGTGCAGGCAAGGCTTCTTGGGGCGGAAGAGGTGACCGTGTGCTATCGGCGCGGCCGCGATCAGATGAATGCTTCCGTGTTCGAACAGGACCTTGCAGCCTCGAAGGGCGTCACCATCCGCCATTGGCTCCAGCCGAAAAAGGTTCTGGCCGATGGTGGGCGGGTGACGGGTATCGAACTCGAATACACGTCGCTTTCGAATGGCAGGCTTTCGGGTACCGGCGAGACCGTCACGCTGAAGGCCGATCAGGTGTTCAAGGCGATAGGGCAGGTCTTCGAGGCCGCCGTTCTCAATGGCAGCGGTGCCTCCATCGCGCTCGACGGCAACCGTATCAAGGTCGACGGGGAGGGGCGCACCTCCATGCCGAAGGTCTGGGCGGGCGGTGACTGCATCGCAGGCGGAGACGATCTCACGGTTTCGGCGGTTGCGCAGGGGCGCGACGCGGCCGAAAGCATCAATCGCGTATTGGCCGGCTGAGGAGCCTGAGACCCATGGCAGACATTCGCAGCAATTTCGTCGGCATCAAGTCACCCAATCCCTTCTGGCTGGCTTCCGCGCCGCCGACCGACAAGGCGTATAATGTCGAACGGGCCTTCCGTGCCGGCTGGGGCGGGGTGGTCTGGAAGACTCTTGGGGAGGCCGGACCGCCGGTCGTCAACGTCAACGGACCGCGCTATGGCGCGATCTGGGGGGCCGATCGTCGCCTTCTGGGCTTCAACAATATCGAGCTGATAACCGACCGCGACCTCTATCTCAATCTGACCGAGATCAAGCGTGTGAAACGCAACTGGCCGGATCGCGCGCTCGTGGTGTCGCTCATGGTTCCGTGCGAGGAAAACGCGTGGAAGGCCATCCTGCCGCTGGTCGAGGAGACCGAAGCCGATGGCATCGAGCTGAATTTCGGCTGTCCGCATGGCATGAGCGAGCGTGGCATGGGCGCTGCCGTCGGGCAGGTGCCTGAATATGTCGAGATGGTCGTGCGCTGGTGCAAGCAGAATACCCGCATGCCCGTTATCACCAAGCTGACGCCGAATATCACCGATGTGCGCAAACCCGCGCGGGCCGCCCATGCTGGCGGTACGGACGCGGTGTCGCTGATCAACACGATCAATTCCATCACCTCCGTCGACCTGGACGATTTCGCCCCGGAACCGAGCATTGACGGCAAGGGCACGCATGGCGGTTATTGCGGGCCGGCCGTGAAACCCATTGCGCTCAATATGGTGGCGGAGATCGCGCGCGACCCGGCAATGGCCGGTTTGCCGATCTCCGGCATTGGCGGCATTACCACCTGGCGCGACGCGGCCGAATTCCTGGTGCTCGGGTCGGGTACGGTGCAGGTGTGCACGGCGGCGATGACCTATGGCTTCAAGATCGTCGAGGAGATGGCCGAGGGGCTCAAGAACTGGATGGATGCCAAGGGGCATGCCTCGCTCGACGATGTCATCGGGCGCGCCACGCCCAACGTGACCGACTGGCAGTATCTCAACCTCAACTACATCACCAAGGCGCGGATCGATCAGGACCTGTGCATCAAATGCGGTCGCTGCCACATCGCCTGCGAGGACACCTCCCATCAGGCGATAACGGCTATCGTGGATGGCGCGCGCCGGTTCGAGGTGAAGGAAGAAGAATGCGTGGGCTGTAATCTGTGCGTCAATGTCTGTCCGGTCGAGGGGTGCATCGACATGGTGCCGCTTGCCGCCGGCAGCCTCGACGAGCGCACGGGCGAGGCGGTGCCGCCGAGCTACGCGAACTGGACGACGCATCCGAACAATCCGTCGCGGGTGGCCGCGGCTGAATAATTCCCGTCTCCTCCGGGCGGGGGTTGCCCCAGGGAAGCTGGCGGTGCCTTCGGGCACCGTCTTTTTTATGTGCTGATCCCCCAATTTGTCAGGAGCGGGGGGGTGGGCCATGATTTTTCTATTGCAGATAATTTTTATCCTGGATATTAATTGTACACGAAACGGAGGGCAGGCGATGAAACTCAGTGAGGGCGTGGAAGCGGCCATCCATTGTACCGCGCTTCTGGCGCAGCTTGAGGAGGGAAAGACCCTGCCGGCGAGCGCGCTTGCCGAATATCATGGCCTGTCTCAAAGCTATCTCTTGAAGCATCTCAAGGCCCTTGCGGGGGCGGGGATACTGGAATCGGTTCCGGGGCCGCATGGCGGCTATCGGCTGGCGCGCGGGCCTGAGCAGATCACGCTTCTCGACGTGGTTCTGGCAATCGAGGGGCCGAAGCCTGCATTTCGTTGCGCGGAGATACGCCAACGGGGGCCGGGCGCGCTGGAACCTGCCGCCTATGCGAAGCCATGCGGCATCAATGCAGCGATGCTTCGGGCGGAACGTGCCTATCGGTCCGTGCTGGGTGAAACCCGGTTGTGCGACGTGCTGAGCGACTACCGCAACGATGCCGATCCCCGTTCCATCGCGTTTGGCTGCGCCTTTGTCGAACGCAATCAAAGGCCGCAGGGCTGAAGCAATCACCTGGTGACATGAAAGGAAATGACGATGAAGGAACGCCTGAACTACTGGAAGACAGCGCCTGAACTCCTCACCGCCGTGCGCGGGGTCAAGGATGCTGTCGCTGTCTCGGGACTGGAGACAAGCCTGATCCATCTCGTCAATCTGCGGGCCTCGCAGATCAATGGCTGCAGTTATTGCGTCGACATGCACACGCGCGAGGCGCGCCGGGACGGCGAAAGCGAGCAGCGTGTGCACCTCGTTTCGGCCTGGCGGGAATCCCCACTGTTCAGCGAGCGCGAAAGGGCGGCTTTCGAGTGGACCGAGCGACTGACGAGAATTTCAGATGGGCCGGTCGAAGATGCGCTCTATGGGCGAATGCTCGAACATTTCTCAGAAAAAGACCTGGTGAGCCTGACGGTTCTTGTCGGTCTCATCAACACCTGGAACCGGATCGCGGTGCCGTTCCGTTCGGTCCATCCGATCATCGACGCGGAAAAAAGCGTGGCTGCCTGAGGCCGCGTCCCTTTCCGCGAGCTTTGGAGCAGACCATGCCTGAGATATTCCTGGCGGCTCTTCCGTTTCTGGGGCGTCTTTGCCTGGGCGGGGCATTCGTGTTCGCGGGGCTGCGCAACCTTGGCAACCTTCCCGCACTGACGGGCGCGCTTGCGGCGCGCGGCGTGCCTGCGGCGAAGCTTGTGCTCATGGCCGGGGTCGGCCTGCAATGTGTTGCCGGCGCGCTTTTTGCCGCCGGCCTCCTCACGGCCTATGCCGCTGCGGCGCTTGTCGTTTTTCTGATTGCCGCCACTGTGATCTTTCACAATTTCTGGGATCACAGCGGTGCCGATCGTAGCGCCCGCGTCAATGGTGTCGTCTCCAATATTGCACTGGCGGGCAGCTTTCTTCTCGCCATGGCCCATAGCTGAAACCGCCCGGATTGCGTAAGGATCGACCGGTTCCGGAGGGGAAGACCGCCGGAGCCGGTTCAAATGCATTCAGCGCACGGGGTTCAGTGTGGACGAGACGGTTACGACGAAGGCGGCGCGGCAGGCGGGATACCGGCAGAACGCGACCGGGCCTCAAAAGACTTTGGGCCACCTTGCCATGGTCGCGTTCGCCGCCCTTGTCGCCGGCTCCTTTTCCGTGGGCGCCATCACGGCGCCCCATATCGGGCCGGCATCGCTCAATTCGGCCCGTTTTCTCGTAGCCATCGTCCTGATGGGCATCGTCGTGAGAACGGTCCTGAGGCGGCCCATTCCGTTCCCGGCCGCACCCTGGCGCTTCTTCGTGATGGGGGGAGCGATGGCGCTTTTCTTCATCACCATGTTCACGGCGCTGGGCATGACGGATCCGGTCTCGACCGGCGCCGTTTTCACGCTGATGCCGTTTCTCAGCACCTTCTTCGGATATGTCTTTCTGCGTCAGGTGCCGCGCGGCCTGGTGCTGCCGAGCCTGATCCTGGCCGGGATCGGCGCGATCTGGGTCATTTTCGATGGCGATCTCGATGCCATGCGGCGCTTCGATGTGGGGCGAGGGGAGACCATCTTCTTCTTCGGAGTGGTGGGGCATGCAGCCTATGCCTCGCTTGTGCGCTTCTATAACCGGGGCGAGCCGGTGCTGGTCTTCACTTTCTGGACGCTGTTGGCGACCGGCATCATCATCGCCGTTTACGGGGTGAGTGAAATCGCTGCGACCCAATGGCAATCGATCCCGTTCAAGGTCTGGGCAGGCATTCTCTATCTGGCGATCTTCACCACGGCGGGCACGTTCTTTCTGCTGCAATTCGCTGCATTGCGGCTGCCGGCTTCGAAGGTTCTCGCCTACAACTATCTCACGCCGACGCTCATCATCATCTATGAGGGGCTCCTCGGGCATGGCTGGGCGAGTTTTTCGGTGATCGCCGGGGCGGGCGTCACGATACTCGGGCTCGTGCTCCTGGTGCTTGCGCCTGATGGTTGAAGCAATCCATTGAGGGGACGCGCCGGCTCTCGTCTCCCATCCGATTCCGCGAGACTGCGAACACCTATCGGCCGAAGCGATTTTCGAAGATCTGTGGATTGGTCAATGGGGGAAGGCCCGTCGCGTCGAGCCATTCCTCGCTGCGTGCGGTGAGCTTGCGATAGATGGTGCGGACCAGCGTGCGTGCCTCTTCGCCCGGCCAATCCTGGGGAAGAAGCGCCGTGGGCAGGCCGGGATCGCGCAGCACGATGCGACGCCAGTCGTGGATCAGAAGCGTTCTGGCCGCGATGGCGTCGACGGGCCGTTTCAGGCCGGCCTCGGACAGGGCTCCGGCAAAGGGGCGGTAGTCCGCGATCAGGCCTGCATAGGCGCTGGCGATTTCCTCCGATGGCCAAAGCGTGCGCAACATTTCGGGGTGCTCGGCGCTCGTGCCGTGAATGAGAAGGATTTCAGCAAGCGAAGCATCGTCGCGGTCGTTCAGCTCCAGTGTTCGCGGCAGGAGGTGCACGCTGTTTGCGACCTTCAGGAAGCCCCGATCGGCGAGCGCTTCCGCACCGCCATTGTCCGGCGGCAGGACGGCCACGGTCCAGGAGCCGTCCCAGGCGGGTGGAGCCGCGGCGTAAATGCGCCGCGTGGCGAGATCGAAGGCGTGCTGGCCACGCTTGTCGAGCGAGAAGAAGGAGTTGCGGCCGCGCCGCTCGCGCACCACCCAGCCATCGCCGGCAAGACGCGAAAGGGCGGTGCGCAATGCGCCCGCCTCCACGCCGAGACGGGCCATCACGTCCTGCAGGCCCGAAAGCGGGGCTTCCCCGCCGCGCGGCACCACCGCATCGCCAAACAGGGTAATGACCAGCGACCAGACGCGCAGGCGTCCGCGCTGGTGCAGCCGCTCTATGAGTGCGGAAAGGGCATTGTCTGCCGGGTCGTTGGGCGCATCCATGGCAACGACATGCCACGGGAGCCGGGGCGGGGCAAGATGTCAGGCGAGCGTACGCACACCGTTCACCAGAAGCCCGGTGGCGAGTTTCGCATAGTCGCCCCTGCTCAGTCCGCCGCCTTCTCGAAACCACATGTAGAACCAGTTGAGCATGCCGAACAGGCTCATGGTCACCGGTTTGAGCAGGGGCTTTCCTTCGAAGGCGGCGGGATTGATCTGCCGCACGGCCTCCGCAAAGACCCGGACGAGCCGGCGTTCGAGCGCTTTCAGTTCGTCCTGTTGGTCCTCGGGCAGCAGTTTCAGCCCTGAAAGCTGCACCCGGTGTTCATTGTCGGCGTCGCGATAGGCTTCCAGCAACGCCATGACGAGCCTCTCGAGCCGTGTTTCGGGCGAGGCGGCCGGGTCATCGGCCTCTTCCACCGTTTCCACGAGATCTTGCAGATGCGCGGCGATGATGTCGTAGAGCAGGGCCTCCTTGGAGGCATAATAATGATAGAGAAGCGCCTTGGAGACACCCAGTTCGCCTGCCAGCTGGGACATGGACGCACGGTCGTAGCCGTCACGGGCAAAGATGCTTGCCGCGCCATGCAGAATGGCGTCGTGTTTTTCGTCATAGTCCTTGGCGCGTGTGCGGGCCATCAGAGTGCTCCCGGCGGTGTGTGCATCTGAAACATCAATCTGCTTGCCGGTTGTCGAGAATGCGAACGGCCTTGCCCTGGCTGCGGGCAACGCCGCCGGGCTCGGTCGCATTGACGCGCACCGTGACGCCGACGATGTCCTTGATCCTCTCGCCGAGTTTACGGCAGGCGCTGACACGCAGTTCCTGATCGATGTCGGCGGAGACCAGTTCCACATGGATGGTCATGGCGTCCATGCGCCCCTCGCGCGTCAACTCGATCTGGAAATGGGGGGCGAGGCCGGCAACGGTCAGAATCTGCTCTTCGATCTGGGTGGGAAACACGTTGACGCCGCGCAGGATCATCATGTCGTCGGATCGGCCCGTGATCTTCTCCATCCGCCGCATCGTGCGCGCGGTGCCGGGAAGAAGGCGCGTCAGGTCGCGCGTACGGTAGCGGACGATGGGGAAGGCTTCCTTGGTGAGCGAGGTGAAGACCAGTTCGCCCTTTTCGCCCTCGGGCAGAACCTCTCCGGTCTCCGGGTCGATGATCTCGGGGTAGAAGTGATCTTCCCAGATATGCAGGCCGTCTTTCGATTCGACGCATTCATTGGCAACGCCGGGACCCATGACTTCGGAAAGGCCGTAAATGTCCACCGCATGCATGTCAAAGGCGTCCTCGATCTCGGCGCGCATCGCGTTGGTCCAGGGTTCGGCGCCGAAAATGCCGACCTGTAGCGGGCTCTTGCGCGGGTCGAGGCCCTGGGCGCGGTATTCGTCGAGGATCGACAGCATATAGGAGGGCGTCACCATGATGGTCTGGGCGCCGAAATCCTCGATCAGCGTAACCTGGCGCGCCGTCATGCCGCCGGAGGCCGGCACCACGGTCGCGCCGAGGCGTTCGGCGCCGTAATGGGCGCCGAGCCCGCCCGTGAACAGCCCATAGCCGTAGGCCACATGCACCACATCGCCCGGCCGCGTGCCGGAGGCGCGTATGGAGCGCGCCATGACCTCCGCCCAGGTGTCGATGTCCTTTTGCGTGTAGCCGACAACGGTCGGCTTGCCGGTGGTTCCGGAGGATGCGTGGATGCGGACCACCTTCTCGCGGGGGACGGCGAACATTCCGAACGGATAATTGTCGCGCAGGTCCGTCTTTACGGTGAAGGGAAATTTCGAGAGGTCGGAGAGCTGCCTCAGATCGTCGGGATGAACGCCGGCGGCTTCGAAACTCTTCCTGTAATGGGGCACGTTTTCATAGGCGTGCTTCAGCGACCATTTGAGGCGCACGAGCTGGAGCGCGGCAATCTCGTCGCGCGAGGCGATCTCGATTGGATCCAGATCTTCCTTCCTGGGTGTCAAATCCTTCATGTCTTCCTCCCGAAACCCTGTCCGCCCTCAGGCGGTTTCCTCAAAATGCTTGCCCTGGATGACGCGGGAATTGCCGCGGAATTCGGCAATCAGCTTGCCGTCCTGATCGCACACGCGCACATCGTAAATGCCTGAACGGCCGAAGCGGGCCACCTCGCGCGCTTCGGCCGTCAGCCGGTCGCCTGTCTTGCCTGGGGCGACGAAGGTGATGGAATTCTGCTGCGCCACGACGATCTGATTGTAGGAATTGCAGGCAAACGCGAAGGCGGAGTCGGCCAGCGTGAAGATGAAGCCGCCATGGCAGATGTCGTGCCCGTTCGTGTGGTGCTTTTCGACCGTCATCGACATGGTGGCCGTGCCGGGCCCAACGGCGTCAAGCTTGCAGCCGAGCCATCGGGATGCATCGTCGCGGGCCCACATGGCCTGCGCGCAGCGCTCGGCGGTCTCCTGTGGAGACAGTTGCATTTGTGACATTTAGGCTCCTCCCAGCGCCATCGGCCAATCCCATTGGTTGAGGCCGAACAACGAAAGCAGACTTGCATAAACCGACCGGTCGGTCAATAATGCGATGTGAGGACGATGTGGTTCTTTTCCGCATCGTTCCGGGGAGGATGAGAATGATGATAGCGGCAAACCCGCCTGCGGGAAATTCCGGGGGCGTTCAGGCGGCGCTGGCGGACGCCTTCGAACTGACCGCGCTGCCGGCGGGGTTCGTGGAGGATCCTTTTCCCACCTATCATGCGCTTCTGGAGCATCGGCCCCTGAAGCGTTTCCAGGACGGGTCGGTGATGCTTTCGCGCTATGCCGATCTCGACCGGGTCTACCGGGATACGAAAACCTTTTCATCCGACAAGAAGGCGGAGTTCCTGCCGAAATTCGGACAGACACCGCTTTACGAGCACCACACGACAAGCCTCGTCTTCAACGACCCGCCGCTGCACACACGGGTGCGCAAGATCATGATGGGTGCGCTGACACCAAGGGCGCTTGCCGCGCTGGAACCGGGACTGGTGAGCCTTGTCGATGGCCTTCTCGACCGGATGGAGGAGAAGGGAGAGGTCGATCTGATCGAGGATTTCGCGTCGGCAATCCCCATTGAGGTGATCGGCAATCTGTTCGATATTCCACATGAGGAACGCGAGCCGCTGCGCGACTGGTCGCTTGCCATCCTGGGCGCGCTGGAGCCGGTCCTGAGCGAGGAGCAGCATCGGCGCGGCAACAGTTCCGTCAGCGATTTCAAGGCCTTCCTCAAGGATATTGCCGATGATCGCCGACGCAATCCCGGCGACCCGGCGACCGATGTCCTGACGCGGCTCATCAATGGCAATGAGGGGGAGGAACTCTCCGAGGTGGAGCTGTTGCAGAACTGCATCTTCATTCTCAATGCGGGCCATGAGACCACCACCAACCTGATCGGCAACGCGCTTTATGAACTGCAAGGCTGGCAAGACGAGAAAAGCCGGCTCGAGGCCGATCCTGAAATCATCGGAACGGCGGTGGATGAATTCCTGCGCTTTCAAAGCCCCAACCAGCTCGGCAACCGCATGGCGGTGGAGCCGGTGGAATTTCATGGGGAGACGGTGGAGCCGGGAACGCCGATCCACCTGTGCATAGGCGCGGCCAACCGCGATCCACGCCAGTTTTCCGATCCAGACCGGCTCGATCTGTCCCGCAAGCCCAACAAACATCTGGCCTTTGCCGGGGGGCCGCATCTTTGCGCAGGTTTCTCGCTGGCGCGGATGGAGGGGCGGATCGGGATTTCGCACTTCCTGAAGCGTTTTCCCGATTATCGCCTGACCGGTTCGGCCGAACGCACGGGCCGCGTGCGCTTTCGCGGATTTTCGCATGTCCCGGCGCGGGTCCGCTGACACCCGGCGCCACGCTTTACAAAAGGAGCCTCCATGTCCGTCATTTTGCTGAACAGCTATTCGCTGGGCCAATGGGTGCCCCCTTCAGGCAAGCGGCAGGGGCTGAAAAGCGCCGTGAGCGGGCAGGTGGTGGCCGAGATCGGTTCGGCTGCGCTCGATTTCGCGGGCATGGCCGATTATGCCCGGCATGTCGGCGGTCCGGCGCTGCGCAAGATGACCTTTCACGACAGGGCCTTCGCCCTGAAGGCGCTTGCACAATATCTGAACGAGCGGCGCGAGGCGCTCTACGAGCTTTCCTACGAGACTGGCGCCACCAAGCCCGATTCCATGATCGACATCGATGGGGGCATCGGCACGCTTTTCGTCTATTCCTCCAAGGCGCGGCGGGAGCTTCCCGACGATCGCATCCTGACGGACGGGGCGCTGGAGCAGCTTTCGCGGTCCGGCCAGTTCGTCGGGCAGCATGTGGCGACACCGCTGCAGGGGGTGGCGGTGCATATCAACGCCTTCAACTTCCCCGTCTGGGGCATGCTTGAAAAGCTTGCGCCGACGCTGATTGCCGGTGTGCCGGCCATCGTCAAGCCGGCAACGGCCACCGCCTGGGTGGCTGAAGCCTGTTTCCGCATGATCGTGGAATCGGGGCTCTTGCCGGAAGGCGCGGTGCAGTTCATCGCCGGCTCTACGGGCGATCTGCTCGATCGGCTCAGCGGCCAGGATGTGGTCTCCTTCACCGGGTCTGCCGCCACGGCGACAATGCTCAAGGGGAAGGAGACGATCATCGGCAGGTCCGTGCGCTTCATTGCCGAGCAGGATTCGCTCAACGCCTCGATCCTCGGTCCCGATGCCGCCCCCGACACGCCGGAATTCGAGGCCTTCATCAAGGAGGTGCATCGCGAGATGACAGCCAAGGCCGGGCAGAAATGCACGGCGATCCGCCGCATCATCGTTCCCAAGCAAAGCCGCGCGGCGGTGATAGAGGCGCTTGTGGCGCGTCTCGACAGGACGGTGATCGGCAATCCGCGCGACGAAACCGTGCGCATGGGGGCGCTGGCAAGTCTCGCCCAGCGTTCCGATGTTCTGGAGAAGGCTGCCATCCTCGGGGGCGAGGCGAAACGGGTCTATGGCGACCCTGGCGATTTCCAGGTCGAGGGGGCGGATGCGGGCGAGGGCGCCTTCGTGCCGCCGATGCTGTTTTCATGTGACGATCCGGACGCTGCGCAGGCCGTTCACGCGGTCGAGGCGTTCGGGCCGGTCTCGACCGTCATGGCCTATCGCGATCTTTCGCATGCGCTGGCGCTTGCCAATCGCGGGGAAGGCTCGCTCGTCGCCTCTGTCTTCACGCATGATCCTGCGGTTGCCCGCCAGGCCGTGCTCGACGCCGGCGCCTTTCATGGCCGGCTCTATTTCGCCAATCGCGACACGGGCAAGGAGGCGACAGGCCACGGCTCGCCATTGCCGCATATGGTGCATGGCGGGCCGGGCAGGGCCGGCGGCGGCGAGGAAATGGGCGGCATGCGCGGTGTCATGCATTACATGCAGCGCACCGCGATCCAGGGCAGTCCGGACATCATCGCCGGCATCACGCAGCGCTATGTGGCCGGCGCTTCCACTTTCGAGGCCGAGCCGCATCCCTTCCGCCTCGCCTTTGGCGAGCTTTCGCCGGGACGCACCCTGTGGACCGCCGAACGCACCGTGACGCTTGAGGATATCGAGCATTTCGCCGCGTTCACGGGCGATACGTTCTATGCCCATATGGATGAGGAAGCGGCGGCTGCAAACCCGTTCTTTCCGGGCCGCGTGGCGCATGGCTATCTGATCCTGTCCTTCGCCGCGGGCCTTTTCGTGGAACCGGCGCCGGGGCCGGTACTTGCCAATTACGGGCTCGACAATCTGCGTTTCATGAAGCCGGTTTCGCCCGGCGACAGCCTGAAGGTGCGCCTTACGGTGAAACAGAAATCCCGCCGCAACGATGATTACGGGGAAGTGCGCTGGGATGTGGGCGTCTACAATGGGGAAGGCGAGCAGGTGGCGGCCTACGAACTCCTCACCATGAACGCGATGTAGTTCATGTCCAAGCGTTTTGCATGCCCAAGCGTTTTGCCTGCCCAAGCGTTTTGAATGAGTGCTTCTGCTCGTTCGCGGTGGGTTCCCCGAACGTGTCGAGGGAGAAATCCGCGGAAGAGGACAAGGCGCGGCTTAAAACAGAAGAGGGCGGTTTCCCGCCCTCTGTCCCCTGTCGCGATGATCTTTGCGATCACTTCAACTTGTCTGTCACCGCATGCGTGAATGCGCCCTCGGGCTTCTTGGTGATGACCGGATCGGAACCTGCCTGAAGCAGCGTGTCGACGGTTTGCTGGTAGGACGCTTCGTCGAGCGCCGGGCCGTCACCCAGCAGTTTCGCGATTTCCTCCATCATGCGCTTCTGGTGCTTTTCGGTCTGGGCGCCCGTCGCGTCGTTGTCGAGCACGATCAGGGCTGCATCGCCGGGATTTTCCTTGGCCCATTGCCAGCCCTTCATCGAGGCTTTCACGAAACGCGCCATCTTGTCGACGAAAGCGGGGTCTTGCAGCTTGTCCTCGAGCGCGTACAGACCGTCTTCCAGAGTGGCCACGCCTTCATCCGTGTAGTTGAAGACAACGATGTCGTCCTGGGAAAGCCCGGCGTCGATCACCTGCCAATATTCATTGTAGGTCATGGCGGTGATGCAATCGGCCTGCTTCTGAAGCAGCGGATCGACATTGAAGCCGATTTTCTGGATGGTCACGCCCTCGGCAGAGCCGTCGCGTGGCAGATTGAGCTTCGAGAGCCAGTTATAGAGCGGATATTCATTGCCGAAGAACCAGGTGCCCAGCGTCTTGCCCTTGAAGTCTTCGGGTTTCGTGATGCCGGTTTCCTTGCGGCAGACCATGGTCAGGCCTGAACGCGCGAAGGGCTGGGCGATGTTGACCACCGGCACGCCTTTTTCACGCGCGGCAAGAGCTGAGGGCAGCCAGTCGACCATTACATCCGCTCCGCCGCCGGCAAGCACCTGTACGGGGGCCACATCGGGCCCACCGGGCTTGATCTCGACGTTCAGGCCTTCTTCCTCGTAGAAGCCCTTGTCCTTGGCGACATAGTAGCCGGCGAACTGGGCCTGGGTGACCCATTTCAACTGCAGGGTCAGGTCGTCGGCTGCCATTGCCTGCGAAGCAGCAAGCATGAACGCGCCGGAGACTATGCCTTTCACTACCTTTTTCATCGTGCTTCCCTCTGTGGTTGAGGCCGCTCTGCGACGGCCTTGGTTATGCACTCCGCATGGACGGATGCCAGAACGTCACGGCGCGCTCGATGAGCGCCACCACTCCATAGAACAGCGAACCCGCAAGGGCCGCAACGGCGATTTCGGCCCACACCATGTCTATGTTCATGCGCCCCACCTCGGTGGAGATGCGAAAGCCCATGCCGACGATGGGCGTGCCGAAAAATTCGGCCACGATGGCGCCGATCAGTGCCAGCGTGGAGTTGATCTTGAGCGCATTGAAGATGAAGGGTGCCGCCGCCGGCAGGCGCAGCTTGAACAGCGTTTGCCAATAGGAGGAGGCGTAGGTGCGCATCAGGTCGCGGTCGATGGCGCTGGAGGCGGCAAGGCCCTGGACGGTGTTCACCAGCATCGGAAAGAAGGTCATGATGATGACAACGGCGGCCTTGGAGGGCCAGTCGAAGCCGAACCACATGACCATGATTGGTGCCACACCGATGATGGGCAGGGCGGATACGAAATTGCCGAGCGGCAGGAGGCCGCGCTGGAGGAAGGGCGAGCGGTCTATGGCGATCGCCGTCAGGAATCCCGCGCCGCATCCAAGCGCATAGCCGATCAGTACCGCCTTCAGGAATGTCTGCTGGAAATCCGCCCAAAGGGTGGGAACGGAACTCACGATCCTCTCCCAGATGACGCTCGGCGGGGTCAGGAGCACGGGCGATACGTTGAAGCCGCGCACCATGCCCTCCCAGAGAACCAGAAGGGTGACGCCGAAAATCGCCGGCACGGCAATGCCGAGCAGACGGCGGGTGGAGGAGGAGCGCGGCGAAAGCCGGACAAGCCATTCGTTCAACGCCCAGGCGGCTGCCCAGAAGAGCAAGGCTGCGATCAGGGGCCACCAGTTCATGATCTTCCTCCCCCCTGGGCTCCCATGCGGGCCATGACCATGCGCTGGCCAATGCCGATGATGCCGACAAGAACCGCGGCGAGGGCAGCTGCCATGAAGAGCGCCGACCAGATTTGCACCGTCTGGCCGTAATAGGATCCGGCAAGGAGCCGTGCTCCCAGGCCGGAAACGGCGCCGGTGGGCAATTCTCCGACGATGGCGCCGACGAGCGCGATGGCGACGGCCACCTTCATGGAGGTGAACAGATAGGGAAGGGCCGCCGGCCACCGCAGCTTCCAGAAGCTCTGCGCGCCGCTTGCATTGTAGGTGCGCATCAGGTCGAGCTGGATGACCTCCGGGCTGCGGAACCCCTTCACCATGCCGACCACGACGGGGAAGAAGGAGAGATAAGTGGAAATCAGCGCCTTGGGCAGAAGGCCCGAGAGACCGATGGCGTTCAGGACCACGATGATCATGGGGGCGATCGCCAGGATCGGGATCGTCTGGCTGGCGATGACCCAGGGCATGACGGACTTGTCCATCGCCCGGTTGTGAACGATGCCGATGGCGAGCAGAACGCCAAGCGCGGTGCCTATGATGAAGCCGAGCAGCGTGGAAGAGAGCGTTATCCACGCGTGGTAGATGAGGCTGCGCTTGGACGTGATGCGGGTTCCGACCGTGGTTTTCCAGATTTCCGCCATCACCTGATGCGGCGCGGGCAGTACTGGCCGCTCCTGCGCCATCGTATCGCGGATGAGATCGGCGGCGGTCCATTCGCTGCCGGCGCGCTGATAGGCGTCGATCTGCCAGGGGGCGTTCAGGTAGACCGTGAAAGCGTACCAGATCAGCACGATGGCGCCCAGAACGATCAGGATCGGCAGCGTCCTGCCGGCCGCTGCACGGCGCAGGACACCTGGACGCGGAGCAGGAACTGCAAGGCTGGCCGCGCTCATTTGCAGACCTCGTGGCCGGGGGCGTTGCATTCCTTGAAAGGGAGGGCGCATTTCATGCCCTGCTCCAGCCGGCAGGCCAGAGGGGGATGACGCTGCGCCAGGGCTTGTCGATCTGAGGCAACAGGTGGCTTGCCACGCCTTGTCCCGAAATCAATCATCGCTGTGCCCCGCTCTCAGTCCTTCGCGGACGCGATGGGCGATCTGGAGAAACTCCGGCGTCTCGCGGATATCGAGCGGGCGCTCCCTGGGCAGCGGGGATTCGATCACATCCGTTACCCGGCCGGGGCGCGGCGACATGACGATGATGCGGGTGGACAGATAGACGGCCTCGGGAATGGAATGGGTCACGAAACCGATGGTCTTGCCGGTGCGCGCCCAAAGGTCGAGAAGCTGCTCGTTCAGATGATCGCGCACGATCTCGTCGAGCGCGCCGAAAGGCTCGTCCATCAGAAGCAGGTCTGCATCGAAGGCGAGCGCGCGGGCGATGGACGCGCGCTGCTGCATGCCGCCTGAAAGCTGCCAGGGGAATTTCTTCTCGAAACCGGCGAGATTGACGAGATCGAGCGTGCGGAAGACGCGCTCTTTCTGCTCAGCCCTGGAGTAGCCCATGATTTCGAGCGGCAGGGCCACATTCTGCTCGATGGTTCGCCAGGGAAAGAGGCCGGCCGCCTGGAACACATAGCCGTAGGCCCGCTTGCGGCGGGCTTCAGCGGGTGTCATGCCGTTGACGCGGATATCGCCCTGCGTTGGCTGCTCCAGATCGGCGATCACCCTCAAAAATGTGGTCTTGCCGCAGCCGGAGGGGCCGATGAAGGAGACGAATTCACCCTTTCCAATGGCGAGGTCGACATTGGAAAGTGCTTCCACGGGCCCATCATTGGTCTCGAAGGTGAGGCCGAGGCCGCGGGCCTCGACGACGGTTTCGCCGGAGGCTTTCGAAGACGCTTCCTGGCGGATGGCTGGGTTGGCGTTCACGTGGGCCATGCCTTCTCAAACGCCGCTTGCCGGGATGCCCGAGCGCTCGACCTTGCGGGGCGCGGTGATCTCCTTCCATTGCGAAAGCGCCTTGTTAACCGACATGTGCGGCTTGCGGCCCACGAATTGACCATGGCCGGGTTTGGGCTTCACCGCGCCGTCCTCCACCACGATTTCGCCGCGCGACAGAACGGTTTTCGGCAGCCCCTTCACCTCGATGCCCTCGAAAACGTTGTAATCGATGGCCGATTGCTGGTTTCCGGCTGAGATCGTTTTTGTGGCCTCAGGGTCCCAGATGACGATATCGGCATCGGCCCCTTCCACGATCGCTCCCTTTTGCGGATACATGTTCAGGATCTTGGCGATGTTGGTGGAGGTGACGGCCACGAATTCGTTCATGGTCAACCGTCCGGTGTTGACGCCATAGGTCCAAAGCACCGGCATGCGATCCTCAAGACCGCCCGTGCCGTTGGGGATTTTGGTGAAATCGCCCACGCCATAGCGCTTCTGCTCGGTGGTGAAGGCGCAATGGTCGGTCGCCACGCATTGCAGCGAGCCTGCCTGCAGGCCTGCCCACAGCGAATCCTGATGCAATTTGTTGCGGAAGGGCGGGCTCATGACCCTTCGTGCGGCATGGTCCCAGTCGGGGTTCGAATATTCGCTTTCGTCCAGAACCAGGTGCTGGATCAGCGGCTCGCCGAAAACGCGCATGCCCTTCTGGCGGGCGCGGCGGATGGCTTCGTGGCTTTGTTCGCAGGAGGTGTGCACCACATAGAGCGGTGTACCCGCCATGTCGGCGATCATAATGGCGCGGTTGGTGGCCTCACCCTCCACTTCGGGCGGGCGGGAATAGGCATGGGCTTCCGGCCCGTTATTGCCTTCCTCCAGGAGCCTGGACTGAAGCTGTGCCACCACATCGCCATTCTCGGCATGGACGAGGGGCAGGGCGCCCAGTTCGGCGCAGCGCTGGAAAGACGAATACATCTCGTCGTCATCCACCATCAGGGCGCCCTTGTAGGCCATGAAATGCTTGAAGGAGGTGATGCCTTTCTCGACAACGAGAGGCATCTCGTCGAAGACCTGCTTGTCCCACCAGGTGATGGCCATGTGGAAGGAATAGTCGCAGGTCGCGCGCGTCGACTTGTTATCCCACATGGTGATGGCTTCCAGGAGCGACTGGCCGGGCGAGGGAAGGCAGAAATCCACCACCATCGTGGTGCCGCCTGCGACGGCTGCGCGCGTGCCGCTCTCGAAATCGTCGCTGGAATAGGTGCCCATGAACGGCATTTCCAGATGGGTGTGAGGGTCGATGCCGCCGGGCATCACATAGCAGCCCGTGGCGTCGATCTCGTGATCGCCGTGGAGATCGTGGCCGATGGCGACGATCTTTCCGTGCTGGACAAGCACGTCTGCCTGCCAGGTCCGGTCAGCCGTGACGATGGTTCCGTTTCTGATCACCTTGGACATCAATTTCCCCTACTGCGTTTTGTTCGTCGCTTGGTATTGTTGCAAGCACCGGCATTGCCGCTGCCGGCGCAAGGACGGTCTCCTTCCGGACCTTGCGCCGCATTCTTTTGGTGCGCCACCGCCGCATGTCTGTCAGGAGCTCGTCAAGCGTTCCGTAGACGGGAACCACGACGGCGAATTCGGCCGGCTTCAACTCGCGCGAAGGCATGCAGGCAGCCTCCACCCGCTGCTGATAGTCGGCCGGCGCCCATATGCGGGCAAATTCCAGGAACTGGCCGATCACCGCCTCGCGCAGGGCATCGATGCGCTCGTAATTGGCGCGGAAAATGGCGAAGGCGGTATAGAGGGCCGTCAAAATCGACAGGCCGATGATGGCCGCCAGGATGCCCATGTCGCCGGTGTAGCGGCCGGTGAGCACGGCATAGAGCCAGGCACCCAGAGAAAACAGGATGAATGTCTTGGATATCCGAAATGCCGTCGAGACGCCGTCGATTTCGTCGAAATATCCGGCTTCCGTGGTCTTTTCGATCTCGTGCAGCTTTTTCTTGAATTCGTAGAGGCGCTGGTTCTCCTCGTCCGTGTGCTCTTCGCCGCGCGCTTCGCGCAGGATATCGAAGGCGGTCAGCGTCACATCGTCGATCGCCTTCCAGCCGGAGAGCGGGACGATGGCGGGCGGCAGATAGGCTCCGATACGGTTAAAGACCACGTAGAGGAGGTGAATGCTCGTCAAGAAAAGAAAGAAAATCAGAAGAAGGGCGAAATCGGAGACGCCAAGCACGTCGAAGATCGTCTGGTAGTTCTGCACCACCTCGTTCAGGAGATCCGCATTGGGCAGGAAACCTTCCGTGGTGCTGCCGATGTCGGTGAAGCCCGAGACGATATAGAAAACGACGCCGGAAACGACCAGTCTCGACGTCATGAAGTTCGAGAACCGGATTACGCTTTGAAGCAGGCCTTCTACATCCATCGGCGCCTCACCCCCGGGGCCTTTATGCCGCATGTCCGCGGCGGAGCTCGAATTCCCTGGACCGTTTCACGCTCTCCCTTTTGGGAAAGGGTGAAACCATCAATCTCCTTGCCTTGTTCGCATTCATATGCGGCCAGGCGCGTCGCGCCGGCTGCCGAATGTCTTATTCCACGATCTGCGCCGTTTCGACCACGGCATGGAAGAGGACGTCCGCTCCCGCGCGCGCCCAATCCCTGGTGATCTCCTCCGCCTCGTTGTGGGAGAGCCCGTCGACACAGGGACACATCACCATCGCCGTCGGTGCCACCTGGTTGATCCAGCAGGCATCGTGGCCGGCACCCGAAACGATATCGCGATGCGAGTAACCGAGCCGTTCGGCCGCATCGCGGATGGCCTTCACGCAATCCTTGTCGAAGGCGACCGGCGCGAAATGGCCAACCGGCTCCACCGAAAAGGAGAGGTCCATGGCATCGCAAATGGTGGCGATGCCGGCCTCGATGCGGGCGCGCATCGTGTTCAGCGTCTTCTCGTCGGGCGAACGGATGTCGACCGTGAAGACGGTCTTTCCTGGAATGACGTTGCGCGAATTGGGATAGACTTCCACATGGCCCACCGCGCCGACCGCGTTGGGCTGGTAGTCCATGGCGACCTCATGCACGAGCTCGATCACACGGGCCATGGCAAGGCCAGCATTGCGGCGCTTGGGCATGGGGGTGGAGCCGGTATGGGCGTCCTTGCCCTCGATCGTGACCTGAAGCCACCAGAGGCCCTGGCCATGGGTAACGACACCGATATCGGTGCCTTCGTCTTCGAGGATCGGGCCCTGTTCGATATGCAGTTCGAAAAACGCCCGCATCTTGCGCGCGCCCACGGGCTCATCGCCCTTCCAGCCGATGCGCTCGAGCTCGTCGCCAAAGCGCTTTCCCTCCGCATCGGTGCGCCCATAGGCCCATTCGAGGTCGTGAACCCCGGCAAAGACACCGGAAGCCAGCATGGCCGGCGCGAAACGCGCGCCTTCCTCATTTGTCCAGTTGGTGACGACAATGGGATGTTTCGTCCGGATGCCGAGGTCGTTCAGCGTGCGGATGATCTCGAGGCCGCCGAGAACGCCGAGCACGCCATCATATTTGCCGCCGGTCGGCTGGGTGTCGAGATGAGACCCCACATAGACGGGCAGGGCGTCGGGGTCGGTGCCCTCGCGTCTGGCGAACATGGTGCCCATCGCATCGACGCCCATTTCGAGGCCCGCATCCTCGCACCATTTCTTGAAAAGGGTGCGCCCTTGCGCGTCGGCGTCGGTCAGGGTCTGGCGGTTGTTGCCGCCGGCGACACCGGGCCCGATCTTCGCCATCTCCATGAGGGAGTCCCAGAGACGGTCGGCGTTGATCCTCAGGTTTTCGCCCGGTGCAGCCATGTTGCGGTATTCCCCCTATTTCAGTTCCACTTCGACAAACGACATGGGTCGGTCGCCACCATTGATCACATTGTGCTCGACGCCCTCGTCACGCCGGTAGCACACGCCTGCTTCCAGATTGTTGCGGACGGTCTCGCCGCCCGGCAATTCCAGATGGAAGGCGCAGGGCGTCAACGTGGTGATGACGTAGTCCATGCCGTGGCGGTGCCAGCCGGTTTCCGCGCCGGGCTCGAAATCCCAGCGGGTTACCCGTACCCGCGCGTCGTCGATCAACACCTCGTGGGTGGCCTGCGGTTTTTCGTTGGCCATGTCAGTCCACCATCCGCAGAACGTCGCGCAGATTGTCGATCATTTCGTCGATCTGGCCCTTGGTGATGATGAGCGGCGGCGAAAGCGCGATGATGTCGCCGGTCGTGCGGATCAGCAGCCCTCGCTCGAACGCCTTCAGGAAAGCAGAGAAGGCGCGTTTGGTGGGTTCGCCCGGAATGCTCTCCAGCTCGATGGCGCCGACAAGGCCGATATTGCGGATGTCGATCACATGCGGCTCGTCCTTCAGGGAGTGGAGGGCGTCCGCCCAGTGGTCGGAAAGCTCCGAGGCGCGGGTGAGAAGCCCCTCTTCCTGATAGGTGTCGAGCGTGGCGAGGCCCGCCGCGCAGGCAATCGGATTGCCCGAATAGGTGTATCCGTGGAAGAACTCGATCATGTGCTCGGGGCCGTTCATGAAGGCGTCGTGGATTTCCTTCTTCACGAAGACGGCGCCCATGGGGATGACACCGTTGGTGACGCCCTTGGCCGTGGTCATGATGTCGGGGACGACGCCGAAATAATCCGCCGCAAAGGGCGCGCCGAGACGACCGAAACCGGTGATGACCTCGTCGAAGATCAGGAGGATGCCGTGCTTGTCGCAAATCTCGCGCAGGCGCTTCAGATAGCCCTTCGGCGGAATGAGCACGCCCGTGGAACCGGCAACCGGCTCGACGATGACCGCTGCGACCGTGGAAGCGTCATGCAGCGCGACGATGCGTTCAAGCTCGTCGGCAAGGTCGCCGCCATGCTCGGGCTCGCCGCGCGTGAAGGCATTCTTGGCGGGCAGATGGGTGTGCGGCAGGTGGTCGACACCGGTCAGCAGGGTGCCGAACATCTTCCGGTTGGAGACGATGCCGCCAACCGAAATGCCGCCGAAATTCACGCCGTGATAGCCGCGCTCGCGGCCGATCAGGCGGAAGCGGGAGCCGTCGCCCTTCGCGCGGTGATAGGCGAGCGCGATCTTGAGGGCGGTTTCCACCGATTCGGAACCCGAATTGGTGAAGAACACATGGTCCATGCCTTCCGGTGACATGGCCGCAAGACGATTGGCGAATTCGAACACGATGGGGTGGCCCATCTGGAAAGCGGGGGCGTAGTCCAGTTCGGCGGCCTGTTTCTGGATCGCCTCGGTGATCTTCGGGCGGCAGTGGCCGGCATTCACGCACCAAAGGCCCGCCGTGCCGTCCATGACCTTGCGGCCATCGTCGGCGGTGTAGTGCATATCCTGCGCGGCGACCAGCATGCGCGGCGCCTGCTTGAACTGACGGTTCGCCGTAAACGGCATCCAGAACGCCGATAAGTCGTTCGGCTTCTTGTTAAGCCTGTCGAGCATGACCAAGCTTCCCCTGATTGTTGTTGCGCTCGGCTTGTCCCGGCCAATGCTTGGTGCTTTGCGTCGAGTTATGCTACGCAAAATTTGACCGTTTGGACAAACGTTAACACCGCCATGTGGGCGGTCAAGAGGATTGTAGGGCAAATGTTTTGGGGCGGGCGCACTCCACAGTGGACTAATCGGCTGGTCCAGAGGCGGAAATTTCTTTTAGCTTCCAGTCATGCACGGGCGCTTTGTCCTGCTGGCGGCTGTGCGGGCCGCCGGGCGGGGAGGCGGTGATGGACGAGAAAGTTACCCCCAAGCGCACGCGCATCCAGCGCGAGAAGCGCGAGCTTATCCGGGAGGCGGCGCTCGAAGTTTTTTCCCAATACGGTTTTCGTGGTTCCACGATCGACCAGATCGCGGAGGCCGCGGGTATGTCGAAGCCCAATCTCCTCTATTATTTCAAGAACAAGGAAGAGATTTTTGCGACATTGATTCAGCGCTTGCTGGAGACATGGCTGGCGCCGCTCAAGGAAATGGATGCCGAGGGCGAGCCGCAGACGGAGATTCGCTCCTACATTCGGCGCAAGATCGAGATGGCGCGCGATTTTCCACGCGAAAGCCGCCTCTTTGCCAATGAGATACTGCAAGGCGCGCCGCGCATCCTGCCAATGCTCGAGGGTGAGCTGAGGGCGCTGGTGGATGAAAAGGCGTCCGTCATCGCGCAGTGGATGCGGGAAGGAAAGCTCAGGAAGAGCGATCCCTATCACTTCATTTTCGCAATCTGGGCCACCACCCAGCATTATGCCGATTTCGACGTTCAGGTTCGTGCCGTGCTGGGGCCGGTAAGGGGCGGAGAAGGGCGCTTTGAGGATGCCGCGCGGTTCCTGGAAGGGCTGTTTCTTGGATAAATACAACCTGGGGCTGTTCGTTTCCGTCCGCTTCGTCTAGGTTGCGCGCCCGACAGGAGAGGCTTGTTCCTTTTAACGTAAGCGAGGCGTGTTGATGACGGGTGGGGGAAAAAGGCCGCTTTCAGGTGGTCTGCTGGCCGCCGCAATCGCTGTTTTGGGCCTTGGGGGCGCTTTCGGCGAAGCCGCAGCTTCCGAACCGCTCGACCGTCTCAAGGCGATCCATCAAAAGGTGATGGATCGCGCGGAGACTTTCAGTATCAGCGCCACGCTTGGCGAACTCGATGAAATTGAACCGGGGCTTGCCGAGAGCGATATCGAGGCGCGCGGGGAGCTCAACTATCTGCGCGGCTTCGTGCTGTTTAGGGCCGGGCGGGCCGAGGAGTCGCTGCCGCCGAGCCAGGAGGCGTTGCGGATCGACGCCGAAAGCCCGTTCCTGACCGAACGCGAGCGCTCGCGCTTTTTCTATCATCTGGCCAGTCAGGCGGAGGATCTTGGCAAGTGGGACGTCGCCATCGCTTCCTACCGGAAGGCGGTTGCGCTCTTCGATGCCGATCCCGAGGTCTCCGAGGATCAGCGCCTGGGTACGCGCGAACGTCTTGCCTACTGTCTGCACGAGGCCGGAGATTTCGCCGGCGCTCTTGAAATCAACCGTCAGGTTCTGGCCGGCGGCGAAACGCTTTTCGGAACGGACAGCGAGAAACTGCTCGTTGTCATCACCAACATTGCGCAGAACGCGCACGGACTGGAGCAACCCGACGTGGCGAATGAGTTCTTAAAACGGCGGCTCGATATCGCGAGCAGGCATGGCAATGAGACGCATATCGATGAGAGCCTCTTCCAACTGGGCGTGGTGGCCTTCGAACAGGGGCAGACAGATCAGGCCGAAACGTTCATGAAGCGGCGTCTGGAACTCGCCGAGGCAAGCGGCGACCAGGAACGTATCGCAGATGCCCGCGAGGCGCTGGATGTCCTTTACGAGAAGATGGGCAAATAGGGCGGGCGAGCTTTGCCTGCCCTTGCTGACGTTTGCGCATTCCATTTGCCCCGGCAAGGTCCCATATAAGCTGAACCCGATGCTTCATCTTTCGAGACATGCCATGCGATTTGTTTCCCGTATTCTCACAGCTTCGTTGTTTGCTTCTGCTTTTGCCGCCATGCCCGCTTCGGCCGAAAAGGTCGGTGAGGTGGGGGTGGACTGGCTGGGCAACGACATCATCGTCGAGGCGATCCATGACCCTGAGGTCGAAGGCGTGACCTGCCATGTCACCTACTTTGACCGCGGCGTTATCGACAGGCTGCAGAAGGGCAACTGGTTCGAGGATCCCTCCAATTCGGCTATCGCCTGTCAGCAGACCGGCCCCATCGTAATCGGCGATATCGATCTTGGCGAAGGCGGCGAAGAGGTTTTCAAGCAACGCCAGTCGCTGATCTGGAAGTCCGTGGTCGTCAAGCGCATCTATGACGAGAAGAACAATACGCTCGTCTATCTCTCGCATTCACGCCAGGTGCAGGACGGCTCAGCCAAGATGGCGATCTCGACCGTGCCTCTCTATGGGCAGGATGTGACCTGGAAGAACAAGAAGTAACCCGAAGCCAAGGAGGGGCGGCGAGTGTCGCCCCTGTAGTATTTTGTTGTCAGGTGACCTCACCTGACATCCGTTGAATCCGCCTCACAAGGGACGTTCCGGCCCGGCTTCATTGTGGATCGACAAGCGGTTCCAGCCCGTAAGGACACCACCAATATAACCGGCGTACGCAATTGCCCTGCGCATCCCCAAAGGCATGATATGTACGTTTGAAACGTTTTTCATCGATGCCGAAGAGAGACGCGACCTCGGCAATCTGGAAATCGTTCAGACCGGCTTTTGCCAAATCCCCGAAATAGATCTTGGAAACGAACCCGCTCTCGTCGAAATCGAGGCAGTGGCGGAAAAAGGAAAGCTCCTCGCTGCTCAGGCTCGAAAGATGCGATGGGCCGAATTTCTGATTGTTCCCGCAGAATTCGTCGAAATCTTCAAGTGATCGGATCATGACATTCCTCGCTTACAATTATTGAGGGAAATCATGTGAATAATAACTTATCATAAGTTGAATTTCTACCCTAAAGAATACCGCTGCCGCTCTTCTGTCCAAAGGGCAGCGGCCTGCTTTATCATCTTGTTTTTCAAGCCGGATATCTCAGCCATCAAGATAGGCATAGGCGCCTGTCGCCGTGAAGGCGAGGCGCGGATCGTCCTTTGCGCGCATCTCAACCCGCAGGTAGGCCATGCGCCGCCCATTCGACAGAATATCGACACGGATCGCCACGGGACCGGGCTTAAGCGGGCGGATGAAATGTGTTGTCATGTCCACCGTCGTGCAGGGCCGGAAACGCCCGTTGGCGGCGGCAATGGCGGCTACCGCGCAGGTGTCGGCTGCCGATGCTGTCGCCTGGCCGCAGATGACGCCGCCCGCGTGGACAAGGTTACGATTCTCCGGGAGTAAAAAATCTCCGCCTCCGGTATCGGCTGCGAGCGCCTCTATGCCAAGTGCGGCAATCCATGGCGCGAAAACGCTGTGCAAAGTGTCCGCGGCCACTTCGAGCGCTGTCTGGGGCGCGAGATGCTCGCTCATTTTCCTCTCCCTTGGATAAAAGTGTTACAAAACATTGCCTAATTTTATATTTTTCGTTACATTTCGAGGCACGGGCATGCAACCCGCCCCTGAGCCGCGCGCGAGCATGGAGGAGAAGCGATGTACAGCCAAGGGCTTATCGGCGCGAAGACCGATACGACGGAGGACGAGGCCTTTCTCGCAGCCTTTCAGGCGCGGGTCGACGCCGAGGAGAAAATCGAACCCAACGATCCTATGCCGGAGGGTTACCGCCGCACGCTGATCCGTCAGATCGGCCAGCATGCCCATTCCGAGATCGTCGGCATGTTGCCGGAAGGAAACTGGATCACGCGCGCGCCGTCGCTGCGTCGCAAAGCCGCGCTTCTGGCCAAGGTGCAGGACGAGGGCGGGCATGGGCTCTATCTCTATTCCGCCGCCGAGACGCTTGGTGTGTCGCGCGAGGAGATGACGGAGGAGCTTCTTTCGGGCAAGGCGAAATATTCCTCCATCTTCAACTACCCGACGCTGACCTGGGCCGATATCGGCGCCATTGGCTGGCTGGTGGACGGGGCGGCGATCATGAACCAGATTCCGCTCTGCCGCTGCTCCTACGGGCCCTATGCGCGGGCGATGATCCGGGTGTGCAAGGAAGAGAGCTTTCACCAGCGCCAGGGCTACGAGATCATGATGACGCTGGCACGCGGCACGCCGGAGCAGAAGGAGATGGCGCAGGACGCGCTGAACCGCTGGTGGTGGCCCTCGCTGATGATGTTCGGCCCGCACGATGCCGACAGCCAGCACGGCGATCAGTCCATGAAATGGAAGATCAAGCGCTTCACCAATGACGAACTCAGGCAGAAATTCGTCGATGCCACGGTGCCGCAGGGCGAGTTCATCGGCCTGACATTCCCCGATCCCGATCTCAAATGGAACGAGGAGAAGGGCGGCTATGATTTCGGTGCCATCGACTGGGATGAATTCTGGCGCGTGGTGAAGGGCCACGGACCGATGAACCGCGAGCGGCTGGCGGCCCGGCAGAAGGCCTGGGACGACGGTGCCTGGGTGCGCGAGGCGGTGCTGGCGCATGCCGAAAAACGCAAGGCCCGCCGCGAGGCGGCAAGAATGGCTGCGGAGTGAGAGAGATGACCAGGAACCAGATCCCCCTTTGGGAAGTATTCATCCGCCCGCGCAACGGGCTTGCACACAAGCATTGTGGCTCGGTGCATGCGGCTGACGAGGTGATGGCGCTGCAGGCGGCCCGCGATGTCTATACGCGGCGCGGCGAGGGCACCTCAATCTGGGTGGTGCCGTCTGCCGCGATCACCGCTTCGGACCCTGAGAACAAGGCGGAGAATTTCGAGCCGGCGCTCTCCAAGGTCTATCGCCACCCGACCTTCTACGAAATCCCCGAAGAAGTGGGGCATATGTGATGATGGCGGCGGTTTCCCGCGAGGCGCTGACGGCTTTCCTGCTCAGGCTCGCCGACGATCACCTGGTCATCGGCCACCGGCTTTCGGAGTGGTGCGGCCATGCGCCGATGCTCGAGGAAGACCTCGCCATGCCGAACATGGCGCTCGACCTTATCGGTCAGGCGCGCGCGCTTTACCAATATGCCGGCGAGGTGGAGGGCAAAGGACGCGACGAGGATCAGATCGCCTATCTGCGCCGCGAGCGCGATTATGTGAATTGCCTGCTCGCGGAACGCGAGAATGGCGATTTCGCCCACACCATGCTGCGCCAACTGTATTTCGCGGCCTTCATGCAACCTTTCTGGCAGGGCATGCTTTCGTCCAGCGACAGGCATCTGGCTGGCATTGCCGGCAAGGCGGAAAAAGAGGTCGCCTACCATATTCGTCATGCCGGCGAATGGGTGGTGCGGCTTGGCGACGGGACGCCGGAGAGCACGCGGCGCATGCGGGACGCGGTCGATGCGCTGGCGCCCTATGTGGACGAACTTTTCGAAAGCGACGACGTGACGGTTGCGATGGCCGAAGCCGCGATCGCGCCCGATCCGTCGACGCTGCGCCCGGCCTTCGAGGCGATTGTCGACCCGATCTTCGCGGAGGCAGGGCTTGATTGGATCGAGGCACCCTATGGCCAGACCGGTGGCCGCCAGGGACGCCATGGCGAGGCGCTGGGCTATCTTCTTGCCGACCTGCAGCATATCCAGCGCACTTATCCGGGAATGGTGTGGTGAGCGGGCAATCGGAGAAGAGGGGGGGCGGAGACGCATCCCTCCGGCCTTCCGGTCATCTCGCCCTCAAGGGGGCCGGCCATCTCGCCCTCAAGGGGGCCAATCATCTCGCCCTCAAGGGGGAAAGTGAAGAAACGCTTGCCCCTGAAGAGCGTGCCTACCGCGCGGCGGCCTGCGTGGTCGATCCGGAGATTCCGGTCGTCACCATCGCCGATCTCGGCATCCTGCGTTCGGTGAGCATGGAAGGCGATACGGCGGTGGCACGGGTCACGCCCACCTATACGGGATGTCCGGCGGTGCTGGCCATCGAGCTTGCGGTGGAGGCGGCATTGCGCGACGCGGGTTTCAAGCCGCGCGTCGAGCGCGTCATCACCCCCGCCTGGAGTACGGACTGGATCACGCAGGAAGGCCGGGAAAAGCTGCGCGCCTATGGCATCGCGCCGCCGGCGCAGGCTTCCACCTCCGTTCGCGCCCTGTTCGGCGAAACGGAGGTGGCCTGTCCGCGCTGCGGCTCGCACGAAACCGCACGCATTTCCGAATTCGGCTCCACAGCCTGCAAGGCGCTTTATCGCTGCACGGCCTGTCACGAGCCGTTCGATTATTTCAAATGTATCTGAGGTGAGGATGGTACCGCGTTTTCACGACCTGAAAGTGGCTTCTATCGAACGGCAGACGCCGGAAGCCGTGGCGATCGCCTTCGAGGTGCCGACGGACTTCGCGGAGGCCTTCGCCTTCACGCCAGGCCAGTATCTGACGCTGTCGGCTGAGATCGATGGGCAGGAGGCGCGCCGTTCCTATTCCATCTGTTCAGCCCCTGGCGATCCGTTTCTCCGTGTGGGTGTGAAGAAGGTCGCCGACGGACGGTTTTCCTCCTTCGTGAACGATGTTCTGAGCGTCGGGGACACGATTCGCGTGATGCCGCCGCAGGGGCGCTTCACGGCATTGAAGGGCGAGCGGCACGACTATCTGCTTTTTGCGGCGGGCTCGGGCATTACGCCGATGCTTTCCATTGCGCGCACGGTCCTGGCACATGAACCCGACAGCACGATCACGCTCGTCTATGGCAATCGTTCGACCGAGACGATCATGTTCCTGGAAGAGCTGAACGACCTCAAGGACGGCCATATGGGGCGTTTCACGCTCATTCACCTCCTGTCGCGCGAGGCGCAGGACGTGGCGCTTTTCAACGGGCGCATCGATGCCGGACGGGTTCGCGAACTGGCCGATGGCGGGCTGATCGATCCGGCGGCGATGGACGGCGTGTTCCTGTGCGGACCGGGTGAAATGATCGAGGCCGTCTCCGGCGTTCTTCAGGAGATGGGCGTCGAGCGCGACCGCATTCGCTTCGAACGCTTCACGCCTTCGGGCACGGCGCCAGCGCCTCGCAAGGCCTCGCAGGCTGCGCGAGAAGCCGTTCAGGAAGGCGTTGCCGTTGAGGTGGTGGTCGACGGGGTGCGCCGCAGCTTTTCCATGCAGGATGCGGACAACACGGTTCTGGATGCCGCCCACAAGGCGGGTATCGAGCTGCCTTACTCCTGCGCCGGCGGCATGTGCTGCACCTGCCGGTGCCGTGTCGTGGAGGGCGGTTCGGAGATGGCCGTCAATTTCTCGCTGGAACCCTGGGAGGTGGAAGCGGGCTTTACCCTTGCCTGCCAGACCCGGCCGACATCGCAGAAGCTGGTGCTTGATTTCGACGCCGCCTGATGGCGGGCATTTAAAGCACGCTCAAGTCGAAACCGGAGGCGATGAAGTCTGCCACGAGCTTCACGTTCAGCGCGACGATGACGGCCGCGATCAGCGCGGCTGTGGCGATGAGCCATAAGGGCGCGCGCAAGCTTCCCATCTTGCGCCGGTCGGCTGTGAACTGCACCAGCGGAATGACGGCGAAGGACAGCTGGAGACTGAGCACCACCTGGGTCAGGATCAGGAGGCGTCCGGTGCCGCTTGCCCCGTAATAGACGGTGGCGATAGCCGCCGGGACGATGGCGATGGCGCGAGTCACCAGCCGCCGCAGCCACGGCTTGATGCGCATTTTGATGAAGCCTTCCATCACCGCCTGGCCTGCCAGTGTCGCGGTGACGGTCGAATTCAGGCCGCTGCACAGAAGCGCAATTCCGAACAGGATGGGGGCGAGCGCAGAGCCGAGCAGCGGTTCCAGAAGCGTTTGGGCTTGTGCGATGTCGGTCACGTCGTTGCGGCCCGTGGAATGAAACACGGCGGCTGCGAGAATGAGGATCGATGCATTGATGAGCAGCGCGAACATCAATGCCAGCGTTGAATCGAGTGTCGCAAAGCGCAATGCCTCGCGTTTTTCCGCTTCGCTCGATCCCCAGGCGCGGGTCTGGACGATGGCCGAGTGCAGATAAAGATTGTGCGGCATGACGGTCGCACCAAGGATGCCGAGCGCGATATACAGCATGTCGGGGTTGGTGATGATGTCCGTCGTGGGCGCGAAGCCGCGGATCACCGCGCCCCATTCGGGATCGGCAAGTCCGATCTGGACGGTAAAGCACAGGGTGATGATGGCCAGCAACGCCATCACCAAGGCTTCCAGATAGCGGAAACCGATCCGTTGCAGGTAGAGGATGAGAAACACGTCCAGCGCGGTCACCACGACGCCAATCTCGAGTGGCAAGCCGAAGATCAGATTGAGGCCGATGGCGGTGCCGACCACTTCGGCGATATCGGTTGCAATAATCGCGATTTCGGCCAGCAGCCATAACGGATAGGCGGTCCAGCGGGGGTAGGCGTCGCGGCAGGCCTGTGCGAGGTCGCGTCCGCTGGCGATGGCAAGCCGCGCACAAAGCGCTTGCAGGACCACGGCCATCAGGTTGGATACCAGCGCCACGATCAGCAGCGCATATCCGAATTTCGAGCCTCCCGCGATGGAGGTTGCCCAGTTGCCGGGATCCATATAGCCCACCGCCACCATGTAGCCGGGACCCACAAAGGCGGCGAAACGGCGAATACGGCTGGCCGAGGGGCGGATCTGAATGGAACGGTGGACGTCCGAAAGCGCGGCGTCGCCGCGCCTGTTGCGCCAGCCGCTTTCCCGAACCTCGTCCGGCGGAACTTTCGATGAAGGGTGATCGAGCACAGGCGCTCTTTAATGCAAATGAATTTCAAAAGCGATAACGTATTGCGCGCCCTTGTGCAAGGGGATGGCGGGAACGGAGGGCCGGAACCGGAGAAGACGCTGGCTATATGGCTGTATGGCGGGGGTGAAGGCGGTGCGGGGGGCGTATTGCAGATGCCGGCGGCGGAGAGACGAGCCCCGCCGCTTGCATCCGGGTGCACCGGATGGTCTGCACCCGGCTCGCGGTGTCAGTTCGACAGAAGGCGCTTGCGCTGGTCGAACTCTTCGGCATCGATCTCGCCGCGGGCAAAGCGCTCCTTGAGGATGTCGAGAGCCTTGCCGGCATTGTCGGTTCGGGCCGTCGCTCCGAGCACGCCGAAAGCCCGCAGCACAAGAACAACGGCCACCACCAGGGCGGCAAGCAGGATCAGCATGAAGAGCAGGCCGAAAATCATTCCGAACCCGCTGCCGTAACCGCCGTCCCACATCATGCCGGGGCCGTGATAATATCGATCACCAGGTCCCGCCTGGGCGAGGGCGCCGGTGACGCCCGACAAAAACAACGCCGGCAGTGCAAGCGTATGCGAAACAATCCGCAAACCCGAAATCATGGCAGTCTCCTTTCATGACGGCTGGATTGCCTGAGGGAAAGGAAGAATGCGCCGATCGCAGCCGACGGGCCTTGATACGGATCAAGGCCCGAGAACGGCGATGGAGCGAAGGTTTATGCGGTCGAATTCCTACCGCTTTTCACGGATGTCGGTCAGGGTGCGGGTGGGGGTGATCGCCTCCGGATCGAGCCGGATTTCGATCAGGGCCGGCTTGCCGCTGGCGCGAGCGCGCTCGAAGGCCGGGGCGAAATCGGCGGTCGTTTCCACCCGTTCGCCATGGCCGCCATAGGCAAGGGCGAGAGCGGCGAAGTCCGGGTTGCGAATGTCGGTGCCCGAGACGCGGCCGGGATATTCGCGCTCCTGATGCATGCGGATCGTGCCGAAGATGCCGTTGTTGACCACGATCACGATGATCGGGAGGTTCTCCTGCACGGCGGTTGCGAATTCCTGCCCGTTCATCATGAAGCAGCCGTCGCCCGCAAAGGCGATCACCTCGCGCTCGGGAAACAGCGCCTTGGCGGCAACGGCGGCCGGCGTGCCGTATCCCATGGAGCCGGATGTCGGCGCGCCCTGCGTGGCGAAGCGGCGGAAGCGGTGGAAGCGGTGAACCCAGGTGGCGTAGTTGCCGGCGCCATTGGTCAGGATCGCGTCTTCGGGCAACACCTTTTCCAGATAGGTCATGATCGGCCCCATCTGCACCGCACCAGGGCCCTGTTCGGGCGGTGTCGACCAGTCGAGATAGGACTGATGCAGCCGCTTCGTCTCCTCTGCCCAGGGCGTGTTGCCCGCCGGCAGCGAAGCGAAGGCTCTGGCGAAAGCCGCGCTGGAGGCGTTGATGGCAAGGGTGGGGCGGTAGACGCGGCCAAGCTCGCCGGCATCGGCATGGACGTGAACGAGCTTCTGGTCCGGATAGGGGCTTTTCAGAAGCGTGTAGTCGGAGGAGGGCATTTCGCCGAAACGGCCGCCGACGAGCAGAACCAGATCGGCATCCTTGATGGCGGCTGCGAGTTTCGGGTTGGGACCGATTCCCACATCGCCGGCATAGGAGGGGTGGAGGTGATCGAAGAGCATTTGCCGCCGGAAGGAACAGCCGACCGGCAGTGCCCAGGCAGCCGCCGCCTTTTGCATGGCGGCGACGGAGGCTTCGTCCCAGCGCGTTCCGCCCAGAATGACGAAGGGGCGCTCGGCGCCTTTCAGGAGAGCGGCGAGCTCGGCCATCTGGGCTGCGCCCGGCTCGGTCTCGACCGGGGTCCAGGTCCGTGCCGCTGGTGCTTCCACCATGCTCGTCAGCATGTCTTCGGGAAGCGCGATGACCACCGGACCCGGACGGCCCGACGTGGCGATGGAAAAGGCGCGGGTGAGGATTTCGGGTATGCGGCTTGCGTCCTCGATCTCGGTCGCCCATTTGGCGATGGGACCGAAGAAGGCGCGGTAGTCCACTTCCTGGAAGGCTTCGCGTTCGCGCGCGTGGCTCGCGATCTGGCCGATGAAGAGGATCATCGGGATCGAATCCTGCATGGCGATGTGGATGCCGGGCGAGGCGTTGGTGGCGCCGGGGCCGCGTGTCACGAAGCAGATGCCGGGTTTGCCGGTGAGCCGCCCATGGCAGTCGGCCATCATCGCCGCGCCGCCTTCCTGGCGGCATACGATGTTGCGGATATCGGAATCGTGAAGCGCATCGAGAACGGCAAGATAGCTTTCGCCGGGAACGCTGAAGACGCGGTCGACGCCATTGGCCTCAAGACAATCGACGATGAGCTGGCCGCCGGTTTTCATTCTTCGCCTTCTCCAATTTCGCTCAGGATTTCCGCGGTGTGTTCGCCCAGCCTCGGGCTTGGCCTGCCATAGACCGGCGGTGTTGCGGACATCAGCATAGGCGCGCGCACCGAGGGCAAAGTGTTGCCATGCCCATCATCCAGTTCCATGCGCATGCCGCGTGCGACCGTCTGCGGATCGTCGAACATCTCGCCGATGGTGTTTATCGGGCTTGCGGGGACGGCGTTGGCATCGAGCCTTGCCAGAAGCGGGGTCTTGTCCCATTCGGCAAGCCTTGCCACAATCGCTTCCCGCAGCGCGGTGCGGTTTTCGACACGGGCCGGGTTGGTCGCAAAGCGCGCATCGCCGGGCAGCGCGTCCAGCCCCACAATGGCGCAAAAGCGCTGGAACTGCCCGTCATTGCCGACCGCAAGGATGATATGGCCATCGCGCACCGGCAGAACCTCATAGGGCGCGATGTTCATATGGGCGTTGCCCATCTGCACCGGCGAATTGCCCGAAACGAGATAGTTGAGGTTCTGGTTGGCGAGCACCGAAACCTGCGCGTCGAACAAAGCCATGTCGATGTGCTGGCCCTCGCCGGTGGCCTCGGCATGGCGTAGCGCGGCCTGAATGGCGATCACCGAATACAGGCCGGTGAAGATGTCGCTGACCGCGACGCCGACCTTCTGCGGTTCGCCGCCCGGTGCGCCGGTGATCGACATCAGACCGGACATGCCCTGGATGATGAAATCGTAGCCCGCGCGCGGCGCGTAGGGGCCGGTCTGACCGAAGCCCGTGATGGAGCAATAGACGAGACGCGGGTTGATCGCCTTCAGGCTCTCATAGTCGAGGCCGTATTTCCTGAGGCCGCCCAGTTTGAAATTCTCGATCACCACGTCCGCCGTGGCGATCAGCTTCCTGAGCTTTGCGGCCTCTTCGGGGATCGAGAAATCCAGCGCGACGGAGCGCTTGCCGCGGTTGCATGCGTGGTAGTAGGCGGCGGAAAGGTTTTCCCCATCCTCGCCCATAACGAAGGGGGGACCCCATTTGCGGGTGTCATCGCCGCCATTGGGGTTTTCCACCTTGATGACATCGGCGCCGAGGTCGGCAAGAAGCTGGCCCGCCCAGGGGCCTGCGAGAATGCGCGCGAGTTCGATGACGCGTACGCCTTTCAACGGTGGGTTTGCCATGATCCTCCGCGGCCCTTCTGAAGAAATGCGCCTCCTGAGTAGCAAAGCTCCCCGTGTGCGGCCAGACGAGGAGACTGCATTATTTCCGCATCAATTGATGATTTTTTCGATCCAAGTTTGCTTCGATCCAGCGCAGAAGGTCGCGCATGGCCTCGTCGGCCTCGGGTTCGTTGAGGGTTTCATGGCGGGCCAGCGGGTAAAGTCTGATCGTGACATCGCCAAAGCCATTTCGCTTCAACACTTCGGCAGTGCGCTGCACGATCCTGCCGCCGCCGGTCGATGGATCGGCACCGCCGCCAACCAGATGCAGAGGCAGATCCTTGCGGGCCGCATTGTATTCGCTGCGATCGGCGGCGATCAGGCTGAGCTCGAAGAGTACCGACCAGACGCCGATCGAGACATCGAACCCGCAGAGCGGATCCTGGACATAGCGGTCCACCTCCTCGGGAACGCGCGAGAGCCAGTCGAATTCCGTACGGCGCTGCGGAAACGCGCGCGCCCAGCTTGCGAAGGTGAGCCTGGGGACAAGGCGGGAGGGAACATCAGAACCGAGCCGGAAACGCTCGATCGCGAGAATCGCCTTGCCGGCGAGGGCTTCCGGGCGCGTGGCGAAAGGGGCGTTCCAGGCAGCCACCCCGGCAATCCGGCGTGAATGGCGCAATGCGTAGGCGAGGGCGATCATGCCGCCCATGGAGTGACCGAACACGAAGACGGGAAGGCCGGGATAGGCGCTTGCGATGTGGTCATGCACCGCTCCGACATCGGCAAGGATGGTGTCCGCATTCGCGCCCGGACCGAAATGACCAAGGGGAGCTCCCTCGGCCTTCGTCTTGCCATGGCCGCGGTGATCCTGGGCGAGAACGTGGAAGCCGTGCGCGGACAGAAGGGTTGCAAGTCGGGCATAGCGCCCGGCATGTTCGGAAAGCCCGTGATTGACCTGTATGACCGCCCGCGCAGGGCCCTGGGCCGCTTTCCTGAGAAGCCTCAGATCGGCGCCGCTTGGGCTGGCCAGCCGCATTTCACCGTCGAATGCCATCGAGCCTCCACCATTCCCTTCTGCCATCCCCAACTGGCATCCGCATTGGCATCCCCACTGGCATCCCCACTGGCATCCCCACTGGCATCCCCACTGGCATCCCCACTGGCATCCATTGCCCCGCTGCGTTCTTTGGCCTACATACGCAGCGCGTCGGGTCGACCAATTCGCCACGACGCCAGTCAGACCTGATCCCGATTCGACCTGTTACGGAGCGCGACGAGCCAAATGGCACGCCAATTCATCTATCACATGTCCGGCCTCAACAAGAGTTTCGGCGCCAAGAAGGTTTTGGAGAACGTCCATCTTTCGTTCTACCCGGACGCGAAGATCGGCATTCTCGGCCCCAACGGCGCCGGTAAGTCGACCGTCCTGAAGATCATGGCGGGGCTCGACAAGGAGTTCACCGGCGAGGCATGGCTTGCCGATGGCGCGACCTGCGGATATCTGGCGCAGGAGCCTGAACTCGACCCGGCGCTCAATGTGCTGGGCAATGTGATGGAAGGCGTCGCCGCCAAGAAGGCTGTCCTCGACCGTTACAACGAACTGATGATGAATTACTCCGACGAGACGGCGGAGGAGGCATCGCAGCTTCAGGACCAGATCGACAGCCAGAATCTGTGGGACCTCGATTCCCAGGTGGAGATGGCCATGGAGGCGCTGCGCTGCCCGCCGGGCGAGGCCACCATCGACAATCTGTCGGGCGGTGAGAAGCGCCGCGTGGCGCTCTGCCAGCTCCTGCTGCGCCAGCCCGACCTGCTCCTCCTCGACGAGCCGACCAACCATCTCGATGCCGAGACGACGGCCTGGCTCGAAAAGCATCTGCGCGAATATCCGGGCGCGGTAATGATCATTACCCACGATCGCTACTTCCTGGACAATGTCACGGGCTGGATTCTCGAGCTCGATCGGGGGCGCGGCATTCCCTACGAGGGCAATTATACCGCCTATCTGGAAGCCAAGGCCAAGCGCATGGCGCAGGAAGGCCGCGAGGAGGCCGCCCGCGAGAAGGCGCTGGCGCGCGAGCGCGAGTGGATCGCGGCAAGCCCCAAGGCGCGCCAGGCCAAGTCCAAGGCGCGTATCCGCGCCTATGACGAACTTGTGCGTGCAGCCGGCGACCGTCGTCCGGGCGACGGCCAGATCGTCATCCCTTCCGGGGAGCGCCTGGGCTCGGTGGTGATCGAGGCGGAGGGCCTGAGCAAGGGATTTGGCGACCAGCTTCTGATCGATGGTCTCGACTTCAAGCTGCCGCCCGGCGGCATCGTCGGCGTGATCGGCCCCAACGGCGCGGGCAAGACCACGCTTTTCCGCATGCTGACGGGGAAGGAAAAGCCCGATTCCGGCGCAATCCGTGTCGGCGACACGGTGAAGCTTGCCTATGTGGACCAGAGCCGCGACGCGCTCGATCCCGACAAGACCGTCTGGGAAGAGGTTTCGGGCGGCAACGACATCATCAAGCTCGGCAAGCACGAGATGAACAGCCGGGCTTATTGCTCCTCGTTCAACTTCAAGGGCGGAGACCAGCAGCAGAAGGTGGGATCGCTTTCCGGCGGTCAGCGCAACCGCGTGCACATGGCCAAGCTCCTGAAGGAGGGTGGCAACGTTCTTCTGCTCGACGAACCCACCAACGATCTCGATACCGAGACGCTTGCTGCGCTCGAGGATGCGCTGGAGAACTTTGCCGGCTGCGCCGTCATCATCTCGCATGACCGCATGTTCCTCGACCGGCTGGCGACGCATATCCTCGCCTTCGAGGGGGACAGCCATGTGGAATGGTTCGAGGGCAATTTCGAGGATTACGAGCAGGACAAGATTCGCCGCCTCGGTCCCGACAGCGTGAACCCGAAGCGGGTCACCTACAAGCGCCTGACGCGCTGATCCGGGTGCTTTCCAAAGGGCCGGTTTTCCCCGCGCTGCAAGGCGTTGGGGGCAGCCGGTCCTTTCCATCGCGCCTCCATTCCGCCCCATTGGCATTCTCTTAGGGTGTTACGGCTAGTCTCAGGCCGTGATGAGCGGGGAGCGTGTGTCACCTTGACTCTGCCTCCCCCTGGCGTAAATCCGCATTGAGGGCAAACACGGGCAGGGATCATGCTACGGCGTACCAGCGAGCAGGGTGCTTCCGAAATCGCGAACCGGGATTTCAGCGCCCGGCGTTCCAACGCAATGACACGAGTCTGCGTGAGCGGGATCGGTGTGGAAATTCCCGAAGCCTCCATTTCCAATGAGGAGCTTGTCGAGAGCTTCAACAGTTGGGTGGATGCGGAGAATCCGAAGCGCGAGGCCAAGGGGTTGCCGCCTCTTGCCAAGTCTGACGCGGGCTTCATCGAACATGCCTCGGGCATCAAGCGGCGGCACGTCTATGAGCGCGAGGGGATTCTGGATCCTTCACGCATGGCGCCGAGAATCCCAGCGCGAGCCGATGACGATCTTTCCGTCATGGCGGAGTTCGGCGTGGCGGCGGCGCAGAAAGCACTCGATCACGCGGGTGTTTCGGCGCGCGACGTCGACCTTGTTATCTGCGCTTCGGCGCATCACCAGAGGCCTTATCCGGCCATCGCCATCGAAATCCAGAAAGCTATCGGTGCCGTTGGCGCGGGTTTCGACATGGGGCTTGGCTGTTCCTCGGCGCTTGCGGGACTGCATGTGGCCACGAACCTGGTGCGCGCCGGCGCGCATCGGCGGGTGCTCGTTGTGACGCCGGAGCTTATCACGGCCCATCTCAACTTCCGGGACCGGCAGACGCATTTCATCTTCGGCGATGCGTCGGTTGCCGTGCTGATAGAGGCGCTGGGAGCCTCGGAGGAGCGGCCGGGACGTTTCGAGATTGTCGATACCGGTTCCTGGACACAGTTTTCCAACAATATCCGCACCAATTTCGGTTTTCTGAGCCGGGTTGCGCAGGAAGACCCGTCCTACATGGAGATCGAGGGAAACCTCATCAAGCAGAACGGGAACAAGGTCTTCAAGGACGTCACCATTGCCGGGCATCAGTTCATCGTCGATTTCCTGGCCGAGCACGGGCATACGCCCGAGACCATGCGGCGTTTCTGGCTGCATCAGGCCAATGCACGCATGAACGCGATGATCCTGAAGCTTGCTTTCGGAACCGAGGTGGGACACGACCGCGCTCCCATGGTGCTCGACCGGCTCGGCAATACGGCCGCCGCCGGCGCCATCATCGCGCTCAAGGAAAATCATGAGGACATGAAAGCCGGCGAGCACGGGCTGTTGTGCGCGTTCGGGGCGGGCTATTCCATCGGCGGCGCGCTGATGCGCATGATGTAGGGCGCACGGTCCGCCGCTCAGCAATCCAGATTGTTTTCGACAGATTCTTCCTCGGGGTCCAGAAGGCGCGTGGCGCGCCAGCGGGTCAGCACCTCGTTGATTTGGGTCACCACGAAATGCCGGGCGGCGTCACGGTCATAGCCTTCATCGAGCAATTCTTCATATTCGGTATGCACATGGCGCACGTGGGAAACAGTCGCAATCCATACCGCGATGGTTGCGGGAAGGGTACGCAGTTTCCGGTCGTCGGCCAGGGCGCGGATGGCCTCGGCGTCGGAATAGGGCGTCAGCGGCGCCAGAAGCGTCAGCGCCTTGTCGACGGCGCGATGCCTGGCCGTGGATGCGCGTCTTGTCAATTCTTGAAGCCTTTCGATCCCGTGTAGGACTGCGGGCGCACAGTGACGCGCGAAGCCTTGCCAAGCAAGTCTGAACGATATAAACATATCTTTATATCTGTTAGGAGATGCTGCGCATGCTGACGCGTCCGGCAATTCATCTCGACCATATGGTCGATACTTTGAAGGCGGCGGCCGAAACGAGCCGGCTGCGCATTCTCGTGCTGCTTGCGCAGGGCGATCTGACGGTCACGGATCTGACCGAGATTTTGAGCCAGTCGCAGCCGCGCGTCTCGCGCCATCTCAAGCTTCTCCTCGAAGCCGATCTGATCGCGCGGTACCAGGAAGGGTCATGGGCGTATTTCCGGCTTTCAGATGCCGATGCGGCGCGGGAGTTCGTGGATGGCGTTGTGGCGCGGCTTGATCGGGCCGATCCGGTGATCGACCGGGACTTCGAGCGTCTGGCGGCCATCAAGCATCGTCGCGAGGAGCGGGCAGCGGAATATTTCTCGCTCAACGCGGCAAGCTGGGACGAAATCCGCTCACTGCATGTACCCGACAAGGCTGTCGAAGAAGGGCTTCGCAAGCTTGTCGGCGACAGGCCGTTTCAGTCCATGGTCGATCTGGGAACGGGGACGGGGCGGCTTCTGGAGATTTTCGCACCGCTCTACCAGCGCGCTGTGGGCATCGATCTTTCGCGGGAAATGCTTGCGGTGGCGCGGGCCAATCTCGACCGTTCGGGAATCACTCACGCGCAGGTGCGCCTTGGCGACATCACCGCTCCACCCGTCGAGCGTGATGCGCATGATCTGGTGACCATTCATCAGGTTCTGCACTATCTCGACCGACCGGGCGTGGCGATCCGCGAGGCGGCAAGACTGTTGCGGCCGGGCGGGCGGCTGGCGATCGTCGATTTCGCACCGCATGAGCTGGAATTCCTGCGTGAGGAGCATGCCCATATGCGCCTCGGCATTGCAGACAACCAGATCGAGGAGTGGCTGGGGGAGGCCGAACTCGACCTTGAGAACACCCTTGAATTCGCGCCTCAGGGCGATGCCGGGAAGGGCCTTACGGTCAAGCTCTGGCTCGCTCGTGATCGGCGCATATTGCTGGCCGGGGCCGATGTTGCGGCAAATACCCAGGCAAATGCCCAGGCAAATACCCAGAAGGAGACGGCTTGATGCCGCAATCGCGATTTTCCCGCCAGCCCGATATGGCTGGCAAGCTCCGTGTTTCGTTCGAGTTCTTCCCGCCGAAGACCGACGCGATGGAGGCAAGGCTGTGGGAAACCGTGACGCGGCTTGCGCCGCTGTCTCCGGCCTTCGTTTCGGTGACTTATGGTGCCGGCGGCTCGACACGCGAGCGCACCGCGCGCACGGTGAAGCGCATTCTCGATGAAACGGCGCTGACACCGGTGGCGCACATGACCTGTGTCGATGCGACCCGTGAGGAAGTGGACCAGGTGATCGCCGAATTTGCGGGCATGGGGGTTTCCCGTTTCGTGGCGCTGCGCGGCGATCCCAGCGCGGGGCTGGGCGAAGCCTATCAACCCTATCCGGGCGGCTATGCCAATGGTGCCGAACTGGTTGGTGCCATGCGCCGGCAGGGGGATTTCGACATCTCCGTTTCAGCCTATCCGGAAAAGCACCCGGAGAGCCCGGATTTCGCGACCGATATCGATATGCTGAAGCGCAAGGTCGATAATGGCGCCACGCGCGCCATCACCCAGTTCTTCTTCGACAACGATGTGTATGAGCGCTATGTCGAACGCGTGCGCCGTGCGGGCATCTATATTCCGATCGTGCCGGGCATTCTGCCCGTGCATAATTTCACGCAGGTCGCCAATTTTGCCGGGCGTTGCGGTGCCCGTGTGCCCACATGGTTCGCCGAGCGTTTCGAAGGGCTTGAGAACGAGCCGGAAATCCACGCGCTGGTCGCCTCTGCGGTAGCCGCAGAACAGGTTCTCGACCTGATTGAGCGCGGCGTCGACGATTTCCATTTCTACACGATGAACCGGGCAGAGCTGCCCTATGCGATCTCGCACATGATCGGGATGCGCCCGCGCGGGAGCGAGGCAGAGGCGAGCCAGCCGGCGGCCGCCTGAGCGGGGTTTCAAAGATCGACTGCAAGAAGGGCCGGATTTACTCCGGCCCTTCTGTCTTCGGAAACAGTCCGAACAGTTCTACGATGTAACAAATGGCGCTTGGCTGCCTTGCTCGGTGGCGCGGCGGCAGTGGCCTATGGCAGGACGCCCATGATGAGGGCGCCGATGAAAACAAATGCTGCGCAAATCATCACTGCATTGACAGGCCGTGTCAGTCCCATGGCAAAGCCTCCTCTGCTTTAACGTTATGGATTCTATGGCAGAGCGAGGGCGCCGCAAAGCAGATTTTTTGCTGCGCTGCGGCAAGAATGGGAAAAATCCGTCCGCATTTCCGCCGTGCCATTTGAAATTGCTCAGCAATCGGTTCGATTCACATTTGTTAACAAGAGTGGTCCGAGCCGGTCGCCAGAGCTTTGCAGATGTGGGTTTGCAACGGTTTCGTTTCAAGATGTTTCAAGACGTTTCAGGCCCTTGAGGCATGTTACACGCTCGTGAAGAGCCGACATCACCTGCGGCGGGGATTTTCGCAGTCGCGCAACCGAATTTCGCGTCAAGCATTTTCCAGAAGGGGAGGATAGGCTAGTTTTTGCCCGGATGCCGGGTTTCCCGCGCGAATCGGAGACGCTGATGCAAGTGTTCGACACTGCCATAGATGCAGCCCTGAACCTCCGCCCCGATGAACCCGTCTATTGCTTTCGGCCGGAGGTGCTGAAAGCGGATGCCCGCTCCTTCATGAAGCAGTTCCCCGGAAAGACCGCCTACGCGGTCAAGACCAATGGCGAGCCGCTGGTCCTGAAAACCCTGGCGGAAGCCGGCGTTCAGGCTTTCGATGTGGCCTCTCCGGCCGAATTCGCCGCGGTGCGGGCGGTGGCTCCGGACGCGGAAATGCTCTATATGCATCCGGTCAAGGCGCAGTCGGATATCCGGCTGGCCCTTGAAGGATACGGTATCCGGGTCATTGCGGTCGACCATGAGGATGAGGTCACCAAGCTTATCCGGGTTGTGCGCGCGCTCGACATTGACCCCCGCGCTCTGACCGTCTTCGTGCGCATTCAGACGAAGGGGCACGCGACCTACGAATTGTCCAAGAAATTCGGTGCCGGACCGGCGCAGGCGGTTGAGCTCTTGCAGCGGCTTTCGCGACACGGCTTTCCTGTAGGCCTCTGCTTCCATGTCGGCTCGCAGATTCAGGATCCCGATACCTATGAAAGGGCGCTCGCCTCGGCGGACTGGGTGCGCAACCGGGCCGGCTTGCCGCTTGCGGGGCTTGATGTGGGCGGTGGTTTTCCGGCCGAATACGGTCACGACCCCAATCGCAGGAAGCCGGAGATGCCGAGCCTCGACGAGATCATGGCGCGGCTTCGGCAGGATATCTCGGAATGGGGGTTCGCTGAAACACCGCTGGTGGCCGAACCCGGCAGGGTGATCGTTGCCCGTGCCTTCTCACTCGTGGTGCGGGTGCTTCTGCGCAAGGGGCGCAGGCTCTATATCAATGACGGTATCTGGGCCTCCCTGTCGGATTCATGGACCGGCAAGATCACGTTGCCTGCCCGTTTCATCCCGGATCCGGCGATCCGCAGCCGCAATGGCGATCCTGACAAGCTGGTGCCGTTTCGCGTTTGCGGAGCGACTTGCGATTCAGTCGATATCCTGTCGCGCCCCTTCTGGCTGCCTGAAACGGTGGACACGGGGGACTGGATCGAAATCGGCCATATTGGCGCTTATTCAATGGCGCTCAGAACGCGTTTCAACGGGTTTTATCCGGACCTTTTCGTGGAGGTGAAGACTCCATTCGATGCCGGGAAGGCCCCGGACGGCTTTGCCAGTCTGGAGACGATGGCGGACTGAATATGCGGAGCGCAGTGCTTTTGCGTGCACAATGAACGCTGCTCCATCATTTTTCCGGCATTTATGCCGATGTCAGGTGATTCCACTTGACTGAAAAATGCTCCAGAAAGGAACCCCACGTTTGGAAGCAGCAGCCCACGCCGTTCCTCTGACCGAGATGGCGTTCGTCATCCTCGTCGCCATCGCGCTCGGACTTGGGCTGATGCGGCTCAAGCAACCGCCGCTGGTCGGTTTCATTCTTGCCGGCGTGGTTCTGGGGCCCACCGGTTTCGGACTCATCAGCAATTCGGACACCGTTTCGGCGCTGGCGGAAATGGGTGTCCTGATGCTGTTGTTCTTCATCGGGATGGAATTGTCCCTGAGAGCCTTCATCTTGAGCCTCAAGCCTGCCGTGCTTGTGGCCGCCGGTCAGCTCGCCGTGGCGCTCGCCATCGGCTTTGCCATAGCCTATGCGGGTGGGGCGCGCCTGTCGGAGGGGCTTATCTTCGGCTTCATCATCGGCTTGTCGAGCACGGTTGTGGCGATGAAGATGCTCGACGAAATGGACGAGTTGCGCGGCGATGCGGGCAGGATCGCCATCGCTGTGCTGATCGCCCAGGACATCGCCGTGGTGCCCATGCTCATCATCGTGTCGTCGCTTGGCGGGCAGGGGG
>SWCF01001086.1_pt1 | contig 72548 bp, 70 predicted proteins | sample 4690081 | NCBI WGS metagenome assembly SWCF01 (sample SAMN10267280, study PRJNA491770) | bioreactor metagenome | isolation source: DHS bioreactor inoculated with | place: Japan: off Shimokita Peninsula
CCCCCCGCGTCATCCTCGGGCTTGACCCGGGGATCCGCTGCATTGGGCAGCCGGTGAAGGGTTGGGGAACGGTGAGAGGCCACACGTATCACTTCTGCGGTGCTCAATGGCAGCGCTGCAGATCCCCGGGTCAAGCCCGAAGATGACGGTGGGGTGAGGTTGGTGGTGGTGACGGAGCCGCAGGAGGGGCGAGAGAGGCAGGCTGGGGGGCAAGAGCGGAGCGAGCGTCGATCTAAGCTCGCAAGCGACGAGCCCCCTTGCCAACCGCCCCCGTCCTCCTCTATACGGGCTGCGGGCCATCCCTCCCCAACGAGGGACGCCCATCTGTAAGGATGGAGCAACATGACAGATATTTCTGCCGCCACCGAAGTGGCGAAGCCGGCTGTGCGTCCGGAAAATCCCAATTTTTCGTCAGGTCCTTGCGCCAAGCGTCCCGGGTGGACGGTTGAGGCGCTTTCGGGTGCGCTGGTGGGGCGGTCCCACAGGGCCAAGCCGGCCAAGGCCCGCATTCAGCGCGCGATCGAATTGACGCGCGAGCTGCTCGAGGTTCCCGAAGACTATCTGATCGGCATCGTGCCGGCATCGGATACGGGCGCCGTGGAAATGGCGCTGTGGGGCATGCTGGGCGCACGCGGCGTCGACATGCTGACCTGGGAATCGTTTGGGGCCGGTTGGGTCACCGACGTTCAAAAGCAACTCAAGCTCGACGATGTGCGTGTGCTCAAGGCCGAATATGGCGAGCTGCCGGACCTCTCCGAAGTCGATTTTACCCGTGACGTGGTGTTCACCTGGAACGGGACGACCTCGGGCGTTCGGGTTCCTGACGGGGACTGGATCCCGGCGGACCGCGAGGGGCTGACCATTTGCGATGCCACTTCGGCAGCGTTTGCGCAGAACCTTGATTTTTCCAAGCTCGATGTGGTGACCTTTTCCTGGCAGAAGGCGCTGGGCGGGGAAGCCGCGCACGGCATTCTGATCCTCTCGCCGCGCGCCGTGGAACGGCTGGAAACCTTCACACCGGCCAACCGTCCGCTGCCGAAAATTTTCCGGCTGACCAAGGGTGGCAAGCTGATGGCCGAAGTCTTTGAAGGCGCGACCATTAATACGGTGTCGATGATCTGTATCGAAGACGCCGTGGACGCCATGGAATGGGGTCTCAAGGTTGGCGGGCTCAAGGCGCTGCAGGCGCGGGCCGATGCCAATGAAAAGGCGATTGCCGATTGGGTGGCAAAGACCGATTGGGTTGATTTTCTCGCCACCGATCCAAAGGTGCGGTCCAACACTTCGGTGTGCCTGAAGATCGTCGATCCAGACGTCACAGCGCTTTCAGATGAGGCGCAGGCAAAGCTCGCCAAGGCCGTTGTCTCCCGGCTCGACAAGGAAGCGGTGGCCTACGATATCGGCGGCTATCGCGATGCGCCGACAGGGTTCCGTATCTGGTGCGGCTCGACAGTGGAAACGGCCGATCTCGAAAAGCTGACACCGTGGCTCGACTGGGCATTTGCCCAGGAAAAAGCAGCCGCTCTGGCCTGATTTCAGCCGTGCGCGCCGGGATGGCGCGCCGCCATTTTCCCCAATTTCAGATTTGATGGAGGGCGCAATGCCCAAGGTTCTCGTTTCAGACAAGATCAGCCCGGCGGCGATCGAGATTTTCAAGGCAAACGGGGTGGAGGTCGATTACCTCCCCGATGTTGGCAAGGACAAGGAAAAGCTGGCCGAAATCATCGGGCAGTATGACGGGCTCGCCATCCGTTCGGCGACCAAGGTGACCGACAAGATCCTGGCCAACGCCACCAATCTCAAGGTGATCGGGCGCGCCGGGATCGGGGTGGACAATGTCGATATTCCGGCAGCCACCGCCAAGGGCGTGATCGTGATGAACACCCCGTTCGGCAATTCGATCACCACGGCCGAACACGCGATTTCGATGATGCTGGCGCTGGCGCGGCAGATCCCGGAGGCCGATGCGTCGACCCGGGCCTCCAAGTGGGAAAAGAACCGCTTCATGGGCGTTGAGGTGACCAACAAGACGCTGGGCCTGATCGGTGCGGGCAATATCGGCTCGATCGTTGCCGACCGCGCGCAGGGCCTGAAAATGAAGGTCATCGCGTATGATCCGTTCCTCACCCCCGAGCGGGCGATCGATCTGGGCGTGGAAAAGGTGGAACTGGACGATCTTCTGGCCCGGGCCGATTTTATCACGCTGCACACGCCGCTGATCGATGCGACGCGCAACATCATTTCGGCCGAAGCGATCGCCAAGATGAAGGACGGCGTGCGGATCATCAACTGCGCGCGTGGCGGCCTGATCGATGAAGCAGCGCTGAAAGATGCGCTCGAGGCGGGCAAGGTCGCCGGCGCGGCGCTGGATGTGTTCCTGGAAGAACCGGCCAAGGACAATCCGCTGTTTGGCCTGGCCAATGTCATCTGCACGCCCCATCTTGGCGCGTCGACCACCGAAGCACAGGAAAATGTCGCGCTGCAGGTGGCCGAGCAGATTTCGGCCTATCTCAACACAGGCGAAGTCATCAATGCGCTGAACTTCCCATCGATTTCCGCCGAAGAAGCGCCCAAGCTGACGCCATTCGTCAAGCTGGCCGAGCTCTTGGGATCGTTTGCCGGGCAGTTGACCGAAACGGCGATCAGCGGCATCCGCATCGAGTTCGAGGGCGACGTCTCCGCGCTCAACACCAAGCCGATGGTGGCCGCGTTGCTCAATGGCGTGCTCAAGCCGCTGCTGGGCGATGTGAACATGGTTTCGGCACCGGCGCTGGCCAAGGATCGCGGCATTGCCGTTGAAACGGTCAATCGCGAGCAGGTGGGCGCTTACGACAACCTCATCCGCCTCACCGTGGTGACCGAGCGGCAGGAGCGCAGCGTCGCCGGTACGGTCTATGGGACCAAGGCGCCGCGGATTGTCGAGATCAAGGGGATCACGCTTGAAGCGGAAGTGACCCCGCACATGCTCTACATCACCAATGAGGACAAGCCGGGCTTTATCGGCCGTCTGGGCACGCTCATGGGGCAGCTTGGCATCAATATCGCCAACTTCAATCTCGGTCGGGTCGAGCAGGGCAAGGACGCGATCGCGCTTCTGTCCATCGACAGCGAGCTGACCGATGGCGAGTTGACGCAGATCGAAGGGCTCGAGGGAGTCAAGCAGGCCAAGCGGCTGGTGTTTACGGTCTGAGGCCCATCACATAGATTTTGGCAAGGGCGGCAGCGATGCCGCCCTTTTTTGTACTTCCGAACAGAAAAAGTGGGGTCCGCCTATGCTGGACGTCCCCTATTGCGGCTTTAAGATGTCGCGAAGATTGCGGCGGGCTGCATATTCGGCAATGCCGATGCCGGCGACGATGAAGGCAGCGGCGATCAAGTGGAAGATTTCGAGGGTTTCGCCGAGGACAAAGACGGCGAGCAGGGCGCCGAAGACGGGAATGAGGTTTATGAACAGGCTCGCCCGATTGGGGCCGATCAGTTCTACCCCGCGTGCGTAGGTCATCTGTGCGACGATGGAAGGCAGGAGGGCAACATAGAGAACGACGGCCCAGCCGCGCCAGCTCATGGTGGCTACGTCCGCGACAAGGCCGGTCGTGCCGGTGCCCAAAACCAACTGATAGAAGGCGGCGGCGAGCATGGCGAAAAAGCTGGTGCAGGCGATAAAGCTCAGCCAGCCGATTTTTGGCTTGTAGCGCAGCATGAGTGAGTGGAGCGCGTAAAAAAGAGCGGCGAGCAGCATCAGGGCATCGCCGATATTGACGTCGAGCCCGACCAGCCGAAGGGGACTGCCATGGGTTGCGACGTGGATGACGCCATAGATGGTGAGCACCACGCCCACGATGTGGAGCCCGGAGGCGCGAACGCGGAAGATTGCGAAATTGCCCACCATGACGAGCACGGGAATGGCGGCCTGGATCATGGCGACATTAACGGCGGCGGTGTAGGTGGTTGCGGCGTAAAGCAGGACGTTGAAGCTGGTGAAGCCGAGAACGCCGTAAAAGGCCAGCCAGCCCCAGCCGCGGCGGATTTCGCTCCAATCGGCGCGCAGGCTCGTCCAGGCGAAGGGCACGATGATGACAAAAGCCACCATCCAGCGCATGACCGAGAGCGCATAGGGATCAAGCTCGCCGATGGCCATCTTGCCGGCAATGATATTGGCGCCCCAGAACAGCGTGGACAGGGTCAAAAGCAGGTAGGGCTGGCCCATGAGCCGCGTTAAAGGATTGGATGGTTGCGCGGCGGAGGCGGGGGACTTTGTCATAACGGGCCTTGTACTTTATAGAACCCGGACTTATCAGCGTTTTGGCTCGCGGTGAAACATAGATTTTTCATCGGCGGCTCCCCGGTCCGGATGGCGGGGCGTGGCGGACACGAAAGGGAAATTGGCGTAAATGGCGAATGTTGTGGTGGTCGGCTCGCAATGGGGCGACGAGGGCAAGGGCAAGATTGTTGACTGGCTTTCCGAGCGCGCCGATGTGGTGGTGCGCTATCAGGGTGGGCACAATGCCGGCCATACGCTCGTCATCGACGGGGTGAGCTACAAGCTTTCACTCCTGCCCTCGGGGCTGGTGCGCGGCAAGTTTTCAGTGATCGGCAATGGCGTTGTGGTCGATCCGCACCACTTCGTTTCCGAAGTCGACAAGATTGCCGGGCAGGGCATTTCGGTGACGCCCGAGGTTTTGCGCATCGCCGAGAATGCGCCGCTGATCCTCTCGCTGCACCGTGAACTGGACGCGCTGCGCGAGGACTCCAATTCCGGACTCAAGATCGGCACGACCAGACGCGGGATCGGGCCGGCCTATGAGGACAAGGTTGGCCGTCGGGCGATCCGGGTTTGCGATCTGGCCGAGCCTGAAACGCTGATGGACAAGATCGAGCGGCTTTTGACCCACCACAATGCGCTGCGGCGCGGCATGGGGGCGGCCGAGGTTTCGGCGCAGGCAATCCATGATGAACTGATGGCAGTGGCCGACAAGATCCTGCCGTTCATGGACAGGGTTTGGGAACTGCTCGACGAGCGGCGCAAACGCGGCGAACGCATTCTGTTCGAGGGCGCCCAGGGGGCCCTGCTCGACAATGATCACGGCACCTATCCGTTCGTGACCTCGTCCAATACCGTGGCCGGGCAGGCGGCGCCCGGCTCGGGACTTGGGCCGGCGGCTATCGACTATGTTCTCGGTATTACAAAGGCCTATACAACCCGGGTGGGTGAGGGGCCGTTTCCGACCGAGCAGGACAACGAGGTCGGTCAGTTCCTCGGCGAGAAGGGGCACGAGTTTGGTGTCGTGACCGGACGCAAGCGGCGCTGCGGGTGGTTTGACGCGGTGATCGTGCGTCAGACTGTGCGGACTTCGGGCATTCACGGTATCGCCTTGACCAAACTCGATGTGCTCGACGGGATGGACGAAATCCAGGTTTGCGTCGGCTATGAACTTGACGGGCAGAGAATAGATTATCTGCCTGCCTCAATGGGGGCACAAAGTCGAGTCAAGCCAATTTACGAAACGCTGGATGGCTGGAAAGAAACGACCGCAGGCGCCCGGAGCTGGGCTGAATTGCCCGCTCAGGCGATCAAATATGTGCGGCGGATCGAAGAACTGATCGGCGCGAGTGTGGCCATGCTCTCCACAAGTCCGGAACGCGAAGACACGATTTTGGTACAGGACCCGTTTCAAGATTGAATTTTCTTGTTTAGAAACAACTTTGTCTAATGCCGGCAACAAGTGATGTTGAGTAGATATGGCCGACTATCGTGAACTCTTGCGCAAGGCGATCGATGCCCTGCCGGACAATACCGGGGCTAATCGCCGGGCGGTTTACGAAAAGGCGCGCAGTGCTCTGGTTGCCCAGTTGCGCGCCATCGAGCCACCCTTGCCGGCGCGTGAGATCACGACCCATCGGCTAAATCTTGAAGACTGTATTCGCGAGGTCGAACACGAGGCGACCGAACGGCTCCTGGGGCGTTTCCGCGCCGTGGAGGAGCCGGAACCGGAAGCCGAGCCCGAAATCGCACCAGATGTCGAGGATGTGACCGATGAGCCGGCCGCACCGTTCGATGACCGTGACGAAGTTCTGGTGGAGGCCGAAGCCGAGCCCGAAGAGGTTGAGCCCGAGCCAGAAATTGAATCGGACGATAGCGAGAGGGATGATTTCGTCTCGGCTCCGGCCAATGATTTTGTCCCCGAGCCCGAGCCCGAGCCCGAGCCCGAGCCCGAGACTGAGGCCGAGACCAGTGAGCCACATGCCGACGAGCCCGAAGTGGTCGAGCGTGAGCCCCGGTGGGGGGAAGACGGCGAGGAGGGGAGCGCTGCAGGCGAGGACCGGTTTTCGTCCGAACCAGCCTCCATGTTTGCGCCAGACGAAGAAAATTTGCCTTCCGGAGATGACGAGGCCGTCGAGGCGGTTCCGGAGCCCGAAGCTGAATCGCCCCGTCCCAGCTCGATCGAGGATATCATTGCCTCCGCGGAGCGGGCTTCGCATGAACCTGACGATATCGAGCCTTCCACGACCGAGCCGGACGAGGACGAGCGGGTGGTCCCGTTCGTGCCTTCTGTCGAACGGGAGGAACATGAGGCTCCCGAAGCTCATGGAGTCGAGGAAAAGCACTTCATAATTTCGGAAGCCGATGCGCAACCGCGTAGCGGCGTGCCGCTGATCGACCTTCATGGGCGTCCACTGAGCGGCGCGCACGAGGTGGCTTCCGAGCCGGAGCCGGCAATGTCGAGCGTCCGCGAGGTGGAGCTTGAGCCGGGCATTCTGGCGCGCCCGGAAGTTTCCGACGCTCAAGTGGCGATCGACCGCGCGATTGCTGCGCTCGATCGGGAAGCGCGCGGGGAAACGACCGCCGCCGACGAAACTGGCGCATCACCCGCCGATGAAGATGAAAACGAGAGCCCCAGTGACGACGATGGCGGGTCGCGGCGCGGTTTTGGCGCCTTTACCATATTCCTTCTGATTTCGGTGCTGCTTTTGGGCGGCGGCGGTCTGGCGGGGTACTGGGCCTGGCGTGAGGGGTTCGTCGATCTCAATGCGGTCTTTGCACAGAACCAGACACCGGAAACCACCGAAGTCGCCGACGCCGACCCGGTGACCGATCCGACACCGGCTGAAACCCAGCCGGAGACGCCTGAAGCGGTCAATACAACGCCCGAGGTGCCGAGTTCCAACGGCGAAGTGAGCGGGTCGACCATGCCCGGAGAGGAATTGCCGTTCACTGAAACGGAAACTCCGTCAACCACGCCGAGTGAGCCCGAGGCTACGTTCGAGGACCGGCTTCCCGCCGAGGCCGGTACTCCGGCGAGCCCGGACGGCGATGGCGAGGACGAGGCCGGCGTCGCGATCACCACGGACGGTCCGCAATCGCTGCTGCTCGAGGAGCAGGCCGGCGGGGCAGCAGGTGCAGTGCCTTATACGGGTAGCGTGGAATGGTCGCGCGGGACCGACGAACTGGGGCATCCGACGATCATCGCCGAGGCATCGATTCCGGCGCGCAACCTGGACGTCGAGGTCTTGTTGCGGCGCAATGCGGATGACAATTTGCCGGCAAGTCACCTCATGGAGGTGAACTTCTCGGTGGCTGAAAGTTTTGTCGGCGGTTCGATTGCCAACCTGCCGGGGGTCCTGCTCAAGAACGAGGAACTGGTGCAGGGCCAGCCGCTGACCGGGGCGTCGGCTCGGATCGTGGGCAATTCGTTCCTGTTCGCGCTTTCGAGCGCGAGCGATCTTGATGTCGAGAACAATCTCAACCTGCTCGAAAGCCGCCAATGGATGGATTTGGCCATGGTTTACGGCACCGGCCGGCGCGCAATTCTGACGCTCGAAAAGGGCGAAGATGGCGAGGCAATCTTTGCCGATGTTCTGGCGGCGTGGGCAGAGCTCGATGGCGCGGCGGGGGCCGACGCCGAGCCGGAGGCGGAGGAGGATGCCGCCGAGGCAGCGGGCGGTTAGCGCGCTTCCAGGACTGTGCGTCCATCTTCGATGCGGTAAGTGCGGTCGGCCAACGCCTTGATGTCGTCGGCCTGATGGGAAACCACTATGTTTCGCCAGTTGTTGGCGCGCACCATTTGAGCGACGAGGTCGCGGATTGGGGCCGCGGTTTTGTTGTCGAGGCCGGTGAACGGCTCGTCTAGCAGCAGTATGGGCCGATTGCGCAACAGCGTGCGGGCCAGGGCGACACGTTGCTTCTGGCCGCCCGACAGGCGCGCGGCGCGGCGGTTGATCATGTCTGACAACCCCATCTGATCGAGCGCCGCAACTACTCTTTCATCGTTGGCTTTGGTGCCGCCGCCCAGCCCCAGCGCCACATTGGCGCCGGTGGAGAGATGATCGAAGAGATTGTCCGATTGGAACAGGATCGAAACGGGGCGCTGTTCGGGGGGGAGTTCCAATATGGTGCGGCCCGCAAGCCGGATATCGCCCGAAGCCGGTTCGAGAAAGCCAGCGATCAGATCGAACAGGGTCGACTTGCCGGCGCCGGAGGGCCCGATCAGGCCGACGATTTCGCCGGGCTTTATGCTCATATCGAAGGCAAAGCCGGTTTTGCCGCCATCATAGCTGAAGGTGAGACGGTCAATTTCGAGCATTGGTCAGCTTTTCAAAAAGTTTGGGGATGAGGATGAAGGCCGCGACGCTCACGATCAGCAGGACCGCAGCAATGGCCTCGGCGTCATTGGTGCGATAGGCGCCCAGCGCGCGGTACATCAGCCAGGGCAGCGTGGAAAATTCCGATGTTCCAAACAGCGATATGACACCCAGATCGCCCAATGAAAAAACGAAGGCGACGGCCAGGGCATAGCCAATGGGCTGGCCAAGCAGCGGCCATTCGATCCGGCGCCATTGGCTGAACGAAGACATGCCCAGCGAGCGGATGACGCGGTGATGGCGCAGGGTGAGCGCTTCGAGTGGCGGGGCGATGGTGGCAAAGACGAAGGGCAGCGCCAAAAGCGCATTGGCGAGGATCAAGACGATCGGGGCCACCATGACTGGTGCCAGGCCAGTCAGGCGGGCGAGAAGGAAAAAGCCGAGCGACAAAACGACGGCGGGGACCGCGAGATAGGCAAAGACCGGCAGGCCGAGGACAGCGCGCCAAAGCGAGCCCCTGGCCTGGAGCGCGCGGGCCATGCCGAGCGCGAGGCCCAGCGCAACGGCAAGCAGAGCGCTCAGGGTGCCGATTACCAGACTGGTAAGTGTGGCACGCCAGAAGGCGCTTTGGACGAGAATGTTCGAAATGGCGCCGAAGCCTTCGCCCAGGACGGCAATCAGGGGGGCGAGGAAGCCAGCGAGCAGGATGGTGAGGACGATCTGCTGGAGGCCGGTTAGCCAGGGGCGTTCGGGCCAGTGGATATGGCTGGGAGAACCGAATAGGTTGGCGGCGGGCGAAAGGGTTGATGCGGGGATGATGATGGCAGCGCAGACGACCAGTTGCACGATGGCGAGGTTGACGGCGGCTCCAAGGTCGAAATCGAGGCGCACCGCCTGATAGATGGCGACTTCGAGGGTCTGGTTGGCCGGGCCGCCGCCCAGGGTTAGGACGATGGGAAAGCTGGTAAAACACAAAAGAAAGATGGTGGCGGCCACGCCGGGGATCGAGGCGGCGAGCGCGGGAAGATCGATGATGGTAAAGCGCTGAAGCGGGCCAAGGCCCAGGCTGCGGCCGAGCTTGAGCTTTTCGATCGGGATGGCCGCCAACCGGTCGATAAAGATGCGGGCCGAAAAGGCGCCGTTCAGAACGACGTGGGCGGCGATGATGCCGCCGAGGCCGAAGATCGAGGAGCCGGTTTCCAGCCCGAAGGGGGCGAGCAGGAAATTGACCCAGCCATTGCGGCCCCAGATGGCCAGGAGGCCCGAGACGACAACGAGCGAGGGCATGACGAGCGCTGTGGATAGCAGGCCGATGACGGCGCCCCGGCCGGGAAAGCGCAGTCGATCGAGCGTCCAGGCAATGGTCATGCCGGCGAGGATCGACAGAACAGTCGACAGGGCAGCCTGGGTCGCGGAGGTGACCAGCAGGTATCCGATGCCGGTGACGCTGGAACCGGTGGTTGCAAAGCGTTGCCCGGCGACCCAGAGAGACACCAGAAGGGCAGCGATCAGAACAGCGACGATGGCGGCGACCGATGCACCGACGTAACGGCGGCCGGGACGCCAGGTGGAGGGTATCCCGGCCAATTTTTGCTACCTCAGCGTCGAGAACGCTTCCTCGATCCAGGCCCGAGTGTTGGCGGTCACTTCTTCGGCGTCAAGCAGAAGGGCGGGCTGGGGGTCGATCATTTCGGCAAAGCCGGGATTGAGCCCGCCTGTCGGTTCGAGTACCGGGTACATCCAGTTGGTTTCGGGCAGGGCGGCCTGCCCCTCGGGAGTGACGAGATAGGCAAGAAACTCGCGCGCCAACTCCTGGTTGGGGCTGGAAGCAAGAATGCCGGCGACTTCGATCTGGGTGTAGTGGCCCGCATCGAACTTTGCCGCCCGGTAGCGGTCTTCGCCTTCGGCAATCAGGTGATAGGCGGGGGAAGTGGTGTAGGAGAGCACCATATCGGCCTCGCCCGAGAGGAACAGGTCGTAGGATTCCGACCAGCCGCTGGTGACGGTCAGAATGTGCGGTGCGAGGCCTTCCCAGATTTCGACGGCATCATCTCCATAGAGTGACTTGATCCACAGGATCAGGCCAAGGCCCGGGGTGGACGAGCGCGGATCCTGAATGACGATCTTGAAGTCTTCGGGGAGGGCGATCAGTTCCTCGAAGCTGGCAGGGGGCGTCGCGATCGACTGGGTGTCATAGACGAAGGCGAAATAGCCGTAGTCAAAGGGGACGAAAACCTCGTCGGTCCATTCGAGCGGGATGTCGAAATCGGGCAGGTCGAGCTGGTGCTCGGTGAACAGGCCGGTCGCCTTGCCTTCGCCTATGGTCGCGGTATCGAGCCCGAGAATGATATCGGCATCGGTCGCGTCGCCTTCGAGCTGGGCACGGCGCAGGGCCGAGATCGAATCGTCAGCGGAAACGAAATTGAGCGTGCACTCGCACTGGGCCTCAAAGCCCTCCTTGAGCAAGGGGCCGGGGCCCCAATCTGCGGCAAAGGCATCGTAGGTGTAAACGGTGAGCGTTGAATTGTCCTGGGCGACGGCCGGGAGCGCAAGAGCTCCGAGCACAACCGCGCACAGGCTCGTCCTTACGGAAGCGATCATGAGTTTCCTCATTGTTTGGCGTGCAAAACCAACGGTTTTGCTGGCGCCGAGCCAAGTTTGCGGCCATGAATGAGGGGAAAGGTTTCAAATGGCAGGGGGATTTGTGACCCTTGCCATCTCGAACTTCCTCCGCCAGCATGACCTGGTTCAGGTTCTATGGGTTTTTCTCAGCCCATCCTTTCGGACAGACACCCCAGCGAGACGAGGCGACACTATAGGCGTGCAAGGACCAGTGCAAGACGGCGCGGGGGAAAACGGGGAGCGTCTCGTCTTCGAGGGGCCGCTGCTGATCGTGGGTGGGGGCGAGGTCGATCCTGGTATGCTGGCCGCACTCGCCGAACGGGCTGCGGGGCTGGTGGGCGCCGATCGGGGCGGGGACATCCTGATGGCGGCGGGGCTTGTGCCCGATGCGGTGATCGGGGATATGGATTCGGTGGCTGACCGGACACGATTTCCGGCCGGAACGATGATCGTTGCGCTGCCCGAACAAGATACAACCGATTTCGAAAAGTGCCTTTATTCGACACGCGCACCGCTGACGCTGGCGCTGGGGATGACGGGCGGGCGGTTCGACCACACGCTGGCGGCGCTGCATGCGGTGGCGCGCCATGCGACGGAGCGAAAGATTATCTTGATCGACGGCCACGATCTGGCGATGGGGGTTGCCGGTTCGATCAGTCTCAGGGTCGGCGCAGGAGAGCGGATATCGATCTATCCGCTGGGGCGGACGCAGTTCGCAGGCTCAAAGGGTTTGCTCTACCGGCTCGAGGGGTTGGAGATGGTGCAGGGGCAAACGATCGGCACGTCGAACAGGGCTACCGAGGATGTCATTGAAATCACGGTGGCACCGGGGGTGCAGGACCCCTGGCTGTTGATCGTGGACAAACGATTGCTGGACGCTATCTTGTAGCTGGCGGTTCCATCGGGGTTGCCAGGATCTTATCGACCCGGTGGCCATCCATATCGACCACTTCAAGCCGCCAGCTTCCCGCCTCGAGCACTTCACCGGTCCTGGGAAGATGCTGGAGCCTCTCGATCATGAAGCCTGCAAGCGTCTGATAGTTGCGGTGTTCGGGCAGGACCAGTCCGAGCCTATCGGACAGGTCGTCGACCATCAGGCTTCCAGCCAGAAGCCATGAACCGTCATCTCGCTGGACCGCCTGGTCGGTTTCTCCCTCTTCGAGATCGGACCGGAACACACCGGCGATGGCTTCAAGAAGGTCGGTGGGGGTGACGATGCCATCAAAGTGCCCGTATTCATCAAGGACCAGGGCCAGGGGAAAATCCGCCCGGCGAAGCAGGTTGAGCACATCGAGCGCACCCAGCGTGTCGGGAATGACCTGGGGCTGGCGCAACAATTTTTTCAGCGCCGCGTGATCGGCGGGCTGGGCCGTGAGATAATCGCGCACCACCAAAACGCCAACGATGTTGTCGAACTCCCCACTGGAAACGGGCAGACGCGAATGACGGACCCGCGCCAATTCCGCTCGGATGGTCTCGAAATCATCATCGAAATCGAGCATTTCGACGTCGGTGCGCGGCGTCATTATCGAGCGGGCGCGACGGTCCGACAGGCGCAGTACGCCTGCGATCATGCGCTTTTCATCACGCTCGATGACGCCGGTTTCCGCTGCTTCGGCAACGATCGATTTGATCTCTTCTTCCGTGATGCGGTCTTCACCGGTATCGCTGCGGCCAAGCAGTCGCAGGATCAGGCGTGTCGACGCATCAAGGAGCCAGACGAGGGGCGCTGCGATTCGCGAGAGAATCTGCATGGGTCGGGCGATGACACATGCCACCCGTTCGGCGTTGCGCAGAGCAAGCTGTTTGGGCACGAGTTCGCCCACCACGACCGATAGGTAGGTGATGATGGCCACCACGCCGCCATAGCCGAGCGCAGAGGCAGCGGGACCGGGCAAGCCGGCATCGAGCAAGGCCCGGACGAGCACGCCGCCAATCGTGGCGCCCGAAAATGCGCCAGCGACGATGCCGATCAGGGTAATGCCGATCTGCACGGTGGATAGAAAGCGGCCGGGGTCATCAGCCAGTTGCACGGCAGCCGAGGCGCCGGGCTGGCCCCGCTCGGCCATCGACCGCAGCAGGGGTTTGCTGGCGGACACGATGGCGAGTTCGGACATGGCGAAGACGCCATTGAGCAGGATCAGGCCTGCAACGATAGCTATCTCAATCATGTGAGACGGATCGGCCTTTCGGCTGATCCGATTTCATCTTTCAGTTGCCTTCGGAGGTCCGCACAATGAGGACAGCTGGACCGCGCGTCAATGGGCCGCCTGCGTTCTGGCGGCCTCCTTGACGGCGTCCTGTACTTTTTCAAAAGCGCGAACCTCGATCTGGCGGATACGCTCGCGAGAGACGTCGTATTCCTGAGCCAGCTCCTCGAGGGTCGACGGGCTTTCCTGCAGGCGGCGGGCCTTGAAGATGGCCTTTTCACGGTCGTTGAGGACTTCCATGGCGCCTTCGAGGAGGCCCATGCGCTCGTCATATTCCTGGCTCTGGCCGAGAACTTCTTCCTGATCGGGCACATCGTCGATCAGCCAGTCCTGCCATTGGCTGGTGCCTTCGTCCGCGCGCATGGGCGCGTTGAGCGAGGCATCGCCGGTCAGGCGCTGGTTCATCGAGACCACGTCATCCTCGGTCACGTTGAGGGTCGTGGCGATTTGCTTGATCTGGTCGGGATGAAGGTTGCCGTCCTCGAGCGCTGCGATCTGGCCTTTCAGCCGGCGCAGGTTGAAGAACAGACGCTTCTGGGCGGCTGTCGTGCCGATCTTGACCAGCGACCAGGAGCGAAGGACGTATTCCTGGATCGAGGCGCGAATCCACCACATGGCATAGGTGGCAAGACGGAAGCCCTTATCGGGCTCGAAGCGTTTGACCGCCTGCATGAGGCCGACATTGCCTTCCGAGATCACCTCGGAAATGGGCAGGCCATAGCCGCGATAGCCCATGGCAATCTTGGCCACGAGGCGCAAATGGGACGTGATGAGTTTCTGGGCCGCCTGGGGATCGGAATGCTCCTTGTACCGCTTGGCGAGCATAAATTCCTCGTCAGGGTCGAGCATTGGAAACTTGCGGATTTCCTGCAAATAGCGATTGAGCCCGCTTTCCGAGCTAAGCACAGGAAGATTGGATTGGGCCATTTCTAGCACCCCCTCTCGTAAACCCCCGGGTGTCCCCGGCGGGTTGTGGTCCGCATCGACGCCCTTTGCGGCACGTTTGCGGACATAATCGGAGTGAATATAGGTCTGATTTTGGCGATTACACCCCTGTTCCGCGAAAATATGGTATTCGCGGAATGCATGGTCTGGTGGCCGATGTTTCAGCCCTATAACGCAAAAGGCGCCAGCTTCGTTGCGAGGTCTGCGAGTTCAGGGGGGAGTGGGCTTTCGAACCTGAGCGTTTCGCCCGTCACCGGATGGGCAAAGCCAAGGATTGCGGCGTGAAGCGCTTGCCGGTTCAAGGACCTGATGGCCTGCCGGACCTGTTCGGGCACCGTATTAATCTTTGTTGCAAAGGCTGAACCATAGACGCCGTCTCCGATCAGCGGATGGCCGATATGGGCCATATGCACGCGGATCTGATGGGTGCGGCCGGTCTCGAGCTGGCATTTGACCTGTGCGATTGACCATTTTTCGTTACTGAAGCGGCTTTCGACGCGAAAGTGGGTGATAGCTTCCCGTCCCTCTCGGGGGAGAACCGATTGCTTGAGCCGGTTGTGGGGATCGCGACCGATCATGGTTTCGACGGTGCCGACCAAGGGATTGGGGACGCCCCAGACGAAAGCGAAGTAGGCACGTTCCAGTGGGCCGGTGCGGCCATGATCGGCAAACTGGGCGGCGAGCCCGTTATGAGCCAATTCGGTCTTGGCGGCGACCATGACGCCCGAGGTGTCCTTGTCGAGCCTATGGACGATGCCGGGGCGTTTGACCCCGCCAATGCCGCGCAGGCTATCGCCGCAATGGTGGATGAGGGCGTTGACGAGGGTTCCGTCCTCATTGCCCGGTGCGGGATGAACCACCATGCCTGCGGGCTTGTCGATGACGATGAGATATTCGTCCTCGAAGAGGATGTTGAGCGCGATGTCCTGGGGCTGGGGTTCGGCCTCGACCGGTTCGGGGGCGGCGAGAGTGATGGACTCGCCGGTCCTGACACGATATTTGGGCACGTCGTTGGTCGTCCCATCCACGCTGACCGCACCGGTAAGGATCAAGTCCTTGATGCGGTTGCGCGAAAAGAGGGGGAAGCGGGCAGCCAGAAATGCATCGAGCCGCGTCCCGGCCTCGGTTTCGAGGACGGTGGCGTCGTGCCTATCCTGTTGGAGCTGACTGCCCGCCATGACCGACCCTCAAACCAATTTCGACAAGGACGAGCCCCAGAGCCCGGAGGCCGAAGCGGTGATGGCCAAAGCCCGCCGGCGGGCAGGCCTATCCATGCTCGTCATGATGGTGGGGTTTATGGCTGTTGTGCTGGCCGTTGTCTATCGTCTGGCCACCATGGGCGGCGAGGTGACCGATCAGTACGCATTGCAGTCGATCGCCCTGCCCGAAGGCGCGCAGGTCATTTCGGCGCAGGTCCAGGACGGGCTGGTGACTGTCACCTATGGCGCAGAGGGCGGGCAGGCGATCCGGATTTTCGACGGGGAAACCGGAGAGATGGTGCGCGAGATTGCTGTGGTGGCTCAATAGTCCTAGCAATCCGGCACGGCGACGCTTAGCCCGCCGAGTGAGGTTTCCTTATAGCGTTCGTCCATGTCCTTGCCGGTTTGGCGCATGGTCTCGATGCAGGCATCGAGTGGAACGATGTGGCTGCCGTCGCCCTGCATGGCGAGGGACGCCGCTGCGACGGCCTTGACTGCACCGAGCCCGTTGCGCTCGATGCAAGGGACCTGGACGAGGCCCTTTATGGGATCGCAGGTCATGCCCAGATGATGTTCGAGAGCGATTTCGGCGGCGTTTTCGATCTGGGCATTGGTGCCGCCGAGCGCTGAGCACAGAGCGGCGGCGGCCATGGCCGAAGCAGATCCGACTTCGCCCTGACAGCCGACTTCAGCGCCCGAAATGGATGCGTTGTATTTGATGAGCCCGCCAATCGCTGCGCCAACCAAAAGCATTTCGGGGATTTTTTCGCGCGTGGCGCCTGGCACGTGGGAGAGATAGTAACGCAGGACGGCGGGAAAAACGCCTGCGGCACCATTGGTGGGCGCGGTCACGACCTGTCCACCGGCTGCGTTTTCCTCGTTGACGGCCATGGCATAGGCCGCAAGCCAATCGATGGCCGAATGAAGCGGCATATCGTTGGCGCCGGACTTGCCGGAAAGATTTTCGTAAATGGCGCGGGCGCGGCGCTTGACCTTGAGGCCGCCGGGGAGTTCGCCGGTGGCGGCAAGGCCGCGGGTGATGCAGGCGTCCATGACCTCCCAGATGCTGATCAGGCGTTCCGAGAATGCCTCGCCATCAAGTCGGGCGCATTCGTTGCGGCGCTTCATTTCGGCGATGGAGAGATTGGCGGCTTTGCCCATCTCAAGCATCTGGTCGGCATTGGCGAAGGGGAAGGGGACATCGTCAGCCGGGGTGGCGGGCATGTCCCCCGCTTCGATTTCCGCGAGGGTTTTGACGAAGCCGCCACCGATGGAGAAATAGGTTTCCTGTGCGATTATCGTTTCATCGGCATCGAGCAATGCGAAGCGCATTCCGTTGGGATGGGTGTCGAGCCGTGTCTTGCGGTCGACGATCAGGTCGGTTTCGGGATCGAGCGCGATGGTTCGTTGGGGGGCGAGTTCAATGGTCTTGCGGGTGGCGAGTTCTGCAAGGGCCGTTTCGACTTTGGTCCGATCATAGATCTCGGGCTCAAAGCCCAGGCAACCGGCAAGCACGGCCGCGTTGGTGCCGTGGCCAACGCCGGTAAAGGCGAGCGAGCCATAAAGGGTGATCTGCAGGCGTGCGCCTTCAGGTGGTTCGATGGCGCGGATGGTCTCGAGAAAGCGCGCGGCTGCGAGCATCGGGCCCATGGTGTGGGACGATGACGGGCCGACGCTGACCTTGAACACGTCAAAAACCGAGACGAACATGCCAGGCCATCTCCTGCGCGGTCGAGTGGTTCGTTATCGGCTGAGGGAATAGAAAATTATTGCGCCCGTCAAGCTGACATTGGCGAATTCATTGCGCCTTTGTCAGCGATCATAGGTCGAAATCTGTGCTTTGGTCGCCTTTTCGCGCCAAATCGTTTCAAAGAGCGCGCGGAAATGTTCGGGCGTGAGACGATCCATGCGGATCAAGACATAGCGGTAGTCGCGATAGTGGTCGGTAATGAAGAACAGGTCGGGATCGGCTTCGATCAGCATGTCGCGTTCGCCGATCGAAGGGCGCTGGAGGGCCAGAATGCCCGGCTCGCGCTCACGCAGCAGAAATTTGGTGCCCAGTTTTATGGAAGGTGTGCCGTGGGTGGTGGATCGGACGGCACCGGGAAAGGATGAGGCAATTGCAAAGACGTCATTGAAATCCATGACGTCTTCTCGTTTCAGAGCATTTCTGCGTTTCCTGGAATCGCTTCAATTGCTCTAAGCCTTTGTTTTGTCGCGCTTCCGAACCGGATAAGTGGTGCCCACTCTGGAAGCACCCTAGCGGCGGTAGCGCAGGCGTCCGATTTCGTCGAATTCGGCCTGTTCGCGCTTTTGCTGCTCGTCTTTTTCGCGCTGGTGTTCGCGGGCGTCGAGCAGTTCGACTTTCTTGAGGTCCTCGATGGCTTCGGCCAGTTCGTCCTGGGCGGCTTCGAGTTTGCTCTTCATGTCCCCGGCCGAGGTCAAGAGATTGTCGCGGCGGGTGATGGCGGCCTTGGCGAAGGTGGAATAGGCAAAATGGGCGATGTCGGAAATGCCGGTCTTTTTGTGCTCGATGTCGATCTGCTGGTCGAGTTCGGCGGCCATGCGCTCGAAATCGGCAACCATGGTCTCGATCTGGAGGACCTGACGGCGCTTCTCGTCCACCTGAAACTTCTTCAACCGGATCAGGCTCGCGCTCTTGGACTTCATGACTTGTACTCCTTACTCATCAAGCCGTATCCCCCGCGCCTGCCGTTCCCAGAATCGTCGCCAGCAGATTGTAGCCGTCGGCGATATTGGTCCGCTCATCCGAGTGCTGGCTCAAAAACGCCTCCAGCGCCGGGTTGAGCGCGATGGCGCGGTCAACCTTGGGATCCGATCCTTTCCGGTAAGCCCCTAGCCGGATCAGTTCCTCCATGTCGGCGTAAACCGACATCAACTCACGCGCCTTGCTCAAAGTGGGCCGGAAATCCTCCGGCACGCATCCGGGCATGGTGCGCGAAACAGAGCGAAGAACATTGACGGCAGGATAGCGTCCCCGTTCGGCAATGGATCGCTCCATCACAATATGACCATCGAGAATGCCGCGAACGGCGTCCGCAATGGGCTCATTGTGATCATCACCTTCCACCAAAACGGTAAATAGACCGGTAACAGAGCCCGAATTAACCAAACCGGGACCGGCGCGTTCCAACAAGCGTGGCAGTTCGGTGAAGACTGTGGGCGGATAGCCCTTGGCGGTGGGCGGCTCGCCGGTGGCCAGACCGATTTCGCGCTGAGCCATGGCGAAGCGGGTGAGACTGTCCATCATGCACAATACGCGCTTGCCCTGATCGCGGAAATGTTCGGCCAGGGTGACGGTGAGGTAAGCGGCCTGGCGGCGCATCAGCGCGGATTCATCGGAGGTTGCGACAACGACGATGGCTTTTTTCATGCCTTCTTCGCCGAGCTGTTCGGTGATGAACTCCTGGACCTCGCGACCGCGTTCGCCGATCAGGCCGATGATTGAAATGTCCACATCGGTGTTGCGCGCCAGCATGCTCATGAGGACCGATTTGCCAACGCCCGAGCCGGCGAAGATGCCCATGCGCTGGCCATCGCAACAGGTGGTGAAGGTGTTAAGGCACCGAACCCCGAGATCGATGGGGCCGCCAACGCGACCGCGCTCATGGGCGGGCAGGGGGAGATTGCGCAACGGGTAGGGGTCAGCGCCGCGCATCAGCGGTGCGCCGCCGTCGATTGGTTTTGCTTCGGCGTTGAGGACGCGTCCGAGCCAGGATTTGTCGGGATAAACGGCGCCATCATGGCCCGCAAACACTGCCTTGCAGCCCAGCCTTACACCCTCGACGGGGCCGAAGGGCAGGCAGAGAGCGAGACCGTCGCGGAAGCCGATGATCTCACAGGCAAGGGGTGAGCCGGTCTGGGTTTCGATGGTCACGCGTCCGCCAACGCGCAATTCGCGCACCGGACCGACCACTTCGATCAAGAGGCCCTGCACAGTCTTGACGCGTCCAAAGACCTCGATCTCGTCAATCGCTTCAATGTCGGAGATCAGGGACTGCACCGTGGCGTCTCCAGTGGTCATGATTCGCACCCAGAATTGGCCACATTGGTAACTCATCCTTAAGGTTATGGCGATATTGCCGAAAGTTGAGCAAATTTTTTCGCTGCGCGTCGGCGCGCGTCCGCTTACCCCTTCCAGCCCCGGTTCAATGAGTCTCAAGAGTCGCTTGAAGGGCTTTCTTAACGTTGTGCATTAAGAAAAAAAATTTCCATTTATTCTTATATTTCAACGAGTTAACACCTTGTTCAGTTAATGCAACTCGCATATTGCCCGACTGAATTAAACTTTGTTAACTAATTACCGGTAGCTTCGAATCGTACCCAGTAGGGTTTGGTTAAGGGCGTCGGGATCGAGCTGAGCGCCCGGTCCCAGGCAGGGACTTGTTGGATTTAAGGGGATTGGCATGCGTGTGCTCTTGATAGAGGACGACAGCGCGACAGCGCAGAGCATCGAACTGATGCTCAAATCCGAGAGTTTCAATGCGTACACCACCGACCTCGGAGAGGAAGGTGTCGATCTGGGCAAGCTCTATGATTACGACATCATTTTGCTTGATCTCAATCTGCCGGATATGAGCGGGTATGAAGTGCTGCGCACGCTGCGCGTTGCGAAGGTTCAGACTCCCATCCTTATCCTATCGGGTCTGGCAGGGATCGAAGATAAGGTACGCGGCCTGGGCTTTGGAGCCGACGACTATATGACCAAGCCGTTCCACAAGGACGAACTGGTTGCCCGCATCCACGCCATCGTGCGCCGGTCCAAGGGCCATGCGCAGTCGGTCATCAATACCGGCGACCTCAGCGTCAATCTCGATACCAAGACCGTCGAAGTGGGTGGCCAGCGCGTTCACCTGACGGGCAAGGAATATCAGATGCTCGAGCTCCTCTCGCTCCGCAAGGGTACGACGCTCACCAAGGAAATGTTCCTCAACCATCTCTATGGCGGGATGGACGAGCCGGAACTGAAAATCATCGACGTGTTCATCTGCAAGCTGCGCAAAAAGCTTTCTGTGGCTACAGCCGGCAAGAATTACATCGAGACTGTCTGGGGCCGCGGCTATGTGCTGCGTGAGCCCGATGAGAACGAATTGGCCGAAAGCGCCTGATCGGTTCTTACAAGTCCCCAATTGGAAAGCCCGTGCGATCCCCTCGCGCGGGCTTTGTCGTTTCAGATGATTTCGGCGTTTGCTGGCCGGTCCTTCGCTTCGCAGAAATCCTCTAAGTCTATGCTGAGTCACGCGTCCGAACCGGCAAAGTAGTGCCTTTTATCCGGGCGCGCTCCGGGGCTCAGACCACGAGCTTGCGATAGAGGTGCCAGGTCGCGTGCCCGAGCATCGGTAGGGCGATAGCGAGACCGACAAACAGCGGTAGCGAAGCGGCAAACAGAACGATCGCGACCACGAGACCGAATATGGTCAGCTGCAAGGGGTTTGTGGCGAAGGCGCGCACCGAAACCACGACGGCGTCGCCCGCGCTTCCGCCGCGGTCGACAAGCAAAGGGAAGGCGATCGCGGTTGTCGCCAGCACGAAAAACGCAAAGCCCAGCCCGACGAGGTTGCCCCAGAACAGCAGGCTCCAGCCGCGCGCGGTCGTGAAGGTCTCGCTGAGCAGGGCCATGAGCCCGGCAGGCGGGCTCGATGCAAAATGAGCGTCGTAGATGGCGCCGGCTGCGGTCAGCCAGAGCACAAAAACCAGGGCCAACATTGCTCCCACGGCAACAATGGCGCCTATGGAGCGATGTTTGAGTACGGCAAAGGCGTGACGGGGGCTGTCGTCCTCGCCCTGTTCACGCCGCCGACTGAGTTCGTAAAGGCCGACTGCGGCGAGCGGACCAATCAGAGCGAAGCCGGTCGCCAATGGGTAGAGCAACGGAAATGTCGCGCCGCCTGCGCTCCAAACGGCCAGCACAATGCCGACTGCCGGATAGATGAGGGCCAGAAACAGGTAATGGGAGGGGTGGCGCCAGAAATCGGATACGCCCCTACCAAGCGCGTCGAACACGTCGGCTGTCGAAATTGTGCGGATGGCGTGTTCCGGCGCATCCGATTGGGCAAGGGCGGGATTGGGATACACAGGCATGCTTATCTCCTCGGTTCACATGGAGCGCGATGCCTCGCATTTCCCCCGAGGGCGGGCATGCCGCGCTGCACGGAGCGTTGCCATTGTCCGCAACGCAACGGTTCGAGCATACAACAATTGGCGGGATGTGGGATTCCCCGTCACATATATGTGTGCGGGTTCAGACGAAGGGCTGGAATTTGGATTCCAGCATCTGCTGGTCAAAGGGCTTGAGCATGTGATCGTTGGCGCCGGCCTTGCGTGCCATGGCGATATGGCCAATGTCGCGCTCGGCCAGGCAATAAACGATCCTGGGCTTGTCGCCGCCGGTATAGCCGCGTAGGGCCTTGAGAAATTCAAGGCCGCTCATGATGGGCATCTGCCAATCGAGCAGGATGACGTCGGGCATCTCCTGGGCGCACTTTTCGTACGCTTCCTGTCCGTCCTCGGCCTCGTCGACAATGAAGTCCATGTCTTCGAGAATACGCCGCGCGACTTTGCGGATCACGCTGGAATCATCAATGATCAGGCACGATTTCATAGGGTCCATCCCTCAGCTTCCCGGGCGAGTTGTACCCGGAACTGGAGGGAGTTTACGGCCACAATGGTTAGCGAATGGGAAAGGCGTGCCATTTCGGCTCGCCAAACCCTGATGCCCACCCTGGGCTAGTCGATAGTGTGTGAAAGCGGATCGGCGGTGAAGCGCAGGATTTCGCCGTCCAGCGCGAGATTGAGCCCCATATGCGTGAGGCGCGCGAGGACACCGGTATAAAAGGGCTGGATGCCCCGGGCGTCAACACTGCCATCCTCGGGTGTGCCGGCAAGAAGGCCCTGCACGGCATTGGGAATGAGGGTCTTGGGGCCGGTTGCGGTGATCGTGAAGCTCTCGGCTCCGGCTTCACCTTCCACTTCGACGGTGACCGTGCCGCCACGCGGAACGCCGGCGACAACGATCAGCAGCATGTTGAGCAGCAGCTTGGCCTTGTTCTTGGGAAGGAGCATGGGGGCGACCTTCCAGTCGAGGTCCGCCTTTTCCCCGGCCATCAGCAGCGTTGCAACGCGATCGGCCTCGCGGGTGTCGATATCGGTGCCTGCGGTCGAGGACGCGCCGAAGGCGAGGCGGGCAAATTCGAGCTTGGCGCGAGCCTGCCGGGTCGAATTTTCGATCAGTTCCTTGGCAAAGGTCTGCATATCGACCTGGGTGGGGTCGGCGAGCACTTCAAGCCCATTGCCGATGGCACCCACGGGATTGATGAGGTCGTGGCAGACACGCGAGCACAGCATCGCGGCAAGGTCCGGCGCGCTCAGTTCGACAATGCTCGTCATGGCCAAGTTCTCGCTTTTCGTTGTTCGAATCAATTTTAAAGGCACTTTACTGTGCAGGTGGGGCAGGGCAACGCCAAGTTTATCGTGTCCAGCGGCTCTATTGACTTTGGGCGGCCCGACGATCGGGCAATGCGTTCCAGTTTACGGCCGCCGTGGCCAAAGCAGGGCCGGGAGCCATATCGAAGGCGGCACGGTTGCCGATGGAATAAAACAGCATCAGGCGTCCGCCGACTATGCGGAAAATTTGCGGATTTCCGTCGGAAAGGTGTCCACGGGCCATGGCCATGGCGCAATGGCCGCCAAAAACGGGTGCATAGATTTCCGGGTTGGCGGCAAATATGTCCCTATTGGCAGCCGAGACGAAATACCAGGTGACCCCGTTCCACTCCAATTCGTTGACCGGGGTTCCCTGCAATGCGGCGTTCTCGGTAAAATAGGCAACCGGGTCAAAGCCCGAAAGCGCGACGCCGGTCAGGGCATTGGTGATAATGGACTTTTCCTGCGCGGGCGCCGCCGTCGCAAAGCCCAGCGCGAGAAAAAGCAGGCAGAAAGTCGCGTAAGACTTTGTAAGGGTTAAGATTTGTTTACCTATTTGCCGCATTATCGCTCAATGAACCGCTATGCTGTTGGGGGCGGGCCGGTCAATCCTAGCGCAGGGCCGTTTGGCCTTGGTTAACCGGTACGCATATCGCGAAATTTTTACGCGCGAAGTGGGAGCACATATTTTGATGATGAATCGCTTCTTGGCGGCACTGGTTCTTTCCCTGGGCCTTGCTTTCGGCGCCGCTCCGGCAAACGGCCAGCAGGGATCGCTGTCGGACACCTATTCGAGTGACGAGATTCTTTCGGCAGGGCATCAGTTCTTCGGGTCTGTCGCCCAGGGGCTGGCCTCTGTGATCGAGCAGGCATTCGAGCAGTACGGCCAGCCAAATGCCTATATTCTGGGTCAGGAAGGCGGCGGTGCGCTGTTTATCGGCGCCAAGTATGGCGACGGAACCATGTACACCCGCAACGCAGGCACCCATCAGGTGTTCTGGCAGGGCCCGAGCCTGGGGCTCAATATCGGCGCCGACGGCAGTCGTGTGATGATGCTCGTTTACAATCTGCCTTCGGTTGAATCGATCTATGACCGCTATCCGGGCGTCGAAGGTTCAATCTTTGCGGTTGGTGGCATCGGCATGACGGCACTCAAGCTCAACGACGTCTATGTGGTCCCGATCAGTTCGGGCGTGGGGCTACGGGCCGGCGTGGCCGTGGGTTATCTCAATTTCACGCGTGAGCCTACTTGGAACCCATTCTGATCCCGAGCAGTTCCGAGGTGGCAGGACGCCCACGGTTATGTCGCAGCTGTGAGATGACGCCTCCGGTTTGATCGAGTAAGGTTACCTGCAAGTGTTGATGGCGCCGGATGGGGTTCGGCGGCATATTATCGGCAGGGCTTCCCGACAGGGGAGAGGCGTATGGTCATTGAGAATGCGATGTATTTCACGCTCGGGTTCCTGGCGGCGGCCTTATTGGCCATCGCCATCGGACCGGCGTTCTGGCGTCGCGCTGTCCGGCTGACCAAACGCAGGATCGAAGCGGCAACACCGGTCACGCTTGCCGAGTTCCGCGCCGACAAGGACAAGCTGCGGGCCGAATTTGCCATCACACTGCGCAAGCATCAGCTCAAGATCGACGCGCTGCGCAACCAGATTTCCGGAAATGTCGTGGCACTCGATGCGGCGATGAGCGAACTGGGAGCGTTGCGCACCGAACGCGACGAGCAATTCGCGGTTATCGGTTCGCTTCAGACCAGGGAGCAGGAGCTGGTGGCCCGCATCCGCGATATTGAGCGTGACGCGGCCACTCTTGCTGCCCGGTTGCGTCAGGCGGACGTGGATTATTCCGATATCGACCCCGACCTTCTGCCCGAAGCGGGCGAGGCAATCACGGCCGAGCAACTGACCGGCGATTATCGTTCCGATGTCGAGGATTTGCTGACGGCGCTCAATATCGAGCGCCAGCGCAATGGCTATCTCGAAGACCAGACCCGCATGCTTTTGGCGCGGCTGGAAAAGAAGAAAAAGAGCGGGCTCAAGGACGAAGCCATCGCCATGTTGCGCGACACGCTCTCCCAGAGCGATTCCGAAAGCGAAGCCCGACTGGGGCTTCGGCGGGCAGAGGCCCGGATTTCGGGTGCCGAGAGCCGTCTCAGTGCACTTCTCACCGAGTCGGCCGTCGAGGAGCAGAAGGATCACGCCGTGGGCGCGCGGCGGCTGCTGGCGGAAGATTTTTCAGAGGCCGAGCAGAGCGAATTGCTCAGGACTGCGGTTGCCGAGGTCGAGGAGGCCATCATGAAGGATTGGGATAGTGCACGGTTTGACGCCGCGGCGCTGCGTTCGCGCCTCGAAACCATCGCGGCGGATGTCTCGAGACTGGTCTATGCCGGCGATGCCGAAGACAGTCCGGCACTGACAGAGAGCCTGTTCGACAAAGTCCGCAAGTTCGCCGCGGACAGTATGGACGTTGAAGACCTCGAGCCGAGCGATCAGACAGCGTCTGGTGGTTCGGTTTCCGATCGCATGCTGGCGATGCGTGATCGGGCCGCGCAGTAAGGTTCATTCCACCGCTCGACGAAATGCCAGCAGGATATTTCCTGTCGGGCCCAAGTGACGGCATTTCCAAACCTTGGCGCTCGCATTCAGTGGGCGTAGCCTCTGCCTTATATCTATGCATCGTGTCTGTTTCGCGATCGCCGACTATGAGGCAAATCATGTCATCCACTACTTCCCAAGTCCGGGCGCGCAAGCCAAAGGGCCCGCTCTATACCAATTTCGGATTCCAGGTGCTGCTGGCGCTGGTCGTTGGCCTGCTGCTGGGGTTGATCGCCCGGCAGATGGGCCCCACCGACGCCGGCGCCAACTGGCTGGTGCAGACGCTTTCGACCGCGGGGTCGAGTTTCGTGCAGCTGTTGCGGGCTATCGTCCCCGTCCTGATCTTTACCGCCATTGTGGCTTCTATCGCCAATCTGCGCGAACTCAACAACGCGGCGCGGTTGGTCTGGCAAACCCTGCTGTGGTTTGCGATCACCGCGCTGATTGCCGTTCTGATCGGCATCGCGCTGGGGCTTATCATTCAGCCCGGGCTCAATACCGCAGTCACCGAAGCGGCGGCTCGGGCGCCTTCGCGAACCGGTTCATGGCTCGATTTTCTGACTGGGCTTATCCCTTCCAACGTCCTGGGATTGCAGGCGTCGACCCGGATTACCGATGGCGGAGCGTCCACGAGCCTGAGCTTTAACGTGCTGCAGATCCTCGTGGTTTCCATCGCGGTGGGCATAGCCGCACTCAAGGTGGGCGATGCGGCCAAGCCGTTTCTGGATTTCAATCGGGCGTTTCTCAAAGTCATCCACAAGCTGTTGTGGTGGATCATCCGGCTGACCCCGATCGCCACCGTGGGCCTGTTGGGCAATGCCGTTGCGGTCTATGGCTGGGATACTCTGGCGCAGTTGGGATGGTATGCGGCGGCGATCTATATCGGGCTGGCGATCGTGCTGCTCATTGTCTATCCGACGCTGCTGACGGTCCATGGGCTCAACCCGATCCGGTATTTCCAGGGTGCATGGCCGGCCATCCAGTTTGCTTTTGTTTCGCGTTCATCGGTCGGCACAATGCCGATCACCGAGCGCGTGACGGAGAAAAATCTGGGCGTCCCGCGTGAATATGCAAGCTTTGCCGTGCCACTTGGCGCGACCACCAAGATGGATGGCTGTGCTTCGATCTATCCGGCAATCTCGGCGATCTTCGTGGCGCAGTTCTTTGGCATTCAGCTCGGCATGCAGGAGTATCTGCTGATCGTCTTTGTCTCGGTCATCGGCTCGGCGGCGACGGCGGGCCTTACTGGGGCCACCGTCATGCTGACGCTGACGCTGTCTACTCTGGGCCTGCCACTTGAGGGCGTGGGGCTGTTGCTTGCCATCGATCCCATCCTCGATATGGGCCGTACGGCAGTCAATGTTGCGGGGCAGGCGCTGGTGCCTACCATCGTTGCCAAGCGGCAGGGCATCCTCGACCAGAGCGTCTATGACACCGTTGAGCAGATAGAGGCGCTCGACACGTCTCCGTCGGCGGTGGCCGCACCGGCGCAATAGGCAAGAGGGAGGCCTTCGGCCTCCCTTTTTTACGTGTGCTGATCGTGGACCAGTCTGGCGATAAATCCGATCTTTCCCACTATGGGGTCTGACAGGACGAAGGGATAGGCGTCAGGCAGGCCCATGGAGCGGTTGAGCTCGTTGAGCATGACGCTGACCCCGACCCAGGCTTCGGTCAGGCTTTGGGTATCGGTGGTGCGATAGGGATCGAAATCAACATCGGCGGAGAGTTCGCCAGAGTGGTCGCGCTTCGGTTCGGTGGATACCCCAAGGCTGCGCGCCGTCTCCAGTGTATCGGTGATGTGGAGGTAGTGGGCCCAGGTTTCGGCGAAATCCTCCCAGGGGTGGGAACTGGCGTATGAAGATACGAAGCGTTGCGGCCAATCGGACGGCGCGCCGTTGGCGTAATGGATCTTGAGCGCTTCATTGTAATCGAGGGCATCGTTGCCGAACACCGCTCGACAACGCTCGAGCCAATCTGTTTTGCTCACCAGTAGGTCCCAGTAATAATGGGCGGTCTCGTGACGGAAGTGGCCGAGCAATGTGCGGTAGGGCTCACCCATTTCAGTGCGGCGTCTTTCGCGCTCGGCGTCGTCGGCTTCGGCCAGGGCGATAGTGATGACGCCATTGTTGTGACCGGTCATCACCTTCTCGGCGCCGGTATCGGCAAGGAAATTGAAGGCGAGTCCGCGCTCTTGATCCCCGTCCTTGGTGATCAGCGGGAGATTGAGGCGTATGAGGCTGTAAAACAGGCGCTTTTTTGCCCGCTCGAGTGTCTGCCAATCTGAAAGGTTGCGGGCATCGGAGATGTCGGGGACGGTCTCGTTGTGGCTGCAGGCGATGCAAAGGCCGCCCGTTGGCGCTATCCAGTTGCAGGCGCCGTGTTCGGCATTGGTGCAATAGGGTGCAACGTTCGAAATGGCGACCATGCGGTTGGTGGCCGGATCATAGCCGATCGAAGTGCCGCATTGACCACATGCGCTGTTGTCGAAATAGACGGTCTGGCGGCAGTTCGGGCAGGTGAAAAGGTGCATGGCTGCCTCCGATGGCGTTCGCTGCGGCAACGCCCCTGACGGCGCCCGGTTCCTTTCAGGTCGGCTAGATGCTGCCCACCGTACGCAGCCTGATCCGGGGATGAACCTCGTTCTGGCTCATTACGACAGTCTGGGGACGGAAGCGTTCGATGATGGCCCGCACGTGCGGGCGGATTTGGGGCGAGGTGATCAGGACGGGGATTTCGCCCATCTGGGCGGCGTTTTCGAACCCGTTCTGAATGCCGGCGATAAATTGCTGGAGCTTGGACGGTGCCATGGCAAGGTGGCGTTCCTCGCCTTCGCCCATCATGGCTTCGGCGAAATCGCGCTCCCAATTGGGGGACAGGGTCAAAAGCGGCAGATTGCCGTCCATGCCCAGATTGGCGGCACAGATCTGGCGGGCAAGCCGGGCCCGGACGTGCTCGATGATCTGGCCCGTGCTGCGCGCCGAGCCGGCCACCTCGGCCACACCTTCCAGGATTGTGGGAAGGTCGCGGATGGAGACGCGTTCGGCCAGAAGCCCCTGCAGTACGCGCTGGATGCCCGAGACCGAAATGAGGGACGGCACGATATCTTCGACCAGTTTCTGCTGGTCCTTGTCGAGCCCGGACAAAAGGGACTGGACGTTGGCGTAACTCAAAAGGTCGGCGGTATTGGCCTTGAGCACTTCGGTCAAATGGGTCGAGATCACCGTCGAGGGATCGACGATGGTCAGGCCCTGCACTTCTGCCTCGTCGCGCAGGGCGGCGTCAATCCAGGCAGCGGGCAGGCCAAAGGTCGGTTCGACAGTGTGCTGGCCGGGCAGGGTGATCTTGTTGCCATAGGGATCCATGACCATGAGCTGGTTCGCATGGACCTCCCCATGGCCCGCTTCGACTTCCTTGATCTTGATCTTGTAGATGTTGGGCTCGAGCTGCATGTTGTCGAGAATGCGCACGGCAGGCATCACGAAACCCAGCTCGGTGGCAAGCTGCCGACGCAGTGCCTTTATCTGTTCGGTGAGCCGGTCGGTGCCCGAATCGTCTTCCTTGACGAGGCTGAGAAGGCCATAGCCGAGTTCGAGCTTGAGCTCGTCGATCTTGAGGCTGTCGGTGATCGGGGCTTCGGTGGGGGCCGCGGCAATCTGGCGGGCCTGTTCGACAACCTGTTCCTGTTCGACGACTGCTCTTTGGGCCTTGAGTTTTTTCGCCGATGTCCATGCGAGATAGCCCACGGCACTACCGAGGGTGACGAAGGGGATGAGTGGCATGCCGGGGACCAGCGCCATGGCGAACATGACGCCCGAGCTCATGCCCAGCGCCACCGGATAGGATGTGAACTGGGTGCTGAGCGCCTGATTGGCCGAACCGGAGATACCGGCCTTTGAGACCAGAATACCGGCGGCGGTGGACACGATGAGGGCCGGGATCTGGCTGACCAGACCGTCGCCAATGGTCAAAAGCGAATAGTTGGAACTGGCTTCCTGTATGGTCAGCCCCATCTGCATCGTGCCGATGATGATACCGGCGATGACGTTGATGAAGGTGATGAGCAGGCCGGCGATGGCGTCGCCGCGCACGAATTTGGACGCGCCGTCCATGGCGCCGAAAAACGAGCTTTCGTCTTCGAGCGTCTTGCGGCGGTTCTTTGCTTCGACTTCGTCGATGAGCCCCGCAGACAAGTCGGCGTCGATCGCCATCTGCTTGCCGGGCATGGCGTCGAGGTTGAAGCGGGCGGCGACCTCCGCAATGCGGCCCGAGCCCTTGGTGATGACGATGAAATTGACGATCAGAAGGATGGCAAAGACGATCACACCGATGATGAAGTTGCCGCGGGTGACGAAATTTCCGAAGGCCTCGATGACGTTGCCGGCCGCGGCGGTGCCCTCATGCCCATCGGCGAGAATAAGACGCGTCGAGGCGAGATTGAGAGCCAGCCGGAACATGGCCGAGACCAGAAGTACGGTCGGGAAGGCCGAGAATTCGAGCGGCGTCTGGATGAACAGCGCGGTCATCAGGATCATGACCGAAAAGACCATCGAAAAGGCCAGAAGAATGTCCAGCAGCACCGCCGGCATCGGCAGGATGAGGACAGCGAGGATGATCACAACGCCAACCGCCAGCCCGGCATTGGACTGGCGGATGATCTCGACGATCTCGTTGATGCGGCCCAGAGGGCCCGATGCGGTGGCGGCGGTGGGTTCGGTCATCGTCTGGCGGATGGTTCCCGATGGATTGGGAGGATGGGAGGCAGCGGCAGCCCCCACGCCGCGGCCCAGCCCAGGATGGGGCGGAGCAGCCGGCGGGAGGGGCGCCGCGATTGTCATGCGGCGCTATAGCGGGCTTCACCGGGAGCGGGGATGTCCACCCCCTCATCGGCATATTGATTGAGCTTGTTGCGCAGCGTTCGGATCGAAATCCCCAGGATATTGGCAGCGTGGGTGCGATTGCCCAGGCAATGGCCGAGCGTATCGATGATCAGATCGCGTTCGACATCGGCCACCGTGCGTCCCACCATCGAGCGGGACACGGCATCGGCAGCGGCCGCAGCCTGGCTGGCGAGGGAATGGCTGGCCACAGCGTCCGAAAGGCCCGTGCCATCGGGCATGCGAATGGCTTCGGGCTCGATCACGTCGCCCGATGAGAGGAGTACGGCGCGGTGGAGAGTGTTTTCGAGCTCGCGGACGTTGCCCTGCCAGGGGGCGCGCAGCAATTCGTCGCGCGCTGCCTGGGAGAGGATGCGCTGGGTCAGCCCGTTGGCTGCCGAATACCGGGCGACGAAGTGCTCGGACAACGCGACGATGTCACCGGGCCGATCGCGCAACGCAGGGAGCTTGAGATTGACGACGTTGAGGCGGAACAGCAGATCCTCGCGGAAGCGGCCCTCCTTGACCTCGGTCAGAAGCTCACGGTTTGACGTGGCGAGGATGCGGATATTGACGGGGACCGGCTTGGTGCCGCCGACGCGGTCGATGACTCGCTCCTGAATGGCACGAAGCAGTTTGGCCTGCAGACGGAAATCCATTTCCGAGATTTCGTCGAGCAGCAGGGTGCCGCCATTGGCTTCCTCGAACTTGCCGATGCGGCGGGCGACGGCGCCGGTAAAGGCACCTTTTTCATGGCCGAACAGTTCAGATTCGAGCAGATGCTCGGGGATGGCAGCGCAGTTGATGGAGATGAAGGGCCGGTTGGCGCGCTTGGAGCGGGCGTGCAGATATTTGGCCATGATCTCCTTGCCAGTTCCGCTTTCCCCGGTGATCAGGACCGATGCGTCCGACCCGGCGATCTGATCGGCCAGTTTGACGACCTTTGCCATAGCCGGGTCGCGATAGAGAAAGTCCGAGCTTTCCCGCGCGACGGCCGCGATAACGGCGGCGATCAGTTCAGCGTCGGGGGGAAGAGGAATGTACTCCTTGGCCCCGGCGCGGATGGCGTTGACAGCGGCGGCGGCATTGGTTTCGGTGCCGCAGGCAACGACCGGTATGGCTATGCGTTCAGCGTCGAGGGCAGCGATCAGCGCAGGAATATCGACCATGACGTCGACCAGCAGCAGGTCCGCGCCCTTGCCCGACCTCAGGGACGCCAAAGCGATCTCTATGGTTCCAGCATGAGCGACCTTGGCCCCGCCATCCATGGCCATCTTGGAGGCCTGGCTGAGCTGTCCTTCGAGGGCGCCGATAATCAGTAAGCGCATGGGTGTGGTCTCCTTGCCGGCGGACTAAGGGTTTAGCCGGCCTTGATAATTTCAGTCATGGTGACGCCGAGGCGTCCTTCAACGAGCACGATTTCGCCGCGGGCGACGAGGCGGTCGTTCACATAAATATCGATGGCTTCGCCAACCTGACGGTCGAGTTCGACCACAGTGCCGATGTCCATTTTCAGCAGCTTTGCCACCGGCATCCTGGTTCTTCCCAGAACCACGGAAAGGCGCACCGGCACGTCAAAGACGGCCTCAAGATCGGCAGCTGATTTTTCGCCGCTGCCCTCTTCGTCGTTATCGATATCGGCCAGCATTTCCTCAAAGGAGATGCCGTCGGGTGCGGTCTGGATGTCGTCGTCGCCATCAGCCATGGATCAGTCTCCCTGCTCGACGCCGCGGGCCGCCAGATAGGCGGAGATGCGGGTGTTGATTTCGTTTGATATCGCGTTGATGTCGCGCACCAGCCCCCCATCGGCCCATTCGAGCCTGCCGTCGCCCATGCGAATCTCGGGGTCGCCGAGAACGATCAGGCGACCGGAAAATCCCGAAACCTTCATCCGCTCTTCAGCAATGGCCTTCATTGCGTCGCACAGTTCGGGATGGCAGCGGATGACCAGATGCGGAGCCGCTTCGAGCGAACCCATGCATTCCGATAGCAGGGCTGCCAGCTCGGTCTGCGGCTCGCGTGCGATCAGGTGTGCTGCAAGCTTGCGCCCGACCGAGGCGGCCAGTCCGACAGACTGCCCCAGATGAAGTTTTTCGTAGCCCTCGATGGTCTGCACCATCTCGACGACCTGATTGGCGAGCTTTTCGGCAGATTTGGCCAGGGCCGTGGCCGACTGGGCCTGTATGCTCGATTGTCCGGCTGCAAGACCCTGCCGGTAGCCTTCCTCACGCGCCGCGGCGACCATCTGCTCGAACTCGTGTTCGGGCATGGTCTTGTTGGCAGGCGGCTTGTGGGCCAGATCGAGATCAAAGGTGAATTTGTGGGCGACGCTCACAGGATCATCTCCTCGTCGGCCTTGCCCTTGTTGATGACGATTTCGCCGCGGGCGGCCAGGTCCTTGGCGGTATTGACCAGGCGGGATTGGGCTTCATCGACGTCCTTGAGACGCACGGCGCCCATCGCTTCCATGTCGTCGCGCATCATGCCGGCGGCGCGGGTGGACATGTTGGCAAAGAAGAACTCGCGGGCCGCGTCGGAGGCGCCCTTGAGGGCTAGCGCCATTTCCTTTTTGTCGAAGTTCTGCAGCAGCGTCTGGATGGCTGCGGATTCGAGACGGGTCAAATCGTCGAAGGTGAACATTAACGATTTGATGCGCTCGGCGCTGTCGCGGCTCAGATCTTCCAGCGCCGTCATGAAGCGCGCTTCGGTCTGGCGGTCGAAGGCATTGAAGATATCGGCCATCTGCTCATGGCTGTCGCGGCGCTGGGTGTGGGACAGGGTGGACATGAATTCGGTGCGCAGGGTGGATTCGATCTTTTCGAGGATTTCCTTTTGCACCGGGTCGATGGAAAGCATGCGCTGGACGACGTCAAGCGCCAGTTCCTCGGGGAGCACCGAGAGCACGCGCGAGGCATGGTCGGGCGAGAGCTTGGTGAGGACCACGGCGATGGTCTGGGGATATTCGTTCTTGAGATAGCTTGCGAGAATGTCTTCCTGGACGTTTGAAAGCTTTTCCCAGATGTTGCGTCCCGCCGGCCCGCGGATTTCTTCCATGATCTGTTCGACGCGGTCCTGGGGCAAAAAGGACAGCAGCAAGCGCTCGGTGGTATCGGAATTGCCCGACATCGGCCCGGTCGAAGACACACCCATAATGAACTCGGCGAGCAGTTCATCGAGCATCTGCTGGGTGATTGCGCCAAGCCGAACCATGGCACGCGAGAGAATGCGAATTTCGATTTCGTCGAGTTCCTCGAGGATAGGGCGGCCGAAGTCGGGGCCAAGCGCCAGGAGCAGCGCTGCGGCCTTTTCGTCGCCGCGCATCTGGCGCTGGGTCGCGTCTTCTCCAACCTGAAGCCCTTGCTTGATCGGGTCGGCGTTTTGCGGTGCGTTGGGTTCAGTCAAAGCCATGAGAGTTTTATGCCGCCTCGCTCAGCCAGTCGCGGATGATCAGCGAGGCCTGTTTGGGGTTTCCTTCGACGAGCTCGCCGACCATCTTGAGTGCCTTGACCTGAGATTCGCCGAGCGTTTTTGCTGTTTCCATCCATGCCTCGGTCGCCGCCTCGCGGGCGCGCGCCGCGGCTGCCGGGTCGTCCTGCGGCTCCTGATATTCGGCAGGAACGCTGGCCGCTTCGGGCAGGGCGAGCGGCTTGGGTTCGGGTGCCAGGACCTTTTTGACCAGCGGGCGCATGACGAACAGGACGAGGGCCAGCGCGATGAGCAGGGTCACCGCCATTTCGGCGAACCTCATCAGATCATCGCGATTGAACTCGAATAGTCCCGGTTCGGCGGTTCCCGCTTCGATGCCGGGGCGTTCGGCGAACTGCATGTTGACGACTTCGATCTGGTCGCCGCGATCGGCGTCAAAGCCCATGGCGGTGCGCACGAGCGCTGTAATCTGGTCGAGTTCGGCCTGCGGGCGCGGCTCGTAAATCGCGTTGCCTGCCGCATCGTAAGTATAGACGCCATCGACCACTACGGCGACCGACAAGCGTTTGATCGAGCCTGCCTCTGTGACCTGCGTTTCGGTGGTCGAGGAGATTTCGTAGTTGAGCGTTTCTTCGAGCGAAGACGACGAACTCTGGGTGCCGCCTTCTCCTCCCTGTTCGGTTGCCCCGGGCAGTTCGTTGGCAACAGTCACCTGGCCGGTGCCGCCGGGGCCGGTGGATTGATCGCCGGTCTCAACGGTCTGGGCAGAGCGCACCACCTGTCCGTCGGGATCGAAGGTTTCGGAAGTGCGTGTGGACCGGTTGAGATCGAGTTCGGCGGAGACCTGGACCCGGGCGCGGCCGAGGCCGACGACGGAGGCCAGCAATTCTTCGAGTCGCGAGCGCATACGGGTTTCCACACCCAGCGTGCGTTCTTCGACCGCCTGTGCAGTAATCGATACCTCTCCATCTCCGGACCCCGACGCGAGAAGCGAGCCCGAGCTGTCCACGATCGAGACGGCATTGGGCGAAAGACCCTCGATGGCAGAGGCAACCAAGTGCTGGACGGCGCGGATCTCGCCCGCGGAAAGCTGGCCCCGAACCGTCAGGACAATCGAGGCCGAAGGCTCTTGAATGTCGCGGCGGAACAATTCGCGCTCGGGCAGGACCAGGTGAACCCGTGCGCTCTGGACGCGGGCGAGGCCGCCGATGGTGCGGGCGAGTTCGCCCTCAAGGGCGCGAATGTGATTGATGTTCTGGACGAAGCTGGTGGCGCCGAGCGTCGACTGGTTGTCGAAAATTTCGTAGCCGACCTGGCCACGGGCAGGCAGGCCGTCCTGAGCCAGCGTCATGCGGATCGTCGTGATCTGGTCGCGGGGCACGAGAAGCGTCGCGCCCTCGTTGCGAATCTCATGAGGGATGCCCATGCCGCTCAGTTCGGCGATGATGGCAGCGGAATCGTCGAGTTCCAGATTGGTGTAGAGGGGAGCGAGCTGGGGCGTTGTCGAGCGGACCATGATAAAGGCGAAAAAGCCCAGTATCATAACAGCAACCACGCCCATGGCGGCGATGCGTGCCACGCCGAGCTTGCCCAGCAGTTCCCCCAATTGATTCACGCAGCACCCTCAGCCTAGTCGTTTACTTTTCTTGACGCTCCAGCGGGAGCGCCCAGGAAGAAGGCGCAATCAAATCACCGAGCCCACTGGGCAAAATATGCCTAGCGTATGGTAAACAAGGTGTTAACCAATTCTTGCACAATGCAAAAACGGCAATTTTTGCCGGTCTGAGGTGTGGGAAAAGCAGGGGAAATGCACAAAACCCGCCACGATGACCGTGGCGGGTTTTGATTTAAAAGGCACAAAGACGTGCTGAACGCCTGGTGTTCAGCCTTCCCGATAGTGCTGGATCCAGGTGGTCCGCAATCCGGCAAGCCCATGCTTGTCGATGGCGGCCTGCCAGTTGAGGAACTCGTCGACGCTCAGGGTGTAGCGCTCACAAGCCTCCTCGAGACTCAAAAGCCCACCACGAACGGCAGCGACGACCTCAGCCTTGCGGCGGATGACCCAACGCTTCGTATTCGGAGGCGGCAGGTCGGCAATGGTCAGCGGGCTGCCATCGGGACCTATCACGTACTTCACGCGCGGACGCATTTGGACGGTCATTTTACTCTCTACTCAACCTGACCATAACCAGCGCCCACACTAGCGCAGGTGGCTTAAAATTTGGCTAAGCGGAAACTTACAATCGGTTAAGAGTGCATGCAGAATGCGACGGCAAAACGCATGCGGAGTTAGTGCGCCGCGAGTAAATTCAACGGGATAGGAATGTGTGCCGTCAGGCAGCTTCCTGCTCGGTCTCGGGGGTTTCCGGATCGGCGGCAGTGGAATGAACGGCCGAGATCGATGACAGCGGAATGCGCAAATCGCCGATCAGGATATAGGGCTCGGAGCCGCTGACGTCTACGCCTTCGACAACGCCCTGCATCTCGGTGGTGACCGGAACATAGGTTCCATTGGCATCGCGGGCGTCGATGGTGATCGTGAACTGGCCGGAGGTCAATTTGGTCCCGGACGAGGTCGTGCCGTCCCAGACAATCTGGTCGGTGCCGGCGGCAAGGGACAGGTTTTCGGTATAGACGACGTTGCCGCTGGAATCCTTGATGGTGATGTTGGTGTTTTCGGCTGCCGCATCCACGCGGTAAATCCAGTTTGCCACGCCATCGATAAGATCGGTTGTCGCACCAGAGGCCGTGACCGTTTTGCCAACATAGCTCACGGCCTGGGCGTTGGTCGAATTCTGCGAGGACTGCATCATCGCTTCAAGGAACTCATTTGTCTTGAGCTGCTGTTCTACCGATGTGAACTGCACCAGTTGCTGGGTGAACTGGTTGGTATCAAGCGGCTCGAGCGGGTTCTGGTTCTTGAGCTGGGTGATCAGAAGCTGCAGGAACGTGTCGAAATTGTCGGCGATGGTCTTGCGGCTGGTGCCAAGATCAGAGCTCGACGTCGTTGATGTGCCCGAGACGGAATCGACCATAGCTTAAGGTCCTTATACCCAGAGATTGACGGCATCGAGCCGCGCATAGCCATTTGGGGAAGTCGCCCGTTCGGGCAGGGCCGCAGCGGCCGAAGATGTGGCAGATGCAGCGTCAATGAAGCTCATGCGCCAGGGAGAGCGTTCGGTCTCGCTTCCGCTATTGCCTCCACTTTGCTGGCCAAGTGAAAATTCCAGTTCGGTCTTGCTGGCATCCAGGCCGGCATCGGTCAATGCGCGCTGGAGCGCACGCTGGTCGCGCTGGAGCAGATCGAGGGTTTCGCTGCGCTCGACCGCGAGACGGGCGACAACGTTGCCTGAAGTGTCCATTTCCATACGCACATCGATACGGCCCAACTCGGGCGGATTGAGCCGGATTTCGAACCGGTTGACCCCGTTCTGGACGTGGCGGGAAATCTCGGCTGCGATGTGGGGCAGATTGATCTGCGCTTCAGGACGCTGATAGAGCGCCGCCTCTGGGCGGGTCAGTGCTGCTGGACCCGATGTTGCGGGCTGCGGCTGCCCAGGCTGGATGGTAAGCCCGTCCGGTGTTTCGAGATTGTCCTGCGGAGCAGTTGCGGCCGGGCCGCCTGCGGCACCATTTTGCTGCGTGGTCGATTTTGTCTCGTTGCCGGCGGTCGGCTGAGCGGATGGGCTACTCTGAGCGAGCGAACGTTCGGAATTGCCCGAACCGTCGCTTTTCGGGGCCGCGACCGGTGCTTTTTCGGATGTGTCGGTTGCGCCGCTCTCTTCGGCTTGAGCGGCGATGGTTGCGGCGGGGTTGAGGCGCGTTTCGCTTTCAACGTGCTTGAGGGCGATCGTTGCCTGCGACTGCTCATCGGCCATGGCGCTCTGGATGGTCGCAACGTGGCTATCGAGCGTCCTGGCAAGTCCGGTCAGCTGTGCCGCGATTTCGGGTGCGTCATCGCGCAGCGTTTCGGCAATGCGGGACGAGAGCGCCGCAAGGGTATCGAGCGGCTCGAAATCTTCCCCGGTATCCAGCCCAAGTTCGGCAGCGAGATCGGAAAGCGCCGTCAGGGCAGGTGAGCCAAGCGGGGGCAGTGGAGCTCCCTGGTTGAGCAGGTCTTCTATTCCTGCCAGCAGGTTCTCGAGTTCGTCGAGATCTGATTGGTCGATCGGCTCGCCGTCCTTGAGTTTGCCGGACAGCGCAGCCAGATTTTCAAGAAGCACTGATAATTCGGTTCCCAACTCGGCGGCCAGTTCCGTGCCTCCCAGTGGATCGGTCGCTGGGACGGAGGGCGCCAAGCCAGGGCCAATCTGATTGCCAGTGCCGGTGCCGGGCACCGGGCTCTGTTCAAGTGCGATAAGGCTCGAAAAGTCAATTGCGGCACCGGACTGGGTCGCGGATACCGGTTTGGCCGGAATGACGGCGGGCGCGGGGGAAGGTTTTGTTCCGATGCTGATCGCGTTGGTCACTTGGTTCGAACTCTTGTGCGCACAATTGGTCGATTACCGCGTTGCAAGAGGAATGCCAGTTTGAGGTTCTCCGCATTTCCTTTTTAAATCAGTGGCTTGGTTGAGACCGCATGATGCGCTTTTCGGTTCGGGCGGCAGGTTTGACCGGGGAAGCGGCAAAAAATGCCGCTCCGCGTTGCGGTTCAAGCCGCAAGGGAGTAAAAGCCGCCATCTGTGCCGGATGGGAACGCCATCCGGTTTGTCCGCTGGCCCTTGACCCCAACCGGATGAGAGAGAAATGGTGAACTCCCTTGGTTTCGACCGGCCCCCCGGCGAAACACGCGTCGTCGTCGCAATGTCGGGCGGCGTCGATTCTTCAGTCGTTGCCGGACTTCTGGCCCGTGAGGGTTATGAGGTGATTGGCGTTACCCTGCAGCTTTACGATCATGGTGAAGCCACGTTCCGCAAGGGATCGTGTTGTGCGGGGCAGGATATTCATGATGCCCGCCGCGTGTCGGCGACCCTTGGCATTCCCCACTACGTGCTCGATTACGAGGAGCGTTTCCGCAAAGCAGTGATCGAGCCGTTCGCCGAAAGCTACGCACTGGGCGAGACGCCCATTCCGTGCGTTTCGTGCAACCAGTCCGTCAAGTTCGTGGATCTGATGGAAGTGGCCCGCGATCTGGGCGCCGATTGTCTGGCGACCGGTCATTATGTCCGCTCACGCATTGTCGATGGCAAGCGCCAGCTTTTGCGCCCGCTCGATGGCGACAAGGACCAGACCTATTTCCTGTTTGCCACGACAGCGGGCCAGCTCGATTTCCTGCGCTTTCCGCTGGGCAACATGACCAAGGACGAAACGCGGGAATTGGCACGCGACATGGGGCTGGTGGTTGCCGAAAAAAGCGACAGCCAGGACATCTGTTTCGTGCCCAAGGGCTCTTATTCCGATGTGATCAAGAAGCTGATGCCCGAAGCCGAAAAGCCCGGCGATATCGTCGATGCCCATGGCCGCGTACTCGGGCGCCACAAGGGGATCATCCATTACACCATCGGGCAGCGGCGCGGCCTGGGCATTGCTTCGGGCGACCCGCTCTATGTGTTGCGGCTGGACGCCAAAACCCAGCAGGTGGTGGTGGGACCGAAATCTGCGCTCACGGCGCGGACGGTGCGGCTGCGTGACCTCAACTGGCTCGGGCCGCGTCCGCTGGCGGAAATGGCAGATGGCAATGGGCTGGCGCTCGAAGCCAAGGTGCGCTCGACGCGCGCGCCGCAGGAAGCCGTGGTCAATATTCGGGACGGCGAGGTCTATGTCACGCTGATCGCCGGGGAAACCGGCATCGCGCCGGGGCAGGCCTGCGTTCTTTATTCCGACGACAGCGCAGATGCACAGGTTCTGGGCGGCGGGTTCATTGCCGAGGCGGTGCCGTCGGCGCTGGTCGCCTGACATAGCATCGCTATTGGGCGTCCTGAATCTCTTCTGGCGTTTCGGCGGCGGGCTCTGAGCCCGGTTCGATCGTCGAAAGGTCCTCGACTGCTGTCGATCCGGCGACATTGCCTTCGCCCCATTCATTGATGGTTGCGATGATTGTTGCACCAATGGTGATGACGGCCAGGGCGCCAAAGATCAGAAGGATGATGCGATTGCCCCAATTGGGCTTTTCGGTCTCGGCCATGGCGTTCTCCTTGCTGAAGGCAGGTTGGTGCCTCTGACATAAGGCCGTGCGAGAAAAAATTCCAAGGATATTGCCGCGCCAATCGTCACACGTGCAAATAGACGTCGCGCGTGGCAGCTGAAAGGGCAGGGGTGGATCAGATTCTGGCAACAGAGGATACCATCGCCCGCGCGGCGAAGGGCGACCGCGCGGCCTTTGCCGCGCTGGTCTCGCTCCATTACGATTTTCTCTACCGCACGGCGTATAAATGGTGCGGAAATCGCGAAGACGCTGAAGACGTAACCCAGGATGTCTGCATCAAGCTGGCAACGGCGATTTCCGGTTTCGACGGGCGGTCTGCCTTTACCAGTTGGCTCTATCGGATCGTGCTCAACGCGGTGCGGGACCGGCAGCGACAGGGTGTTCGGCGCAGTCGACAGAGCGAAGCCCTCGCGCATGTGACGGCAAGCGAAATGGCGCCCGAACAGGAAAGTGTCGCCACCCAATCGCAAATCTGGGACGCCGTCCGCAAGCTTCCGGAAAAGCAACGTGATGCGGTTCTGCTGGTCTATGGGGAGGATATGGCGCATGCGGAGGCTGCGGCCATCATGGGAACCAGGGAATCCACCGTCTCCTGGTATGTTCATGAGGCCAAAAAGGCCCTGAAAGGCTTGGTTTAGATATGGACGACAAGCTCAAATCCGCACTCGGCGGCGTGACGCCTCCCCCGGCCTCCAGCGACGCGCGCGAACTGGCGCTGGCCGCCGCCATGACCGCCTTCGATGATGCGCAAGAGCAGAAAAATGCGCATGGCGTCCAAGGAATGCGCTCGGGTGAGCGTCTCAGGTCCATCGTTTCCAAGATCAAAGGGACATGGACAATGGATATGCGTATTCCGCTCGGCGCGACATTCGCCGCGCTTTTGGTGCTGCCGCTCGGCGTCGCCATGATGAACCGGACGCCGCTGACGCCTCTCGACCAGCTTTTCGGACGGCCCGAACAGGAAAGCGCCGGACGCGAAAGGGTGCAGGCCGAAGCGCCGCAAGCGGAGACATCGGCTGGCGTGTCATCCGATATGGAGATGGCCGATACCATGATTGCCGAACCGGCGCCCATGCCTGCGGCCGCGCCGGCCCCGGTGATGACGCAGAGACTGTCCAATGTCATGCCCTCGGGCGCCCAGGAATTCGGAGGTGCAGCGAGCGGTGTGTCAGGAGACCGGTTTACCGCGTTCGATGAAGGCGGCGTGCAGATCGTTGCCGACAATCCGGTTTCGACCTTCTCGATCGATGTGGACACCGCCGCCTATGCCTATGTCCGTCGTTCGCTGGAAATGGGGCAAATCCCACCGGCCGACGCGGTGCGGGTCGAGGAACTCGTCAACTATTTCGACTACAATTATCCCGCTCCGGTCGGCGACGCGCCATTCGAGACATCTGTGGCTGTGACGGAATCGCCGTGGAACCCGGAGAACCGGCTGGTTCATATCGGAATACAAGGCGAACCCGTTGATCTTGACGCCGTGCCGCCAGCCAATCTGGTGCTGCTGATCGACACGTCGGGTTCGATGGACGAGGCGAGCAAGCTGCCGTTGCTCAAGCGGGCGTTTGCGCTGCTGGTCAACGAAATGGGAGCCGAGGATTCGATCTCGATCGTGACCTATGCGGGAAGAGCGGGGGTTGTGCTCGAGCCGACGCCGGCGAGCGACAAGGCGACGATCCTGCAAGCGATCGAAGATCTGGTGCCGGGCGGGTCGACCGCGGGGGCGCAAGGGATCGAGGCGGCTTACGATCTGGCTGAAAGAGCGATGATCGACAGCGGAACCAATCGCGTGCTGCTGGCAACTGATGGCGATTTCAACGTGGGGCTGTCCGACCCTGATGGGCTCGAGAGCTTCATCGAGACCAAGCGCGATGAGGGGATTTTCCTTTCGGTCCTGGGGTTCGGCACAGGCAATTACAATGACGCTGTCATGCAATCGCTCGCCCAGGCCGGAAACGGCAACGCTGCCTATATCGACAGTTATTCCGAAGCCCGGAAGGTTCTGGTCGAAGAGATGGGCGGCACGCTTTTGACCATTGCCAAGGACGTTAAAATTCAGGTCGAATTCAATCCACAGACGGTCTCGGAATATCGGCTGATCGGCTATGAAACGAGGGGCCTGGCGCGCGAGGATTTCAATGACGATGCCGTGGACGCAGGCGATATCGGGGCAGGGCACACGGTGACGGCGATCTACGAGATCACTCCGGCCGGCGCACGCGGGTCGGTCGATCCGTTGCGGTATGGCAGCGATGTGGCTGTGGCACCTGACGGCAATGACGACGAGCTGGGGTTCCTGAAGCTGCGCTACAAGGCGCCCGATGGCGATGTGTCCGAACTGATCGAAAAGCCGATCCGGCTCGATACGGGCACGGCCATGGCAAGCGGCGATTTGAACTTTGCAACCGCCGTTGCGGCCTTCGGGCAAAAGCTCAAAGGGTCGACGCATCTGCGCACAATGAGTTGGCCCGAGATCAGGGCACTGGCTGCTTCGGCGATTGAAGACGATCCGACGGGGCGGCGCGCGGAATTTTTAGGGCTGGTCGATATCGCCGAAAGCCTTGCGAACTGAACAAAAGGCCCAGGATTGTCCCGGGCCTTTCTCTGTAATATCCGCACTCTAGTCTATCGGCTTAAGACCCGCTTCGATCTGGGCGCGCTTGGGTTCGAGGAAAGGCGGCAGGGCGAGGTGTTCGCCTAAAGTTTCCATCGGTTCATCGACATCGAATCCGGGGCCGTCGGTTGCGATTTCAAACAGGATGCCATTGGGCTCGCGGAAATAGAGCGAGGTGAAGTAGTATCGCGCGACTTCGCCGGAGGTGCGTAGGCCCGCCTGGGTTGCACGTGCCACCCATTGATCGAACTGTTTTTTGTCCGGTGTGCGGAAGGCGACGTGATGTACGCCACCTGCACCGGGCCGGGCAAAGGGCAGATCGGGCTCGACGGCAACGTGCAGTTCGGCCGAAGCGCCGCCATCGCCCATGGCAAAGACATGCACCTCGCCCTGAATGTCGGTCGCGGGATGGGTGCGGACTTTGCGCATGTTCATGACGGTCGTCAGCACGGCCTCGGAGCGCTTGAGATCGGGCACGCTCATGGTGATCGGGCCCAGCCCCTTGATCTGGCGTTCCATGGGCACCGGGCTTTTGTCCCATGGGTTTGCGCCTCCGGCCCGCGTGTCGTTGACCAGCCGCAAGCGCTGGCCCTCGGGGTCTTCGAAATCGAGAGACATGTGACCGGCCCGTTCAGCGATATCGGAGGTCTTGACGCCATTGGCTTCGAGGCGGGTCTTCCACCAGTCGAGCGCTGTTTCGCCCTCTACCCGGAATGCGGTGCGCACGATGGAATGGGTGCCACGTTGCTCGGGGGCGGCGGGCCAATCAAAGAAGGTGATATCGGAGCCTGGCGAAGCTTTGCCGTCGCCATAAAACAGATGATAGGCGGTCGTATCGTCCTGATTGACGGTGCGCTTGACCAGCCGCAGACCGAGCACCTGCGTGTAGAACCGCAGATTTTCGCGCGCGTTGGCGGTTACGGCGGTCAGATGGTGCAGTCCGGTAAGTTCGAGGGCCATGACGGTCTCCAAAAGCGAGTGTTGTTGCACCTAACATAGATCGCGTCGGGGTTTGCCAAAACGGGTGCAAACCTAATTCATTATTCGACACCGGCGAACGACGTAACCTGCCGATTCTGTCTAGGCGTCCATGCACGAGCGCGCTTTGCCGAGTCTTTGCGCAACCTGTCATGGTTCAAATCGTTCCTGACCTGAACCGCGCGACACAGCAAAGGGAGGCGGCATCATGACAAGCGCGAACGAGCGGCAGGCTGGCTCGAAGGAAACTGACGAGGGGATTGATGCCGAGACGAGCGAGCCCTTCTCGTCTCTCGAGGACGCGGAAAAAGCCGCGCAGAACTGCAGACGCTGTCCGCTGTACAAGAATGCGACCCAGGTTGTTTTCGGAGAGGGGCCTGAGCATGCTCCCATCATGCTGGTGGGAGAACAACCGGGCGATCGCGAGGATATTGAGGGTTATCCCTTCGTGGGGCCGGCTGGAAAATTGCTTGACGAGGTGCTGGCCGAAGCGGGGATCGACCGTACGAAAGTGTTCGTGACCAATGCCGTTAAGCATTTCAAGTTCATGCCACGTGGCAAACGGCGGCTGCACCAAAAACCCAATCGTGGGGAGATATCGGCTTGCCGGTTCTGGCTTGATCGCGAGCGGGCGCTGGTTGGCCCCGAGGTCGTCGTGGCACTTGGAGCGACGGCGGCACAAAGCCTGTTGGGATCGGGCGCGACAATATCGAAACTCCGCGATTCACCGAGCGAAATGGACGATGGAATGATGGTTTTCGTGACCGTACATCCGGCCTATCTGCTGCGTATGCCTGACCGCGCAAAGGCCGCCGAAGAGAGAAAGGCTTTCGCGCGCGATCTCGCTGCGATCAAGCAGTACATGGAAAGCATAAACGAGGGGTAGCGTGGCGCTTGACAGCGCGAACGCCGATCCCTAATAAGCCTCGTGCCGGCAGCCCTTCGCGCAGACGGCACGCCGCCCGCGCGGCCAAGCCTCAATGGGGCGGAGTAGCTCAGCTGGTTAGAGCAGCGGAATCATAATCCGCGTGTCGGGGGTTCAAGTCCCTCCTCCGCTACCAATTCGTACGCTATAGTGCGATAAGGTACTCAAGAAACACGATTTTTTGCGAAAGCGCACTACTACGACGATGTGTCTGTTGGTAGCGGTCGGCGGAGATGAGGAACTGGAATGCAAGGTGAATGGCGAGTGGGACGGCAATGCGCTTGGTCGGCCGGCCATTTGGTTAAAGTCCGCTTTCCGTCCCAATTGCGGACATTCAGGCAACCGAAGCGACTGCCCGAAAGCTGCCGCGCGGCGGGTCCCAGGTTTTCAGACGCCGAAGAGATCATCACGAACGCATTAGTTTTGTGAGTCGGCCGACCCACGCAGGCTTTCGATAATCGCTCTCGGGGCTGGCTGGTGCCAAATCACTTGATAAGCCTCGACGACATCGAACGCAGTTACCTCCCGTCCCCCGAGCGCCACCCATGGCGGCACGGCGAGCCCCAACAGGGCGGCGAGTGTCACCCGGGCGGCTGCGCTGCCTTGGTCGTAGGGCATCTGGGCGCCGACGCCCTTGATCATCCCGCGCCGGGCCATATCGAGGGCAACCTCGTTGCCCAGGTCAACCGTGGTGACAGGAATGTCGAATCCCTTCTGAGCGAGTGCCCGGACCGCCTTCATCGCAGGCACGTCCCAAACCGCAAAAATCCCAGACAGCTGAGGTGTTTTCTTCAACATCTGCAAGGACGCAGCCCCGGCACCGTCCAATTCGGAAAAGCGCTCCCGCACAAGCGTGACGTCCGGGCGATGGATCCCCATCCATTTGCGAAAGGCGATCTCACGCTCGTGGGTCGCAAAGAAGTCGATGCCATAGCCGAGGATGCCAGCGACGCCGTCAGGGGGAATGTGGCGCGAAAGCATTGCGGCACAGCTCTGCCCGAGGCCAAAATTGTCGGTTGAGACAACGCTAGCATAGTCGGTGCCCGGCAGCATGCCGGTGGGGGCATTGTCGAGCAGAACCAGCTTCTTCTCGCTCTGGGTCAAGGCGCGATGGGCCGCTGCGACGCGCGCATTGCCGATCGGAATCGAAATCACCGCATCCACCGGCTCGCCCGCCAGTCGTGTCAGCGCCGCGATCTGCTGGTCTACGTCGAAATTGCAGTCGACCACTTCGACAAGGGCGGCGGAATGCAGGCCCAGTGTAGCTGCGATGCCGGCCAATTCCTGTTTGGACCAGTCGCTGGTGGTGGTGTGCAGGACCACAGCCACCGAAAAGCGTCGGGCCTTGGCTTCTGTGGCATCGGCCGCGGTCAACTGGATCTGGTCGGCAGGAACCGCCCGCTCTCCATGGGGTCCGAGGCCTGCAATCGACATAGTATCCTCTGGCGTCCTGGCTGGTGTCCTGCTTGTCATGGTGCGATGCCTGACTGCGGGGCAGCCTTGGCTGCCAGCGTTTCGGTCAGACGCTCCAAGGTCTTCTGGAAATCGGGATGGCGCAGCGGCGATCCGTGCCCGATCCAGCCCTGCAGCACGGCTGGCGCGAACAGCTCCTCCACCACGACCTGGGCGGCACCGACCAGACCCGATGATGCGCCCATTTGCGAGCGCATGATTTGCAGGTCGCGCGACACCATAGGGTGCGACTGTCGATAGACCGCCTCGCGAATGCCAGCGAGCAGACTGTCGCCGCCCGACTCCGCAACAACGCCACCGATAACGATCAGGGCGGGGTTGACCAGATTGGTCAGCGGCGCGAGTGCCTCGCCCACAAGGCGTCCGCATCTGCCCAGCAGGTCCACACAGAACAGATCGCCCAGTTGGGCCGCGTGTCCGATATCGACCACGGACAGTTCGCCCTGCCGCGCCAGCGTCTGTGCCAGATAGGGGCTGCGACCGTCCTCGGCGGCAGCCATGCCTTCACGGGCAATGGCGTCTGCGCCTGCCACTGCCTCGAGCAAATCGTCGCCGACGCGGCTGTGCCCGATCATGCCAGCAGCGCCTTGGGCGCCGCGGTGAAGCTGGCCCTCGGAAATCAGCCCCGCGCTGATCGAGCGGCCGAGCTTGACAAAAATGATGTCGTTCAAGCCGCGACCGCCTCCTGCCTTGGCTTCGCCCATGGTCATCGTCTGCACGCCGCTGCGCGCGAAGATCGGCACCCCGAACCGCATCGACAGCCGCTCGAGGAACGGAAATCCTTGCCAGGACTGCACGCTCTGCAGCACGGGGACGGCTTCGAACTCGGCCGGAGATTTTTCGATCGGACCGGGCAGGGCCAGGCCAATCCCCCAGGGAACGGGCTTTTCGGTTTCTTTTAACAGCCAGTCAAAGATCGTGGCGAGCCGGTCGAGAATGAAATCGGGCCCTGCGTCCAGTTGCGCGGCTTCGTGATGCTCCACAAGCAATTGGCCGTTGAGGTCGGCAATGCCGAGCGCAATGGACGTCTGGTCGATCGCCGATACCAGCAGCGAGCCGGCATCCTGGCGAAACCGCATCTGGCGTGGCGCGCGACCGCCGGTGGCCTGGCCCAACTCGCCTTCCCTGATCAGGCCGAGTTCGATCATCGTCGCCAATCGGTCGGCGACGACAGCTCGGCCCAACTCCGAACTGCGCTCTAGCTCCTGGCGCGTCGTGGCGGTTTCCGTCCGCACCAGATTGAGCAGTAGCGCCAGGCTCGCCTGGGCAGCGTCGACACTGCGGGGACGGCCAACCGACCGAAGCGCTGCTTTCTCCTCCGCCACGACTCAACCTCTTGTCCGAATGGATTTTGAATCCTAACGCACGGCGTTTTTCCTATCAAGTGCACACTTTTGCTTATTTTCAAGCAAAAGATAGATATCTTATGCAGATTTAATATTGACTTCTCTTTTTCAAGCTGCGTAACCTCGCGCCAATAACGGGGATGGCACAGCGCCAGCTCCGGCATGGCAACGCCGCGGAGGAGGATCAAATTGGCTGTAAAACTGGCCTATCACGCCAATTGCTGGGGGCCGCTTGGCGGCAATGCGGTCGGGGTGACGTCGATCACCCAGCTGACCTATCGCACCTTCGCGGACATGGACCGCGCCTTTGCCGATATTGCCAAGGCGGGATATGAGGGCGTGGAGATCTTCGATGGCAACCTGCTCGACGAGACCGCGGCGGAGCTGCGCCGCAAGCTCGCCAATGCAGGCCTTGAACTTGTCTCGACCTATTCAGGCGGCAATTTCATCTTCCCGGAGGTCTTACCCGAGGAACTGGCGCGCATCGAACGCGTCGCGGCAGCGGCGGCCGAAGCAGGCGCGGCTCACTACGTCATCGGCGGTGGCGCCAAACGCAGCGGCGGAATTCTGCCAGACGATTACCAACAGCTGGGTGAAGCGCTCGACCGGGTAGGTGAAATTGCTAGCCGCGTGGGACTGCGGGCCCACTATCATCCACATCTATCCACCATTGTGGAAGGCCCTGCTGAGGTCACCAAAATTTTTGGCCTCACGGGCCTCGATTTCTGCCCCGATACCGCACACCTGGCGGCAGCCGGAGGCGATCCGGCGGCGCAGGTTCGCGAGTTCGCCGGGCGGATCGGGCTGGTGCACCTCAAGGGGCTGCGGCGTGAGCCGTTCGGTTTCACCCCGCTCGATGCCGGCGATCTCGATAACGCGTCCGTGATCGAAGCGCTCAAGGACACAAAGTACTCAGGCTGGGTCATGGCCGAGCTCGACAGCTGGCCCGACCCCTTCGAAGGGGCCGCCCGCAGCCACGAATTCCTGAAACGGCACTTCGCCTGATCAGGCAGCACCAAAGTCACCAAAGGGAGGAAACCATGGGACATTTGAAGACAACGGCCCTGCTGACGGCAGCATTGCTTGCCGGCACGGTTGCGGGAGCAGCTTTCGCTCAGACACCCGACGAAGCGCTGGCCGCTCTCGCCGAACAGACGCTCAGCACCGGCCCGGGCGGTGAAAGTCCGGTCTCAGCGTCGGAGATCAGCCTGACCGATGACGAACTGGCACAGATCGAGGCCATGGGCGCCACGGCTGCCATCGTCATGCACTATGGTGGCGACGACTGGAGCCAGGCTCAGATCAACGGGCTCGAGACCCAGTTCGAGGTCATGGGTATCGAGGTGATTGCCACCACCGACGCCGGCTTCAGTTCGGCCAAGCAGGTGTCCGACATCGAAACCATAATGGCTCAGAGCCCCGACATCATCGTTTCGATCCCCACCGACCCGGTCGCCACGGCGAGCGCCTATCGGCAGGCCGCCGAGGCGGGCGTGGAGTTGGTCTTTATGGACAATGTTCCGGCTGGCTTTGAGGCTGGCACCGACTACGTCAGCGTCGTGTCCGCCGACAATTATGGAAATGGCGTCGCGTCGGCCCATTTGATGGCCAAAGCCCTCAATGAAGAGGGCCAGATCGGCATCGTCTATCACGCCGCCGACTTCTTCGTGACCCGCCAGCGCTACGATGCATTCAAGGCCACCATCGAAGAAAACTATCCCGGCATCGAGATCGTCGCCGAACAGGGGATCGGAGGACCGGACTTTACCGGCGACGCGGATCGTGCCGCTTCGGCCATGATGGTGGGCAATGCCAACCTTGATGGGATCTGGGCAGTCTGGGACGTGCCGGCTGAAGGTGTGATCGCCGCCGCGCGCGCTAACGGCCGCGACGACCTCGTCATCACCACCATCGATCTTGGTGAAAATGTCGCCATCGATATGGCACGGGGCGGGTTCGTCAAGGGCTTGGGCGCGCAGCGGCCATTCGACCAGGGTGTGACCGAGGCGATGCTGGCCGGATACGGCCTTTTGGACAAGGAAGCCCCTGCCTATGTCGCCCTTCCAGCTCTCCCAGTGGAAAAAGCAAACCTGCTCGACGCATGGCAGGAGGTGTACTCCTCCGAAGCGCCGGCCTCGGTTCGCGACTCCATGAACTAGGCACGATTTTTCCTGTGCCTTGCGGAGGCGGTACTCCCTGACCGTCTCCGCAGATCCTTTTCAAAAAGCGAGACAGCAAATGCAGAAGCTCAATGTCGCCATGATCGGCGGCGGTTTCATGGGCAAGGCCCACGCCATGGCCTATGCCGCAATGCCAATGTTCTTCTGGCCGGCGCCGGCTATTCCGGTGCGCAAGGTGGTGGTAGACGTCAATCAGGACATGGCCGAGACGGCGCGTGACCGCTTCGGTTTCGAGGACGCCTCTGCGGACTGGCGCGCGGTGATTGCGCGCCCCGACATCGACATCATCGACATCTGCACACCAAACGACTCTCACGCAGAGATTGCCATCGCGGCCGCCAAGGCAGGCAAGCACATCATCTGTGAAAAGCCGCTGGCGCGGACTGGTGCGGAATCCAAGAGCATGCTCGATGCGGTCCAGGCCTCGGATTCCATCCATATGGTGGCGTTCAATTACCGTCGCACCCCGGCTGTGGCGCTCGCCAAAAAGCTAATTGAAGACGGCCGCATCGGCGACATCCTCAATTTTCGCGGCACCTATTTGCAGGATTGGTCGGCCGACCCCGACAGCCCGCTCTCATGGCGGTTCCAGAAGTCGGTCGCGGGCTCCGGCACTGTTGGAGATATCGGCACTCACGTCATCGATTTTGCCCGCTACCTGGTCGGTGAAATCGCCTCGGTTAATGCACTCGTCAAAACCCACATCGAGACACGGCCGAAGCAATCGGGTGGTGTCGATAAATTGGGAGTAGGCGGCGGTGACCGCAACGCCGAACGCGGCCCCGTCGACGTTGATGACGAGATGCTGACGATGCTCAAGTTCGCCAATGGCGCCATCGGCTCTATCGAGGCGACCCGCAACGCCTACGGCCGCAATAACTTCCTCACCTTTGAGATCCACGGCACAAAGGGTTCGCTGGCCTTCAACTATGAACGACGCGACGAGTTGCAGGTCATGTTCGCCGATGACGTTGGTGATGCGCGCGGCTTCCGCACGGTCTATACTGGACCGGCCCATCCTTACGGATCAGGGCTTTGGCCCATCCCCGCGCTCGGTATCGGCTATGGCGAGACCAAGATCGTCGAGTGTTTCGATCTGTGCACTGCCATCGTGACCGGCAAACAGCCATCGCCCAATTTCGAGGACGGTCACCGCATCGCCCTGATCGCCGACGCCATCCTGACGTCGGGTGAGAGCAGCCAGTGGGTGGATATTCCGTGACGGAAAAGGCGTTAAAGCCGATCGCCGTAGAGATGGACGCCATTTCCAAGCGCTTTGGCGGCGTCCATGCTCTGCGTGAGGTGAGTCTGAGTGTGCGGTATGGAGAAATCCATGCGCTACTCGGCGAAAATGGCGCCGGAAAATCCACAATTCTCAAGATTTTGCGGGGTGTCCAAGCGCCGGATAGCGGCAATATCGTTATCAAGGGGGAAACATTCGAGCGCCTTTCCCCTCAAGTGGCCCGGCAAAAGGGCATCGGCATGATCTTTCAGGAAATGAGCCTGGTGCCGACATTGAACGTGGCTCAGAACGTGTTTCTGGCGAGTGAACCGCTGACGCCTGCGGGGCTGATCGATGATCGGGCAATGGAGCGGAGCAGCGCTCAAATCTTTGACTCGATGGGAGTGAGCGTCGATCCGGCGGCTATTGTTGCCGATCTCTCTACCGGCCAGCAACAACTGACCGAAATTGCCAAGGCCCTGTCACAGAACGCTGACGTGCTCGTGCTCGATGAGCCGACATCGGCCCTGACGGCGGGCGAGGTGGACATCCTGTTCGATTTGCTGCGACGGCTCAAAGCCGAAGGCAAGGCGATCATCTACGTCAGCCATCGCATGGATGAAATCTTCCGCATTGCCGACCACGCGACGGTGCTGCGCGACGGAAGGTTGATTGATAGCCGCCCAATCGCCGATTACACATTGGCTTCGTTGATCGCGGACATCATGGGCAAGGAGACCCGCGATCTCTCCGAATTTGCAACAAACTCCACTGCGCAGGATGAACTCATCCTCAAGGTCGAAAATCTGTCAAGCAAGTTGCGGCGTGGCGGCGATGTCAGCTTTTCGCTCCGGCGCGGCGAAGTGCTGGGCATTGCCGGCCTGCTCGGTGCGGGGCGGAGCCGGTTGGCCCGCATGCTCTTCGGGCTCGAGCCGATCGCCAGCGGCACAATAACGCTGCGCGGCCAGACCGTCGCGATCGGTTCAGCCAGGCACGCGACGGAGCTGGGCCTTGCCTTGGTCCCTGAAGACCGGCGCAGGCAGGGATTGGTGCTTACCCATTCCATTCAGGACAATATCGAACTGCCAATCCTCAAGCGCCTTGGCTCCACACCTTTCGTTGATCGACTCAAATCCCGCAACACGACCGACGATTTGATCAAGCGCCTTGCCATAAAGACGTCATCGCGCGAGGCGGCGGCCAATTCGCTGTCCGGCGGAAACCAGCAAAAGATCGTCATCGGCAAGTGGCTGGCGACAGATCCTGATATTCTCATTATGGATGAACCGACAGCCGGTATCGACATCGGCTCAAAAGGCGAAGTTCTGCGCCTAGTGCGCGCGCTGGCCGCCGAGGGCAAATCCATCATCTTCATCTCGTCCGAACTTGCCGAGCTTGCGGCCGTCAGTGACCGCATCGCCGTGATGTCGGATGGACGTCTGGTCGAAACGATCGACAAGACGGAGCTGTTAACCGGCGACGCATCCCAATTGCGCGCCGAGCAAAGGCTGCAACTGATCGTGCAGCGGGGAGGAACCAATGATTGATACGATGGCCGTGGCCAGAAGCGAAACGCTGCTGGGGTATTTCAAGCGCACCTGGCGCCAGAACATCATCTATATCGGCTTTATCGTCGTCTTCTTGTTCTTTGCCGTGACGCTGCACGACAAGGGATTTCTCACGCCCAACAACATTCTCAACATCGCCCGCCAGACGGCCATGATCGCGGTGATGGCCGTCGCGATGACGCTAGTGCTCTCATCGGGTGAAATCGACTTGTCGGTTGGCGCCGTTGCGGGCCTGGCTTCGGTCACAACGGCAATGGCGGTCGCCTGGGGCGGCGTACCTGCGGGTATAGCTGCAGGCGTCATGACCGGTGTGGCGGTGGGTCTGATCAACGGCTTTTTATCGACGCGGCTGATGATCCCGACATTCCTTACGACGCTAGCGATGATGGGGATCGCCAAGGGCACCGCCATGTGGATATCGGACACCGCCGCCATTCCCGTGCTCGACCCAACATATCCGGCCATTTTCGGCGGCGGCAATATCGGGCCGATCCCGACCTTGCTGGTGTGGATGCTGGTCGTGGGTGTCATCGGACACATCGTGCTGCGGCGCACCAAGTTCGGCCGGCAAATCCTGGCTGTCGGGGGCAACGTGGTCGCTGCGCGCTATAGCGGCATCAATACCGGTCGGATCAAGCTCTGGGTGATCGTCATTTCTGCTGTGACGGCATCGCTCGCCGGGATGCTATATGCGGGCCGGCTTCAGACCGGGCGCTTCCAGCTTGGCGAAGGCGACGAGTTATCAGTGATTGCCGCCGTAGTGCTCGGTGGCACCAGCCTCTTCGGTGGCAAGGGCACGGTTGTGGGCTCGATCATCGGCGCTCTGATGATCGGCGTCATCAACAACGGCCTCATTTTGATGGGCCTCGAATATTCCCAGCAACTCATCGCTCGCGGCGGGATCATCATCCTGGCCGTTGCCCTGAGCCAGGCCGGTACGCGGACTGCGTGAGGGAGCCGAGGGGGATTCAAGGTGTGGACGAAATGCTCTTCATCGACTGGTTTGCCATCCAGAAGGAATCTGAACGCTCGCCTTTCGCCAACTCGATCGGAATTATTTGGCTTTGACGATGTTGTGGCACTATGCGACCGTTGCCGGTATGGACAGGCGGCAGCGCGCCACCTCGCAAAGAGAGCAAAGTCTGTCGGACGATGAAAAGAGATCTCCATGCGGATCGTCATCTTTGTGCCATCGGACGTTCATTCGCTTGAACTTGCCGGTCTCACGGACGTATTCGCCGAAGCAAACGCTCGAGCCGCCAGCAACTTCTACGAGGTTGCGATCGTGGCGGAAGACGACAGCGTTGTCCCCTGCGCGTCCGGGCTCAGGGTGCTGCCCGATTTCGCTTTCGATGCGTACGAGGGTAGCCCGACACGTTTCTCGTGGCGGGAAGCGTCGGAGTTCCAATGCCGCCGGGCAAGCGGGTCACCGACTGGTTGATCGCCATGGCTCCCCGGACACGGCGCTATGGGTCGGTCTGTACCGGCGCATTCGTGCTCGGGAAGGCGGGGCTCCTCAAAGACCGCCGCGTCACCACGCACTGGCAGTTTGCCTCTTTGCTCGCCGAGCGCTTCCCGGAGGCTCATGTCGAAGGCGACCGCATGTTCGTCCGCGACGGTGCGATGATCACGTCGGCTGGGTCGAGCGCTGCGATCGATCTCGGCCTTTCGCTGGTGGAGGAAGACCTAGGCCGCGAAGTCGCGCTCTACGTCGCTCGCAGGTTGGTCGTGTTCCTGAAGCGTCCGGGGATCAGTCACAGTTCAGCGTACATCTGGCAGCACAGGCCATTGATCGCAGTCGGCTTTACAACGTCCAGCAATACATCCTGAACCACCCAACAGCCGACCTGTCGGTTACGGCTCTGGCCAAGATCGCTGCTATGAGCCCGCGCAACTTCACGCGCGTCTTTTCCCAAGAGGTCGGAATATCGCCATCTGACTATGTTGACCTGACTCGCATCGACGTCGCACGCTTCCTCTTGGAGGGGAGTCGGCTGTCGATCGCATCGATCGCCGCGCGCAGTGGTTTCGGGTCGGGGCGCGCCATGCGCCGAGCATTTCTGTCGCATGTCGGGGTCGCGCCGTCCGACTATCGGCAGCGGTTTCGAACGTCCTGCGATGGCGCAAAGCACAGTTTGTCCGATAGCGGCTCTCTGTTGTCCTGAAAGCGCGCAGGTGTGGGATTGCCCCGCCCGGTGGCACGGTCCATGGCTGTTGTCATGGATGATATCGAGAGCACGACACCATCAAACAGCAAAGCGACCCCGCCGTCCGAGACCGACGATGGCCTCCTCAGCTCCGACGCGGTCCGGTCAATTCTTCCCACCCTGGTCGAGGAGCTGAACGATGGGATCGCGATCGCCCAGCGTACCATGGCAAATACACCTCTGCTTTACGTGAACAAATCCTTCGAACGTCTGACCGGCTATACGCGTCATGAGGTCATTGGCAAGGACTGCCGTTATCTACAGGGCAGCGAACGTGATCAACCAGAGATCGCCCGCATTCGCGCCGCGATCGAGGCGGGTGAGGCCATGGACGCAACGCTGCGAAACTATCGCAAGGACGGGTCAGCGTTCTGGAACAGTCTCAGCGTCAGACCTGCCCGCGTCGGCGACAAACTGCTCTATGTCGGCATATTGCGCGATGTCTCGGAAATCCGGCAGGCGCATGTCGCCCTGGATCGCGCTGCCACCCTGGACGAGACTACGGGCTGCCTGAACCGACAGTCTTTCATCCTTGCTGCTGAAACGCGCCTTGCCAAACACGCCGCGGCGGTTCTGGTCTTGAAGCTGGATGCGATCGGCTTTCACGATCTCAACACCGGGTACGGATTCGAAGTCGGAGATGCGCTGCTTGCCGAAACGGGGCGACGACTAAGAGATGTAGGGGCCGCACTGGTGGCTCGGATGGGCGGGAATGAGTTTGCGCTGGCATTCGAACTCCTCGATGAAGCAAGTGCCGCCGCGATCGTGACTCTCGTTTCGGCTACCCTTGCTGCGGATTTCGCGGTGGCAGGTGCCAATGTCTCCCTGCGCTTCGCCATCGGCTATGCAATCGGCCAGCCCACGACAAGCACAATTTCTATTATTCGCAATGCCGGGACCGCCCTGTGGGCGGCAAAGTCCGACCCTCTGGCCGGTCCGCGCAGATTTCGCGACGCGGACTACGAGGAGGCCCGCCGACGTGTGCGCATGACGCGAGAGTTGAAGGTAGCAGTTGCCAACGACGAATTCGTGTATCATTTCCAGCCTCAGGTCGACCTGCAGACCTGTGACTGAATCGGTGCCGAAGCGCTGATCCGCTGGAACCACCCGTTATTCGGCAGCCAACTCCCCGGCAGCTTCATCGAGACTGCCGAGCGATCAGGTTTGCTTCTCGATCTGACCGAAAAAAGCCTTGTCACCGCCGCGACCTTCGCACGGCGCATCAATGCCAATCGCGACAAGTCCATGCGCTTTTCAGTGAATGTGTCTGCGGGGGAGTTCCTGCAGCACGACATGGCCGAAATACTGGACCGGATTCTGCTCTCGACCGGCGCCGAACCGGCCTGGCTGACACTGGAAATTACCGAAAGCATGTTTCTCAGCGACACACCCGGTGTCAGGGATGCCTTCGAACGGCTGCGCCGGATCGGTGTCGGACTTTCGGTCGACGACTTCGGCACGGGCTATTCGAACCTGCGCTCGCTCGAAACCTTTCCGGTTACCGAGATTAAGGTGGACCGCTCCTTTGTCGGGGAACTGACGACAAATCCATCAAAAAGGGTGGTCGTGCGCGCCATCATCGAGCTGGGACGGGCTCTTGGCGTGACCATTGTTGCAGAGGGCATCGCCGCAAGCCTTGCGCGGTCCGGCAAATCGGACGACGGCGGCTTCGGATGCATTCGGTCCATAAGCGCAAAACGGCCCCGATTGCGCCAGTCGGCAAAGCGCCCTCACTTCCAACATTTGGGCCGCCAAGACCCTTGCTGAAGGCTGCCGGTTCGCTTCGACCACGGTAGCGAAATGGCGGCGAGCTCCGCGCATCCATACCATCTGCCTGGTCCGCCATCGTGCACATAGGTGATGTTTCGATGACTTTGGAGCTATATTGCCGTCGCGGTCCCGCCCCCAACAAGGATGCAGACCGCAAGGGGCAATAACGACAGTTGATCCCTTGGGCGATTCACAAAATTTGTCGCGTAGCGACCAGCCGCACCCCGGCTCGCATCGAACCTTCATTCACCTTTGCAGGTCGCTCTGTAACGCTATGCTACATGGCTTCCACAGTTCCGCCTGATACCATGCCCCGCTCGATGGTAAGAGTTTCATCGGCGACTGATGACAACAGATCGGGACTGGATTCGGTGATCATATAGGCAATGTCGCGTTTTTCTGCCTTGAGCCGCTTGAGCGCCCTTGCATAGTCAAGCGCCAGCGCTGGAGCGAGTCCCTGAAACGGCTCGTCGAGCAACAGCACGCGATCAGCGACCATGAGGGCCCGTCCAAGAGCGACCATCTTGCCCTGACCTCCTGAGACGCTGCCCCCCGGCCGAGCGTCGAGCGTTTCTAGCTGGGGTATGAGCGCGTAGGTCTCGTCGAGACGACGTTTGCGCTCCGCGGGTGCCATATTGAGTGCCAGTGCAGGAAGGAGAATGTTTTCGCGCACGGAAAACTCTGCGATCAAGCGCCGATCTTCGGGAGCATAGCCAATTCCCAGAGGAGCTCTAGCGAAAGCCGGTTTGTCCAGCAGAGCATCGCCCGCCAGCGACACAGTACCCGAGACGACAGGTAGAAGACCCATAATGGCGCGAAGGGTGGTTGTTTTGCCAGCTCCGTTCCTGCCGATCAGGACGGTTGTCTTGCCAGATTCGAGGTTGAAGCTGATGCCTCGCAGGACCTGCACGCCTTCGATTTCGACTTTGAGATTATCAACCTTGAGCATCATGCAACCCCCACAACGGTTTCCACGACGCGGGGGTCCTGAAGAACCTCCGCCGGCTTGCCTTGCGCAAGAATGGACCCGCTGTTCCACACCAACACTCGGTCGGCGTAGCGCTCCACGATTTCCATGTCGTGTTCGACAAAGAGCGCGGTCAAACCCTTGGTGCGCATTGCGTTCATGAGCGTTTCCATGATGGAGAACCGCTCCAACGCGCTTACACCGCTTGTTGGCTCGTCGAGAAGCAACAGGCGTGGCTTGAGTGCGAGCGCCAAAGTGATGTCGGCCAGCTTTCTCAGCCCCTCGGGCAGGGTGCCGGCGATCGCATCGGCATGAGCCGACAGCCCCAGCAGTTCGAGCAGCTCATCGGCCTCTTCTTGATATCTGCGACGCGCCAATGGCTTTAGGCCATCCCAAACACCTTGGCGAGAGGCGATGGCCAGCAGCAGGTTGCTCCGTACTGTCTGGTCTGTAAAAAGCTGGGGAATCTGAAACGCGCGTGCAATTCCCTGCCGTGCGATTCTGCGGGGCGCCCAGCCGGTGATCGGCTCACCTTCCAGGTACACCTCGCCCGAGACGGGGCGAATGTAGCCGGTGCACAGATTGAGGAAAGTTGTTTTCCCCGAACCATTGGGTCCGATGATGGCAAGAAACTCGCCTTTTTCGATTTCCAGGCTGACATTGTCCGCCGCTTTGATGCCAGCGAATGCAATGGTCAAGCTTTCTGCCTTCAGCAGGGGCTGGCTCATGACTTGTTCTCCCTGAGCTTGGCGCTAGACGTTTTATCAGCTGACTTGGTGACCAGGCCGTATAGGCCCTGTGGCAGGAAGAAAATGACCAGCAGCAGCGTTGCGCCCATGATTAGGTTCCAGGCGTTATGGGCAACGCCAACTGCGACGGTGTGGACGATCTCGAGAAAGATCGACCCGATGAACGGTCCAGCAACGCCGCCGATCCCGCCCAGAACAGCGGTCAAGACCAAGTGGCCAGACTCGGTCCAATAGGCGTATTCAGGTAGGACATGGCCGATCGAGACAGCGGCAATGGCGCCTCCAAGGCCGGCCAACGCTGCTGAAATCGTGTAGGCGATCAAGAGTACAGACCAAGCCGACACACCCAGATATTCGAGACGCACTTCGTTGGTATGAATAGCGCCGACTGCGTGTCCGAGAGGGCTTTTCAGGAACTGAACGCCTAGGCCAGCGATGATGGCCATGAGCGCCAGCGCGACGTAGAACAAAACGATATCGAAACCGGCCTTGGTAAGGGTCATGCCCAACACCGTTGGGACGGGCACGCGCAAGCCATCGGTGCCGCCCGTTATGCCATAGAGTTTGGAGAGCAGGGCGAAGAACACCATCGAGACAGCGAGATTGAGCATCGCGAAAAAGATCGCGCGATAGCGAACCAAATAGGCCCCGACAAGGGCGCCAATAACGGCCGTGACCAAGGTGGATGCGATAAGGAGCACGAACAGGTCCGATATTCCCGACCGCAGGACGATAAAGGCTGCGGTGTACGCACCGGCCGCATAAAACATGGCGTGTCCAATCGAGATCAGACCAGCACGCAGAAGCAGGGCCACGCCGACTGCCGCAAATCCCTTTGCAATGGCGATGGTGAGCACGAATTGAAGCCAGGGGGCCGCGAAGGGGACGATGGCCAGGGCGGCAAAAGCCGCGACGAAAAGTGCATAGAGGATTTTCATCAGATCTTCCTCGTCGTGGCGGTGCCAAATAGCCCGTTAGGGCGAACCAGCAATACGGCGAGCATCACAAGGAACGGGGCAACGGTGTCGAATGCGGGGGCGTAATAGACCGCGAGGACTTTCGCGCCAGCGACAATGATCGACGCCACTGCAGCCCCTTCGATTTGTCCCAATCCGCCGATGGCGGCGACTGCAAATGCCAGCACCATGGTTTCGGCACCAAGGCCGGGGGCAACGCCAGTCGTTGGCGTGGCAAGGGCCCCACCCAGCGCTGCGAGAAACACCCCAAGCGTAAAGGCAAGCACGAAGGCGCGGTCGGTGTTGATGCCCATAGCGAGGGAGACTTCACGGTCGGCGACAACGGCGACAAGCAAACGGCCCAGGCGGGTGTGCTTGATGAGAAACCGCATGCCGAACAGAACAGCCAGCGCGAGCACGATGAGGAGCAGCTGATAATTGAGATAGAAGATTCCGCCAATCTCAGTTACCCCGAGAAGCGCCATGGGAGTGTCCTGATAGATTGAGCGCACACCAAAAACGAGGCGCTGAAGGTCTTCCAGGATCAGGAATAGACCAAACGTCACCAGGATCTGGATCGCTTCATGCCTGCCATATGTCCAACGTATCAGCGTGCGTTCGACAAGCGGACCGAGGACCATGGCAACGAGCGCCGCGCTCAGCAGCAGCGCAGGGAAAGAAAGCCAAGGGTTTAGGCCTGCGCTGATGAGCCAAAGGCCCATGCTGGCGGCAATATAGGCTCCAATTGAGTAGAAGCTGCCATGGGCAACATTGAGGATGCGCTGAACGCTGAAGACCAGAGTCAGGCCGACGGCCACGAAAAATATAAGCGCGGCGTTGGCAAGTGCGTCCATGATCAGCGGCAAGGCCATATCAAGCATATCTTGTCCATCCGTGAGGTCTGCACCGCTTGGGTGCCGGTGGCGCGGAGCCGGTCCCCTCAAAAGGACAAGGCTCCGCGCGCACGCCGTTAGTTATAGGAGCCAGGCTCGGGAAGCGTCTCGAGGAACTCTGGTGTGAGGGTCTCGATCCACGCAATCGGATCTTCTCCCAAAGGTGCCATCAGGGCTTCGCCGTCGTACCGCACCATATTGGTGATGACTGAGAAGTCGTAGGTGTCCGAAGGTCCAGTGACGCCAATCACCTGATCAACGTATCCGTCGTTGTCCTCGCGCAGACGCGCAGTGCCTGTAAACGTCGCAGTTTCGATGCCCTCCAGGGCTGCGGCGATCTCATCGCGTGAAGGCCATTCGCCATCATTGGCCTCGATCGCGGCTTCATAGGCCGCTTTCATAACCATGAAGCTATTGGCCATTTTCATGGTGGGAAATACCGGATACTCGCCAAAGCGGGTCGCATATTCCTCAGCAAAGGCCACGGTATCCTCATTGGCCTGGGCGTCGGGTGTGAGCCAATATCCGTCACCGAGCATGCCGACGATCACACCGTCTGGCAGATCGATACGCTGGAGGATTGTCTCGCCGAGCGCCAGGACAGTCTGGCTTTGCGTGAGGAGGCCGCGCGGCTGGGCCTGACGGACGAAGTTTTCGAGATCTGCACCCCAGAGGTTGGAAAAGATGGCGTCCGGGCGAGCGGCCGATAGGCGAGATACTTCGGTCTGGTAGCTCGAAGCGCCAAGGCTCGGGAAGAGCTCAGCGACAATTTCGACATCGGGCTTAAAGGCGCGGAAGGCCGCCTTAACGATCTCGGCGGCGTCATGGCCAAATGCATAGTCAGGATTGATGATTGCGACTCGTTCGATGTCGGGATTGACCTGAAGCAGGTAAGCGACATAGGCCACAAATTCGGGAATGGTGTTCCCATTGGGCCGGAACGTGTAGTCGAGCTGTTGGTCCAAAAAGAGCTGGTGCGTATCGCAGTTCCAGCTGATCGTTGGCATTTGCATTTGCTCGGCAACGGGCGCCAAGGCAAGACAGTTGCTCGAAGAAAGTGCTGCGATCATCACCTGATAACTGGGTTCACCAGCAAGACGGCGATATTCGGCAATGACCCCTTCGGCCCCTTGGGCTTCGTCAACGATCGTCGCTCTGAGAGGCACCCCATCAATGCCGCCGGCGGCGTTGATCAGGTCGACCATCAGCTCGGCTCCTTGGGCGCCGGGCTGGCCATAGGCTGCTGGAGCACCAGAAGTAAACGTAAAGACCCCCACGTCGATCTGCTCGGGTTTGTCCTGAGCCATGGCCTGGGTTGCGAGGACGAGAGACGCCATCAGCGTCCCAGCAGTGCGTACGATATGTTTCATTCCCTGTCCTTCCTTTGCAAGCGGTCGACCTTTCCCTACGGTCAAATAAAACGCTTGTGAAATATCACAAGATCATTACCATGCATTGCTGTCAAGCATCTTTGGTGATGCAGACCATTCGCTACAACCAAAGGAGGAGCCGAAATGGTGGCACTCAATATGACTGTGGACAGCCAAACGGGCGAGCGCGCAGTACGGTTTGATATCGACGCTCTTGTCATAGCTGGCTGGGCCGGTCGCAATCGCGAGGCAATGGAACATCATATTGCCGAGCTGGAGGCGCTCGGCATCGCGCGGCCCAAAGCAACACCAACGTTCTACAGGGTTTCGCCCTCCCGATTGAACAGCGATCCTGTCGTCCAGGCGACCGGTGAGAATTCGAGCGGCGAGGCCGAGCTGGTCTTGATTGCTGCTGATGGAGACCTTTTCGTCGGTCTTGGGTCCGATCATACCGATCGCAAAGTCGAAGCCTATGGAGTGACGGTCTCGAAACAGATGTGCGACAAGCCAGTGGCGGACCGTGTATGGCCGTTTAGCGAAGTCGCTGACCACTGGGACTCACTGATATTGCGCAGCTATGTGATTGAGGATGGCGAACGCGTGCTCTATCAGGAGGGGCGTGTGGACGGGCTTCTTGATCCGCGCGATCTGATCAAACGATATACAGGCACCGACACGCTCGCTGATGGCACAGCAATGTTTTGCGGCACGCTGCCGGCAATTGGAGGCGTAAGGAGCTTTACAACCTTTGAGGCTGAGGTCGAGGATCCGAAACTGAGCCGGACGATCTCGTTCCGCTACGATACCGCGATCCTCGAAGATGTAGGGTAGGCCGTATAGATGGGCGCGGAGGAAATTTGATGAAAACTGTTGGCAAAAGGGTTTCGCTCCGCGACACCGCTTACGATGAGATACGCAAGCTCATAGTGACGTGTGAACTCCGCCCCGGGCAGCCTTTGACGGTCACGGACCTGGCTGAGGCTCTCAACATTGGGAGAACGCCGGTGATTCAGGCGATCGACCGGTTGGCTGTCGATGGACTCGTCGACGTCATGCCCCGCAAGGGGATCGTGGTCAGTCCCGTCAGTCTTGATGACTTCATGGAGGTTATCGAGATGCGTATGGTCAATGAGACGGCCGCCGTCCGTTGGGCGGCCGAAAGGGCAAGTCGCGCCGAGATTGATATGATGGAGGCCAATCTTGCAGCCATCTGGCAGGCGGCCAAGGACCGCAATATCGAAGAGTTCATTTCGCTCGACCGCGATTTCCATCGCTTGATCACGCAATCGGCCAGCAACCGTATCCTCGGAGATGTGCTCTCCAGTCTCCATGACAAGGCGTTGCGGTTCTGGTTCATCTCGCTCAAGGCACCCGATCACAATATTCGGGTTTGCGAGCAACATGCGGCAGTCATTGAAGGCATAAAGTCGGGCAATCTCGACGTTGCGGAAAAAGCGATGCGCGAACACATCGCGTCTTTCCAGATGAACGCAACGAGCCAGATCATGCGCGCCTGATCGAGCTTAACCCCTCAATATCGCTTCGGCAGAGTGCGCGACACCCAGCAAGGATCTGTCGCCACCGTGGGACCCCATTAAATTCATGCCAACCGGCATGCCGCCACCGACCGGAATCGGGATCGAGACAGCGCAGCGATCGAGAAAATTGGCCACTGTCGGATTGCGAAGAGCCAAGAGGTTCGCGCGTCCATAGGCTTGTTCATCCTCCAGTTCTGCAAGCGTCGGAGCGACGAAAGGCGTCGTGGGGAATATTACGGCGTCATAGGGCGCGGTCGCACTGTTTGCCGCTTTGATCATCTCTTGGCGAATGTCCAAAAGGCGCTCATATTCGCCCGGTTCCTGTTGTAAGGCTTTCTCGATACGCACGCTGACCCGCGGGTCGTATAGCTCGGCCGACGAGGCGAGCAGCTCCTGGTGGACCATCAGAGCCTCGTGAGCAACGATACCGCCGCGCGCGTTGAGTTCGGGCAGTCGGTCAAGGTCCTCGAGCCTGATTTCTTCAATCGTCACCCCGGCGTCTGCCAAGCGGTCTATTGCAACCGAGAATGCGTGCGACACTGCCGCTTCAACGTCATCGGTTACGTAATTGACCAGAACTGCCAATTTCAGCTTTGACGGCTTGACCTGATCGGGCGCTGCTGGCTGATCGCCGGCCATGATCGCGTCAAGCAGCGCGCAGCATTCCACGCTGGCACCAATCGGGCCAATGCTGTCGAGGGATTTCGAGAGGGGATAGGCCCCATCCAGGGGGACGCGCGACGCCGTCGGTTTAAAACCAGTCAGGCCACACAAGGCGGCGGGTATGCGGCAAGAACCGCCCGTGTCGGTGCCGATGGCTGCGGCGGCCATGTTTCTAGCGATCGAGACGGCTGCGCCCGATGACGAGCCGCCGGGGATGCGTGGTGTCGTGGGATCGACGGGGTTGGCGGGCGTTCCATAATGGGGATTGATGCCAAGACCGGAATAGGCGAACTCGGTCATGTTGGTGTGCCCGAGGATGATCAGCCCGGCCGCCCGCAGCCGCTTGACGATTTCTGCGTCTTGTCGGGCCGGTGCGGCACTTTTTAGAACGGTCGAACCGGCCGTCGTCACCAATCCTTCGACGTCAAACAATGCCTTTATTGAGATTGGGATGCCGGCGAGAGGTGAAGGGGACTTCCCTTCGGCGCGAAGATCATCGACGCGCTGGGCATCGGCCAGTGCGCGGTCTCGGTCGAGAGCGAGAAATACCGGCGCATTAGGGTCGTCGGACTTCTCGATGGTTTCCAGATACTGCGTGACCAGGGAGAGGCTCGTTGCCTCTCCCTTTTCGAGTTTGCGTGCGAGTTCCGAGAGCGTCACCATTTTGGTTAGTCTTCGTCGTAGTAATGGATTTCGAGCAGGACACACCCTTGCTCCGACTTGAAGGGGCCGTGATAGGCTCCAGGGGGGCGACACGCATAGGTGTTGGGTGAGAAGCTCTCACCACCTTTCCCGTTCTCGTCGTTCCCCACCGTGAGATCACCTGAAACCAAATAGACTTCCTCCCAGTAGTCGTGGACGAATGGTTTGGTGGTGAACACACCGGGTGCAAACCGCAAGAGGCGCGTGCGGTTGCCAGACTTTGCGTCTTCATCGAGAGCGCCTGCGAGAATTTTCTGTTCGATTCCCTCAGGATAGCCGGCTGGGACGTGCCAACCTTCTGTGCCCATGTCGACGGGGAAAAATTCAAGATGCTGCTTGTTGATAGCCATTTTGGTTCCTTACGCCGCTGATGATTTGGTTGTCTTGAGCTCGTCCTCGAGCGAATAGCTGTCGAGCATGCGATCGACCAACTGGGTGCAGCTGTCCCAGTCAAACGAGCGGAAGCTGTGCCCCTTGGTGACAAAATTGGCGCCCGCATAAAACATTTCGTACTGGCTATGACGGGAAGCAAACTCCGAGCCCACGGCGTCCCATGCAAGCTTGAAGAATTTCACGCGGCCTTCGGACGATGACGTCGGCGATTGCTGGGTTTTGCCAATGAGCTCGCGCAATTCTGGATTGGCAAAATCCTCGACGGATGAGGGCAACATGATCAGACCGCCGCCCGCCAGTTCGCGCAGAGTCGTGATGACCTGCCCGTAGAGCTCTTGGGTGAGAACCTGAGCTGAATAGAGCGTGTGCGTGTCGGGGATGAAATAGCCGTTCCGCGATTGTCCCTTGATCTCCATTGCATGAACGAGAGAATCCACGAGATTGTTCTGGGCGGCCAGCTTTCCCAGCGTCTCCTTGACTGGAGGAAAATTGATGATGCCGTTGGTATCGGCGATCTTGCGGGCGATACCGACCAAGAACCGCATTTTGACCATGAGGCGGATCTGGGCCTGGTAGTTTTGGTAGACGTGAGCCGGGGTGGCCATGAATTGTTTCATGCACATCGCCGTGTCCTGGTTTACAAAGACCCGGTCCCAGGGAACCTTGACGTCATCAAAATATAGGACAGCGTCATTTTCGTCGAACCGGCTGGCGAGCGGGTAGTCATAGACGCTGGTTGCAGCTTGTTCGTACGAGCGGCGCGAAAGGATCTTTAGACCCTTTGCATTCATGGGAATAGCAAAGGAAACGGCGTACGGCTCTTCGCCCTCACGCAAGGGCTGAATGCAGGTCACAAAGACCTCATTGGCCATGATTCCGCCCGTCGCGAGCATCTTTGCCCCACGAATGGTCAAACCTTCGGCATCCTGATCAACCACCCCGGCAGTAAGGAACGGATCCTGCTGCTCATTGGCGGCCTTGGAACGATCAGCCTGGGGATTAATAATAACGTAGGTGAGGTAGAGCTCATTGTCCCGCGCGTAGCGATAATATTCGGCCAGGGCCTTGGCGCGGTTGCTGTCGTAGGACTCGAAGACGTCGATTCCCATATACATGCCCGAAATACACGATGCGACGTGGTCCGGGGCTCGCCCCAGAAAGCCACCATGGATTTCGGTCCATGCAACCAACGCGTTTCGGCGCTCGACCAGCTCTCCGTATGACCTGGGCAGCTGCCAAATCCGGTTGGCTCTCAAGTCACTGTTTTCACCGACCTGATAGGTCATCAGGTCCAAATTTTCAGGACGCGACTGGAAATCATATAGCTTGCCCGTCGACTGGACGGTTCTGCGAAAGGCGGGATGGACGCTAACGTCGCCCGCATGTTCGCCGTTGATATAGACGGAACGACCGTCATTAAGTGATGCAATGTGTTGAGCGCCGGTCTTAACCATGGCGACGTCCTCCTTTGGCGGGTCAGTAGTGAATTGCGAGCGGCCAAGGGGCCACGTCTTGGGTTTGTTCAAGCTTTGCGTAGCGTCCCTTGGAGAAAACCAGGGGGCGTCGGTCGGGGGTTGAGCGCATCTCGATCACTTCCACGATGAAGAGGATGTGATCTCCGCCATCATGGGTTGCCCACGGACGACACTCAAAGACGGCGGCGACGCCGGCCAGAACGGGGGCCTCGGCAAACCCTCTGTGAAAATGGGTGCCCTCCCATTTGTTGGAGCCGGCACGGGCAAATCGGTTGGAAATTGCCTGTTGGTTGTCGGAAAGGATGTTGATCGCAAATCCCTCGGCCTGCTCCCAATGGGGGAGGCTTAAGGCGCGTTTATCCACGCTGAACAAGACGAGCGGGGGGTCGAGCGAGAGGGAATTGAACGAACTCATCGTCATCCCGCAATCTTCGCCGTCACCGCGGCAAGTTACGATACAGACGCCCGTTGGGAATTGGCCCAGCGCCTGACGCATTTCGCGGGGATCAATGCTTGTGGATGCCGAAGCACTCATTGATCGCTCCTTTCCGTGCCCACAAGGTAGTCCGAGAGCAGGACTGCCTTTTCCGCGCTCGCCCGCAGAGAGGCCGCCAGTTGCCGCACGAGGGCGTAGTTGGCGGCATTCACCGGTTCAAACAGCAGATCATTGACTTCCTGCTGTACGGGCGCCAGCTGAGACAGAAGAGCAGTGCCTTTGTCCGAGACACGCATATGAACACGGCGCTGGTCGTCGGGATTGGGAGTCTTGGTCACAAGTCCCAATTTTACGAGCTTGGTCGTTTCACTGGTTACGAATGGCGGGGAAAACGCGAGGTGATCGGCGAGAGCTCGCACGCCAACCCCGCGTTCCGACTGTAGCTGCCTGATGCTGATGAGCAGAGTGTACTGGACCCCCGAAAGGCCGACAAACGCTCCAAATCGGGAGCGGATTTGCTCGAGCCGGGCCGAAAAGGCCAGCAGGTTGTGCACCATCTCGCGGAACGCATCATCCTTGCCAGCAATCAAAAGGTCCTCCCGTCCCACCGTGGGTTCGAATTGAATGTCCTGTTCCATCTTCGCCTCCCATGGATAGTGTGGGAATATAATTAAGTTAGTTAAGTATCTTGTCAAGAATGCGTGTGAAATTTCACGCAAAAAGACGAAATGGGCGGCTCAATGGCCGCCCCAAACATGTTCGGGCATGTCGCCTATTCCGTGCCGAAGGCTTGGCACTAGGCTTGCTCGATGCAGTCATGCACTGATCTTATATCCGGATGCGCCGAGCACTATCCCACTGCCCTGCACATTGTACAGATTGCCTAGTCTGACGGCATTGCGGAATTTCTGGCCGCGCACTCGGCGTGTGCGAGGCCGTCGTTGGCGGCTATGGCGAGGGCCCCTAGGTGTTCCCCAAGCCGTGACGACTCCCGTCCAATCATTATTTCAGGTTTGGGGCACCGGATACCATCAAAGACGACTCGCGCGGGGTCGGATCCTGAATGGCCGCTTGTCCAGCATTCTCGCTAGCACCGGACTGTCAGCATTGGGCCCCGATTGCGCCAGTCGGCAAAGCGCGTCCATGCGGGTCGTTTAGCCCCTTCGGATCAGTGCCGCTAGCTGCCGTAGCCGCAAGGACTGCGAACGCAACCAATCGTAGCAATCTGACGGTCAATGCGGCGCCTAGGGCGGGCCATAGGACACAGGCAAGCCGTATCGACTTGAGGAACTCTCCATGGGGCTAGTCGTTGGGGAACTAACAATCATAAAGGAGACCGGCATGGCGATGAACTCGCTCAAAGACATTTACCTCGACCAGCTGCAGGACATCTGGAGCGCCAACACCCAGGCCCTGCCCGTCGTGACCGAACTCGGCCGCGCCGCCCAAGACGAGGAATTGTCCGAGGCGCTGATCGATGGCGGCAACGGTATTGCCGATGGCATCGCCGAAATAGAGAAGCTGTGCAACGACCACGGCATCAAGCCGAACGCGGAGCATTGCAAGGGTATGGAAGGCCTCGTGAAGGAAGCGCGCGCGCATGGCTTGTCCGACGGGATCACGGACGCTGACGTGCGCGACGCAGCCATCATCCCGCAGTACCAGCGCATGGTACATTACGCTCTTGCAGGTTACGGGACCCTGGCCGCCTTCGCCAACCGCCTCGGTTTGGACGGTGACGCGGCGGTTTTGAAAAAATGCCTCGATCAGACTTATGACGGCGACCGCCGCATGACAGCGATCGCCATGAAGGGCGGGGTCAACAAGGACGCCGCCTCCTGAATTCTGTCCCCAATGAGCAAACTGGGCTGTGCGAGAACTCGCTCGGCCCTTTTCATGGCATGGACATTCGTAGAGTGGACTTCTGTGCGATGGCACCGACGTCTCGATCAGCCTGCCAGCCAAGTGTTTTGTCCGTTTTACTGATTGGCTATTCGGAAACCTGCCTGTCAGCTTCCGGTTCAGGAACAGCTCGGCCCGAGCCACCAAAGCCAAAAAGGAGAAGCCATCGACTTGACCATCTGACCAAACCCAAATCATATCCACGAGGCGGGTCAATTCTCGGTGAAAATACCGGGTCAGATCTCAGCGGCAATCAACACCCAGACGACCAAAGGTCTCATGCGCGCTCAAGCGACGCCGACGCCGCAATTTCGCGATCAACCGTACGAAAAGTCAGTGAGCGACAGCTCGACTAAAGCGGAAACGACTTCGGTTGCCCGCCTTCGATGAACGTTTCGAGACCTTCGTGCTCAACAACCCGCAAGAATTCTGCAAACGCATCGGCATCGGATTGAAAGGGTTCAGGCCAAACGGTGGAACTGCTATTCTCATTGACCACTTCAAGAATCCAGTCGCTGTCGTTTTCGAGCCGAAAGATGTGAACGTCGACAGTGTGACCCTCGCACGACACGGTTTGGGACAGGGGCGAGAGAACGACTTTGGGATCACGGGCACCTTCGGGCATCTATGACCTCCCGTTATGGTGACGAACAAAGAAGATTCTAGCAGGCTGAACGTGTGATACAACCCGATCACGCAAAGCTTGATGTGATCTTAACTGCGGTGACGCTTCAGGCGTTGCTGCAGCTTGGGACATAGGTGGCAGGAGAACCGAGAGCTTCCTATCCGACGCGATCAGCCCAGTAGATCGAGTTGGCGCTCTCTAATCACCAAGCGTCTTTACTCCAGCCCCGACATCTCCTTGGGTCGTTCTGGACACAGCGCTCGTCGTTTTCACGTCGAGGGATGTCTTGCTTTTGGCAGCCACTCTCGCCCTGCTTTGGCTGGTGCTTGCGAATATCCTATGACAGTTCTGGGGCTCCATTAGAGGACGGGCAAGCACTAAGACTGCGGCTGGCAATGATGCCCTGGGACAAGAGCGGCGATGTCTTTGATCAGGCGAACCGTGTCCTCGACCAGTCCTAGCGTGTCTACAGGTTTTACATATGTGGGTTTGCCGCGAAAGGAGGGCTCTAAGCCATTCAGGCGTGGCTCGTGACCGGTGTGCACGAAAACGGCGACCCCGCGGTCGTTCAGCGTTTGCACAACAGCCTCACAGTCGCCATCACTCAAGGTGACGTCCGCTATGGCGAGAGCAGGCGTGTGCTCATCGAGCCATTTCTGAGCTTGATCGCCGCGTGCAAAGGTTGAGACCGAGCAAGGAGAGCATTCCTCCAGCGAAGATTTCAGCTCGAGGGCAATGAGAGGCTCATCTTCCAAGACCAGAACGTCGACAACCATGCCTGCGGCCTCCACCAAATAACCAAGGTTTGGTCCGACTATGGGGCAGAAATGCGTCCGGTGCTCTAACAAGTATTTGAAGATACCTGACTGAACACGGTAAAGCGCATTGGGCTTAATCGAAAGGTTCAAGAGTTTTGCGCTTCGATCCGCAAACTCGCAAGAAATCAGGAACAAATCGGCTAAGAGCGACCAAAGGTTGGTGTAATTAAGTCACTCCCGATTTGCAGCTTTGCGTTCCGCCCAGGTGTTCCCGCCACCCCTCGTCACAATCACCGTGCGCGCGCCATTCAGGTGATTTTTGCGACAACTTCTAGGGCGGGTTTGACCAGTCAGCTTGTGCCATCGCCCTGGGGGAACCGTCGACTGCCTGTGGACTTTCCAGCCAGATCTGGTCAATCCATACCAGCACTGCCAAGGTAGCCGCGAACCCCAGGGTGAGATTTAAAAAGCGTGATTTCCATCCACCGCTCATGGTCAATACCCCGCGTATAAAAGTGGCGATTGGAAGGTCATCGAGCCGCCGAAATCCTCGTTCTCTACGAGGGTTCCGAACTCTCATCTGGCATATCCTGTGCATCCACAGATTCGTCAACCGTGCCTGCCTCAACCATTCCCGGTTCATCGGCAGGTGGCAGTTCGACTTCTGCCAACTGATCGGCGCAAAGATCGCCGGCGCCATCAATGGGGTCTTCACTGTCCCCAAACGTGACCCAGCCTCCGTCTTCAACGTAGTCGTCGCGGGAAAACGAGCTTTCCTCCATGAGAGCCGCCAGGTTGGTGCGGGCATCAGGTGCTGACATGAAGCGGTTTACGCAGACAGTGGCCGCAAGGGACGCACGCGCCTCATTGGCGCTCTCCTGGGCCATTTCCTGCGCGGTGCCGCCCATGACCCATCCACCCCACGCGAACCCAACGACGATGGTGGCCACGGCGGAGCCGATGCACGACCAGAACCATACTGTCTTGGTAGGTTGGTAATCCCGAATGGTATCGCGAAAGTCAGCCAAGATTGCTCTCCCAATTAATTTCGCCAACGCTGAAGGAAACTCTCACACATGTCGAGAGTGACTGATAACAAGTATTCACAATAATACATTGTTGATGCGGGCCCTATTACAATATGACCTTCGATCTCTGTCTTTTTTCTTCAAAAGAACTTCGGTACCACCTTCTCACACTTCGATAAAATATGTGTGATTTCCAACTACACCTTTTGTTTATTCGTTTCCCTTCACGCCAAAGCTGTCTCGTCAGCGCCAGAAGGAGAATGTCGACCGTGTCCTATGGAATTGTGCCGTGATCAAACGCCAATTAGCGATACCAGCCGCCCTGGTAAGCGGCTGTCTGCTGGCTGTCACAGCCGCTTCTGTCGGCCCGTCCGTGCTGGACGCCACCACATCGGGTGCGTCGGCAATCGAGCGGCTCGTTGATGCGAACACCGTTGGACGGGAGACCGGGTTTGCGTTGCCTCGATTCGTATCGCTAGCGTCCGACCGGGCAAGGGTGCGGTATGGGCCGGGCTTTCAGTATGACGTGCAATGGGTCTATCTAAAGAGAGGCCTTCCCCTCGAGATCGTCGCTGAGTTTGGTAACTGGCGGGAAGTCCGAGATTTCGAAGGGGCGAAAGGCTGGATCCACCATAGCCTATTGTCAGGCGCGCGTACGGCCATGGTTGGCCCGTGGCTGGACGCGCTGCAGCCCTTGCGAGAAAGCCCGCATCTCAGTGGAGCGGTAATCGCCAGGATGGAGCCGAACCTGATCGTGAGGGTCTCGGCATGTGATCGGATGTGGTGCACGATCCAGACGCTCGATGAGCGATACGTCGGTCACGCCCTGCGATCGATCTTATGGGGTGTATACCCGGCAACGTGAAAGATTCGTCGGGAATGAGCCCCCCTGCAACCGGGACCTATTCACGACTCCTCCAGATGTGCTTCGGCTTCGGCCTCGAGGGCGCCAACGCAGGCGGAAATTGAGCCGGAAATCCGCCCGTGCCGGCCTGGAGTAGCGGCCCAGCCCTCGGTCTTGACGGCTTGCCATTGCCGATATGTTGACGCGCGCGAAAACGCAATTAGTTTATCAACTGCGTTGGGGCCGACAAAGAAGTTCTCGACGCACAGATCTCCGATGAGCTCATTAAGGGCGTGCCGGCGCGTGCGTTGCTCCATAGCTGCGGCATCGGCGGCGCTCACCCATGCGCCGGTAGTGAAACCCAGATACATCGGAGCGATCGCGGCGACGAAACAGCTTCCCAGCCAAAGACTCTTGCTTGGCCGGTAGTTCCGAAACTTTCGCCAGACGCGTTGCAGCCGCGTGTTCATCCCGGATCGCCCTCGTGGCTCAACCGCATCTACTCCCTTGCACCAAACGTCAGCACTGTCAGACCTGACTCTACGGGATATGGAGCGCAATCGCGAACTGCGCGCAAGACGGAGCGGGCATGCAGGAAGCCCACGGTTCCGACAGGTTCGTACTCAACGAGGCGAACTTCCCTCAATCGGCCCTGCTCATCGGTGACGGCAATGACATGTGCGACTGCCGCTGCTCGGCGCGCGCGAACTGAGGGTTCATAACACCGAAGAGCATGATTCATCACTGGCAAAGTGGGTTCCAATGACCTTGGTCCGCCGAGGCGCGGGACGAATATGAAAGCGGAAACCGCCCAGACGAGAGCCAGCAATGCAATGCCAACAAGGACGATAGCTTTCATGGCGCCTCCCTCACCCTGAATAGCCCCGAGTTTCGTGGACACCCTCGGGTTAGTTTTCCTGCT
>SWCF01001120.1_pt1 | contig 67486 bp, 63 predicted proteins | sample 4690081 | NCBI WGS metagenome assembly SWCF01 (sample SAMN10267280, study PRJNA491770) | bioreactor metagenome | isolation source: DHS bioreactor inoculated with | place: Japan: off Shimokita Peninsula
TACTTGCCTTTGTTGCTACTGGCTGTGGCCTTTTACTAAGCTCTTTAACTAAAGATACGGATTTAATATCAGCATTACTAATTGGTGTAATTGCTGTTTTTTATGGTATTGGACTTTTAACCCATCATAGAAAGATTTTCAAGTAACCGCAGGAGGGATGCTATGAATATTGATAAAGGAAAGCTTAACATCATGGCCTGTTCACTGGCGGCAGTGGTCATCACCTGGTTTCTTAATCATGAGGTGGGTTATGGGGCAGTAATTGCCAATGGGTTAGTGGGAATATTGGCTGCTATTTTTCTTCCCGGTCCCCTGGCAGGAGCCACCTACACCGCCTCCTTTGTGGGCATGTCATCTATCCATATTATTCCTTCCCTGTCTGCTGCAGCAATCGGGGGAATCATTGTGGGGGCTGTGTTGGTATGGACCACTGAAATTTATGCAGGCATCGGTGGCAAGGGTGGAACAACTGCTGCTCTGTCAACCTTGATAACTAAGGCTGTCACAAGCCTGTTGGGATAGGAGGGAAGCACTTGGAGAACCTTTATGTGATATTGGTTTCAGTATTGGCAGGATGTGCCACCTATACCATCAGTACTCTCATGGGAAAGGGAGCTGTTTTTGGCTCCGCAGTGGTTACCTTGGTTTCAGGTATTGTTTTTCCTTATTTCTTTCCCACATTAGGACCAAAGCTGGCAATCATGGCAACCTGCTCCTCCTATGGAGGAATGGTAGCAGTAAAAAATGTCCCGAGATTATGGGAAATGGCAGCTGTAGGATTTATTGCAGGAATCCTGTTTATCGTAACAGATGGCGCCTATGTGGGCGTTGGAGGGAAATTAGGAACCATTGCAGCGATTTCTTGTTTTTCCTGGATTGGTTGTAAAAAGCTATTTGGAATTAAGGAAACCCCTAAGGAACCCCTTGAGTCCCAATAGAATAAACGATAAAGAATTAGCTTAATTGATATTAAAAATTATCCCTATATTCATAGCGCAATAAAAGCCCAGAGAACCTATTGAGGTAAGGATAACTGACTTTTTATGTGCTAAGAATATAGGGGTTTTTTTGACCTTTATTTTGTTTATCGAGTTATATCTTTCCAGTGAATCATTGAATATTATGGAAAACTGCTGTACAATTAATATAGACCTTTCAACATACCCATTCTAATTTTAGTAATTGAAAAACCACTATTGCCTATGGATTAGGAGGTTTAAAATGAAATTACTGCGGCGCTTATATCAAAAAAAATCCTTATTTTTATTACTGCTATTATTTTTATTTTGGTTAATCTTATCACCGAGAATTTCTCTCCAAGCAATGATTATCGGCTTAATTATTTCCATCATCCTAGTTCTCTATAATCAAGATTTACTCTTTGAAGAGAAAGAAACGTCCTTTTATTCCTCCAGGGGATTTATCGGACTCTTTAAGTTCATTGGTATTTTAATTGTTGAAATTATTAAGGCAAACCTGGATGTGGCCAAAATTGTCCTTAGCCCGTCAATGCCAGTTTCACCCTGCTTTGTAAGGGTACCATTAAGACATAAAAAGGATCTAAACAAGGTATTATATGCCAACAGCATCACCTTAACCCCGGGCACCCTTTCGGTAGATATTAAAAAAGGAGAAATCCTGGTTCATGCCCTAACCAAGGGAGCTGCCGAGGCCATGGAAAAAAACCCTCTCGAAAAATACACATTGAAGCTGGAGGAAAAATAATATGACTTATTTTGTGCTTTTACTGGTTTCAATTTTTTTAGCTCTATTAGCCTTTATTAGCCTCTATCGAGCCTATCGAGGGCCGACTCCGGCAGACCGGGTCGTAGCCATTAATGTCATTTCCACCAAGGTCACCGTATTGATTGCCATTCTAGCCCTATTAACCGAGCAGGATGCCTTTGTAGATGTGGCCCTGGTCTATTCAATGATGGGATTTATTGCCACCGTCAGTGTTTCTAAATACCTGGAAAAGGGAAAATTGTTCTAAGGAGTGAACCGAATGGAGCTGGTCAGAAGTCTACTGGTTATGTTGCTGGTAATGGGGGGCGCCTTCTTTTTTCTTGTGGGCACCGTTGGATTAATCAGAATGCCTGACGTATTTTGTCGTATGCATGCCACCACCAAGTGTGATACCTTGGGGGCAGGTCTGCTATTACTGGCCTTGATCATATCCAAGGGCTTTAGCGCCATAAGTCTTAAGCTGCTGCTGATAATTATCTTTATTTGGATAACGAACCCCACAGCTGCCCATATCATCGCAAAGGCCCAATGGAAGAAAGAAAATACCCTATAGCGATAACAGAAAGAGGTGGATTCATGGTTGTTTTGAATGTCATTTTAGTTATTTTTTTAATTGTCTGTGCCATTGCAGTAGAAAGAACCAAGGATCTTTTAGGAGCAGTAATTATATTCGCAGCCTATAGCTTAATTATGGCAGTGCTTTGGCTGCTGCTGAAGGCCCCAGATATTGCTATGACCGAGGCTGCCATCGGTGCAGGGGTGACAACTATTCTTTTTATTGCGGTAATCAGCCGAACAAGGAGGATGGAAAAATGAAAAAGCATTTATGTATTGCAGTGCTGGGAGGCCTGTTTATTTTGTTGGTAACCAGCATTTTAAAAATGCCTGCCCTTGGCAGTATCAATAACCCATCCTATAACGAAGTAACCCATTATTACATAGCCCATACCCTTGAGGATACCAGTGCACCCAATATGATTGCCGCTGTCATTACAGATTACAGGGCTTTTGATACCCTGGGTGAAACCACCGTCCTATTCACTGCCATAGCTGCTGTCATTTCTGTACTTCAAGTCAAACATCATCAAAAAGAAAAGAAGGGAGAAAGACATCATGGATGATTTAATTGTCAAGACCATCACAAGGTTGATTGTACCCTTCATTCAAATCTATGGCATCTTTATTATTCTCCATGGGCATATTTCGCCGGGTGGGGGATTTTCTGGAGGAGCCGTGCTAGGGGCAAGCATGATACTCTATACCCTGTCCTTTGGATTAGAAAAGGCAGAGAAAAAGCTTTCTCCTAAAACCGCTTCCATTTTAGAATCAAGCGGAATTCTATGGTATATATTGATCGGTTTGCTAGGAATCGCCCTTGGAGGCTCCTTTCTTTCAAATAAGGAAGTGGGATTTTTTATGGGATTACCCGGGGAGCTGCTGAGTTCAGGTATGATACCATTGTTGGCCATTGGAATCGGAATTAAGGTGGCCAGTACGATGATTACACTGTTTCATACTATTATTGAGGAGGATTAACGAAGTGGAATTATTAAAATCAATAATAGACCATATAAACTATATCGCCGCTGTAGCCCTGTTTGTAATTGGATTATATACGGTTCTAACCCATTCAAATCTGCTGAAAAAAGTCATTGGAATCAATATTATGGAGACCTCCATCTTCTTGTTCTTTGTATCGATAGGCTATGTAGAGAAGGGGAGCTCTCCCATAAAAACCCTGGGGGTGGAAGGGGGAATCTATGTGAACCCCTTACCCTCGGCCTTAATTTTAACGGGTATTGTGGTAGCAGTCAGTATTACAGCCTATTCCCTGAGTCTAATCATGAAGCTCTACAAAACCTATGGAACGATGGATATAGACGAGATCATGGAGAGAAGGAGTGAAGTGACCAATGAATAGCCTGCACCTTCCCATATACAGTCTAATCCTGTTATTGGGTACAGCCGTCATAATCCCCCTGATGGGAAAGAACAGCTTCTCAAGGCTAAGGAGGCTGATCATGGCATCCCTTACCCTTCTTTGGATTCTCGGGGCAGCTACCTTGAATCAGGTCTATCGAAGGGGAGCCTATACATATCATTTTGGAAACTGGAGTGAAAAAATAGGAGTTCAATTCATTGTAGATGAATTTACAACCCTTATGTCCCTGTTTATCATCACAATTTCTTGGTTTATTCTACTTTACTCCCTAAGGGACATAGAGCATGAAATTGAGCCAGATCAATATGGAAACTACTATACACTGATTTTTCTATTGCTTTTTTCCATGGTCGGGATTACCTTTACAAACGATTTATTTAACATGTATGTTTTCATGGAGATTCTCTCCATAACCTCCTGTAGTATTATCTCAATCAAACGAAGAAAAGAAAACTATCTGGCCTCATTGCGCTATTTACTATTAAGCACCATCGGTTCATTATCGGTTTTATTGGGTATTGCACTACTGTACATGGTTACAGGTCACCTGAACATGCTAGAGGCATCAAAAACCATCGCCCATGTGTGGCAACTATATCCAACCAATATTCTGGTTGCCATTGGCTTTATGCTCACGGGCATGGCCATGAAGGCAGCAGTTTTTCCACTGCATATTTGGTTGCCCGATGCCCATTCGAGCGCCCCCACCCCATCCAGTGCCTTGCTTTCTGGGGTAGTGGTGAAGGTCTATGTATTTGCAGTAATTAAAATACTTTTCCGGGTTTTGGGAATCAATATTGTTACTTCCTTGAACATACCAACCTTTATTGCCTACTTTGCGGCCATAGGGATAATTATGGGGTCTATCTTTGCCATTGGACAAAAGGATATCAAGCGGATGCTGGCCTATTCCAGCGTGGCCCAAATAGGATATATTTTCCTGGGCCTTGGCCTTGGAACCGCCCAGGGACTAGGGGCCGCCCTATTCCATGTAATTTCCCATGGCTTGATGAAATCTGCACTCTTTTTAAGTGCTGGGGCTATCATATATAAAAAGGGAAAAAGGGATATACGAGAGTTAGACGGGATAGGCTACGAAATGCCCGTTACCATGGGAGTCTTTACTGTGGCTGCCCTTGGGATGATTGGAATACCTGGAATAAGCGGGTTCATGAGTAAGATTTATTTGAGCTTTGCGGTGCTGGAGGCTGGGAAGCCAATTTACTTGATCATTATCCTCCTTAGCAGCCTGCTCAATTCCTTTTATTATCTGCCAATCATTATTGCTGCCTTCCTAAAGGAAGGAAAGGAGCGGAAGAACGTAATGGCATTGGAAAAAATTCCGAAGAGAATGCTTTTTCCTATGGTATGTATTGGGCTTGCCTGTATTATAATGGGCTTTTTCCCAGACCTAATAATGAATTTTATCGAAAAAGCAATTCCTACATTTTTGTCAACAGGACTTTAATAGATTGAGTAAGATGACTGAAAAGAGGTAAGGGGAAATTTTTAATTACTTGAATAGCAGCCTATTGCGTAAAAAGTGGCATACGAGCATGGGAGCAGGAATGTTAAACTAATAACAACCCCTGGCACTCCTTATTTTCAAGCTACAGCAAGTCTCATAGTATGAGGAGGAATAAGATGAAAAATGGTGATTTTGTAATCCGCACTGATGAAGAAGGTAAGGGATTAAATAACCCCTTGAACCCTCATAAAATGGATTTTTTCTCTGTAAATACATTGATGATATTAATTGTTTTTGTTTTGTTACTGGCTCAATACCTGCTTTTTAATACGAGCTTGGGAAAATACATTTTAACCGGATTTTTACATAACCCCAAGCTGCCCTTGATTATCCTGCTGCTTCCCTTTGGGGCCGCTCCTTTATCAGCGTACCTAGGAAGAAGGTACGAGGATTATCGGGATATTGTGGTGGTCAATATGACCTTTTTCACCCTTTTATTAATTTTATTCCTATACACTGATGTAATAGCGGGTGCCGTATTCGTAAAAATGCCTAAAATCTTAGGCTTTGGTCTAAATTTCAAAGTGGATTTTTTGGTATGGATGCTGCTCTTGGCAGCCTCTGGCCTGTGGCTGCTGGCTTCTATATATGCCCATAACTATCTGTTTGAAGAAGAACAGCATCGAAGCAGATTCTACTTTTGGATGTCCATTACCTTTGGCGGCGTAATCGGAGCGTTAATGGCAGAGGATTTGCTGACCATGTTTCTGTTTTTTGAGATTATCTATTTAAGCTGTTATTTCCTTGTGGCCCATAATCAGTCCAACAGTGCCTTAAAGGCCGGTAACCGATACATTTACTTAGGGGTAGTCGGAGGACTATGTATTTTATTTAGCATGAGCTTGCTTTACTACTATACAGGTACCTTTGAAATTTCAGCAATGGGGGCCAAAATCACTGCCCTATGGGAAGCTAACCAAGTGGCCACTATGCTGGCAATGGGGTTGATGCTCTTGGGCTTTGCCATTAAATCGGCCATATTCCCACTCCATTTCTGGCTGCCCGAAGCCCATTCCAGTGCACCGACCCCTGCCAGTGCAGTATTGTCAGGAATGGTTTTGAAGGTCTATCTATTTTCCCTCATGAAAATACTGGTACGGGTATTGGGTCCTCAAATCGTCCATGAAAGCGGACTTCCCTGGCTCTTGACCCTCTTAGCCACTGTAAGCATGATTATGGGCTCTATTCTGGCTATCGGTCAAACCGATATCAAAAAAATGCTGGCCTATTCCAGCGTGGCCCAGGTTGGCTATATTCTTTTAGGCATTGGTCTTGCTAACAAAATGGGGTTACAGGCAGCCCTATTCCATATTATTACCCACGCCCTCATGAAGGCAGCTTTGTTCTTAAGCGCAGGAGCGATTATTTATCAAAAAGGAAAGCGTAATGTTAAGGAGCTTCAGGGAATAGGCTATGAAATGCCCATTACCATGACTGTGTTTTCCATTGCTGCCTTTTCAATGATCGGTATACCAGGCTTAAACGGATTTATGAGTAAGTGGTATTTAAGTATGGCGGCTCTTTCAGCCAGTAAGCCCATATTTGTCTTAATTATTATGATTAGTAGCTTCTTAAATGCTATCTATTATTTACCAATTGTTATTTCAGCCTTTTTAAAGGAAGCCAACAGCCGTAAGAATGTGCTTACCATCGATCAGGTTCCTAAGACGATGCTGACACCTATGGTATTACTGGCCTCGGGCTGTATTCTATTGGGATTCTTTCCCCAATGGCTAATGGGCTTTATTGAACATGGGCTGACCCTGTTTTAATGGGCAGCCTGAAAACAATCATGGAGGAGATTAAGCATGAAAAGTTCCCAGGAGCTGCCGAGACACCATAGTATAGGTGCAATCCAAGGCACTCAAAACCAAAAAGAAAAATTAGATTCCTATATACTCAATAGTGTGGCGATTTTCGTCGCTGCATTACTTACCATGGTGGCCTTTATCATCCTGACCGTAACCGATGCAGGCAGCAAATTGGCAGAGAATTATACTGTCATTAATAGTCTGGCTGAATTTCTTTTAACCTTTAAGGGATTTCCTCTGTTAGCCCTGTTTATCCCTTTGATTGGAGGACCCCTTGAGGTTTATTTGGGTAGAAAATCAGATAATCTTAGGGATACTACAGTGGTAGATACAAGCTTTGTTACCCTGTTAGTGGTATTAGCCATGTATCCCCAGGCCATGGCAGGGACCTTAAGGTTCTATGTTCCCAGGATTTTGGGCTTTGGCCTCTATTTTAGGGTTGACATGCTGAGCTTTACGGTAATGACCATCACCTCCATACTTTGGCTGCTGGTAATGATCTATTCCCATGACTATATGCAATTTGAAAATCATCGTAATCGTTTCTATTTATTTATGTCTATTACCCATGGGGCTATTTTAGGAACAGTTATGGCCGGCGATATCTTCACCATGTTCCTGTTTTTTGAAGCAATGACCTTCAGCTCCTACATGCTGGTATCCCATTGCGAGAAAAAGGAATGTATTGAAGCGGGAAACAACTACATCTATATGGGGGTCATGGGGGGACTCAGTATACTCTTTGGCATGATTTTGCTATACTTAAATATCAATACCCTGGAATTTTTGCCCCTGGCCTCAAAGCTGCAATCATTAGGGGCAATGAAGTACTGGATTATCGGATTGTTTATCTTCGGCTTTGGAATTAAGGCAGGGATGGTACCCGTCCATATATGGCTTCCTAAGGCCCATCCCGTTGCACCTACCCCTGCCAGTGCCCTGTTGTCTGGAATTATGATTAAAATAGGAGCCTACGGAATTTTAAGGGTAACCACCAGCTTCTTCTTTCCTCTGCCAGGGGAAATTGAAGGCTATAAGGATATCCTCTGGAATGCTTCAAAGTCCTTGGGAGCAGTAATTATCTGGCTAGGAATTGTTACCATGGCCCTGGGGGTCTTTCTAGCATTACAGCAGAGCAATATCAAAAGGATGTTGGCCTATCACAGCATCAGTCAAATGGGTTATATCATCCTGGGCATTGGTGTAGCTGCCTACCTTGGTCATAAGGGAGCCATGGGCTTTGCTGGAAGTGTCTACCATATTATCAATCACGCCCTGTTTAAATCAGTACTTTTCATGGCGGCAGGAGTGATCTATTTGAAAACCCATGAGCTGGATATGTATCAGTTGGGGGGCTTCTGGAGAATTATGCCCTTCACAGCGGCTGCAACCCTGGTGGCAGCCCTGGGCATTACAGGCGTACCGGGCTTTAATGGCTTTGCCAGTAAATCAATTTTGCACCATGGAATTATTGAGGCCTATGAATATGGCCACTGGTCCTTCAAATATGCTGAAATTGCCTTTAATATTATCAGTGCAGGAACCGTCTGCTCCTTTATCAAGCTATTCGGCTTTGTGTTTCTGGGTAAGCTGCCCGATAGGTATAAGGAGCTTAAGGGAAGTTATCCGATAATGGACATGGCCATGGGCGGTCTAGGGCTTTTGATCATAGGAATCGGCCTAAGGCCCAATTATGTACTGGATAAGTTTATTATCCCCGCAGCCCAGGGCATCACCTTTGACCATCATTTTATTGAATCCCATTTAATGCATATGAACTTTTTTAATGCTCATGATATGCTGGGCATGGTGTGGGTTTATTTGATGGGAGCAGTAATTTTTTATTTGGGTATCAAATTCAACCTCTTCCATCTACACCTTCCCCATTGGCTTAAGGTTGAATATATTCTAGTTTATCCCTTAAAAAAGCTGGTACACCTAACTTGCAAGGTAGTATCCAAAAAGGAACAAAGGGCACTGGAAAAGGGTGATGCCATTGAGGAAATAGGGGATGCCCTTTGTGCCATTATTGAACATCAAGAGGAGGAAGCAGAGAAAAATCCAGGATTCCTTCAACGACTCCTTAGGATTATCGGAATCTTTACAGACCGATATGAGATGAGCCTAATCCGTAGTGACGTGGTGATTTATGCCATCATTCTAACTGGGATTCTGGCAACGTTGATTTTCTTCGGTTAAGGCAAAAATAAAGTCTAAACCCCAGGGATATGAAATCTTTGGGGTTTTACTTATTTTAGAAAAGGTTCAGTTTTTAGAAAAGCCCCAGAAGCTATTTTTTTAGAACAAGGTTCTTTGTTATGTTGACACTGCCCTGGGTAATAATATAGTATGAAACAAACCGTTCAATAGCTTTTCACCAGGTGGCACTAATAGCACTTCTGGAGAAAATATAAGCAGGAAAGGAAGCTTATGATGAAATTAGGATCCCACGTATCTGTATCAGGAAAGGGACTTTTGACTGCCGTCAAAGAGGCAGCTTCCTATGATTCAGATACCTTTATGATTTATACAGGGGCACCCCAAAATACAATTAGAAAGAATATTGATGCCATGCATATAGCAGAGGGCCAGCAGCTTATGGAGGAAGTGGGGATTACGGAATTTACTGTCCATGCCCCCTATATTATTAACCTGGCCTCTCCAAAGGAAGACCTCTTTAAGCTGTCAGTGGAGTTTCTTCAAAAGGAGATATTAAGGGCAGAGACTATGGGAGGGAAATACCTGGTGCTGCATCCAGGGGCCCATGTTGGTGAAGGGGAAGAAAAGGGGTTGAAACGAATTGCAGAGGGGTTAAATGAAGTAATGTCAAAGGGGCAAAATATCTATATTGCCCTAGAGACCATGTCAGGGAAGGGAAGCGAATTAAATTACAAATTTGAACATACTGCGATGCTATTGGAAAAAGTCAAGCATCCTGAAAAATTGGTGGTGTGCTTTGATACCTGCCATACCCATGATGCAGGCTACGATATTATCAATGATTTTGACGGTGTCTTGGAATCCTTTGATAAAATCATTGGCTTAAAACGGTTGCAGCTATTCCATATCAATGGCTCCCTTAACCCAAGGGGATCAAAAAAGGATCGTCATGCCAATATTGGGGCAGGGGCAGATAATCCCAGGGGTATAGACCACATTGGCCTAGAGGCCCTTCGATATATTGTGCACCATGAGGTAGCTCAGGACAAGCCCTGTATATTAGAAACCCCCTGGCTAGACAAAAAGACAAACCTTTATCGGGAAGAAATTGCTCTCCTCAGGAAAAAACAATAGCCCCAGTAGCGTAAAAATGCTGTTGAGGCTGTAGTTATTTCAGAATTAATTTGTAGATTAGCTTTCATCGGTAGAGGACTCGAAAGGACTAACGGACATATTGATGTTTTTCATGACAATAGCGGCCTTCATTTGAACAAGGGGAATATCCTGCGTAGTAAGCTCACGCTCCAGATCCTCGAGGGAGAGCATCAGCTTTTCAACCACATTAGTGGCATCCTTCTCATTCAATTTGGGACGCAGGCCCTCGGCCAGCTCCTTGGCCCTATTGAGATCCTCTATAGCCCTATTGTATTCATCCTGGGAGGCCAGTAAGACAATTTCTCGGACATGATAGCTTAACTGATACAGCTCACTGGGAACCCGATGACGATAATGGCCTCGATAGTTGCTTAGATCACTTAAAATACGGTTAAAGTTGAGCATACTTTCGGGGATCTTTTGTGCCTCCAGGCTAAGGGTGGCTTGATCTAACTTTCCTTCAGTCTCAACCAGGGATGCTTCGGGTACATTGACTTCCTTTAGATGGGCCTCCACCACGTTCCACTGACGATGGAGCTGGTATACAAGCTCCTGGAGCTGATGCCAAATTTCCATAATGTCCCCTGGGGGCTCCTGAAGCTTAATAACGTCGGACTCTACCTCTTCTTCCTTTAAGACAGGAATTAAGGTACTTTCCTCCATAATGTACATTTCTGGATTAACCTTTTTCTTCGAGGCGGCTTCCTTTTCCTCCTTTGTCTGCTCTACTCCCGATTCCACTTCCATTTCAATCTCCATTTTCTTCTGTTCCTCAATGGACTTTTCAATGCCAGGAATCCCGTCGATAATATACATGATCTCAAGAATTTGATGCTCCATTTCTGTAAAAATCTCTGGCAGCTGAGGGGTTTTCTGCTTACTTTCCTCTGGGGAAGGCTTCTCGGGATTCTTTTGACATCCCGTTATAGAAAAGAGAAGTAAGCATATAACCAATATTGCTATATTTTTTTTATAATGTGCTTTCATCCTATCACCTCTACAATATTTTTTCCATAATTATAAAAAACATAACCATGATTTATAGATTGTTGACATTTTCAAAAACCTATGAATAAATTAGGGCTTAAGAACCAGCAGGAAAAGCCTCATTCCTTAGCGAATTGTAAAGTTATAGAAACCTGAGGAAAAGAGGATACATATGTTTTTAAAACGTCATAAGAGAAGAATTTTAGATAACAAAATAATTAAAAAAAGTAATGTACCCATCTTGATAAAGGATAAGGGCTGGTGCGATATATTTTTAGTCAAGGGAAATCGTAAAATTGATTCCCTCAGTAAGCAGCTAGAATCCCTATTACAGGAAGAAGCCCTTTTGAAAAAGGAGCTTCAAGAAACAAAGAAGCTCAGGGAGGATGCAATGCAGCAAATCCTTCAACTGTCAGACCTAATTAATAGTAAAGGGCAGGAGGATTCCCTTCAGGAATTAGAGGCAGTGAAGGAAAGCTTCAGTCAATTGAATGGGGAGTTGGACCAACGCTATTTACAGCTAGAGGAATATCCGAAAAAAATAGAAGAATTAAATTTGGCATTACTTGAAGAAACTGTAGAAATAGCGTATAATGATCTATTGAAGGGCACCGATGATTTAGACAAAACCAATGCAGAAATTAATCGGTATCGTGAAAAGCTCAATCAATTGAGGGAGCATAAGGAGGAAATGGAAAAGAAAATGGATTATCTTTATTCCTTTATGCATACCATGGTTGGGCCAAAGGAAATGAGTAAACTGGACATTCATTATTTTAAACAGCCGGAAGAGGAGAAATAAGCAAAAGTAAGGATACAGAGCAAGGAAGATGTGGTCCCCCTTAGGGAAGCCGCACTTCCTTGCTTCTTTTCATTGTTGTTAAGGGGGGCGTCACCCCTTATTAAAATAAGGAGAGTACAGCGAGCGTCCTAGAGAACCCATGGGTTCCCCGGAAAACAAACGTGGCGATAGCCACTTTATTCTTTTATTGTAATTTTGAGTATTTTAAAAATATTCAAAAAGTGATACTATAATAATAGTGAGGTGTAGGCTATGATCATAGGTATCGGTATTGACATCATCGAGATTGAACGGATTAAGAGAGCTGTGGAGAGAAGACCAAGATTTTTGCAGCGGTTTTTCACCTCAGGTGAATTAATGCTTCTAAAACAAAAAGGAAATCACCCTGCCAGTATTGCAGGCTTTTTTGCCGCCAAGGAGGCCGTTGTAAAGGCCATGGGGACAGGCTTCCGCCATATGAAATGGCATGATATTGAGATTGATCAGGACAACCTGGGGAAACCCTTTGTAAAATTCCATAATAACAGTCAAAATATCGCATATAGTAAAGGTATAGGAGAAATCTTAATCTCTATTTCCCATAGTAGGGAAAATGCAGTGGCCCAGGCCATTGCCATAGCAAGAAAATAGTGTTATTCGTCAGGGGGGAAGGCAAGGTGAAATGGAGTAGGCTTGTATTCATGCTTGTACCATGCCTGCTGCTAACTGCTTGTGGGCAGCCCACCAAGGAAAAAATATATTATGAAGCACAGAAGAAGATAAGTGAGATAGAAGCCTATCAATGTAGCGCCTTTATTAAAGTGCAACGGGAAAATGAAGAAAAGGAATATGTTTTTCAGCAGACCTTTCAGTACCCTGATCGTTACCGCTTAGAAGTCCTGGCCCCAGAGGAGCTGAAGGGAAATGTGACGGTTTCGAACGGAAAGACCACATGGCTCTATAACCCTTCCATCAATCAGTATTGGAGAATTGAGCCCTTTGAGCAAAGCCAGGAGCAGCTAATGTTCATTGGCTATTTTATGAGAAATCTCTTTGCTTCAGAGGAGTCGACCCTAGAGCAGCGCAAGGAGGGAGAAAGGGGACATATCGGCATTACCACCCCTTTGCCAGGGGGAGGGTACTATTTTCAAAAACAACGGCTATGGATAGAGGAAAAGAGCCTTACCCCCCATTCCCTAGAGATTGTAGATCAGGAGGGAATGGTAAGGTTCAAGGTAAACTACGAGGATTTTCAATTTAATCCAGAACTTGATGATGAAATCTTCCAGCTGGATTGGGAAGAGTAAGCACAGTTGATACGAAGCAAGGGGGGAAAAACTTGGGAAAAGAGCTTTTACGGCCCGTATGGGCAGAAATAAACCTAGATCACCTAAAGCATAATCTGTTGGAGGTGAGAAGGATAATTAAGAAAAACACCATGATTTGTGCCGTAATTAAGGCTGATGCCTATGGCCATGGGGCAAAGGAAATAGTGAATACATTAATAGATAATGGGGCTGATCGTTTCGCTGTAGCCACTTTGTCAGAGGGAATTCAATTGAGAAGGTCAGGCTTAAAGCTGCCAATTATGATATTTGGCTATACTCCTGTGGAGTACTGGGAAAAAGTGCTTCAATATAATCTGATTCAAACAATATATACCCTGGAGCAAGCCAGGGCCCTTTCAGAATTTACCAACAGCAGTAATCAAAAAATAAAAATTCATCTAAAAATAGATACAGGCATGTCGCGCCTTGGCTTTATCATTGGGCCCGACACCCTTGATAAGGTCAAGGAAGTCTGTCAGCTTCCAGGCCTTGAAGTGGAAGGAATCTATACCCATTTTGCCGTGGCCGATGAGACTGATAAGACCTATACCTACGAACAGTTTAATCGCTTTATGGAGCTGATTGCTCAATTAGAAAGAGATGGCTTTAAAATTCCCATAAAGCATGCCTCTAACAGTGCTGCTATTATAGAACTACCAGAAATGAATTTAGACATGGTAAGGCCGGGAATTATGCTCTACGGTCTATATCCCTCCAGGTTTGTTGACCATGAAAGGGTAAATCTGAAGCAGGTAATGACCCTAAAGGCCAAGGCCGCCCAGATTAAAGAGCTTCCCCCAAACCAGGGAATCAGCTACGGATTAATCTATCATACAAAAGAACGACAAAAAATAATGACCCTGCCCATAGGCTATGCCGATGGTTTTACCCGACTTTTAACCAATCAGGCCCAGGTCATTGTTGCAGGGAAAAAAGCCCCTGTGGTGGGAAGAATCTGTATGGATCAACTTATGGTTGATGTAACAGGAATAGACGTTGAAATGGGCCAGGAGGTTATCATTATTAGTGATGACCCTGAAATTGGCAACATGGTGGACGAATTGGCAGAAAAATTACAAACCATCAACTATGAGATTGTCTGTATGATAGGACGTAGGGTTCCCAAGGCCTATATGGAAAATAATAACCTTTTACAGGTGCATGATAGTCTGTTAGAATAAGGATGATCTCTGTTTTAAACTAGGAGTATTGTAGTCGTAGAGGAAAAAACAGCAATATTTTTCTGTAAGCTGTATAATTTAGTCATTATATTGACACAATTTAAATGAAAATATATAATTGGGTATATATTGCTCGTCTATAAGAATACTAATATAAAGTATACCTATTGTATGATTTTCCTTTCAGATTTCATCTTTTCATTCATTATTTCTAGGAGGTGCGAAATGGCTGATTCAAAACGGATTATGATAAGCCTGCCCGATAGCCTTTTGAAGGAAATTGATTACATCGTTTGTAATGAAAAAACGAATCGTAGTGAATTTATCAGAAAGGCAATGCATTTATACATTCGTGAAAAAACCAAGGTTGAATTAAGGGAGAAAATGAAAAAGGGCTACCAGGAAATGGCAACCATTAATCTATCCCTTGCAGAGCTGGGATTAAGCTTAGATGTGTCTTCGTTAGAAAAATACGAAGTTAAAATGGCGGAGTGTGAATAGCGTGAATGTTAAAAGAGGAGACATTTATTATGCGGATTTAAGCCCTGTCATTGGTTCTGAACAGGGGGGAGTAAGACCTGTGCTGATTATTCAAAATGATATAGGAAATCGGTATAGTCCAACGGTCATTATTGCTGCCATCACATCCCAAATTAATAAAGCCAAGCTACCTACCCATATTGAAGTTGCCGCAACGGATTATGGGCTGCCAAAGGACTCAGTTATTCTCTTGGAGCAAATCCGAACCATTGATAAGCGTAGATTAGAGGAAAAAATTGGTCATATCGATGAAGAGATGATGGAAAAAATCAATGATGGGTTAATGATTAGTTTAGGGTTAATAGACTTTTAACAAGGCTTAAGGATATCTTAGGTCTTTTGTTATGTTATAGGGCTGATTTTCCACTCTTCAATTCAAGGATAAAATGTAGTATAATAATAAAGACCAAAGGCTAATACCTGTTACCTCCCCATAAGGGTAACAGGACGATGAACTTGTTATTTACGGTTCTGGTAAACTAAGAGGCAGGAGGCAGACAAATGAAAAAATCTAAGAGAATGGTAATTGGCCTATTAGCTTTAATGGGCGTCCTACTGGTTGGACAAGTAGTTTATGCAGCGACAAAGGAGCCTGGCACTGCCGATGATCCTTTGGTAACCCTATCCTTCGTAGAACAGAAGCTGGAGCAATTAAAGTTTTACATAGACGAAAGTCTAAAGGGAGTCCAGTCTGGCGAAGGCTCTGAGGGTGCAGCTTTAGAAGTAGTTGAATTGAATAAAGGTCAAACACTGATTGGGGCCCAGGGAACAGAAATTATCCTGCGGTCTGGGGATGCGGTGGCCATTGACAGCCCATCTGGAGGACTGTCTGATGTTACAGGAGCCAAGGACCTTAAGGCAGAGGAAGCCATCCCCACAAATCATTTAATCATTATACCAAGGGATGATGGTAGAGGAATTCGTGCAACAAACAATGTATTTATCATGGTAAGGGGCGGTTACAAAATTCAACCTTAAGACCCTATAGAAGCAGATGACAATGGACTTCCCTGAATGAAGTAAAGGAAGTCTTTTTTTTGGAAAAACTACAGAAGAATAGTAGGTGACAAAATGAAAAAAAGAATTGAAGAAATACCCTATTTAAGGGGCATGGCAGGATTAGCCGTTGTCATGGTTCACTTATCTGCAATTCCCGTAAGTACGTTGCAGAAGGATAGTGTGCCCATGATGCTGGTTACCTTGATTAATCGAGGATTGAAGTTTACTTCCCCGGTTTTTATTTTCATCAGCGGGCTTATCTTCTTTTATGGATATCAAAACAAACCCTTTCAATATGTTAGCTTCTTAAGAAAAAGAATGTCCTCAGTTTTGGTTCCCTATGTGGGGTGGAGCCTATTTTACTATTTTATCTTTGTTGTGATGGGGGTCTACGTTTTTGACCCTAAATTCCTGATACAGGGACTATTGCTGGGTAAGATGAGCTACCATCTGTACTTTATGGTGATCATTATACAATTTTACCTGCTGTTTGGGGCATTTTACTATGGATTTAAGCGTTTTAATCCCCACTTGCTTTTATTGCTGTCGGCAGTTATTAATTTAGTTTCCCTGCGCTATCTAACGATTCCATATTCAGATCGTTTCTTTACCAATTATATATTCTTCTTTAGCTTTGGCTGCTATTGGGGCTGCTATCTTGACCAAATTAAGGCATTTCTTAAGAAACACCCTAATATTGTATACATGGCCTATGGCATTGCAGCACTCCTTTACGCCGGTCAATTCTATTATTATTACGCCCTGGGACGGTCAATCAATGTCTACCATGTTCATATTATGTGGTTTATATTTTGTACCGTTTCCATCTGTTTCTGTTTTAAAATTAGCTCCTTAGTTGTCTCCAGAGAAACAGAGGGAATTAAGGCTGTGGGGGGATTTGTTTCCCGATGCAGTTTTATCACCTATTTAAGTCATCCATTTTTTATATTAGGGTCAGAATGGTTGTTGGACAAGGTAGGGATCATATCCATCTCAACAAGATTTCTGCTGAATCTGATCATTGTCTATGGCGGAGTATTCATCATGGAACTGATTTATATTAAAATACTCCTGCCAGCAATTAAACAGGCTTCACTTGGCAAAAACCCACGAAAAGTATAAAAGAAATCTTTACAGGCTTAGATAGAAGTAATATAGTATTAAAGTAAACAAAAGAACAAGTATATAAAAAAACCATGGAGGATGTGACATGATGAAGGGGATAAAGATCGTATTGGTTGTGATGTTGGTCAGTCTTCTGACAATGGGCTCATTGCTAGTGGGACGAGCTCGAATAGAAGGGGAAAACAAAAGTGTGGATATCATTCTGGATTACTATGAGTTTGAAGAGATGGCCAGACAATCAGAAAAGCCCCTGTCATGGTGGTTCGACTATTTTAGTAAGGAAAAGATTCAATATGTGGCCTTAAAGGAAGAATCCTTGAATTCAATGGTCGAGGAAGGAAAGCCTTTGACTGTTTCCATGATGGGAAATCTGGTTAAAGAACGGGATTGGAAGAATAATTATCCTCAAGCCTTTGTCAATTCCGTAGACCCTGATGAAATGAATCCCTATGATGTGGTGGTTTATACAGCTTCAAAGGAAGTCTATGACTTTATTGCCAACGCCTTTGAAGAAAGATATCCAGGAGAAAGATTTGAGCTGTTCCAAGGGGAAGCAGATTATACAATTGTTATTAAAGGAACCCTGTATGATGCCCTATTCAGAGAAAATCAATTATTAATGGAAACCTCTGGGAAGGCCTTTGTCAGTGAATCCCATCTTGTCTCCTCAAAGCTGACTAGATTAGGGTTGGGACTTGATCCCCAAAAAGTTGCTTTGATTCAAAATAATGGGTTGGAAGTAATGCCCAGACCCTACAGCTATGGGGATTGGTCAACAGAAAAACAAATCAATACTACCCTGGCAGAATATGAAGCCTTTGGTATTGACCCAACGGTGTACATCTTCGACGGACACCAGGTACTGGGCTTCCCCGAAAATTTAGATCCTGTGGCAGAGCACATGCGACAGAAGAAAATTAAAGTGGGTCTGATCGAAACCGGAGTACAACGACAGCATATGGAGCAGGAAGGTATTAATCTCTTAGCCGATGCTGTATCCTACGATGCGGTTAGGGTGTATTCCCTGCAGTCCTATGTACAAAGTCGGTTTAATAATTCAGGCTACAATAAGGCAGCAGAAATTGAAAACACCCTGTACCGTGCTGTAACCGAAAGAAATATTCGATTAATCTACTTTAAACCCTTTAAAATGGATGAATATCGTTACGTTACTGACCCTGAGGAATACACGATAATGCTGGGGAACTTTGAAAATAGAATTGGTGAGCATGGCTTAACACTTGGTGAAAGCAGCAGCTTTGGCCTCAGCAGAATTCGAGTCCGGCATTATACCCTGCTAGGGTGGGGAGTTGCCGCTGCCGGCGTATTACTCCTTAATTGGCTTTTTAAGCTCAATAAAAAATATACATTGATTTTATTAGCCCTATGTCTCCTCGGGGTACCAGGCATGATTTTGGTGATGCCCTCCATTGCTGATAAGGTATTGGCCATGGCAGCTTCGGTTATCTTTGCTTCCTTAAGTATGGCTTATTTCTGCCATGAAACAAACCAGTTCTTAAAGAGCGACCAGAAGGATAGTTGGAAAAATATTATTTTTTCAGTAGTAAAAGGGGTTGTGGTAACCTCGGGAATTTCATTGATCGGGGCCCTTTATGTGGCAACCATCCTTTCTGATATTAAATATTTACTAGAAATGGATATCTATCGTGGTGTCAAGATAAGCCAGCTAATCCCCTTTATTTTCTTTATTGTATTTTATCTGAAATATTATGGCTATAAGCGTGGGACAGAAGCTAAGGGCCAGCCGAAGGGAATCTATTGGGAGCTGAAAAGGCTATTGTTAGAAGATATTAAGGTAATTTATGTAATTATTACTGCCTTTGTGCTATTTGCCGGCTATATTTATATTGCAAGGACCGGTCATGAAACCAATGTTCAGGCATCCCAGATAGAAATACTACTACGAAATATGCTTGAGAATAACCTTTTAGCTAGACCCCGTATCAAGGAATTTTTGGTTGGAATCCCTGCCCTGACTGTCGGTATCTATGCAGCGAAAAGAGGCTTCAATAATTTCATTATTTTTGCTGCAGGCTTTGCGGCTGTATTAGGACAAACCTCCATCATTAATACCTTCAGTCATCTTAGAACACCATTGTATTTATCAGCAGTCAGAACCGTCTACGGATTGATAATTGGAGTCATCATCGGCTTTATCGGGATACTTCTACTGGAATTGTTAAGACTAAGTGTAGATTATGCGAAAAATAAATTTGGAATAGAATAATTAGACCCAGACATTAGTCGACCCATTCCAAAAGCAGATATATCTCCTAGAGAGGAAGAGACATATGAAGAAGGTATTATTATTCGGCTATTATGGCTACCAGAATACTGGAGATGAAGCAATATTAAAAACAATTGTTCAGCAATTAAAGGGTGCCATGGCGGATATTTCCCTTAAGGTGTTAACCTATAAGGCTGATGAAACAGAAAAAAAATACAAGGTAAAGGCAGTCAGCCGAAACCGATTTATGGATTTAATCAGAGCAATAAAGGAATGCGATGTTGTTATCAGCGGCGGCGGCTCTATTTTACAGGATATTACCAGCAGCCGCTCCCTGTTATATTATTTAGCCATTATTTGGCTGGCAAAAAAGCTAGGCAAAAAGGTCATGTTCTATGGAAATGGCTTTGGGCCCATCACTAAAGTCTATAATAAAAAGCTGGTAAAATATATTATTAATCAGGTGGATGTCATAACCGTCAGAGATTTTCAATCTAAGGAAACCATGAAGGCCCTGGGGATACACCGGGATATTCGGGTTACTGCTGATGTGACCTTTGCCATGGAGCCTTTGACCCAAGAGGTTGGTAAGAATATTTTACAGGAAGAGGGCCTGCAGGAGGGCAGAAAGACCATTGGAATCTCCGTTAGACCTTGGCGTGGGATGGAAAAATATAAGCAAATTATCGCAAAAACAGCCGATTATTTACAGCAATTAAATTATCAGGTCATTTTTATACCCATGCAGTACCCCCATGACCAAAGGATATCCCTTGAGATTACCGATCTAATGAAGAATAAGGCGGTTGTCTTAAGTAAGCATTATGGGCCAGAAGAAATACTTTCTATAATTGGTCAATTAGACCTGCTAATAGGAATGAGGCTGCATTCCCTGGTCTTTGCAGCCATAGCCAAGGTTCCCATGGTGGGGATTGAATATGATGAAAAAATAAAGAGCTTTTTAGAGCTGGTAAATCAGAAAAGCGGAGGAAAGGCAGAATTCCTTGATGAGGTTACCCTGTGGTCTACTATTGAAGGGGTATTGAAGCAGGATAAAAAGCATCGGGAGCAGCTTGAAAAAATGACCTCTGAATTAAATAAAAAAGCTAATCAAACCAAGGAAATCTTTATAGATTTCATGTCAAGGGGTGAATAAACTATGTCGAGAAAACGAGTAGACATGTTAAATGTTTCTATTGATGCCTTAAGTGAAAAGGAAGCCTTTAAAAGAGCAGTGGATTTTTTTGAAGGGGATTCTCTCAAAACCATTTATACCCCCAATCCTGAAATTGTCATGCTTGCACAGACCGATTCTCAATTGAAGGAAGTACTCAATGGAGGGGACCTGGTGGTTCCCGATGGAATCGGATTAATTATTGCATCAAAGCTAAAGGGGCGAGGCTTGGTTGAAAGGATCCCTGGCGTTGATTTAATGCACAGATTACTAATATTTTGCGGACAAAAAGAAAAATCAATCTATCTATTCGGAGGAAAGCCCGGAGTAGCCGATGCAGCCGCCTTAACGATTGCAGCAAAATATCCAGGAGTGAGGATTGCAGGCTTTCACCATGGCTATTTTAAGCCCCATGAAGAAGAAGATATTGTCAAGGATATTAATGAATCCGGGGCTGATGTGGTATTCGTCTGCCTGGGGGCGCCCAAGCAGGAGCTTTGGATTAATCAGCATAAGGCCCAATTGAACTGTAAAATTGCCATGGGAGTAGGAGGAAGCATTGATGTCTATGCAGGTACCGTTAAACGGGCCCCCAAGATATACCAAAAGCTGGCCCTTGAATGGTTCTATCGTTTAATGAAGGAGCCTAGAAGGTATAAACGAATGCTGCTTTTGCCCAAATTTTTAGTTCAGTTTATCCTGCGAGGTTAATATAATAGATTGATAAATTGGAGGTGGAAAAAGTGTTGAAGCAAAAATATAGAACAGTGATAGAATACTTCGGGTTAACAGTTGGATGTGCACTAATGGCCTTTAGCTTAAACTTTTTCCTGGAGCCCAATGGAATTGCCCCAGGAGGGGTAACGGGGTTAGCCATTGTTATCTATCGAGCCATTGGTATCCCCATTGACATTACCAACCTTGCTATTAATATTCCCCTATTTATTATCGGTATTATGGTACTGGGGAAGGTATTTGGCATGAAAACCGCCTATGCAACCATTATGCTTTCTGCCTTTATTCGATTATTTTTAATGATTTTTGGACATGGGGCTATGATTACCAAAGACCTTTTGCTGGCAACCATCTATGGCGGGGTGATTTTAGGTACGGGTCTGGGGCTGGTATTCCTCTATGGAGGTACCACAGGGGGAACAGATTTGGCAGGAGCTATTCTAAACAAATATTTTCCCTCCTTCAGTACAGCCAAGCTAATGATGATGCTGGACCTGTTTATCGTTGTCACGGCCGTACTGGTAGAAAAGAACATTGAAACAGGCCTGTACTCCATCATTGGTCTGTATATATTAGTGAAAACTGCAGACTTTATTGTGGAAGGCCTTGGATACGCAAAGGCATTCTACATCATATCTGAAAAGACCGATATTATCGGTAAAAAGATATTGCACGAGATGGGGCGAGGGGTAACGATCCTAGAGGGACGAGGCATGTATACAGGCAGCAGGCGTGATGTAATGCTGTGTGTTGTGAACAGGGCCCAGATGGCAAAGCTTAAAAAGCTGGTTTATCAAGAGGATAATAAAGCCTTTATTATGATTTCTACCATCCATGAAGTACTGGGAGAAGGCTTTAAAGAAATAAACTAATTAGGGCGTGTCTGAAAACCCACTCAGGGGCATCTTTCACCGCTTTTTTGTCCCACGCAGCGTTGCTTTTCCTTGACGTACCCCTGGTATGCCTTCAAAAAAGCGCCTTGCTCGGAACAAAAATTCAGTAAAATCTGCACCCTTCGGAGTATTCAGATACACCCTAGATTAAAAGGAGGAGAAAATTTTCATGAGCAACTATGGTTTTTTGCAAGAAAAGGCAGTAGCAATTAGAAAACATATCATTGAAATGCTGCACGAAGCAGGCTCTGGACATCCTGGAGGCTCCTTATCGGCTGCAGACATTTTAACTGTATTGTATTTTCATGAAATGAATGTTGATCCCCAAAATCCCCAAATGGCAGAGAGAGATAAATTTGTGCTGTCAAAGGGTCACGGAGCCCCAGTGCTTTATGCTGCCCTGGCTGAAAAGGGCTTTTTCCCTAAGGGAGAATTACTTAAGCTTAGAAAGATTGATGCAATGCTTCAAGGGCATCCTGATATGAAGGGTACCCCTGGGGTAGAAATGTCAACAGGTTCATTGGGACAAGGCTTCTCGGCCTCCTGTGGAATGGCCCTGGCCGCAAGACTTGATAAAAGTCCTGGCCGGATATATACCCTTTTGGGAGATGGAGAACTTCAGGAAGGAATTGTATGGGAGTCTGCTATGGCGGCTGCCCATTATGGTTTGGATAATCTAACTGCAATCATTGATTCAAATGGTTTACAGATTGATGGCCCCAACGAAGAAATTATGAAGGTGCACCCCCTATTTGATAAATTTAAGGCCTTTGGCTGGCATGTGATTGAATGCGATGGACATTCCTTAGGGGAATTGATTGATGCCCTTGAGGAAGCCAAAGCCACAAAGGGAAAACCAACAATGATCATAGCCAAAACCATAAAGGGAAAAGGCGTATCCTTTATGGAAAATCAAGTGGGCTGGCATGGTAATGCCCCTAAAAAGGATGAGGCCGAAATGGCATTAAAGGAATTGGGAGGCGATAAATAATGAGTAAAATGGTTGCCACAAGAGATGCCTATGGAGAGGCTTTAATAGAATTAGGCAAAGAAAATGACAAGGTAGTTGTATTAGATGCTGACCTTTCTAAGTCAACAAAAACCCATGGCTTTAGCAAGGCCTTCCCAGAAAGATTCTTTAACGTAGGGATTGCAGAGCAAAATCTGATGGGAATGGCAGCAGGCCTGGCATCTGCAGGAAAAATCCCCTTTGCCAGTACCTTTGCTATGTTTGCCACAGGAAGAGCCTTTGAAATCATTAGAAACTCGGTTTGCTATCCAAAGCTAAATGTTAAAATCTGTGCTACCCATGCAGGAATCACCGTTGGGGAAGATGGTGCATCCCATCAATCCCTGGAGGATATTAGCTGCATGAGGTCAATTCCTAATATGACCGTTATCGTTCCTGCCGATGGGGTGGAAACCAAAAAAGCCATCCATGCCATTTCAAAATACAATGGACCGGTCTATGTACGATTAGGCAGATCGGCAGTACCAACTCTGAATGATGAAGCGAGCTATCAGTTTGAGATTGGTAAGGGAGTTCTTTTAAAGGATGGAAAGGATTTAACCATTGTTGCAACGGGCATTATGGTAAGTAAGGCCCTGGAGGCAGCCAAGCGTCTAGAAGAAAAGGGAATCGATGCCCGAGTCATTAATATTCATACTATCAAGCCAATGGATGCTTCACTGATCACGCAGGCCGCTAAGGAAACTGGGGCAATTCTTACCGTTGAAGAGCATAATATCATTGGAGGGCTAGGTTCAGCCGTAGCTGAGACATTGGTAGAAAATTATCCTGTACCTATGAAAAGAATCGGTACCATGGATACCTTTGGCGAGTCAGGTAAGCCCGACCAATTATTAGAGAAATATGGATTAACCACTGAGGCCATTGTAGATGCTGCAGAGGAGCTAGTAAAAAGAAAATAGAAAAAATGGTAAAAGAGACAGGATGTAATTTACCTGTCTCTTTGTTATTAGGACATATATGAACAGCTAACAGGATCAAGGTTTTAACATTTATCATTCTCTCCCTTTGTACAAATATATTTCCCACAACAATTGAATATTTCATCAAAACCATGAATAGACATAGAACAAAGACATGTTTTATGAATGAGGGGAGGGGACTCACGGTGGGTTCAAAATTAAGATTACCCAAGTTTCCAAGGGTTAATTGGAAGCTGATTATTGCTGTTATTATCATAATTGTTGTAGTAACACTAGGGGTTAAATGTGTGCCTAGGATTTTATCGGGTGGTGAAGAAACAGTGAGCTACGAAGTTGTTGATACAAATGAAACGCCAGAAAAATTAGAACAGATCATTCCACGGTATAAGATGCTGGAAAGGGCTTTGGCCACAAAGGTAGAGGAATCAGTATACGTAATTGTGACAAGGGGAGAAAAATTAACCGGTGGTTATACGGTTGATATAGAAGAAGTAACGTTGGTAAAGGAGCAAGATGAGGATAAACTAGTGGTCTACGCAGTATTTAAAGATCCAAAGCCAGAGGAATTAGTGCCTCAGGTTATTTCTTACCCATACGTCGTATTAAAGACAGACCTAAAGGATTTACCCCAAAAAATTGATCTACAGGTAAAATATCTCGAATAACTCCTTTTTTTCGTCGATTACCAGTAGGCCTTAGGCCCATGATAATCGACGATTTTTATTTTTTGAATACCCTTCGATAAACACACAAAAAAGGAGCTAGTAGCAATTAAGCCTATTTCTAAGTAATGTTTAATATTATTTGAAAAATCTAAAAATTTTTAAAAATTAGAAGGAATTTAGATGGCTTCACCGAATAAAATAAATTAAATAGGGAGGTGAATGCTATGATAGCAAAGGGAATCAAAGCATCGGCAGCGGAAAATTTATTAGAAGAACTTGATAAAGTTATGGAAGACAATACAATTAAAGAAAAGGCTTACAAAATTTTACTGGACGAATATACATCAATTGTATATAAATTAGAAGAAGATTTTATAGACCTTGAAATCAAGCTAGAAAAATACAAAATGGCCCAGTTCGTTGAGGAAAACAAAAAAGACAGCTACAGAAAAGAAATGATGGAAATGACAGAAAAAATTCAAAAAGTAAAAGCTGAGATAATCAAATACTATAATTACATCGAAAACATGGAAAAGCATAGAGAGACGCTAACAGAGATTTAATAAACCTCCCCAAGAATGACAATTATAAAAAATTATATTCGTCGGCCGCTAATAGGGTAAGACCCATAAGGTCGACGAATTTATTGTTTTTGATGTAAAGCTGCTAATCTTCAATAAAATGTCACTTTTAAATCATAAAACAAATCGAATTTAAAGAGAAATATTAGCTTTGCAAAATTTTAACAGATATAGTAAAATCAAAGTAGTGAGTGGGTTATTAAATTAACTTTGTTAGGTTCTGAACTAATGGTAAATTTAGAAGGTGATGAAAATTGGATAGTGACATGATGAATGCAATAAAATCCTATATGCAAAAACAGTCCTATATAGAGTTTGCTTATGTCTTTGGCTCCTATGCCAGAGGTGATTACCTCGTAACCAGTGATATAGACATTGCAATAAGCCTATCTATCGAGAAATTACTGCCCCAGGAATACTTAAAACTCCGTACTAAACTAATGGAGATCACTAAAAAGGAAATAGATATTATTATACTAAATGATGCCGATACCCTTATTAAACATCGTATTACTCAAGAAGGTATATTAATTTTCACTCGATCAGAAGTTAAAGAGAAAAGCTTTAGAGTCAGGGTATTGTTTGAATATGATGATATGAAAAAGTATTTAGACTTATCTTATTCTGCAATGATTGACAGAGTAAGGAAGGAGCTTGATAATGGTAATAGAAGAAGTAATTAAAAATAGGCTTGAAAAAATGGCACAATGTATGAAGAAGATATCAAAGTACAGTAATATATCAAAACAGAGCTTTTTAGAAGATGAAATGCACAGGATGTGGTAGAATATAATCTCTTTATTTCAATAAATATGATGATTGATATAGCGACCCATATTGTAGTTGATCATAATATGGGAAAACCCAATACACTATCAGAGGCCTTTGATATCTTGCTACAAGAAAGATATATAGATGAAACTGATGCAGAAATATACAAGAATATGGTTGGATTTAGAAATATCCTATCCCATGAATATATTAAAATTAATAAAGAAATTGTCTATGAAATATTGAAAAATAACGTAGATGACTTAAGAAAATTTATTCTATTCATACATAATGAATTTCTAGAGTGAAGTTAAATGAAATCTATTCGTCGATCTCCAATAAGGTAAAAAACCAGGAGATCGACGAATTTCTATTTTTTTGAAAAAAATCGGTTAAATATATTAAAAAATAGCAGTAAACAAATGGAGACAGGTTTCCCAATATTGAAAAAAATGTCGACGAAACTTCATCAAATTGTAATGTCTCTGTAATAGACATTTAGTGCCATTGGTATATAATAGGGGTAGTCAATTGCTTCTAAAATAGGCCAGCAGGGGAGGAATCACAAAATGAGGCAGATAAGAAAAAAGGCAGTGATTGTGATTACTGCGTTACTTCTTCTTTCTTTTACCACCAGCACTTTTGCCAGTGGTGCGTTTTATGAAAAGGTGGAATCAGAAAAGCTATCAAGGGGAGTAATTCAGAAGCATATTCAGCGCTTTACGCAGAATGGCTGGTTAAATGCCAATGTACTATACATAGATTTAACCGATGAAACATCAAAATTAGACATTTTACAGAGCAGCAACGGATTATCCAGTAAAGAAACCCTATCATCTATGGCGAAGAAAAATCAAAATGTGGTAGGGGCAATCAATTCAGATTTCTTTTATTTCTCTAACCCCGATTCACCTATGGGGATGATGATAAAGGATGGAAAAATGATCAGTAGTCCAGGATTGGTCAATAACTTTGCAACCCTCTATGTAACCGATCAAAATACCGGGTTTGCAAATTACTTAACTTCAACAATGAAAATCATCACAGACAAGGGAAAAGAGGTACAAATCCAGGCCATTAATAAAATTACCTGGGAGTACCGAATGACTACCCTAATTGACAGAAACTGGGGAACTCACTCACCTGGGGCCGATGAAGCCCGCCCTGATCACGTTGAGGTTGTCGTTGTTGATAACAAGGTTGTAGAAGTCAGAAAGGGACAAGCCCCTGTAGAAATTCCTGAATCAGGCTATATCATTTATGCCACAGGAGTAAGGGCTAATGATCTTTTACAAAACCTTCAAGTGGGCGATTTATTAGACCTGAAGGTTTCAATGAACCCAGACATAGAAAGTATTGAACTGGCCATTGGCGGCGGAACCCTATTGGTTTCCAATGGTCAAGCAGTGACTAACTTTACCCAGGATGTATCAGGAAATCATCCAAGGACAGCCGTGGGGATCACTAAGGACCGTCGACAGCTAATTCTGGTAACTGTAGATGGAAGACATACCTCCTACAAAGGATTGGATGGCAAGGGTATGGCCAATCTTATGATTGAGCTGGGAAGCCATGAAGCCATTATGATGGACGGTGGAGGCTCTACGGGTATGGTGACCCGAGGTCTAGGAGAATTTGGTACTAAATTGGCTACTACTCCTTCCGATGGATCAGAGCGTAGAATTGTTAATAGCTTAGCTATCGTTACCACGGCAGAGACAGGAAATGTAAATGGTTTAAAAGCTGAGTTAGAAAACAACAATGTTTTTATCAATACACCAAAGAAGATTACTGCCAAGGGCTACGACAGCAACTTTAACCCTGTTGCTGTAGATAGCACAAAGCTAACCTACAAGCTCTTAAAAGGGAGCGGCAGCTTTGAAGGCAATAACTTTATCCCAACGGCAATGGGAGAAGCCATCGTTGAAGTAGAATATTTAGGGGCAAAAACAGAAGTAAAGCTAAATGTACTAGATACACCAGCATATATGGAAATCACCCCAGGGGCAATTCAATTGGCCCAGGGTAGAACAGCCAATCTATCTGTTGTAGGGGTAAGTGCCCTAGGGTATCGAGTTACAATTGCTGCCGATGCCATTCAATGGACAGATACAAAGGGCTTAGGAACCGTATCCAAGGGTGTTTATACAGCAGGAAACACTACGGGTGAATCAACCCTTCAAGCAAAATTAGGCAATACCACCGTTAGTATTCCCGTATCCATTGGTACGCAAGATAAGGTGGTAGACTTTTTCGAGACCTTAAACATGACCTTTAGTGGTTATCCAGAGGGGGTAACTGGCGGAATTTCCTTAGTTGGTAAGGGACGAAATAATTCCAATGCAGTGAAATTGGACTATGATTTCACATCCTCTGATCAAACCAGGGCAGCCTATATGAACTATGGTAATAGTGGGTTAGCACTGCCAGGCACGCCAAGTAAAATAGGTGTTTGGGTATTTGCCGAAGGTCCTTCAACCCAATGGATTCGTGGAACAGTTACCGATTCCAAGGGAGGCCAACACGTCATTGACTTTAAAAAGGGTGTTGACTGGAAGGGATGGAAATACCTTGAAGCGACTGTACCTTCTGGTATAACAGCTCCGACTAAGCTAAGTAGAATCTATGTGGCAGAGCCTGATTCAGGCCAAAAGGTAAAAGGAAGCTTGATTTTTGATGATTTACAAGTAAGCTTTGCAGGAAAGGCCAACAGTGCCACCACCACTAAAGAAATAAAAGATCCCCTTTATCGAGCCTATGAAAAGCAAGGAAAAACCATTATGGCTCATAGTGGTCTACAGGTAGCGAAGGAAACCCTGCAAGACAGATTGGTAATAAACAACCTGGTGGAAAAGGCAAACCGTCAGCAAACCCAGATATTATTTACTGGGGCTGCCGATAAAAAGGCAACCAGTAAAATAACCAACACAATGACCACTGCCGGTGGAGGCCATGCCAAGCAAGAAATAGATGACCTGTTAATTATCAAAATGGATAATAGCAAGAATGGCTTTAGGGCCACGAACTTTAATCAATGGCCTTGGTTTAAGGATTTAATTGAAAAGAACCAAAAGAGCAATGTTATCATTCTTCTGCCCAAGCCAATTCGGGGAGAAAATGGATTTACAGATGCCCTTGAGGCCGACCTATTTGAAGAAATCCTTACACAACAGGCAGAGAGCGGAAAAAATATCTTTGTGCTCCATGGCGGAAAAGAGCTGAAGGTAGAGCCAAAGAATGGGGTACGATATATTACAACAGGCACCTACCAAAGTAATTCTTCCAAGATGCCCTCAGAGGCCAATCAATATATCGAATTTAATCTAAATGGAACAGATTTAACCTATCAAATAAAATCACTCTTTAACTAAAAAAACCACTTTAAAGAGGCTGCCCATATGGCGGCCTCTTTATTGTATAGATAAAACTAAGTTAATTTACTGGTCACTCAGACCTATATTTTAGCAATAACCGACAGGTTGATAAAAAGCTGATTCAAAGGATCAGGCCAATGCTTTAAGAGCGGTGGGAAAAAAATAAGAGCATAAATAACTTGTTAATCTGCTAAAAAACAGGTATAAATAAAATAAATGATAGGGGGGAGCAAAATGATTAAGGAAAAAAGTAGATTGATGGGGGAAAAGCTGACTAGTCCCTGTAAAATCGAGAATATTAGCTTTCACACCACAGCAGATTTATCGCCATTAAAAGACATTATTGGTCAGGAAAGAGCAGTAGAAGCCCTAGCCTTTGGATTAAGGATGAAGAAGAAGGGTTACAACATTTATATTTCGGGAATCAGTGGAACCGGCCGCAGCAGCTATTCTAATTCCATTACAGAAAAGCTGGCCGAGGAAATGCCTGTACCGAACGATTGGGTTTATGTCTACAACTTCAAAAATCCTGATCGGCCCAGGGCTTTGAGCATGGAGGCGGGGGTGGCAGTCCAGTTTAAGAAGGATATTGAAGGATTAATCGAGCAGCTAAGGGAGCAAATTCCCTCGGCCTTTGAAGGAACTGAATATGAGACAAAACGAAATGAAATCTATCAGGCCTTTAAAAGGAATAACCAGAAAATAATAGACGAATTAAATGAGATCGGTCAAAGCTATGGATTTATCTTTAGGGAATCAGACCATGGGCTGGTGACTATTCCCCTTTTGGATGGACGGCCTATGAAGCAGGAAGAATACACTACCTTACCCCCGGAAGAAATGGAGAAAATCAGAGAAAATTCCAATCAATTGAATCTGGAAGCCCTGGAAATCTTTAATAAGCTTAAATCCCTTGAGGAAGATTTACAGGACAATATCAAGAAGCTTGATGAAGAGATTGGGTATAATGTAATTAACTATTCTATTAATCGACTGGTTCAACGCTATGGGCATCGGGAGAAAATCGTAAGCTATATTAATCAGCTGGAGCAGGACATAGTTGAGCATATCAGCCATTTTAAGAGAAATAATACTTCCGATGAAGAGGTTCCTAAAATGGTGATGCAAATGCAGATGAAGGATGAAGAAGGCTTCTTCATTCGGTACAGGGTGAATTTATTTATTAATAACGGAGAGCTTAACAAGGCCCCCATTATTAATGAAACTAATCCAACCTTCAACAATATCCTGGGAACCATTGAATATAAAAACGAGATGGGGATTCTTAAAACCGACTTTACCCAAATTAAGCCAGGGGCCCTTCACATGGCTAACGGGGGCTTTCTATTGCTTAACATAAAAGAGGTGTTAACGCAGCCCTATAGTTGGGAAACCCTGAAACGGACCCTAAAGACAGGAGAAATCAATATTGAACCACTAAATAAGGTGACGGGCTATGTGGTGACCTCATCCCTAAAGCCTGAACCCATCCCCCTGGATATTAAAGTGATTTTGATAGGGGATGCCAACATTTATCATGGGCTTTACAGCATGGACGAGGATTTTAGAAAGTTATTTAAGATCATGGCCGACTTTGATGTTGAAATGAAGAAGGATGAAGAAAACGTATTGAAAATGGCCAGATTTATTGCCAGCCATTGTGAAAAAGAAGGGCTGAAGCATTTTGATAAGGGAGCAGTGGCAAGGGTAATAGAATACAGCTCTCGATTGGCAGATCATCAGGAAAAGCTCAGCTCCAGATTTAATCAGATTGTGGAAATCCTTTACGAGGCCGATACCTGGGCAGAGGTTGAGGGAGCAGAGCTGGTGGCTAAGGCCCATGTAGATAAGGCCATCAATCAAAAAATTTATCGTAATAGCAAGTATGAAGAAAAGCTAAATGAAATGTTTAAAGATGGAACGCTGCTGATTGATGTCACAGGTGAAAAAGTAGGTCAAATCAACGGCTTAGCCGTAATGGGAACAGGAGAATACAGCTTCGGTAAGCCTAACCGTATTACGGTCTCCACCTACAGGGGGAAGACAGGAATTATCAATATTGAAAGGGAAGTTAAAAAAAGTGGCAGCATCCATGACAAAGGAGTTTTAATCTTGAGTGGCTATCTAGGTCAAAAGTATGCCCAGGAGCAGCCCCTATCCCTGGGGGTCAGCATCAGCTTCGAGCAAAATTATTCGATGATTGATGGCGACAGTGCCTCTAGTACTGAGCTCTATGGTATTTTATCCAGTATTGCCGGGGTGCCAATAGATCAATCTATTGCAGTAACCGGTTCAGTCAACCAAAATGGAGAAATACAGCCAATAGGCGGCGTAAATGAAAAAATTGAAGGCTTCTATGACGTATGTAGGCTCCAGGGCTTCACTGGGCAGCAGGGGGTAATGATCCCCAGGCAAAACGTAAAAAACCTCATGCTGAAGCAAGGGGTAATTGATGCGGTTAAGGAAGGAACCTTCCACATTTATGCCATAGGCCATGTGGAGGAGGGAATAGAAATACTAACAGGCATTCCGGCAGGGATTAAGGATGAAAAGGGGGTATATCCCCCAGGAACCATTAATTCCATGGTGATGGAAAAGCTAAGGGAAGCCTCCGAAGCAGATAAAAAAGAATAGTCAAAAAGTAAAGAAAAAGGCTGTCTCCAGATAGTATCATCCAGAGGCAGCCTTTTTTATTTTTTCATAGGATCGTTTTTTTCCTATGAAATGGGGGGTTGTTAAGGGGGGCACCCCTTATTAAAATAAGGAGGGTACAGCGAAGCGTCCTAGGGAACCCATGGGTTCCCTGGAAAACAAACGTGGCGCTAGCTACTTTGTTCTTGACAGGTGATTAGACGATCCTCGGTCAAAATCTTCTGTACCGGAAAATCATAGGTGTCATTTACCACCCGGTCAATCATTTGAACCTCATGGGCCAGGGCGATGGTAGGAACATCGGCGGGCAGGGTCGGCAAGAACCGATCATAGTAGCCGCCCCCATAGCCTATACGATACCCCCGGGTATCGAAGGCCACGCCGGGAACCAGAACTAAATCCAGCTGTTGGGCAGAAAAGGGTCTGAGGGCCTCTTTTTTTGGCTCTAATACACCAAAATTGCCCACCTCAAGGTCATCCTCAAGACTTAAAAGCTCCGAAACAATAAGGGCTCTGGTTGCAGGTACCGTAACGGGAATAAAAACCCGCTTATTTTGATGAAAGAGGTCGCTAATAATAGGCGGAGTCATGACCTCCCGCTGGAAGGACAAATAGAGCATGACATTTTTTGCCTCCTTGTATTCAGGTAATACTTGAAGCCTTTCAAGAATATGTAAGCTATTCCTTGATACCATTTTTGTCGATAGGGCCTCACGCCGCTCCAGAACTGATTTTCGCAGTAGTTTCTTCATAGTTGACCTCCTTAAATTAATCTTTGTCATTATATTGTAACAAAACTTTGGTAGTTAATTCAATTGAAATAAGTGTAAAAGTATTGATATAATAAGAAAGGAAAAAGTTGTTGGAAAAAGATATAATTTTATGAATAGATTTGATTCGTATCATATCTTGCTTTAATTAGTAATAATTTACCATGATTTTATGAAGATATAGGCAGGAGAAGTTGATTTGATGTCGAAAGTATAAGTAGAATACGGGAGTTGATAAGCGTTGATTGAATTCAAAAACATACATAAGACCTATGGAAATGGTGTACATGCTTTGACTAATATAAACTTAAAGATAAATAAAGGAGAATTTGCCTTTCTGGTTGGTGCCAGCGGTGCTGGAAAATCAACCTTTATAAAATTAATACTTAAGGAAGAGGAACCCACATCAGGTGAAATTCACTTAGGAAACGACAATATTACCAAGCTTTCAAGGAGGAAAATACCCTATTTAAGAAGGAATATTGGTGTTATTTTTCAAGATTTTAGGCTTTTGCCCAATAAAACTGTTTTTGAAAATGTGGCCTTTGCCATGGAGATTATAGAGGCCTCCTCTAAGGAGATTCGCAGACAGGTGCCGATGTTATTAGGTATGGTAGGGTTAAGTGACCGAGCCTCTCAATATCCCCATCAGCTGTCAGGGGGAGAACGTCAGCGGGTTTCTATTGCAAGGGCTATTGTAAATAACCCTTCGATTTTAATAGCCGACGAGCCCACAGGAAACCTTGACCCAGAGACGGCCTGGGAGATTATGAAGGTGCTGCGACAAATTAATCGACGTGGGACAACCGTCCTGATGGTTACCCATGCAAAGGATATTGTTGATGTAATGCAGCAACGGGTCATTGCCCTGGAAAAAGGCCGAATCATTCGAGACCAGCAAAAGGGGGCATATGGCTATGAAGATTAGAACGGCAAAATATATTTTTAAGGAAGGAATTGTTGGACTTTGGCGAAACAGGGGTATGAGCCTTGCTTCTGTCGGTTCAGTAACAGCCTCCCTGGTGCTATTGGGGATGATTATTACCTTAGTATTAAATATAAACAATGCTGCAAGCTTAACACAAATGCATTTTGATACCATACAGGTATATCTGTTTGAGGATCTGTCAGAAACTGAAATGGCGGAGCTGAAACCACAGATAGAGGCCATAGATGGAGTAGAAACTGCTGAATTTGAGTCTAAGGAGCAGGCCCTATTAAAAATGAAGGAAAACTGGGGAGAGCAGGGGCATCTCTTAGAAAACCTCGGAGATAATCCCTTGCCCAATTCCTATATTATTCATATGGACAATATAGAGGCTGCCGACAAGATCGTGGCGTCCTTAAGAGATATCGAAGAGATTGAAGACATTCGATATTACAAGGAAATCATCGAGAATATGCTCAGGATTGCCAGCTTCATACGTTCTGTAGGGCTAGTACTGATTATTACCTTAATTCTTGTGGCAATGTTTATCATATCCAATACAATTAAAATAGCTTTAAATGCCAGAAGGCAGGAAATCAACATTATGAAGTATGTGGGTGCAACCAATTGGTTCATCCGATGGCCCTTTATCATGGAAGGGGTAGTATTAGGGATTGTAGGTGCTGCCTTGGCAATCATTATTGTCTATTATGGCTATCAAGCAGCCTTTGAAGCCATAGCCAGTCAGTTTACCGTAATCCTAAGTGCCTATTTAATCCCGATTGAAGACATGATAAGTAGAACCATTATTATGTTCACTGTCCTGGGCGGCGGCGTCGGGGCACTAGGAAGTATTGTGTCGTTAAGAAAGCATTTAAAGGTTTAAGGGGGGAGACTACCGGTGAAAAGAAGCAAAACATTAATATCAATCTGCGTATTGTCGCTCTTGTTTTTAACTGGGCTTACGGCTTATGCGAATGATACCAGCAAGCTAAAGGATAACCTGAACAAGATTTTAAATTCTCAAAAGCAGCTCAACAAGGAGCTAAAGGAAAATGAGAAAGAGAGTCAGGGTGTGCTGGCCCAGCTGGAAAGATTACAGAAGGAAATAGAAGATACCGAAGGTCAAATTGAACAACTGCAAAAAGATGTACAAGCAACACAAACAAAAATTTCAGCTGCGACTGAAGAGCTGAACGCTGCTGAAAAAAATATAGGTGATAAAAAGGATCTATTAGGCTCCAGATTAAATGTAATGTATAAAAATGGCAACATTGGCTATGCTGAGGTACTCCTTAGCTCTAAAAGCTTTCCTGAGCTATTGTCTAATTTAGATATGGTTAAGCGTATTGTAGAACACGATGTTGACCTGTTAAAATATCTGCAGGAGCAAAGAGACATTATTGAAGACAAAAAGGTACAGTTAGAAGCGCAAAAAAATCACTTGATTACTTTAAAGAAAGAAGTAGAGGGTAAGAAGCAGCAGTTGGTCGTTTCAAGGGGACAGCAGGATGAAAAGCGTAAGGAGCTGCTGGCCGATAAGAAGGAATTAGAGGCTAGCATAGATCAGCACGCTAAGGAAGCAAAGGAAATTGAAGGGATGATTAGACAGCTTTCCTCATCAAGTAAATTTGTAGGGGGAGAGTTTAAATGGCCGGTGCCAGGGCACACAAGAATATCATCACCCTTTGGTAACAGAATACATCCCATCCTGAAAAAAAATAAATTTCACTCAGGGATAGATATTCCTGCCCCAACGGGAACACCAATTATCGCCGCACAATCTGGAAAGGTAGTACATTCTGGTAACCTTGGGGGCTATGGAAAGGTAATCATTATCGACCACGGTGGCGGCATGATGACCCTTTACGCCCATAATTCAAAGCTGTTATACTCAGTAGGAGCCGAGGTAACTAAGGGCGATAAAATTGCCCAGGCAGGCAGCACAGGAATGTCAACAGGACCTCACCTACACTTCGAGGTTAGAAAGAATGGTTCCTATGTTGATCCAGTACCATACGTTAAAGGAAAATAAATATTGATTACATATAAAACCCTAAGGCAGATTAGAATGACCTGCTTTTAGGGTTTTTTAGAGTCTGAAAATAACTATGCTTAAAGGAATACCATCATAGGCTGGTGCTATTTTCATGTAAAGATATCAATTAAAACATTAATTTTACTGGTAAAATCAAGCTTTATCAAACTTTTTAAAGCTGGGAAAGTTAAGTTAGTTATTATACTATTTTTTACACCAAACATTGACAAGCTTATCAATATTTGGTAATATCTTATTAAAAAGTAAAAAAATACAATGTGTATAAAATAATATAGCATAAAAATAATCTTACAATTTAATGAAGATGATTGAAATTAGTGGGTAGAAACTTGAATAATTATCGGTCAGTTAAAGATACTGTGTCATAATAAAAAATGCTTACATTATTCAAACGATATATTAATTTTATATTAGTTTCTTTTTTATAATGCAAATTTTGAGCTAGGAGTAAATTGCTAGGGGGTTTTGTATCAGCCTTAGTTTTCAGAAAGGAGGAGAAGAAAGCAAACTAAAAGTATAAAATAAAGTAAAAAATTCAAAAGACTTTATGTAGAAAAATTGCAATGAGATCAATTTATTAAAGTATTAAAAAAACTAAATTGGAGGAATTGAGTATGAAAAAAAACATTAGAGTTATGACTATCTTAACTTTACTGTTGGTGATGCTTTTAACATCCTTTAGTTATGGTGGATCATGGAAAACGGGGTATATCGATGAAATTAATGTAACTAATTACCAAACACCCGAATTTTTTAATATCGGTAGTGGCCCTTATACACAGGTTTGGTTTAATAACAGGGCATTTCCTTCGAGAACCTATACAATAGAATTGCATAGAAAAAATCTTGATGGGAGCTGGGTTGTTTTTGATAGCAAAAGTGGAAATCTATCTGGCGGATTGAATTATGTTGATTTCTTTCCTACCACATATCCTTTGCAGTCTACATTTCGCTTTGTCATAAAGGTAAATGGAAGTAATGTGGATGTTGAAGGAACATACAGATATTCTAATTAGTTGGCTTTTTAAAGGCAAAGAGAGATTTGAAATATGCAGCTAAAAGCAGTCAATTATTGACTGCTTTTAGCTGCATAAAAATCATACTTTAATGTCCATCATATATTAATTATATTTCACTTAAACTTTTTAGCATATCTTACCGAAATTATATAAAAGACAATAAATAGGAGGTTTAACAGATGAATGCTATTAACAGCGTTTCAGGAACCAGTTTTTCTATTTTTCAAAAGGATAGATCCAGTGGAAAAAAGAGTACAAAATTCAGTGAAACTATGGAGACCACCAAGACCATTAATGAACCTGTAAGTCGTGATAATTCTGTACAATCTGATTATATGTATTTAAAAAACAGCAGAATAGCAAATGACAACAATCCTGCTAAAGAAGGAGCGGCGGTTAAGTCAGAAAGAATATATGAGCCCAATCACTACAATGGCTATCAAAACAGAGAACCAGGAGAAGTCGTTTTTGACCTTTCAAAATTCCAATATATGTTTGAGAATGAAATTGCCTTTCCGGAGGTAGAAGTGTTTCATCAAGAAGCAGAAACAATATTCAGAGTTTACTTTTATAGTCCTGACAGCGGCCAATTATCAAGAGTACAAGTCAGAGTTCCCAAGCATGAATACGAGGTTCCTATGGCGGAAGAAAAATTTTCAAATTCTATTGGCAAGGCATTAATGCTAATGGATAAGTATATTTCCATTAAAAAGAAATTGGGTGATGTTATTCCGGATACACTGGGCTGTTTGTTTAATTATGATAAGGATACCAATGCAATTGATTTGAGTGATTTTATTGGTCACATGAAAAGAAGCATTCAAATGAGAATAAATGGCGAATATCCTGAGGGTAGAGACGGCATCAATTATTCTGCAAGCAGAAGCACCCTGGAAGCTATTTTGAAAGAGCTGGAAGAGTTTTTACTTAAATTAGGCATAAAAAATTAAGCTTTTCTGGTGACGGGTGACATCAGTCTGCACGCAAATGGGATGGTCCTTATTGCACTGATGTAAAAATACAGAATATTTTCAGAGTAAAAAATAAGTTTAGCACTAGGTATAACAATGTATATTTTCCTACCCAAAGCAAAATATAAAAATATTTATATGAATAATAAAAGGTATAACGGGTACAAAAAGAAAAATACATTGATCTGGAGGTTTTAAAAATGACTGGAAACTTTTATGAAGCAGTAGAAAAAAGACGTTCAATTTATTCGATTAGTAAAGAGGCCGTTATCTCAGATGACAGGCTTTTAGAAGTAATTAAGTTAGCTGTTAAGCATGCGCCAACCGCATTTAACTCTCAAAGTGGCAGAGTGGTATTGCTACTGGATGAAAATCATGATAAGCTGTGGGACATTACCACTGAAACCCTTAGAAAAATAGTGCCCCCCAATAGCTTCCAATCGACAGCCGATAAAATGGCCTCCTTTAAGGCTGGCTATGGAACAGTATTATTCTTCGAGGATGAAAGCATAGTGAAGGGACTTCAGGAAAAATTCGAGCTTTACAAGGATAATTTTCCTATTTGGGCCCAGCACTCCTCTGGAATTCTACAATATTTGGTTTGGACAGCATTGTCGGAGGAGGGATATGGAGCTTCTCTCCAGCATTATAACCCATTAATTGATGAAGAAGTTAAAAAAGAATGGCAAATCCCCGACAGTTGGAAGCTAGTGGCCCAGATGCCCTTTGGAAAGCCCACTGGTGAGCCTGGAGAAAAATCCTTTGAACCGCTTGATAAGCGAATTAAGGTTTTTAAATAACACCCGCAACCCAATTCATAAGCAAAAGCTAGGATGCAATTAATCCTAGCTTTTGTGCTGTAACAGACAAAAAGTGTAAGAATAATCATTTTCCAATGACAATGGAGAAAATACGCTAATTGTTAATTTTCTCTAATTCCCTAATTTATTTTCATTAGAAAGAACGCATATGGTATAATAAATTTTAATAAGTTATAAAATAGAAGAATAGATTCCATTGACTAAAAGGGGAGAAAACGATGATTAGTAAGAAAAAAGCAATTGTTGGAGCAGTCGTGATTGTCATCTTAACGACGATATTAAATGTGACTGTAGGAAACTTTATCGCTGTTAGGCTGGATAAAAAATATATTATTTCCGAAGACACCTACCGATTTTATCAAGATATACAAAATAATTATTCAAAACTTTTTCAGCTGCATGATTACTTATTAGAAAACTATTATCAAGAAATAGACCCAAATACCCTGGTAGAAGGGGCCCTTGAAGGAATGTTTGACAGTATTGGTGATCCCTACACTGATTATCTAACCAAGCGAGAAATGGAAAATATGCTTACCGAGACCGAAGGGAGCTTTGGGGGAATTGGCGTGGTTGTTACCCCTGCTAAAGATGGTTACGTAACTGTAGTTACTCCTATTGAAGACACCCCAGGTGAAAGGGCGGGCTTAATAACTGGAGATAGAATCATATCTGTAAACGGAGAAAAAGTTACCGCAGACCAGTTGGATTATGCCGTAAAGCTGATGAAAGGAAAACCAGGAACCAATGTTGTTTTGAGTGTTTTGAGGGAAGGTCGAGAAGAACCCTTTGAAGTAGATATCAAACGAGAACAAATTAAATTAGTTTCAGTAAAATCCGAAGTAATTGATAACATAGGCTACATCCGTATCACTAGCTTCTTAAGTGAAACTACTGCTGCAGATTTTAAACAACATCTAAAGGCATTACAGCAAAAAAATATTAAAGGATTAGTCATAGACATTAGAGGCAATGGAGGAGGATTATTAAGCCAATGTGTTGAAATAGCTGATGTACTTCTAGGAGAACAGATAATTGTCTATACAGAAGATCGGCAGGGCACCAGGGAAGTGGAAAAATCAGATAAAAATAAAGTAGATTTACCTCTGGCCCTATTGGTTAATAAGGGAAGTGCCAGTGCTTCAGAAATTTTAGCAGGGGCTGTGAAGGATGGTGGTCAGGGTACCATCGTCGGAACCACAACCTTTGGTAAAGGTTTAGTGCAGCAGGTGAAGCCATTATCCGATGGAACGGGCTTTAAATATACCATATCGGAATACTTCACACCCAATGGAACCAACATCCATGGAACGGGAATTGAACCAGATATCGAGGTGAAATTACCAGAGGAATTGACCCAACAGCAAACCATAGAAAGAAAAGATGACATTCAATTGCAAAAGGCCCTTGAGGTAATCCAAGAAAAAATACAATAACACCATTAAATCCCCGTCAATGATGGGGATTTAATTTATAATTGGGTACAAATACGGAGGTGTAATATTTTTTTAAAAAGATGGACAAAGATACGTTGACAAGAATTTACAGCAGGAGTATAATAAATTCAGAACATACGTTCTTGATCTCATTAAAATATCCTCATTTTCGTTGATGATTGATAAAATCCAATATACGGAAATGATTTTTAATTAGGTTTAATTATGTTAACCTAATATGATATAATAGTAGGCAGAATTCAAAAAAGTTAAGGAGTAAAACTTTATGAATAAATTTGAAATTGTTTCGGATTATCAACCCACGGGGGATCAGCCCAAGGCTATTGAGGCCTTAACCGATAGCGTTTTTAAGGGAAATCGAGATCAAACCCTGCTGGGGGTAACGGGCTCAGGTAAAACCTTCACTATGGCCAATATCATTCAGAATGTCCAGAAGCCAACCCTTGTCATTGCCCATAACAAGACCCTGGCGGCTCAATTGTGTGGTGAATTTAAGGAGTTTTTCCCCAATAACGCGGTGGAATACTTTGTTAGCTACTATGATTACTATCAACCGGAGGCCTATGTGGTTCATTCCGATACCTACATCGAAAAGGACGCCTCCATCAATGATGAAATAGACAAGCTTCGCCACTCCGCCACCTCCTCACTGCTAGAGCGGCGAGATGTCATTATTGTGGCCAGCGTTTCCTGCATCTATGGACTTGGGGACCCTGAGGAGTACAAGAAGCTCCTTGTTTCCCTTCGGACGGGGATGAATAAGGATCGAGACCAGGTATTAAGGCAGCTGGTAGATATTCAATACGAGCGAAATGACATTAACTTTGTCAGAGGGGCCTTTAGGGTTCGGGGAGACGTGGTGGAAATCTTCCCTGCCTCCTCTTCAGAAAATGCCATTCGGGTTGACTTCTTTGGGGATGAAATTGAGAGAATTACCGAAATAAATGCGCTGACCGGAGAAATCATCGGGTTTAGAAGCCATGTTTCCATCTTCCCTGCCTCCCACTATGCCACTGGAGCGGATAAAATTGAAGTGGCCATCAGTAACATTGAAAAGGAGTTGGAGGAGCGAGTTAAATATTTTCAAGAGAAAGACAAGCTTTTGGAGGCCCAGCGGATTCAGCAGAGAACCATGTACGATATAGAAATGCTGAGGGAGGTAGGCTTTTGTCAGGGCATAGAAAACTATTCAAGACATCTGACTGCCAGGAGCCCCGGTAGCAGACCCTTTACCCTGCTGGATTATTTCCCTGAGGATTTCTTAATTATCGTGGATGAATCCCATGTGACAATTCCCCAGGTTCGGGGAATGTATAATGGGGACAGAGCCAGAAAGGAAACCCTGGTGGAATACGGCTTTAGACTTCCCTCGGCCTTTGACAACAGGCCCTTAAAGTTCCCAGAATTTGAATCTCTGGTGAATCAAATTGTCTATGTCAGCGCTACTCCCGGCTCCTACGAACTAGAAAAACAGGGGCCAGTGGTAGAGCAAATTATTCGGCCAACAGGACTACTGGACCCCATTGTGGAGGTTAGACCCGTTAAGGGGCAGATCGATGATCTGGTTGGAGAGATTCATCAACGGATTGCTGCTAAACAGCGGATATTGGTCACAACCCTCACGAAAAAAATGGCCGAGGATCTAACCAAATACCTAAAGGAAATGGATATTGCCGTAAGGTATCTCCATTCCGATATCAAGACCCTGGAACGAATGGAAATTATTCGAGATCTTCGACTGGGGGAATTTGATGTACTGGTGGGGATTAACCTGCTGCGGGAAGGTCTCGACCTGCCAGAGGTATCCCTGGTAGCAATTTTGGATGCCGATAAAGAGGGCTTCTTACGGTCTGAGACCTCATTGATTCAGACCATCGGTCGAGCTGCCAGAAATGTAGAAGGGAAGGTAATTATGTATGCCGATAGAATCACAAACTCCATGGAAAAGGCCATTACAGAGACCAGGCGTAGACGGGATATTCAACATGAATACAATGTAAAGCATGGTATTGAAGCAAGATCAGTAGTGAAGAAGGTCAGAAATGTGATTGAGGCCACCATGGCCGCTGAGGAATCGGAGAAATACAATATTCCTAAGAAATCTGAAACCATGTCTGCAGCTGATTGGAAGGAGGTCATCGGCAAGCTTGAGATCGAAATGATGGAGGCAGCAGAAAACCTTCAATTTGAAAGGGCTGCCGAGCTGAGGGATAAAATTAAAGAAATTAAGCGAGATAAACTTAAGACAAAAGAGGTGTAAACGTGGCACGAGATAAAATTATTATTAAGGGTGCAAAGGAGCACAATCTAAAGAATATTAATATTGAAATTCCCAGAGAAAAGTTGGTTGTATTAACAGGATTATCGGGCTCGGGAAAATCCTCCCTGGCCTTTGACACCATCTATGCCGAGGGACAAAGGCGTTATATTGAAAGTCTTTCTGCCTACGCCAGACAATTTCTGGGGCAAATGGAAAAGCCTGATGTAGACTATATTGAAGGACTTTCACCAGCCATCTCCATAGATCAAAAAACCACCAGCAAGAACCCCAGGTCTACCGTCGGAACCGTAACAGAGATATACGACTACCTTAGACTACTCTTTGCTCGGGTGGGAACGCCCCACTGCCCAGTATGCGGGGCAGAAATCAGTCAAATGACCGTAGAACAAATTGTAGATAAATTAATGGAATTTGAAGAAGGCACTAAGCTTCAGCTTTTGGCTCCCATAATCAGGGGAAAAAAAGGAGAGCATCAGAAGCTATTAGAGGATATTAAAAAGGATGGCTTTGTTAGGGTTCGGATTGACGGAGAAGTAAGGGACCTTCATGAAGAAATTAAAATGGCAAAGACAAAAAAGCATAATATTGAAGTCGTGGTGGATCGGATTATCGTCAAAGCCGGATCAGAGCAACGGATTGCAGATTCTGTAGAAACTGCTCTGAAGCTAACGGAGGGATTGATTATTGCCGATATTATTGGAAAAGAAGAAATTCTCTTTTCCACCAAATTTGCCTGTCCAGAGCATGGCATAGGCCTTGAAGAAATGGCCCCCCGTATGTTCTCCTTCAACAGCCCCTTTGGAGCCTGTCCGGAATGTAATGGTATTGGACATATGAAGGTAGTAGACCGAGAGCTAGTGATTCCTAATGTAAACCTGTCGATTCGGCAGGGGGGGGTGGCCCCCTGGACCACCGCCAATGGCTCTTCTGATAATACCTATTATTTTAGAATGGTAGAAAGCCTGGCAGAGAACTTTGGGGTCGATGTGGATACTCCCATAAAGGAGCTGCCCGAGGAATTTATGAAGGTATTGCTCTATGGCTCAGCCAGTCAAAAAATTCGATTTGAATACGAATCTAAGTATGGGGGCACAAGGACCTACGAAGCGGCTTTTGAAGGGGTGATTCCTAATCTGGAGAGAAGATACCGGGAGACTGCATCTGAGTATATGCGGGAAAAAATCGAGGAATATATGAGTGAAAGCCCCTGTAAGCTTTGTAAGGGAGCAAGACTTAAAGATACAACCCTGGCGGTAACCGTGGGAGGAAAGAATATTTTTGAAGTAACAGAAATGTCTATTGGTGAAGCAAAAGAATACTTTGATAAGCTTCAATTGGATGATAGACGCCTCTTTATTGCAGTACAGATATTAAAGGAAATCAAGGGGCGGTTGAATTTCTTAGCCGATGTGGGACTTGATTATTTAACCCTTTCCAGAACAGCAGGTACCCTTTCTGGAGGAGAATCTCAACGGATTCGTCTAGCAACCCAAATCGGCTCTAGCTTGGTAGGTGTCCTCTATATTTTAGACGAGCCCAGTATTGGCCTACATCAGCGGGATAATGACAAGCTTATTAAAACCCTTCGGAACCTAAGCGATATAGGGAACACGGTCATTGTGGTGGAACATGATGAGGATACCATCCGCCAAGCCGACCATATTATTGACATCGGCCCTGGGGCAGGAGTCCATGGAGGCCATGTGATTGCCCAGGGAACCCTTCAGGACATTTTGAATACAGAAGAATCCATTACAGGTCAGTATTTGAGCGGGGCCCAAAAAATTGAAGTACCAAAGAAAAGAAGAAAACCCAATGGAAAATGGATAGAAATTAAGGGAGCGGCTGAAAACAATTTAAAAAATATTGATGCCAAGATTCCCCTAGGGGTATTTACCTGTGTAACAGGAGTATCGGGTTCAGGCAAGAGTACCCTGATCAATGAAATACTCTATAAAAAAATTGCCCAGGAGCTAAACGGAGCCAAGGCCAAGCCTGGAAATCATAAATCTATAGAAGGGCTACAGCATATCGACAAGGTTATTGAAATCGACCAATCTCCCATTGGCAGGACCCCACGGTCAAATCCAGCCACCTATACCGGTGTCTTTGACGATATTCGGGATGTCTTTGCCCAGGTACCCCAGTCTAAGATGAGGGGCTATCAAAAGGGAAGATTCAGCTTTAACCTAAAGGGTGGACGATGCGAAGCCTGCAGCGGTGATGGTATTATCAAGATCGAAATGCACTTTCTGCCCGACGTCTATGTCCCCTGCGAGGTATGTAAGGGGAAACGATATAGCCGGGAAACCCTAGATATAAAATACAAGGGAAAAACCATTGCTGATGTACTGGAAATGAATGTTGAAGAAGCAGTTACCTTCTTTGAAAATATACCGAAAATCAAGAGAAAGCTCCAAACCCTATATGATGTGGGTCTTGGATACATTCAATTGGGTCAGCCCTCCACCCAGCTTTCAGGGGGAGAAGCCCAAAGAATTAAATTAGCCAGTGAATTAAGTAAACGAAGCACAGGAAAAACCCTATATATACTAGATGAGCCCACTACAGGATTACATTTTGCTGATATTCATCGATTAATTGACGTACTGCAGCAGTTGGTGGATACAGGAAACAGCGTGCTGGTTATCGAGCATAATCTAGATGTCATTAAAACAGCCGATCATTTGATTGATCTGGGGCCAGAGGGAGGAACCAATGGCGGGACCATTATAGCAACAGGAACACCGGAGCAAATTGTTAAAGTAAAATCCTCCTATACAGGACATTTTTTAGAAAAGCTGCTTAAGCCTGTGAAGCTAAATAAGAAAATAATACTATAGGAAAATCCCCTTAGGTCTTATAAAATAAAAGAAGTAGTTCGATTCCTAAGGGAGGAGATAATATGTCAATAGGATATTTAGAGGAAGGAACCCCAATTAAGCTCGAAGTGGATATGATTCCTCCTTACCTCTCACTTTGGGGCATAATTAAAGCTATCGATGAACAATATCTAACTGTGGAAATTGAAGGGAAATATGCGCAAAAGGAAAAAAGACAGGTTAGATGTATTATCCCCAAGGAAACAAAGGCCTGCATTTTTGAAACCTGGATTCTAAAGGGTGAGGATAATCAACTTTTGTTACAAAAACCTGAGGAAGAAGGAATCAATGTAGTACAGCGACGGAAATATATTAGGGTTGCTACAGAAATTCCGGTTGTCTGTTACCTAATTGGCTTTAATGATGAGAAAATAAATAGTCATAAATTTTTTCCAGGAGTAGTTAAGGATATTAGCGGTGGTGGCGTATTAATTAATACACCTCTGTCACTGCCCATTGGTACAGTAATTGTCTTTGAGCTGGAATTAGATCAGTCTAAGCTGCTCTTGACAGCGAAGGTTCTAAGAAATACTGAAAGCTATGTTGACGGTACAAGGGAACTGGGCTGTGGCTTCATTGGGATAGATGAAGCGGATCTTCAGAAGATCATGTCTTATTGTAGTAAATTACAGCTCCAAGCAAATAAAAGAAGGTAGCCAATACATTGGCTACCTTCCTTTATAATTCTGCAATTATGCCTCTTACTATTGCTTCCTCAGTAATAATCATACCTACCACATCCCCTACCCGTATATCCTCCAGTGATACCTGCAGGTAATGCTGGTTGCGCTTGATTAGTATAACTGCATTTTCTTGAATAGTGAGGGCCTCAAAGACTTCACGGCTGTTATGGTCCAGGTGCTGCTCTAGATAAATAGAGCGATTCCCATAATCTATCTTCATAATCTGCCCATAGATAAAGGCTTCACCTGACAGGGAATTGGCAGGGGGCATGGCGTCGAGGGCCTCAGGAAAATTTAGATGAACAGTATTTCCTTCCCCATCCCAGGTAAGGTCTATGTCAAGGATCTCACAGAATTCCCTTAAGGGGACATAAAGCTTGTTCTCATATAAAAGGGGGGCGTTCTCCAGAAAAATAGGAGCATCACCATGGAAAATTTCAGTTCCTGGTAGATAGGCCTTAATTTCCTCATAATAAGTACTTCCCCAAGCCAATAGGGGAGAGGCCAGTAATAATACAGCCATAAAATAAACGGATAATTTCTTCATACATTCATCTCCTCCAAATAGATAAGTACCTTTGGAGTATTGTCAAAATGGAAAAAATTATACTATGTACCAATACTACTGCTGAATTTCTCCAGGCACCTTCATGAGCTGAAGAAACTCATTGATTTCATTAATGTCAGCATCCTTACAGTCTAATACCAGAGAATAGGCATCAAAGGGTAGCTTAAAGGTTAACCGCTGATCAGTTAATTGGTATTCCGAAAGCTTTTCATAGGGATAAAAGCCAGAGGAGTTTTCTAGCAGAGGATGGATGGGCAAATCCAACCGAACATCAAAGCCGGTTATTAACAAGCCTTCCTTAAGAAAATAGCAGGGGGTGCTTTTTTTAGACAGTTGAAGCCACAGCCTTAAGGCGATAATGGTTATGACGAAAACCCCCACCTTAATGGCAATGATTTCATTTACGTGGGGTCGTAGGAATAATGGCAAAATATATATAATTAATGGTACAATATAATAAATGATTTGATCTGCGATGGAAAAGCTCCTGATGGGAAGACTCATTACTACAGGGGAGCCCTTTCTGTGTCGCAATAAAAAAAAGAATTTTAACAGTCCCTGCAAGGTCCCAAGGAGGATCAGGCTAAGGAGCAGATTTGAGCCTGCTGCTATTTCATTGATTATAGAGTAGGGAACAGATTCCCTTAAAAGTTCATGAAAAACCCCATGCAGCGGATGATAAATAAAAGGATACAGTAAAAATAGGATAACTGTGGAAACAAGAAAGCCAATGGTACGAAGGGTACTAGCCATGGTTAAACCTCCTCTAAACTTTATCGTCACTTGTTATTGTACCGAATAAATGAGAAAACATCAACTGAATCCAAGGAGGAAACAGGTTTGTTTGATTTAAAGGAACAGCTTAAAATATTACCGGATCGACCCGGCGTTTATTTAATGAAAAATAAAGACCAGGAAATTATCTATGTGGGAAAGGCCATATCCTTAAGAAACAGAGTACGTCAGTATTTTCAATCCTCAAGAAATCAGCCTCCAAAGGTCAGGGCCATGGTGGTTCATATTGCTTCCTTTGAGTACATGGTTACAGACAGCGAGCTGGAGGCTTTGATTTTAGAATGCAATCTTATAAAAAAGCATCGGCCAAAATATAATGTCCTGCTGAGGGATGATAAAACCTATCCCTATATTAAGGTTACCCTGGGAGAGGCCTACCCACGGGTCATTAAAACCCGTCGTGTGCTAAAGGATAAGGGAAAATACTTCGGGCCCTATACTAATGTGGGTGCACTTAATGAAACCTTGAATATTATCCATCAGTTATATCCCATCAGAAACTGTAATAAAAATATTGAAAGAATGATTGAACGGGGTGAAAGGCCCTGTTTAAATTATCATATCAAGAAATGCATCGGCCCATGCAGGGGTCCTGAAGGAAAAGAAGAATATAATCAAATGGTTCAAGAAATCATCATGATTTTAAATGGAAAAGAAGCCGAACTAATTAAAAGGATCAAGGAAAAAATGAAGCATGCCGCAGCCAATATGGATTTTGAAGGGGCAGCCCACTATCGAGATCAGCTGGTGGCCTTGGAAAGCACCCTAGAAAAGCAAAAGATTGTGACAGACCAGAGGGTAGACCAGGATGTCATTGCCCTGGCTGAAGGAGACCATTATTTCCTGATTATTGTCTTCTTTATTCGAGAAGGAAAGCTGATTCACCAGGAGAAATTTACGATAGATCGTAACGAAGAGGAATCAAGGGAAGAAGCCTTGACAGCCTTTGTGAAGCAATATTATAGTGAAACTGCCCATGTACCAAAGGAAATCCTGCTGGAGCATCAATTGGAGGAGGTTCAGGTACTAGAGCAATGGCTTTCCGCTAAACGGAGGAGCAAAGTGGAGCTGAGGGTCCCGATTCGAGGCGATAAAAAGAAGCTGCTAGAAATGGTTCAAAGGAACGCCCAAACCACCTTGCAGCAGACCGAAACCATACAACGGGCCAAGCCCCAAGAAAGGACAGTGGAGCTAAAGGAATTACAGGCCTTGCTTCATCTTGAGGAATTTCCTAATCGAATTGAATCCTATGACATTTCAAACATCCAGGGACTGCAGTCCGTGGGTTCCATGATCGTTTTTGAGGGGGGCAAGCCCAGCTACAGTAATTACCGCCGATTTAAAATCAAAACCATCACTGGGCCCAATGACTATGGAAGTCTTGAGGAAATCCTTCAACGACGGTTTACTAGAGGGATTAAGGAAACCCAAGAAATCATTGAAGGCTCCCGAACCCTACAGGAAGGAAAATTTTCTGTTTTTCCAGATTTGATTCTAGTTGATGGAGGCTTTGGTCAAGTGAGCAGTGTAAAAAAAATATTGGAAGCCCTTTCCCTAGATATACCCGTCTGTGGGATGATTAAGGATGATAAGCATAAGACCAAGGGGCTGGCCTACCAGGGCCAGGAGATTATACTAGAAAAAAATACCTCCCTATTTCGATTGATTTATAAGATTCAGGAGGAGGTTCATCGCTTTGCCATTACCTATCATAAAACCCTCCGAAAAAAAGACATGCTTCATTCTGAATTGGAAAATATAAAGGGGATAGGAGAGGCCAAAAGAAAGGCTTTGTTAAAGTATTTTAAAAATGTACAAGGAATTAAAGGGGCTCCGGTGGAAGCCTTAATGGAGGTAAAGGGGATCACTAGAGGGCTGGCCGAGAATATTCATGCTTATTTTAATCAAAAAGAAGAAGGCTAGTACATGTGTATGTAATGCTAAAAAATACAATGGGTCTAGGAGGTACTATGAAGTATATAACCGTCAAGAATTTAATTGAAGATCTACAGTTGGAAGAAATTAATCACCCTAATACCGAAATACGTCATATCACCACCATGGAATTAAATCGTCCAGGCATTCAACTGGCAGGCTTTTTCTACTATTTTGCCTATGAGCGTATTCAAATTATTGGTAAAGTGGAGCATTGCTATTTAAGCACCCTGTACCCAGATATACGACAGCAGCGGTTCAACAAGCTGCTTTCCTATGACATTCCCTGTGTCATCATCAGCAGAGATTTGGATGTATATGATGAATTGCTTTTAGCAGCAGAAAAATATCAACGAAAAATTCTAAGAAGTGAGATGAATACAACAAAGCTGATTAATAAGCTGGTAAACTATCTGGAGGACAAGCTTGCGCCCACCATCACCTTGCATGGGGTGTTGATGGATATTTACGGGGTAGGTGTTTTGATTACAGGCAAAAGCGGTATTGGGAAAAGTGAGACAGCGGTTGAATTAATCAAACGGGGACATCTTTTGGTAGCCGATGATTCTGTGGAAATTAAAGGGATTGGTCATGATTTGTTGATGGGCGGTGCGCCAGAGCTGATCAGACATATGATTGAGGTACGGGGCATCGGAATTATGGATATTAAAAGCCTTTTTGGGGTGGGAGCCATCAAGGAGCAAACCCAAATCAACCTAGTTGTCACCCTTGAGGAATGGGATCCCAACAAGAACTATGACCGTCTGGGACTGGATGATTCCTATCGGGAGATTTTAGGAGTAAAGGTAAACGAGGTGGTAATTCCTGTTAAGCCTGCAAGGAATGTTGCGCTTTTAATTGAGGTTGCCGCCCGAAATTACAGACAAAAGGAAATGGGCTATCATGCCGCCAAGGAATTTAATGAAAGGCTGATCAATCGGTTAGCTGATAAAGGTGAATAGCTAATAGAAGGGGATTTATAAATGATAACAATTTAGACAGGGGGAAATAAAATGAAGCTAATTGGGATTGATTTAGGCGGAACAGAAATCAAAGGTGGAATTTTTGACTGGGAAGGAGAGCTGCTTCTAAAAAAAAGCATGTCTACACCGGTAAAGGAAGGTTATTTAGGGATATCCCGGGCTATTAGGGAGTTAATTAATCAGATGGTCGATGAAACCCAGAGCAGCTATCAGCAGATAAAGGGAGTTGGGGTTGGAATCCCTGGACCCTGTGATCAAAATGGCTTTGTTTATACGGCAGTAAATCTATACTGGCAAGAGGTGCCCCTGGGAGAAGCCCTGGGGGAAATATTAGAGCTTCCAGTTTTTATTGAAAATGATGCTACCATAGCAGGGGTTGCCGAGGCTGCCAAGGGTGCCCTGAGGGGGGCTAAAAATGGGGTTTTAATCACAATAGGTACTGGCATTGGCAGCGGATTCATTGTCAATGGTCAGCCCTTTAGCGGCAGTCATGGGCTGGGAAGTGAATTGGGGCATATGATTGTAGGAAAAGCGGATTACGACTGTAATTGTGGAAATAATGGATGCCTGGAGACCTTTGCTTCAGCAACAGCCCTCATTAAATATGCTAAAAAATTAATTGTGGAAGGAAAACAAAGCTGCCTTACTGAAGTAACCAAGGGAGATTTAGAAAAAATCAATGGGAAACTAATTTTTGAAGCAGCAAAAAAGGGCGATGAGGTGGCAGCCAGTGCAGTAGATCGAATGGTAAAATACTTGTCCATCGGCATCGGTAATATTATTACCCTACTTGATCCAGAGGTGGTGGCCATTGGCGGCGGCGTATCGAAGGCCGGAGCCGATCTGATTAATCGACTTGACAAAGAGGTTGACAAATATATTTTCTTTAAGAAGAAGAAGCACTTTGCAAGAATTCTTGTGGCAGAAATGGAGAATGATGCAGGAATTGTTGGAGGTGCCATGCTGGCCAGAGCTAAGGTCAGCATGGCAGAATAAGCAAATACAAGGAGGATGTTAATAATTGTTAATAAAGGTATTGACATTTTATTAACAATTCCTATTGAAAAGAAATAATTTATTTTATATAATTAGGATGTAGTGAGATGACAAACTTTTGACGGCTTGAGTAGTAAAACGACGAATAAACACGCCAATACGCTCGAAGGCCGTCTTATTTTGTCTAACGGGGTTAAAAATTTCACAATTTGATTTTGATAAAATGCTGAGGAGTGTGATGAAATAGATAGTAAGTAAGAATCCACATAATCAAACCTTTAGGCTGACTGATCCAAAAGTAATGATAAAATAGTATCCATAAAGATAACTGAAAAATCAAGGAATTACCAATTATTTGTCGAATTAGTATAATGAGCATTCTTTTTAATTTGCAATCCAATAAAGGGCTTTTGCATCTTATTGGATTGGAACAAACAAGGAGGGAGTTTATGGCAAGAAATATCTTTACTGAAGAAAATTTTAAAAGATTGGAGGAATCAATTGAGCTAAATCGTAATAAGCGAGGCGCCCTTATGCCGGTGCTGCATGAAGCACAAAAGATTTTTGGTTGCATTCCCCTGGAGGTACAGAAGAAAGTATCTGAGGGGTTAAAAATACCCTTAAGTGAAGTTTACGGCGTAGTTACATTTTACTCACAATTTACCCTTGAATCCAGAGGAGAATATGTGATTGGCGTCTGTTTAGGAACCGCTTGTTATGTTAAAAATGCGCAACCGATTATTAATAAGGTTAGCGAACTGACAGGAGCAAAAATTGGGGGCACCTCTGCCGATGGAAAATTTTCATTGGAAGCCACCCGCTGTATTGGCGCCTGTGGATTAGCTCCCGTAATGACTGTTAATGAAGATGTCTACGGAAGATTAGTGGTAGGCGATATCCCTGATATTATCAATAAATATTAGTGAAGAAAAGGGGGCGAAGAAATGAAATCCATACAAGATTTAGAAAAGATCCGTCAAGAGGCATTAGAGAAGGTGAATATACGTAAGGATAGAAAGGGTACCAGAATTGTGGTTGGAATGGCCACCTGTGGCATTTCTGCAGGAGCAAGGCCCGTATTGATGGCCCTGGTAGAGGAAGCCAAAAAGAGAAATTTAGATGAAGTTACCATTACCCAAACAGGATGTATTGGTGTCTGTCGTCTGGAACCCATTGTAGAGGTTTACAAGGAAGGCGAAGAAAAAACCACCTATGTGGAAATGACCGCTGAAAAGGCCAGAAGAATCATTGCAGAGCACATTGTGAACGGAAGAGTAGTGGATGAATTCACCATCGGAGCCTACGAAAAATAAAAAAACAGGATTATTAAATCTAACCAGAAAGAAGGGGGTTAAATAAATGGAATTATTCAGATCCCATGTCCTTGTATGTGGCGGTACAGGCTGTACTTCCTCAGGATGCCAAAAGATTATTGACAAGCTGGAAGAACAGTTAGCAGAAAAGCAATTATCCTCAGAAGTAAAGGTCGTAAAAACAGGATGCTTTGGCCTATGTGAGGCTGGACCTATTGTTATTGTCTATCCAGAGGGTGCTTTCTACAGCAGAGTTAATCCCGAAGATGTAGAAAGAATCACTGAGGAGCATCTATTAAAGGGAAGAATTGTAACAGATCTATTATATAAAGATGCAGTCAAGGAAGGCCAGATTAAAGCCATTGACCAAGTGGATTTTTACAAAAAACAACAACGGGTTGCCCTAAGAAATTGTGGGGTAATTAATCCTGAGGCTATTGATGAATATATTGCCTTCGACGGCTATAAAGCCCTGGCTAAGGCCTTAACGGAAATGAAGCCGGCTGATGTAATTGAAGTAATTAAAAAATCGGGTCTAAGGGGCCGTGGCGGTGGTGGTTTCCCATCGGGGCTAAAGTGGGAATTTACAGCCAGGGCTGAAGGAGAAGAAAAATTTGTTGCCTGTAACGCCGACGAGGGTGACCCAGGGGCCTTCATGGATCGATCTGTTCTAGAGGGAGATCCCCATGCAGTAGTGGAGGCCATGGCTATTGCAGGCTATGCCGTAGGTGCATCCATGGGTTATGTCTATATTAGGGCAGAGTACCCCATTGCCGTTCACAGATTACAAATTGCCATCGAGCAGGCAAAGGAATATGGACTGCTTGGAAAAAATATATTTGGTACAGAGTTTAATTTTGACCTGGAAATTAGATTAGGTGCAGGAGCCTTCGTATGTGGTGAAGAGACTGCCCTCATTAACTCCATTGAAGGATTACGGGGAATGCCAAGGCCAAGACCACCTTTCCCTGCCCATAAGGGAATTTGGAATAAACCGACGCTGTTGAACAATGTGGAGACCTATGCTAATGTGCCCCAAATCATATTAAATGGTGCAGAATGGTTTGCGGGAATCGGAACAGAAAAATCTAAGGGAACAAAGGTCTTTGCCCTGGGCGGTAAAATCAATAATACAGGTCTTGTGGAAATCCCCATGGGAACAACATTGAAGGAAGTTATTTATGAAATCGGTGGAGGGATTCCTAAAGGAAGGGCCTTTAAGGCAGTACAGACAGGAGGACCCTCCGGTGGCTGTATCCCTGCAGATTATTTAGATACCCCCATCGATTATGACAACCTTATTTCCCTAGGGTCTATGATGGGCTCCGGCGGAATGATTGTCATGGATGAGGATAACTGTATGGTGGATATCGCCAGATTCTTCTTGGATTTTACCGTTGATGAATCCTGCGGAAAATGTCCCCCCTGTCGAATCGGTACCAAGAGAATGCTAGAAATACTGAATAAGATCACCGAAGGGAAGGGAGAGCCCGGTGATATTGAAAACCTTGAAAGATTAGCCGTTAGTATTAAGTCCTCCTCCCTATGCGGATTAGGGCAGACAGCTCCTAACCCTGTTTTATCAACCTTAAAATACTTTAGAGATGAATATGAAGCCCATATCCATGAAAAAAGATGCCCCGCCGGTGCATGTCAATCGCTAATGAGCTATTCCATTTTAGATAAGTGTAGAGGATGCACCCTGTGCAAGCAGATTTGTCCTGTTGGTGCCATTAAAGGGGAGCGTAAGGCCATTCATGAAATAGATAAGGCTGTATGCATAAAATGTGGAGCCTGTGTAGAGAAGTGTCCTGTAAAGGCCATCGTAAAACAGTAAAACCCTATGAAATGTCGCCAAGAAAGGAGTGTTTATAATGGAAATGGTAACGATCACCGTCGATGGTGTTAAGGTTACAGTACCGAAGAATTATACCGTATTAGAGGCCGCAAAGGCTGCTGGAATAGATATCCCAACCCTGTGCTTTATGAAAGAAGTTAATGAGATTGGAGCCTGTAGAGTCTGTTTAGTAGAGGTGGAAGGAAGCCGCGGGCTGCAAGCCTCCTGTGTGTTTCCTGTAGCTGAGGGTATGGCTGTTAAAACCAATACAAGGCAATTGAGAGATGCAAGGAAGGCTACGGTGGAGCTGATCCTCTCCAACCATAATCGAGAGTGCTTAACCTGTCATCGGAATCGAAATTGTGAGCTGCAAACCCTGGCAGAGGAGTTGAATATCACAGAGATTCCCTTTGAAGGAGAAAAAACCGCCGTCACCATCGATAATTTGTCTGAGTCCATCGTTAGAGATAGCAGCAAGTGTATTCTTTGTGGACGATGTGTAAATACCTGTAAAAACGTTCAGAAGGTAGGAATTTTAGATTTCACCAATCGTGGATTTTCAACCCAGGTGGCTCCACCCTTTGAATTAAGCATGAAGGATACGCCCTGTATCCACTGTGGTCAATGTATTGTTGCTTGCCCAGTGGCAGCCCTAAGGGAAAAGGAAGAAATTGATCGGGTATGGGATGCCATTGAAGATCCTGAAATCCATGTAGTAGTACAGACCGCCCCGGCAGTAAGGGCCGCCTTGGGAGAGGAATTTGGGTTACCCATTGGCACCAGAGTAACAGGTAAGATGGTAACTGCCTTAAAGCGCTTGGGCTTTGATAAGGTATTTGATACCAACTTTGCCGCTGACCTGACCATTATGGAGGAAGGTCATGAGATGCTTCACCGATTGCAAGATGGTGGAAAGCTTCCCTTGATTACCTCCTGTTCTCCAGGATGGGTAAGATTTTGCGAGCATTATTATCCAGAGTTTTTAGAGAATCTATCCAGCTGTAAATCTCCCCACCAAATGATGGGAGCCATTGTAAAGAGCTACTATGCTGAAAAGAATCAAATTGATCCAGAAAAGATTTACGTTGTTTCGGTTATGCCCTGTGTCGCTAAAAAGTCTGAATCCCAAAGACCAGAGCTAAGGGTAAATGGCCTGAGGGATGTAGATGCGGTTATTACCACCCGAGAGCTGGCTAAGATGATTAAGCAGGCCAGAGTAGAATTCCTTAAGCTGGAGGACAGTGAATTTGATCCAGCACTGGGTATTTATACGGGAGCGGGGGTAATCTTTGGTGCCACCGGCGGTGTTATGGAAGCAGCCCTAAGGACAGTGGCAGATATTCTGGAGAAAAAAGACCTTCAAGCCATTGAATATAATATTGTAAGAGGAACAGATGGGATTAAAGAGGCAGAGGTGAACCTGGGAGGTCAGACAATCAAGGTAGCTGTTGCCCATGGCACTGCCCAGGCGGCAAAGCTGTTAGATATGATTAAGGCCGGAGAAAAGGAATATCACTTCATTGAAGTTATGGGTTGCAGCGGTGGCTGTGTTACCGGTGGAGGCCAACCCCATGTTCCTGCTAGAACGAAGATGAATTTAGATATTCGTGTGGAAAGAGCCAAGGCTCTATATGAAGAAGATAGAATATTAACCCTGAGAAAATCCCATGAAAATCCAATAATCAAGGAATTGTACGAAACCTATTTAGAAAAGCCCAACAGCCATCGGGCCCATGAATTACTTCATACCCATTACAAGGCTCGGGAAAAATATCCTGATGATGAAGCAGAATTTGAATTGGAAGAAGGCTGTTTAGCAACTTCATAGTGCCACTGAATCTGACCGATGGATTGTTCGTTCATCGGAAGGAAGGCCATAGGTACTGATTGCCCGGCAGGTCTAGGTAAAAGGTAAAGGTGTAATGCTATTAAAGCTTCCCTGCCTATGGGGAAGCTTTTCCAATTTTTTGAAGGGAGAATGAACATGGAAAAGCGGATCGGTGTAGTGGCCATTATTGTTGAAAACAGACAGAATGCAGAAAGTGTAAATAAAATCTTGAGTGAGTATGGAGAAATTATTGTCGGTAGAATGGGGGTTCCCTATCGAGAAAAGGGCATCAGCATTATGTCTATTATCATTGACGGAACAACTGACGAGGTGGGGGGCTTAACAGGAAAACTCGGCAAACTTAAGGGGGTTACGGTGAAGAGTGCCTTAACCAAGAAATAATAATTCCTAGGGAGGAATGAAAATGAATACCCACAATATTATCAATGAGCAAAAGGTAAATAACCTAATCGCAGAGGGAAAAAAGTATAGTGAAGGGACCCTGAGGAAAATCATTGAGCGGTCGAGGGAGTGTCATGGTTTATCCCTGGAGGAGGCGGCAGCACTGCTGCAAATAGAGGATGAAAGCCTGTTGGAGGCCCTTTATGATGCCGCACGTTACGTGAAAAATGAGATTTATGGAAAACGAATTGTTATATTTGCGCCCCTTTATACCAGCAATGAATGTACAAATAACTGCCTGTACTGCGGCTTTAGGGCAGCAAATAGAAGTCTTCAGCGGATGACCCTTACCCCCCAGGAGGCGGTGGCTGAGGCCAAGGCCATCGAAGGCCAGGGCCACAAGCGAATATTACTAGTCTGCGGAGAGGATCCCCAAAAGACAAATATTAATCATATTACAGAGATTTTAGGGAGAATATACGAGAAAAGTGATATCAGAAGAATCAATGTTAATGCCGCACCCCTATCGGTGGAAGATTTTACACGGCTAAAGGAAGCTGGAATCGGCACCTATCAAATATTTCAAGAGACTTATCATCGTGAAACCTATCACAGGATGCATCCAACGGGCTCTAAATCCAACTATGATTATCGGCTGCTGGCCATTGATCGAGCCTTTGAAGCAGGGATAGACGACATTGGTATTGGCACCCTTCTGGGCCTGTATCATTATCAGTTTGATGTATTAGCCACTTTAATCCATGCCAACTATATGGATGAGACCTATCATATTGGTCCCCACACCATATCGGTACCAAGGCTGAGGCCAGCCCTGGATTCTGCTCTGGAAAAGGCCCCCTACGAGGTAACCGACCAGGACTTGAAAAAGATTGTAGCTGTTTATCGTCTGGCCTTACCCTATACAGGCATTATCCTGTCTACCCGAGAAACATCAGAATTAAGGGATGAGCTATTGAGCCTAGGGGTATCCCAGGTATCGGCAGGGTCCAAAACCAGTCCGGGAGGCTATGATCAAGGGCACCAAAGGGCATCTCAATTTGAGACCGCCGATGAGCGAAGCCTGAATCAAGTCCTGCGTGTAATCTGCCAGCAAGGTCACCTACCCAGTTTTTGCACCGCCTGCTATCGTACAAAACGGACAGGAGAGGCCTTTATGGAGCTGGCAAAGGAAGCTCATATCCATGAATTTTGTCAGTCTAACGCCATTTTAACCCTGCAGGAATATTTGCTCGACTATGCCGATGATAGGCAAGTACAAGAGGGAGAAGCTTTAATCCAACGGGCATTGGAGGAAATTGATGATATAAAAATTCGGAGCTTGACAGAAGAGAAATTAAGAGAGATACAAGCTGGTAAACGGGATTTATATTTTTAGCAGAAATTCAAAGGGAGAGATAAAATGAAGCCGCCAGAAAAAAAGCTGATTATTGTATGCAGCTCCAACAGCCAAATGCTTAAGGCTGAAGGACTACTGAAACAGAAAAAAATACAAACAGAGCTGGTCCCTACCCCCAGCCACCACGGCTCCATTTGCAGCACCTCCATTCTAATACAAGGGGCAGATAGAGAAGCTGCCGAAGGATACCTAGGGGAAAAACGGATCAACTATAGGCTGTATCCCTATGAAACTAAGAAACTGACAGGGTTAATGAAGGCCCTCATGGATAGGGCAGCCAAGCAGGATTTTCTGGAAATCATGGAGAAGCTCGAAGCAGGGGCCGACCTGACCAAGGAAGAAATTGTGAGGCTATTAAATACCCAATCTAATATGGAGGAAGAGATGTTAATTGCTGCTGCCGACCGCATGCGTAAGGAAATTGTAGGTGATCGGGTGGAAATCAGAGCAGCCATAGAATTCTCCAACTACTGTAAGAAGAGCTGTCACTATTGCGGCATACGGAAGGGCTGTGATAGCCCTAAACGATATCGAATGTCCGAGGATGAGATTTTGGCCCAAGTCCATCAAATTCATCAATTAGGTATTAAGACTGTCATATTGCAGTCTGGGGAAGATGATTACTATACCCTAGAAAGGCTTATAAGCTTGATACAAAGAATTAAAAGAGAAACAGCCATGGCTATTACCCTAAGCATTGGGGAGCGAAGCTACGAAGAATATGCTGCCTTGAAACAGGCTGGGGCCAACAATTACTTGCTGAAGATAGAGACGACCAATCCTAAGGTTTTTCAAAGTCTGCATCCCGATGACGATCTTAACCATAGAAAGCAATGCACCCAATGGCTAAAGGAGCTGGGATACGTCACAGCCTCGGGAAATATGGTAGGTCTACCGGGTCAAAGTCTGGAGGACATTGCAGAAGATATACTGTACTTTAAGGAAATGGGGATTCATATGATTGGAATTGGTCCCTTTGTCCCAGCAAAGGGAACCCCGTTAGCCCACGGAGTCGTGGGAAATGTGGCATTAACCCTAAGGGCAGTGGCAGCAACCAGGCTTGTCTGTAAAAATGTCTATCTACCTGCTACCACAGCCCTGGCCTCGGTAGATCCCGAGGGACAGGTGAAGGCCTTACGGGCTGGAGCCAATACCATTATGCTGATTTCTACTCCCCTACAATATCGAGAAAGCTACCAGCTGTACAGCAATAAAAATATGATTGATATCCAATCGGCTGTAGATGCGGTGGAGGGAGCAAATCGACTCCTTCCCAAATATCTGAAAAGGAGGAATGAAAATGAATGAAACCCCCAGGGGAAACAGATTGCATATTGCTATTTTTGGTAAACGAAATGTAGGAAAATCCAGCTTAATCAATGCCTTAACAGATCAAAACATTGCCATCGTCTCATCGGTGGCAGGCACCACCACAGACCCGGTCTATAAGTCCATGGAGCTATTGCCCATTGGGCCGGTTCTGATGATTGATACCGCAGGAATTGATGATATAGGTGATCTGGGCGCCCTGCGGATTGAAAAGACCAGGAATGTGCTAAACAAAACAGATGTGGCCCTTCTGGTGATCCACTGGGAAGCGGGTATTCAAAAAGAAGAGGAAAAACTAATAGGAATGATTCGAGGTCGAGGGATTCCCCTATTGCTGGTAATCAATCAAATTGATAGCCGCCCCCAAAAAGACCTAATAGATAATAACAAGGGTCTTCCCGCTGTGGCTGTCAGTGCCAAAACCCGAGAGGGCATTGAGCAATTGAAGAAAAAAATTATTGAAATCGCCCCAAGAGAACAGGAAAGAAACCTAATGGACGGGCTGATTGAACCGGGAGACCATGTACTTTTGGTTACCCCAATTGATTCTGCCGCCCCCAAGGGAAGAATGATTCTGCCCCAGGTCCAGGCGATTAGAGCAATTTTAGATAAAGGAGCCTACATGACCGTCTGTAAGGAAACGGAGCTGGCCCAGGTTATAAGGGAGCTACAGGCTCCGCTTAAGCTGGTAGTAACAGATTCCCAGGCTTTTCAGCTCGTCTCTGAAACGCTGCCCATAGAAATCCCCTTGACCTCCTTTTCCATTTTATACGCCAGACAAAAGGGAGACATTCAGGAGTTGGTAAAGGGGGTAGAAGGAATGAAAAACCTAAAGGCCAAGGATAAGGTATTAATCGTAGAAGGATGTAGTCATCACAGGCAGGAGGACGACATCGGGACGGTGAAGATTCCCAGATGGTTAGAAAGTATGGTGGGAGGTCCCCTGGATTTCCATTGGCTTCGGGGTAATTCCTTCCGAGAGGACCTTAAGGACTATCAATTAGTTGTTCATTGCGGCTCCTGTATGCACAATCGAAGGGAAATGCTCTATCGAATCAGCTGTGCCAAAGATGCAAAGGTACCCATTGTTAACTATGGCATTTTGATTGCCTATGTTACGGGAATTTTAACAAGAGCAGTGGCTCCCTTCCAGAAGGAAATTGAATAGATCGATATTTGAAGCGCAGATTTCCAAGAAGGAAATTTGCGTTTTTTGTTAAAGAATTACCCATGGCAGAATTAAAATAAATCATAATTTCATAGATAATACTTCAGGAAAAATAAAATTTTCAAATAATAGGTAAATTACATTTGCAAATTAGTTAAATTATTAACAAAATATATAAATTTTATGATAGAATTTACCTCTCTGTATGCTATAATGGAGATGTAAAATAATTGAATTATTAGTAAGGTTTGATAATTTTATATCAAATCAATTTCATACCTTGTCCCTGGTGGTGACTGGAGCTACTTGTCTTTTTTATGGCCCTTACCAAGGGGGAATAGCGTCTGGCTTTGTTATAGAAAAAGTTATCAGAAGGAGGATAAAGAATGACTACCTTAACAATCAATGGATTTGAGGTACAGGTGCCGGAAGGTTCCACAATACTGCAAGCCGCAGGTAAACTAGGGATTACAATCCCCACCTTTTGCCATGATCCTAGGCTTGTCCCCCATGGGTCCTGCAGAATATGTATCGTAGAGGTGGCGGGAAGCAAGAATCTGTCGGCCGCCTGTTCAACCCCAGTTTATGAGGGAATGGTTGTATACACAGAAAGTAAAAGCGTGGTTGAAGTAAGAAAGGAGATTTTAGATCTTCTATTGTCAAATCATCCCCTGGATTGCCTAACCTGTGAAAAGGCTGGCCGCTGTACCCTCCAGGATTTATGCTATCGATACGATGTAAAGGAAAGCTTCTATGGAGGAGCCATAAAGAAATTTGAGACTGACGATTCTAACCCTTTCTACTATAGCGATCAAAATAAATGTATTCTCTGTGGAAAGTGTGTCTATGTCTGTTCTCAGCTCCAGGGCACCAATGCTATTAGCTTTGCAGAAAGGGGATTTGAAACCCATATTGCCACCCCCTTCGATAAAGGCCTGGAGCATTCCACCTGTGTATCCTGCGGAAACTGCGTTTCAGTTTGTCCTGTAGGAGCTTTGATGCCCAAGAGCAAGGAAAAGTTCAGATATTGGGAAACTCGAACCGTAAGAACCACCTGTTCCTATTGCGGCGTAGGCTGTCAAATGGATCTTTTGGTAAAAAATAATAAGGTAGTGGGAGTAGACCCGGCCATGGGACCCTCCAACGAAGGATTACTCTGTGTAAAGGGGAAATTTGCCTTTAACTTTATCAATCACCCTGACCGCCTCAAGGGACCACTGATTCGAAAAAATGGGAAATTGGTTGAGTCCACCTGGCAAGAAGCCTATGATGTCATTACAGAAAAAATAAATGAAGTGAAGAAAAATCATGGACCCAAGGCCATTGCAGGCTTTTCCTCGGCTAGGGTCACCAATGAAGAAAACTATTTAATGATGAAATTTATCAGGGGAATTATCGGCAGTAATAATGTGGACCATTGCGCCAGACTATGCCATGCCTCCACCGTTGCAGGCCTGGCCACTACCCTGGGCAGTGGGGCCATGACAAACCCTATCAGGGATGTGATGAAGGCCGATGCCATCTTTGTAACGGGCTCCAATACCACCGAGGCCCATCCTGTAATGGCCACCTATATCAAACGGGCCGTCAAGGAAGGAAAAAGGTTGATTGTAGCTGATCCCAGAGAGATAGAGTTATCGTCCTATGCCGATGTATATTTGAAGATTAAGCCCGGAACCAGTGTGGCCCTGTCCAATGGAATGCTTCATGTAATTTTAGAAGCCGGTCTTGAGGATCAAGACTATATCATGGCCTATACAGAGGGCTACGAGGAACTAAAGGAGCTTGTAAAGGAATACACCCCAGAAAGGGTTGCCCAAATATGTGGTGTGAAGGAGGAAGCTATCCGAAGAGCTGCCCGAATCTATGGAGAGGCTAGCCGGGCAAGCATAATCTATTCCATGGGAATCACTCAGCACGTAAATGGTACTGAAAATGTCATGAGTTTGTCGAATCTGGCCCTGGTGACGGGAAATCTGGGGATAGAGGGGGGCGGAGTCAATCCCCTCAGGGGACAAAACAATGTCCAGGGAGCTTGCGACATGGGAGCATTACCAAATGTATTTTCTGGCTACCAGCAGGTAACCAACCCTGGGGTAATTGATAAATTTGAGGCTGCCTGGGGCTGTAAGCTCTCTGATGAAGTAGGGCTGACGGTTACAGAGGCCATTCCTGCTGCCGAAAGGGGCGATGTTAGGCTGCTCTATATTATGGGAGAAAATCCAATGGTTTCAGACCCCGATACAAAGCACGTGGAAAAAGGGCTTAAAAAGACATTTTTAATTGTTCAGGATATCTTTTTAACTGAGACTGCCGCCCTTGCTGATGTGGTTTTACCAGCGGCCACCTTTGCAGAAAAGGATGGGACCTTCACCAATACAGAAAGAAGAGTACAGCGCATCAGAAAGGCCGTCGATTCTCCAGGGGAGGCAAAGGCCGATTGGTTGATTTTAATGGAGCTGATGAATCAATTGGGTTATGGCAAAATATACAACGGTCCCGAAGAAATTTTTGAAGAAATTAGGATGCTTACTCCCCAGTATGCAGGCATTACCTATGATCGAATCAGGGAAGCTGGAATCCCCTGGCCATGTCCCTCAGAGGATCATCCAGGGACCCCTATTTTGCACAGGGGAAAACCTGCCCGGGGAACAGGTCTGCTCAAGCCTGTTAAATGGATTGAGTCCATGGAGCTGGGAGATGAAAAATATCCCTATGTACTGACAACGGGAAGAATCCTGTATCAATATCATACCAGAACAATGTCAGATAAATCCGAGGGAATTCATCAAATTGCCCCCCAGGCCTATGTAGAGATCAATCCAGAGCTTGCTGAGTTAAAGGGCATAGCCGATGGAGAATTGATTCAAGTATCCTCGAGGCGTGGAGCCATTATCATTAAGGCTAAAATTACAGATAAGGTGGATGAAAAAGTATTGTTCATTCCTTTCCATTGGGCCAATGGAGCCAATGTATTGACCAATGGTGAGACCCTCGATCAATACTGTAAAATACCGGGATTAAAGGTAACGGGTGTTAAGGTGGAAAAAATCGGTTCTTAAGTCGGCTACTGAGATTTATTAAAATTGATTTCAATTAACCAAAATAAATGATATAATAAAGATAGTTAAATATAAAACATTGTTATTTCCGAGCTATTCTTTCTACGGTTCAAACTATGAAAAATAGCCTTTGGTATAAAAAGAAATTTTTATGCCTCCCTTATGGAAAGGAAATAAGCTGGTGATCAAACTCAGCCAGTTCTTCCAAAGGACTGGCTTTTACAGTGCAATAATAAACAAGCTTATTCATTATAGAAACGGGGTGAGGTAATGCAGGATATCTACCAACGAAAAATAAATTATATGAGAATTTCTATCACCGACCTATGCAATCTACGTTGTCAATACTGTATGCCAGAGGAAGGAATTCATAAAATGCACCATAGGCAAATGATGACCTTTGAGGAGATTGTGGCTGTTGCCAAGGCTGGAGCCAAGTTAGGAATCAATAAGATCAGACTGACAGGGGGAGAGCCCCTGATAAAGCGGGACATCCTTAAGCTGATTTCAGCTATTTCAAATATTGAGGGAATACAAGATGTGGCCTTGACCACCAATGGACTTCTTTTAAAAGGTATGGCTAAAGAATTAAAGGAAGCAGGGTTAAATCGACTCAATATCAGTATTGACTCCCTAAAGCCAGGAAGATACCGGGAAATCACAAGGGGAGGAGACCTACACCAGGTTTTAGACGGGATTCAAGAGGCTCTGAAGCTAAAGCTTACTCCCATTAAATTAAATGTGGTGGCCATCGGTGGTTTTAATGAGGACGAAATAGAGGATTTTGCAAGGCTAACCCTAAAGGATCCAATTGATGTTCGTTTTATCGAGCTCATGCCCATGGGGGAGGCAAACCAATGGGCAGCGGAACGATTTTTATCTAATGAAGAAATTAAACGAAGAATACCTGATTTAATTTCCTTGGAAGAGGAGAGTACAGGCCCTGCAAAATATTATCAATTGCCCCAGGGGAAGGGAAGAATAGGTTTCATTAACCCCATCAGTGCCCATTTCTGCGGTAGCTGTAATCGTATCCGATTAACCAGCGATGGCAAGCTTAAGCCCTGCCTCCACAGCAACCAAGAGATTGACATTAAAGAATCCCTGAAGAACTATGGAGGCTCTATGGAAGCAGTATTAAAAAATGCTATTTTGGCCAAGCCTGAAAAGCATCATCTTTATACCCAGGAGCAGGAAATCAGCATAAGAAATATGTTTGAAATAGGAGGCTGATCCTGCATGATAGTACAGGCCATTATTGGTAAGGACTCCACTGGTTCCCATTTTCTTAAAGAAACAGCCGTAGGCCAGCAGTTATGTAAGGGTAAGGTAGCTCATAGACAGCTCAGCTTCATGGGGGCAGCTTCCTATGAACGATTGAGAACCGATAAAATCAAAGGCTTCTGTCATCATAAGTTTATACCCAACTTTGTTGTGAAGCCCCTGGATATAAAACAATTTGAAAAGGGGCAGCGCTATTCGTTAGGGAATGTAATTATTGAAATAAGTGAGCTTCAGAAGGAATGCCATTCCCACTGTCCTGCCTTTATTGACAATAGTTCTTGTTATATAAACCGCCAGGTGTTTTTTGCCCTTATTGTCAAGGAAGGCCATGTCACCCTAGGGGATTCCCTTGAAAAAATAGAATAAAATAATGATATAGACTGCTATTTCTGAGGCAGTCTTTTTGTTTATAGAAAGGTTTCACGCAAGACGCCACCGGGTCGCTTTAGATGAATAAAGATTTTTTATAAGGAATACATTAGAGAAGGGGGGAGATGCTATGAGGAAAAGAAAGCGAAAAATAAGATTAAGACCTATTTTATCAATGATTCTTACGGTTTTTATCATTATTGGGCCCTATTATTTTCTGGTACATCGGCCCAATTCCCCTGGTCAGGATCCCCCGGAGGAACTGCCCCAGTGGACGGGCATTATTAGCTTTTGGGATTACCCACGATTAGATCAAAAAAGCGGCAGCAGCTACGGATGGATCAGCGAAAAAATAAAGGCCTTTGAAAAGAAGTATCCAGGGGTCTACATCGATTTCCACGGGCTATCCTGGGATAAGGGGCCAGAAAAGCTTGAAGCTGCACTGACAAGTGGTAACTTGCCTGATATTCTCCCGGTGGGAAGTGATTATCGTCTTATTGGTGAAAATGTACTACAGCCCCTGGACCCCTATTTAACGGTAGAGGAGATCAGAAGCTTTGATGAAAAGGCCCTTAGGGCAGTGACCTATGACGGCAAAATTTGGGCGATGCCCTGGATGATGACCACCTATGGGATGGTGTTGAATGTCGATTTATTTCAACAGCGGGGCGTTGAGCTGCCCCCGGGGGGAAACTGGACCCATGAGGAGTTTGTTGATAAGCTTAAGCAGCTAACCTATGACTCCAAGGGAAAGGGTACTTTTGATCATTTTGGAATTAATAGCTTTATTCAAGCAGATTATTATAACCTTTGGGGAATCATATTGGGGGAAGGAGGCGAAATTTTTAATCAGCAGATGGATTATATCTTCAATGATGAGCGGGCAAAGGCAGGGGTCCAGAGGCTGATAGATTTAAAGGAAATCCATCAGGTTACCCATCCTGACTTTGGAATCAATAATTCAAACAAGGCCTGGACTAGCTTTTATCAAGGGAAAAATGTGGCTGCGATTCCTACGGGCACTTGGTCAATTAATGTATTAGAAAATCTAAAAAATGAAGGAAAGGGATTTAATTACAGTGTTGCTGCCTATCCCACCGGTAGTCTGGGTAAGCCTGTGGCCATGGGAAATATGGTAGGCTCCTATGGGGTAACACTCCAGCAAGACCCTGAAAAGCTTAAACTCTGTATTGAATTTTTACAGCTTTTAGTGGAGGATGAGTATCAGATTCAGTTAAACCGCTTGGGGGTTTTTCCCGTGAAAAAGCATATCGGAAACATCTATGAAGGAGACCCCCATATGGCTGTGTTCTATGAAAATCTGCAAAATACTGTTATTTTACCTCCCCACCCAAAATGGCGGGAGATTGATACGATTATTCAAGAGGAGATTCTCTATGGCCTGCGGGGAGAAAAAACTGCCGAAGCGCTATTAAAGGATGCAGAGGTACGGGTTCGCCAGCTTTTGGGCAGTTAATTACCTCAGGGTCATTGGAATTGACCAGCATTATAAAAAAAGATATACTGAAAATAAGCAATACAGAATAAAATTCTTGTACCAAAGACTACTTATTTAGAAGCTTAGGAGTGAAGAAAATGGATAAATATAGATTAGAGAAATTATTGACAGCATTTATGCCGAAGGAATTAGTTCGAGTGGATGAGCCCATGAAGAAGCACACTTCCTTTAAGATTGGAGGACCAGCAGATCTATTACTGCTTCCTAGGGGGGAAGCAGACCTGGTTAAGATTCTTAAAATATGTAAAGATAATGAAGCCCCTATCTTTATCATGGGAAACGGAAGCAATCTTCTGGTAGGGGATAAGGGACTGCGACAGGTGGTTATTAAAATAGCAGATAATTATAATGAGGTGGAAATAAAGGGTACCACCGTGGTGGCCCAGGCAGGAATATTGCTTTCTACCCTGGCAAAGAAGATCTTACGGGAAAGCCTGGGAGGGTTTGAATTTGCCAGTGGCATACCTGGTACCCTGGGGGG
>SWCF01004323.1_pt1 | contig 67401 bp, 44 predicted proteins | sample 4690081 | NCBI WGS metagenome assembly SWCF01 (sample SAMN10267280, study PRJNA491770) | bioreactor metagenome | isolation source: DHS bioreactor inoculated with | place: Japan: off Shimokita Peninsula
AAAAAAAAATGAGCTGAAGGAAGAGGAAGAAGAAAATAGGACCTATGGGACCTATGGGACGAATGAAGAAACAGACGCTCACACAGCACCCCATACGTCCCATGTGTCCCATACGACCCATACGTCCCATTCTTCCCCGCAAAAGGCCCTGTACGCCATCATCCGCGAGGCCCTGACCCAAGGCCAGAAAATTCCCCTGCCTGGTGTTGGCTCTTTTTCCGTGGAGCTCCATGCCGCGCGCATGGGCAGAAATCCGCGTACCGGGGAGAGCATCGCCATTCCGGCTCGCAGGCGGATTCATTTCAAGGCGGCCAAAGGGCTGCGACAACTGCTCAACCCGTAAGGCTGGGCAGTTGCATCGCCGGACTTGCCTGGTCAAAGGAGCCTTTCATGAAGTTTCTTTCAACGTGTCGCGCCTTGCTTCGGGGACGCTTGCCCGGCCAGGCCGTGATCCAGATCACCACCCGCTGCAACGCACGGTGCGTGCAGTGCGGCATGAGCGTGGATCACGCCTACCCCCGGCACAGCCTCGACCCGGAGGTCGTGGACCGGATTCTCGATACCGTGGCCCGACTCGGGATGCAGGCCGTGTCGTTCACCGGCGGGGAGCCTCTGCTTGACCTGCCGCGTTTGACGGGCATGATCCGCCGCGCCAGGAAGCTCGGAATCCCCTATATCCGCACCGGCACCAACGGTTTCATCTTTCAGCGCCATGAATCCCCGGATTTTGCGGACCGTATGCGCCGCACGGCCGACGAACTGCTTGAAAGCGGCATCCGCAATTTCTGGATCAGCCTGGATTCCAGCGATCCTGAAATTCATGAGGCGAACCGGGGCCTGCCCGGAGTGGTGCGGGGCATGGACAAGGCCTTGCCCATCTTTCACGGCTGCGGCCTCTACCCGTCAGTCAATCTCGGCATCAATCGTCTTTGCGGGGGACGCATCCCCGCCCTGACCGGGCCTTTTGACGCGCAGGAGTTCCGCCAGGGGTTCGGCGAGGCTTTCAGCCGATTTTTCGGCTTCGCCGCCGATCTTGGCTTCACCATCGCCAACTGCTGCTACCCCATGAGCGAAGAGGACGCAGCCGTGTATCAGGCGACTTCTACGGACCCGTTCATCAGCTTTAATCCCGAAGAGAAAAAAGCCATGCTGCTGGCCCTGGCCGATGTCGTGCCGAACTTCAGGCCGCGCATCCGTCTCTTCACGCCGCTCTCCTCCCTGGACGCCCTTTTCCGGCAGGCCGACGGGGAGTGCGGGCGAACGTATGCCTGCCGGGGCGGTCTCGATTTCTTTTTCGTGGATGCCACGGCAGGGCATGCCTATCCCTGTGGGTACAGGAGCGAAGAGGATCTGGGGCCATTCTGGGAACTCAAGGATTTGCCTGGCGGCGAATCGACCTGTCGACGCTGTGACTGGGAATGCTTCCGTGACCCTTCGGAACTGCTCGGCCCCTTCGGTCTGGGCCTTTCCAACCCGCTGGAGGTAATGCGCAGATTTTCGTCTCGGCCGGAACTCTTCGGTACGTGGTTGTCCGATCTGCGCTACTACATGGCCTGCGATTTTTTTGACGGCACCAAACCCATGCGGGCGGAAAAGCTGGCGCGATTCGGGCCCAAGCGGGAGGCGTCCGGGCGAGTCACCGAGCCCGCTGCTTCGGGAGCTCCCGCCCGGTTGTGACGCCGGGCGCAGAACGCAGAGACTGGTTTTTGAAGTGTCTGCGCAAGAGCAGGCAAAGGCCGAAAAAGAGCATGGCTCCTGCGCCAAAAAGCGGCAGCCGCGCAGCCACGGAAGGGTCGGTCAGAAATTTTCCGGCATGAGCCCCGATGACGGTGAAGAGCACGGACCAGAGCCCGGCCGTGAACAGGCTGGCCAGGAAAAAGCAGCGCCAGTTCAGGTCCGAGACGCCGAACGCAAAGGGGATGACCCCGCGCATGCCGTAGATGAAACGATAGCTCCCGAGGAGCGCCACGCGGTGGCGCAGGAGCTGGTTGCTGATCCGCGCTACTCTGCCCTCGAAGCGCGGATACCGTGCAAGACAGGCAGATCCCTTGACCCTGCCGAGCCAGAAGAAAAAGTGATCACCGGCCAGACTGCCCACGAAGGCCGCCCCCGCCACGGTCCAGAAATCAAACAGCCCCAGAGCGAGCCCCGCCCCGCCGAGAAGCACGGCCGTCTCTCCTTCCGCGAAAGCTCCAAGCGCGATGGCCACCGGGCCGTATTGGGCGATGGTGTGCATGTCCATATCGTCATTTCATGCCGCGAATCCGTGTCTGCAACCGTGACGGCGAGGTTACGCTTGCGTGACAGCGAAGCGGCCCGGTGCGCCGGGCAGGAAAAAAGTCACGCGCCGGTCACAGGTTCTCCTTATCCCCATCATATTCATCTGTTCAAGGCAGGGAAACAGGGAAGCAAGGTGGGAGTGCATGTTTTTCGACACGACAATGATGCAGGCGGGTATGGAAGGGCAGTTGGCCAAAAAGATGGGTTTCAAGGAAGGCTGGGACGACCGTTCGCTCGGCCTGCTCCCCTTTGGCCCGGACGACGCCACGGCCGGCAGCGAGAGCGAGCTTCAGGTCGCGGTCATGGGCAGCCCGGAGAATGTTGACCTGCCCCTGTGCATCCGCGAATCGAGTTTTTATCAGAACCTGGCCCGCCGTACGGTGGCAGGGGACACTTCAAGCCATGCCCTCACGGAGCTTGAGCGCTATCTGCAGGCCGGACCCGACGCGGTCTGGGAAAACAGCTGGGTGCGGTTTCCCTTGCACCGCCTGAACAGGTTTGCCCGGCACACCCTGGAGCGGGACCTGCTGGCGGACAAGAGTGATCCGGCGGCGGGACGCAGGAAAGACTGCGCGGACTATTTTTTCGTCAAGGACGGCGAGGATTGGCTGCGCATCCCCATCAGTTATCTCTTGAAACTCTCCCTGGCCGACCTGGCCGGTTCGGGTGTGCCGTCGCAGGTGCGCAAGCTGGCCGAATCCTGTCTGAATCATTTCTCAAATGACAATACTTCGCCCGAAACATTTTCCTTTTACCCCGTACCCATGAACATGGCCTTTCAGGATGGACGCGGCATCGCCCGCGAAACCAGCCAGCGTTTTCTGCTCACACGCCTTCTGCTCGATCATGCCAACGAGGATTTCGGGCTGCTGGATCATGGCCAGCGGGCCATGATCTATTTTGCGCCGCTGCCTCCGGCCCGGCAGAAACGTCTGAACGAGATCATTCCCGACGCCCATTACCGCGAACTGTTCATGAACCCCTGTCTGTCAGGCTGGGACAGGGGCGAAGCCAAGAAGGAATACATGGGCCTGTGTCACCGCATGCTCTCACGCAGCCAGCTGAACACCGTCGCCAAGCTGCGCGAGTCCGGGATCCTGACCCGCAACCTGGTGGTGCTGCCCAACACCTCGAACACCTGCCTGGCCAACAACGGAACGCACATCTCGCTTGGCAGCAAGCGCATGGGCGAGCTGCTGCGCGGCGGGGATCTCGGCGCGGCCGACGAGAAGCAGCTTGGCGACATGGTCATCAAGATCGTGGAACATTTCCTGCCGCTTTTTGTCGGCACCTATAGCGCCGCGCCCATGCGCATGGATTTCGAGGATTTTCATCCGGAAAGGGCGCTCGGGTTTCTGCCGCATGAGCTCGATTACACCCATCTGCGCATGATCTGGAGACGCTGGAAGAAAAAGGCCAAGCTCAAGATCTGCGGCCGCCCCCTGACACCTTTCGGGCCTGTGCTCATGGACCGCACGATCGCCCGGGTCTTTGGTTTACGCGGCGATTTCATCCAGGATTTTAGGCTGCTCGATTACATGACCACACTCATGAGTACCCATCGCTGCCCGGCCCTGGACGGGGAGCTCGGCAATGACCTGCGCCTCAAGCGCGATCTTGCGGCCATGGGCGTTTTTCATGAGTCCATGTCCACCTATCTGCTCTACAAACAACGCTCCTTCAATGTCATGGGCTTCTCCGGCTTCGAGGGCCGTTTTTACAGTCTCTTTGATTCCCTGGAAGCTGATATGCGCCCGGCCGCTCGCCTGCAGCAGTTTCTGACCGCCCTGGCCTGCAAGCTCGTTCTGTGCGGGCGGGTCGGTCGCGCTTCGATACCGGACAGTCCGGAAGTGGAGAGCGAGCGGCGGCAGATTTTCTTTGCCACGGCCATCAACCTGCCCACTTTTTTCGTGCGCCGGGATTCGGGCAATGCCCTGCTTCTTGATCTTGTTTCCAGGGCCTCCCGCGTGCGGGGCAGCCACCGCTACCCCGGCAACCTGCGCGTGCACGTTCTGGAATACCGCAAGGCGTTGCTGGAATTCATTGAATCCGAAGGCCGCGACCTGATCGAGCTTTTCGGGGCGCGGGAGCTGCTGCGCGACCTGCGCGCACGTATTCTGGACCCGGAGCTTGGCGCGGGAGGGAAACTGACCCGCCGCATTCTGAAGCATGTCGGGGCGCGTTCCGCGCTGTCCCTGCGTGCAAAGGAATTCAACATGGGCGCCGAAGAGGTCTACCGGGACGAGTTGCATCGCTTCCATCTGGTCGAGGCACTCGACTATCTTGTGGAAGACTGTGAAACAGTCAAGAATTTCGGGTGTCTGCCGGGTCAGTTCTGTCGATCGGGACTGCCTGCCCTGCTCGGCGGACGGGATGTTGTGGATTTTGTCCGCGAGGTCCGTGACACATTTGCGCGCACGGGAGAGGTGGGCGAGTCCCGCATCATGCTGACCCAGCTTCTGCTGCTGGTCGTTGGCATGCACATGGAAAACACCCGCATCAGTGGAAGGATCAATGACGCATCAGTATATAATTAGAACTACAGGCCAGGTCCGGGACGAGGAACTGTATTGCGACCGGGTCATAGGCTATCTCTATTCGCGCGTGCGGGAACGTGCCCCGGCCCTTTTCAGCGCCGTGGTTTCCGCACGCATGTCGAGCCTTTTGGGCTTCATGAATTACGACCTGCCCCTGGGCGCCCGCATTTCAGGAGCGAACTCGCTTATAAGGCGTCTGGGTATCGACCTCTCTGAGTGCGTGGAGGAGCCTGGGTACTACTCCACGGCTCGCCGGATTTTCGAACGCCGTATCCGCTACGACGAGGTCCGGCCGATGACAACCGATCCCCTGGCCGTGGTCTCGCCGGCCGATTCACGCATGTTCGCGGGCTCTTTGGCCGGGGACAGCGTGCTTTTCATCAAGGACAAGTTTTTCTCCCTTGCGGAGCTTCTGGGCCGGCCAAACTGGGGCCGGGCTTTTGAGGGCGGCGAGTTCGCCATCTTTCGCCTCACTCCCGACAAATACCACTACAACCATGCCCCGGTCAGCGGGGTGGTACGTGATTTTTACGAGATCGAAGGCGCGTTCCATTCCTGCAACCCTGCGGCGGTGATCAGCGAGGTCACGCCCTTTTCCCGCAACCGTCGGGCGGTGACGATCATCGACACCGACGTGCCGGGCGGAAGCGGGTGCGGCATGGTGGCCATGGTCGAGGTGGCGGCGCTGATGATCGGACAGATCGTGCAGGCCTATGCCGCCGAGGGGTACGAGCCGTGTGAAGGGATGCGGCCAGGGCTTTTTCTGCGCATGGGCCAGCCCAAGAGCCTGTACCGACCCGGCAGTTCGCTGGATGTACTCATTTTTGAGCCGGGCCGGGTCGAATTCAACGCGGACCTTGTCGCCAATCAGTTTCGCGCCGACGTGGGCAGCCGTTTTTCCAGCTGGCTGGAGCGACCATGGGTGGAAACGGATGTACGGGTGCGTGAGGGCATCGCGTGCGTCGTCAATAAACAAGCGTGACGGGCTGGACTTTAAGCGCCCGGATGGAGAGAATATGGAGTATGTGCTGATTGCCGGTTTCGGAGCCGCGCTGTTCGCGTTCATCGCCTGGGGCGGGCGCGTGCTGCCGGCCGAGCGCTGGCAGATGCTGGCCAGCGTGCCGCTGAGCCGCAATTCCGAGGGAATGTGGCAGGGACTCAACCTGACCTGGTACGGGTTTCTGAGCGCTCTGGCCTACACCCTGGCCACGGCGGTGGCCATCGCGCTGCTCGGGTCCGTGGGCATGGGGCTCTCCGGACTGGTGCTCATGGTGGCGGGGATGCTCGGATTGTGCATTCCGGCGGCGAAAATCGTTGCTCGGCTCGTGGAGGGCAAACCCAATACCCTGAGCGTGGGCGGCGCGGTCTTCGTGGGCATCGTCATCGCCCCTGCGGTAGCCTGGGGCGTGGTCACGCTGACCGGAACGGGCGCCGTGCTTCCGGCTCTTGCCGCCCTGGCCATCGCCTACGCCGTGGGAGAGGGTGTGGGGCGCATGGCCTGCCTGAGTTTCGGCTGCTGCTACGGTCGGCCGGTGGATACCTTGCCGCAGCCCTGGAAGGGGATTTTTGGCCGCTGGAACGTGGTTTTCCACGGACCAACCAAAAAGGCGGCCTATGCCCATGACCTCTGCGGGCGGGAACTGGTGCCCGTGCAGATCATGACCGCCTATCTGTACTGCGCCAGCGCCTGTCTCGGGATGATCCTCTTCGCGGCCGACAGTTTTTCCGCAGCCATGATCGTGCCGCTGGTCGTTACCCAGGTCTGGCGCGTGGCATCCGAATTCCTGCGCGCCGATTACCGGGGCGAACAGAAGATCTCCGCCTACCAGATCATGGCCGCGGCGGGCGTTATCTACGGGCTTGTGCCCGCGCTGACGCTTTCCGCGCACGGCGTGACGGCGTATTTGCCCCACGGGCTTGCCGCCCTGTGGAGCGTGCCGGTGCTCCTTCTCCTGCAGGGCGTGTTCCTGCTCGTGTTTCTGTACACGGGGCGCAGCTCGGTCACGGGTTCGCAGCTCCGTTTCTTTGTCAAGGAAGGGGAAATATAAGGTGCGTGTTTTCTTTCGCGCCCGGAGGGGATGGGCCTGTGGGCTTGTGCTTTTTCTTGTGAGCTTTTTTCATGGTTCGGCAGGGGCCGTCGGTCCCCACCCGCCGTTGCCCGCCCTCGAGCAGGCGGTGGAGCATCTGTGCGTGGAAGTGCTTGGCGGGCAGGATCCCGATCCGGCCCTCGTTGCATCCATCATTGCCCATGTGCGTACGCACGGCGACGCTTCGCATGGCTTGCCTCGTTATGCCGATGCTCCCGGCGCGTATCACGGTTTTGAAATCCCTATGCCCATGCAACGCCTGCTGCGCTATCTCTACAATTCCGAAATTCCCCAGGAGCTGATCAAGCCTTTCTCGATCAGGTCCTCGGTTTGGACCACTCCTGCAAGTGCCGAAGATCAGAGACGTCTATGGGCCGATCCCTGGCCACCCTCCAATGTCGTGATCGTCCGGGGAGAGCAGTACGACCGGACCACTGCGGACCTGTCCACAGGCGGTTGCTACGCCATGCGCCTTGAGCGGGTCCTGCTCTTTTTTCCGGAGGAGAATGCGCTTTTATCGGTCAGCGTGCAGCCCGAGCCTTCAACAATCGGCACCAAGGGCTATCTTCTCGGCCGCGACGAGGACAGCCGCTACGTCTATTCCGAAGAAGAGGGGCTGACCAGGGTCGGACTTGGCTGGGTGTCCTCTCGAATTCTGACCAACGTCTCCATCGGGGTCTATCTCGGCCAGGGCGAAGCGGTGCAAAGCGGGGTGTTCCAGTGGATGCGGGCGGGATGGTCAGGCATGTCGGTGGTCAAGGAAAGCCATATCCGCGATTCCCTTACGCGCTACCGCGAGCGCTTCGGCGCGATCCTGCATGCCCCGGGCTTGCCTGCACCGGAAGAACTGGAGCAGCTGTTCAGAACGCTTGACGGGAAGTCCGACGCGGATCTGCGCCGTGATGTACAGCCTCTTCTGGCCATGTATCTGGAGCAGGCCCGGCAGGACGGCAACAAGGCCGCGATCGGGATACTGGAAAACGGTTATGCCGAACGCCTTGATCGTGGAGAATTGATCGGGCTTCTGATGCGGGAGCGGCTCATTGCCCCAGAGCAGGCCGTTCCAAGTCAGTGATATGCTGCGCTAGCGAAAAAAAGCCAGCCCGCTTGTCAGCGCATGACAGCGCGTCCTGCGGGCATTGAATTTTTCAGCAGCCGAACAGTCTTCATTTTGATTCGTTTTCGCCCGGCGAGCAAACGTCCTGGCTCGCGGCGATCTTTTCCTTCCATCCTTTCAGCACTTCAAGATAGGCGGCGAAACGCTGCCTGTCTTCCTCGTTTTCGGCCTCGCGAAGCTGGGTTTCGGCCTTGTTGATCAGCACCTCAAGATATTTAGGGTCCGTGAACCCGTGCAGGATGTGGCTCATTTGGTGTTTTCCTGGCGCTGCTGCACCCATTTGTTGATGGTTTCAAGATACAGGAAGGTCTCGGTGTTCTGGACCGCGCCGATGGCCGACAGGTCGTCGACCAGAAAGCGGCGCAGGTCGCTGCGGGAGGCCACGTGGATCTCCACCAAGAGGTCAAACCGCCCCGAGACGTTGGATACGGACTGCACCCCTTCAAGGTTCGCTATGGCCTGCATGATCTGGGCGTTGGCCCGTCCCTCAAGGCTGACCCCCACGGTGGCGGTCAGGCCGTCTTCGAAGAACATGGGGTTCACCGAAGCGCAGATGCGCAGGTATCCGCTTTTGAGCAGCCGCTCCGTGCGCAGCCGCACCGTGCCGTCGGACACTCCCAGGCGCTGGGCGATGCTCTTGTAGGATTCGCGGCCGTTTTTCTGCAGCGCGGCAATGATCTGGTAATCGGTGTGGTCCAGGGTAATTTCTTTTTCGTTCACGTGCGTGCTCCCGCGTGAGCGCATAGCCCAGTCCGGCCGGAAAGACAAAATCCGGGCGCGAGGGGCTGGAAAGGGTTGCTAATTAATTTATTCGTTAATATATCGCTTCTGAATTCGTTGACAAGAAATTTTACGGCCATAAAATTGCGCAAATCGAAATTTTTAAGGGGAGGCGACATGAAGCGGGTACTCGAGGATCTGGCGCGGCGAACGGAAGAGTTGCGGGAAGAGGGGCTTTTCAAGGCCGAACGGGTCATCACCTCGGCCCAGGGGGCGCAAATCTCCGTGGTCGGGGGAGGCGAGGTGCTCAATTTCTGCGCCAACAACTATCTCGGCCTGGCCGGAGATCCGCGCCTGGTGGCCGCCGCGCACAAGGCTCTGGATCGCTGGGGCTACGGCCTGTCCTCGGTGCGCTTCATCTGCGGCACCCAGGGGGTGCACAAGGAGCTGGAAGAGCGCCTGTCCGAGTTCCTGGGCACTGACGACACCATCCTGTACAGCTCCTGCTTCGACGCCAACGGGGGGCTTTTCGAGACCCTGCTCGGTGCCGAGGACGCGGTCATCAGCGACGCCCTGAATCATGCCTCCATCATCGACGGGGTGCGGCTGTGCAAGGCCAAACGGTTCCGCTACGCCAGTAACGACATGGCCGATCTGGAGACTCAGCTCAAGGAGGCGACGGATTGTCGCTACAGGCTCATCGTCACCGACGGGGTCTTCTCCATGGACGGGCACATCGCCGATCTGAAGGCCATCTGCGATCTGGCCGACAGGTACGACGCCCTGGTCATGGTCGATGATTCCCACGCCGTGGGCTTCATGGGCGAAAACGGGCGGGGCAGCCACGAGCACTGCGGAGTCATGGGCCGGGTCGACATCATCACCGGCACCCTGGGCAAGGCCTTGGGCGGGGCCTCCGGCGGGTACACGTCGGGAAGGAAAGAGATCATCGAGTGGCTGCGCCAGCGCTCGCGGCCGTATCTTTTTTCCAATACGCTGGCCCCGGTCATCACGGCCACATCCCTGGCCGTGCTCGACCTGATCAGGGAAGAGCCCGAGCTGCGCGTGAGGCTGGAAGAAAACAGCAGGTATTTCAGAACGGCCATGACCGAGGCCGGTTTCACCCTGGCTCCTGGCGAACATCCCATCATCCCCGTCATGCTCGGCGATGCGGTGCTGGCCCAGCGCATGGCGGCGCGGATGCTGGAAGAAGGGATCTACGTGGTCGGGTTCAGCTTCCCGGTGGTGCCCAAGGGCAAGGCCAGAATCCGCACCCAGATGAGCGCGGCGCATACGCGGGAGCAGCTGGAGCGGGCGGTGGCGGCGTTTGTGAAGGTCGGGAAGGAACTTAGAGTTATTTAACGGGGGTGCTGGGCGGAAGGGGCTTTGCGGATTGGCGGGATGCCGGGCCGCCGAAACTCCTTCGCGGGCCTCGTAGAGTTGCATTGTCGCTGCTGTCGAACAGTGGCTTTTGCTTCGAGTGAGGGGCGACAATGCAACAAACGATGCCTGGCTCAGTCAGACAGTCGACGCCCCGGCATCCCGCCAACCCGCAAAGCCCTGAGCGCTGTCCGAAAAAGTCCGAAAAGCATGATTGCTTGATTCAATGAAGCAGGGGGGATTCCCGATGTCACGAGACCGCTCTCCCCGGCGTCATTCCCGCGCAGGCGGGAATTCAGCTCTTGGCATCAGGGATGGTACAAGGGCGTTTTTCCCGGCGTCATTCCCGCGCAGGCGGGAATCCAGTTCTTGGCATCAGAGATGGTACAAGGGCGTTTTTCCCGGTGTCATTCCCGCGCAGGCGGGAATCCATCTTCAAGATTTAGAAACGTTGCGCATAAAATTTCAGAGCATACGAGGAAAATAAAATGGAAAAAATGAAAGCGCTGGTAAAGGCCAAACCCGAAGAGGGAATCTGGATGGAAGAGCTCCCCGTGCCCGAGGTCGGCCATAACGATATTCTGATAAAAGTCGGCAAGACCGCCATCTGCGGCACCGACATCCACATCTACAACTGGGACGCCTGGGCCGCCAAGACAATCCCCTTGCCCATGGCCGTGGGTCACGAGTTCGTGGGCCGCATCGTGGAGGTGGGCTCGGAGGTGCGCGGGCTTAAAGTCGGGGACCGGGTCTCCGCCGAAGGGCACATCACCTGCGGCCACTGCCGCAACTGCAAGGCGGGCAAGCGCCACCTGTGCCGCAACGCCATCGGCGTGGGCGTCAACCGTCCGGGCTGCTTCGCGGAATACGTCTGCGTTCCGGCCGTCAACGCCTTCAAGATCCCCGGCACCATCTCCGGTGACGTGGCCGCCATGCTCGACCCGCTCGGCAACGCCACGCACACGGCCCTGTCCTTTGATCTGGTCGGCGAGGACGTGCTCATCACCGGGGCCGGACCCATCGGCATCATGGCCGCAGGCATTGCCCGCTTCTGCGGAGCCCGCCACGTGGTCATCACCGACGTCAACGACTATCGCCTGGACCTGGCCCGCAAGATGGGGGTGAGCCGCGCCGTCAACGTGGGCAGCGAATCCCTGGCCACGGTCATGGCCGACCTGCACATGGCCGAGGGTTTCGACGTGGGCCTGGAGATGTCCGGCAGCCCCCATGCCTTCCGCGAAATGCTCGCCCAGATGAACCACGGCGGCCACATCGCGCTGCTTGGCATCATGCCCGACGACACGGCCATCGACTGGGGCCAGGTCGTGTTCAAGGGCCTGAAACTCAAGGGCATCTACGGGCGGGAAATGTTCGAGACCTGGTACAAGATGGCCGCCATGCTGCAGAGCGGATTGGACATGACCCCGGTCATCACCCACAATTTCGCGGCCGAGGACTTCCAGAAAGGCTTCGACGTCATGCGTACGGGCAAGTCGGGCAAGGTTATTCTGGACTGGAACGCGTGACGCCGGGCTGTTGACGTTACGGGCTCGAAGTCATGGATTGCCGCGCTTCGCTCGCAATGATGGGATAGACCCGCCCCCCCATATGCCCATGGCATAACGGCATCGAATGTGCCATAAGTGTGTATCACCTAACACTTAATCTAGGGAGGCGGGTCATGAAACAAGTATGCCGTATTGGGCTTGATATCGCAAAGCATAAATTCCAGGTGCACGGCATGGACAAGCACGGAAAAGACGTTTTCAACAAACAGCTGAACAGAAAGGATGTTCTGGCTTTTTTTGCCAACCTTCCCGTTTGCAAGGTGGGTTTGGAAGCCTGCGGCGGTGCTCATTACTGGGGGCGGGAGATACAAAAACTGGGACACACTGTAGGTTTGATTTCGCCTCGTCACGTGAAGCCGTTCGTTATCAACAATAAAACTGACGCTGCAGATGCCCGGGCCATCTGTGAAGTCGCAGGACGACCGTCAACACGTTTTGTGTCGGTCAAAACAGAAGAGCAACAAGACATGTCTGCCTGGCATTGTATCCGTGAGCGGTTGCTCAAAAACCGCACCGCCCTTGCGAACCAGATACGCGGTCTTCTGTCCGAAAGAGGAATTATTTTGCCTCAAGGCATCACCCATGTCCGCAAGCGCTTGCCCGAAATTGTGGAAGATTCTCAGAATGGACTGAGCATGCCGGCTCGTGATTTCTTCTCCGACCTCTACACAGAACTCCATGAGGCTGACGAACGTCTTGCCGAATTGGATCACAAGATGGAGACAATCACAAAAGCCAACGAGCATTGCACTCGACTGATGAAGGTACCTGGTATTGGCCCAGTGACAGCCTCCGCACTTGTTGCCCATGTGGGCGATGCCAAACAGTTCAAAAATGGCAGAGAGCTGGCTGCATACTTGGGGTTGACGCCCAGAGAGCATTCTTCCGGCGGAAAACAGAAACTCCTTGGCATCACCAAACGAGGCAACACATATATCCGCAAACTGTTGATACAGGGGGCTCGGAATGTTTGCCGGGCTTGGTCCGGCGTTGTGGATACAGCCAATGATAAACGCAAGGCGTGGCTTCAAGGAGTGGTTGCTCGACGAGGGCAATTTGTGGCCTCAGTGGCTCAGGCGAACAAAACCGCTCGAATTGCCTGGGCGGTATTGGCACGAGGCGAGGAATATCAGGCAGCAAAGGCAACGAACTGAGATATGCCGGGGCTGTCACGGCCCTTGCTATGCGACATTTTTTTGGATGTCCCACGCAAGGGCCGCGCCAGCAAACTGTGGATAAACGCGAAAAAACTCATCCTGTGGAGTGCCGCAAAACATGATGCACAAACGGTCGAACCGGCTTTGGGAAACTCCGAGACCGTCATCGGCAGAAACATGCCGTCGCAATGTTTGGATTCCAAAGCGCGGATTTCATCAGGGCACGGTCTCAGTGACCAGATGCCGGATACATGACTGCATTCCTCTCGTTTGTTGCAAAATGTTTTGACACTGGGGGCGGGTCTATACATGACGAAATTTGCAGTGCGTCATTGCGAGGAGTCTTCGACGCGGCAATCCATGCCTTTTCTTCCTTCCGCACCGGATTCGGAACAAGATCACGGTATCGCCTTGATTCGGCTCACGGCCCCTGACATACTCCTTGGGTATTTCCACCACCCCGCCTAAAAAGGAGCCCCTCCATGCGCCACACCATCTCCGCCCTGGTCCAGAACAAGCCGGGTGTCCTGGCCGCCATGGCTCTGGTTTTTCAGCGCCACGACATCAACATCCGCTCCATCTCCTGCGGGGAGACCGAGCGCGAGGACGTGTCGCGCATGATCATCTGCGTCGAGGCCGAAGACGGGAAAATCAGGGCCGTGACCGACGAAATCGCTTCCCTGGATTTCGTGCTGCGCCTGGAGGACCTTTCGGGTCAGGAGCTCATGGACCGCGAGCTGGTCATGATCAAGGTCCGCATCACCAGGGATTCGGTCAGCCAGATCCTGCAGATCTTCGAAGTGTTCCGGGCCAATGTGGTCGACATGGGCAACCAGACCATCTCCGCCGAGCTGTCCGCACCGCAGGGCAAGGTCGCCGGGCTCATCCGCACCCTGGCCCCGCACGGCATTGTGTCTTTGAGCCGCACTGGGCTCATCGCCCTGTCGCGTGGTGACGGGTGATGGCCGCTCCCGTCAGTCCCGTCACCTCCCTGCAGCGGATGGTGGAAATGGTCCGTTCCCGCCGGGCGCCGGTGCGTGTTGTCATCGCCGCCTGTGCCGAGGCCAATGCCGTCCTGGCAGGGCTTGAGGCTGCGAGCCAGGGCCTGGCCGAGCCGGTTTTCGTCGGGGACGTGGATCGCATGCGCGGGCTGCCGGAGCTGACGGGAAAGGATTTTTCCGCTTACGAATGCCTGCACGAACCCGATGACAGGAAAGCCCTCGCGGTCAGCCTCGACCTGCTGCGTGACGGGCGCGCCCGGTTCCTGATGAAGGGCTCGGTCAAGACCGACGTTCTGCTGCGCGCCGTCCTCGGCAGCAGGCAGGGCGGAACAGGCCTTTTGAGCCACATCGGCGTTTTTCCCCATCCGCGTGAGGAGCGTCTGCTCATCGTCACTGACGCGGGCGTCAACATCGCCCCTTCGCTGACGCGCAAGATCGACATCATCAACAACGCCGTGGCAGTGGCCGCGAAACTGGGCATGAACCCGCCCAGGGTCGCCGTGCTCTCGGCCACGGAAAAAGTCTCCTACAACGACATGACCTCCAGCAAGGATGCCGATATCCTGGCCAAGCTCTGCCGCATGGGCATTTTCGGCGACGCCGTGGTCGGCGGGCCCTTTGCCCTTGATATCGCCGTGTCCGTGGACAAGGCCCGCGCCAAGGGCGTGGACCATCCCGTGGCGGGCCGGGCGGACATCCTCTGCGCGCCCAACATCGTCACCGGCAACGTGCTCTACAAGGCCGTGACCAGCCTCATGGACCTGCCCATGGCCGGGATCGTGGTTGGTGCGAGCTATCCCCTGGTCGTGCCCTCGCGCGGGGATTCGGATCAGTCCAAATTCTATGCCCTGGCTCTGGCCGCGTATCTGTCGGGCACGTAAGCTGTAATTTCCGGTTTGCGCTCAGCACCCGGCGCAATGTCAAAATGCCCGTCGCTCCGGGGTCGTTTCGCCCTTGACTGACCGTGTCCGCGTTTTATTTTTTAAGCGATCCGGGATGGTCCCGGAGCCGTGAAATACATAAGACTGGTCACTAAAGGAGGTTGGCCATGACACTGATGAAATGGGATCCCTGGCGGGAAATCGAGGACATGTTCGATCGGTACACCAAGGCCGTGGGATGGCCGCGTGGAGGGCAGGAGGCCCTTGCACCCAGCGACTGGACCCCGCGCGTGGATATAGCCGAGACCGAAACGGAGTTTTTGATCAAGGCCGATATTCCCGGCGTGGAAAAGGACCATGTCAAGGTGTCGCTGGAGAACGGAGTGTTGACCATTCAGGGTGAGCGCAAGACCGAAAAGGAAGAAAAGGACAAGAAGTTCCACCGCGTCGAGCGGTTCACAGGAACCTTCATGCGCCGGTTCACCGTACCGGAAAATGTCGACCCGGAAGGAATCAAGGCGGTCTTCAAGGACGGAATGCTGCACCTGCATCTGCCCAAGACCGAAAAGGCCAAACCCAAGGCCATCGACATCCACGTCGATTGATCCATGCGGCTGACCGCAGCCCCCAGCTCACCCCAAGGACCGGCCCAAGCGCCGGTCCTCTCATTTGCGGCGCAGTGTCTCTACGGCCTCGTCAAGGTGTTTGCGCAGCAATTTTTCAGCGCGGGCGGCGTGCTCCGGGAGCGTGTCCAGTTCGTGCATGATGCTCAGGAGCAGCGGATCATGAGCGTGGCTGCCTTTGAGCAGGACCGGCCTTTTTGTGTCTTTCGTACTGAAGAAATTCCAGGCCAAAGGCGTATTCCCGTCGCGGAAGGGCCAGTTGAGCTTGAGGCGCATCAGATCAGCCAGGGCTTTTTTTCCTGCCGTGGTGAGGCCGTCCGCATCCGGAAAAAATCCCAGGCGGCTCTCAACGGCGTCCAGCATTGCGGCCAGAAGACGATGCTCCGGGATGATCAGTCCGTATTCATACCAGTCATCAAGCACCTCGCGCGCCAGGCGCTTTATCCCGGCGTCAAGTTCGTCATAGCTTGGGCAGAAGAAATGCTTGCAGGCCGCACCTCCGTAAAAGCTCAGCCCGCGCCAATCAATGCCCCGGTTATCAAGGGCGAGGGGATGCAGCAGGCAGCCCACGCGTTCGCCTTCATCGCGGATCAGCCCGACAAAGACGCAGTGGTGGAAATGCTTCGTGGGCGCAGGACCGCCCTCAATGCGCATGCGCTCCTCTTCAAAGGCGAGGATGCCGTCGATACTGCGCGGGACCGCGGCGAAGGAGTCCGTTCGCGCGCAAAGGATGGCGTGCAGGCGCTCCCGGGACAGGTCCGCCATGTTGTAGAGTCCGCAGCAGCTGCCGCAGGACACGCACGGCCCGGTCTGGCAGAGATAGACGTGGCCCCGGACCTGTTCATCTTCGGGAAGAGCTGGCATTTTTGACCTCCATGAGCAAAGAGGGGCTATCCCAAAGGCCGGGCAGTGGCAACGCCGCAGTCATTGCGGTTGGAGGTCTTTGGCCCGAGATGCGCTTATGCGCAGGGCATAAAAAAAGGGAAGAGCCGCAGCCCTTCCCTTTGATGATGGGTAGAAATCCCTACCATTTACGCTCGTATTTGTTGCGCAGCAGGATGGCCACGGCGTTCATGGACAGGAGTACGATCAGGAGCACGATGATCCCGGCCGAGGTGCGCTCGGTGAAGGCGCGGATGGATTCCGAGGACCAGACATAGATCTGGGCCGGCAGGACCGTGGCCGAACTGGTCAAGCCGCGCGGCACGTCCTGGATGTAGGCGACCATGCCGATGATCAAAAGCGGCGCGGTCTCACCGATGGCTCGTGCCAGTCCGATGATGGTCCCGGTCAGGATGCCGGGCAGGGACAGGGGCAGGATGTGGTCCCAGACCACCTGCCAGTGGGTTGCGCCCAGCGCCAGGGCGCCTTCGCGGATGGAGTCCGGGATGGCGCGGATGGCCGCGCGCGTGGAGATGATGATGACCGGCAGGGTCATCAGCGCCAGCGTCAGGCCGCCGACCAGGGCCGAAGACCGTGGCAGTCCCATGAAGCCTATGAATATGGCCAGGCCCAGCAGGCCAAAAAGGATGGACGGGATGGCCGCCAGATTGTTGATGTTGACTTCGACGATTTGCATGAGCCGGTTGTCCGGGGCGAACTCTTCCAGATATATCGCGGCCATGACCCCGGCCGGAAAGCTGAAGACGAAGGTGATGCAGAGCACGTAGAGGGTACCCACGGCCGCCGAGAAGATGCCTGCCATCTCCGCGAGTTTGGAGTCGCCGTTGGTGAAGAATCCGATATTGAAGGCTTTCTTGATCGTGCCTTCGGCCAGAAGCTCGTCGACCAGGGCTATTTCCCTGGGCTTGAGTCGGTTGGGCTTGCCCTTGACGTATTGATCGACCTCCGCATTGGCCAGAACCCATACCTCCTCTGTCTTGCCGAGGAGTTGCGGGTTTTCGCGCAGATGCATGGGCAGGATGCGGGTCACTCCGCGACTGACCAGAGGGACTATTCTGGAGTCAATGGACGAGCGGGGGTCGTCGAAAATGGTCTGCGAGTAGGTGATGGTGGTCTTGATTTCGGTCTGCTGAAAGGCGGTGTATCCTTTCCTGATGATGTCAGCAAAGAAGAGGACCAGAAATATTCCGGCCACGGAGATGGCCATGAAGGACAGGGCCTTGAACTGTCCTTCGCTGTTTTTGCGCTTTTTCAGACTGCGCGGGTCTATGGGCATGCTCACGATGGCCTCCTTATTCGTAACGCAGACGGAACTTGCGGATCACGGTCAGGGAAATGATGTTCAGACACAAGGTCAGCACCAGGAGGACGAAGCCGAGGCCGAAGGCGGCCATGGTCTCGGGGCTGTCAAAGGCCTGATCGCCGGTCAGGGCGTCGACGATACGTACGTTGACCGTGGTCATCCCTTCCAGGAAATTCCAGGTCAGATTGGGCGCCAGTCCGGCCGCCATGACCACGATCATTGTCTCGCCCACGGCGCGGGACACGGCCAGCAGGCAGGCCGAGATGATGCCCGGCAGCGCAGCAGGCAGGACCACGCGCTTGATGGTTTCCGATGGGTACGCGCCAAGGGCCAGCGAACCCTCGCGCAGGCTCTGCGGTACGGAGCTGATCACGTCGTCGGACAGGGATGAGACCAGGGGAATGATCATGATGCCCATGACCAGGCCGGGGCTCAGGGCGTTGGTATAGGCAGCTTCAAGCCCCAACTTGGCAGCCAGGTCCACGACCAGGGGGCTGACTGTTATGGCCGCGAAAAATCCGTAAACAACGGTGGGGATGCCGGCCAGGATCTCCAGGGCCGGCTTTGCGATGCGCCGCACGGGCAGGGATGCGTATTCGGACATGCAGATGGCCGAAAAGAGCCCTACCGGGATGGCCACGCACATGGCGATGGCCGTGATCATGAACGTGCCGGCAAAAAGGGGCACGGAACCGAAAAGTGGCTGGACATTGCCATCTTCGTCAATGACCGCCGAGTCCGGATTCCATGTCGTTCCGGTCAGGAAGTCCCAGAAGTTGACGAGACGGAAAAAATTGACGGCTTCGAAGACGATGGACAGGACGATGCCGATGGTCGTCATGATGGAAATGAGCGAAGCCAGCAGCAGCACGCGGATGATGGTCTTCTCGAGGGCCGTACGCACCTTGAGGCCTGGATTTATGGCCCGCACGGCCAGCCACATGCTCCCGCCCCCGAGCAGCAGAGCCGTGGCGGCAAACATGGGCCAGGGCACCTCGAAGCTGTCGACGAAAAGGTCGAGGATGGTCGCCCCCGCGCAGATGATTACGGCCGGAACGAGCACTCTGACCACGGCAAACCAGCCGAACAGGTTTTCCGATGTCTTGTAGCGGGCGGTAGGGTCCTGCTGGCTGCGGATTTTTCTGCGTCCGAGCAGGTACCCGAACAGGGCCAGGGGCAACAGGCCCATGAGCATGTATTGGGTCAGATAGGATGTGGTCACGTGGCTCCTCGCTTGTATCTGGCGCGGCAAAGGGCCGGTCCGTCGGAAAACGGCCCGGCCCCATGTTGCTTCATAGGCTGGAATTATTTCTTCTTCAGGCTTTCAAGGGTCAGCTTCTTCCTGTCCAGCACGTTCTGGCGGGCCTCGGCGCGCATGGCGTCAGGCATGGGCACAAGGCCGATTTCCTTCAGCAGCCCGTTGGTGCCGATCATCTTTTCACTCATGAACATTTCCACGTATTCCTTGAGTCCGGGGATCACGTCGTAGTGGGCGTTCTTGATGTAGAAGAACAGGGAGCGGGAGATGGGGTAGGTGCCTTCGGCAATGGCCTCGGGGGTCGGGTCGATGCCGTTGACGGCCGTGCCCTGAAGGCTGTCGGAGTTCTCGGACAGGAAACTGAAGCCGAAGATGCCGAAGGCGTCCTTGTCATTGGCCAGCTTCTGCACGATCAGGTTGTCGTTCTCACCGGCCGGGACATAGGCGTTGTCCTGACGGATCTTGTGGTAACCCTTCTCGTATCCGTCCTTTTTGCCGAAAATCTTCTCGACGACCATTTCCTCGAAGGCGTCACGGGTGCCGGAAGAGGTGGGCGGGCCGTAGAAGACGATCTTGCGGGCAGGCAGCTGCGGGTTGATCTCGTTCCACATCTTGTAGGGGTTCGGCACGAGCTTGCCGTCGACAATGATCTCGGCGACTACGGCGGTGGCCAGTTCTTCCAGGGTCAGGTCGAAGTGCGCGTTGTCCTTGTTCTGGGCGACGGCGATGCCGTCATAGCCAATCTTGGCTTCGGTGATGTCGGTCACGCCGTTCTTTGCGGCGGCCTCGAACTCACTGTCCTTCATGCGGCGGGAAGAGTTGGCGATGTCAGGGGTGTTTGCACCGATGCCGGCACCGAACAGCTTCTGACCTCCGCCGGAACCGGTGGATTCGACGACCGGGGCGGGGAACTTGGTGGTCGCGCCGAGCTCTTCGGCCACGTAGCTGGAGAAGGGGAAGACAGTGGAAGATCCGGTGACTTTGACCTGGTCGCGGGCATGGGCCATGCCCGTGCCGACCAGCAGCAGGGCCAGGGCGAAGATCGCTTTGTTCAGATAACGGTTCATGAAATTGCCTCCTTGGCTTTGTTGTAAATTCTGTTTTGCAGCATTGTGCTTGAGGAGTGTCTAGACAGGTTTTGTTACAGGATATTGAGGCGTCTGTGACAGCTTTGTGACAAGAAGTGAGGTTTTTGTCCGGGTTGCGGAGGCTGTCGCAATGGCCCGGCGGGAATGCGAGGAGGGCCGGACTATCGAAAGAGCGTCCTTGCCGTTCATGACCCGCGGCGATACAGGGCCGGTCATGAGTGTGCAGAATCTTGATTGCAGCGGGTATTGCCGTGATTGCGGACGCGAACACGTCCTTGCGGCCGAGCCCGCTCTTGGCCTGGCCCGAGAGCTTCTGGCCGACCTTGAGCGGTTCGGCGGGATAGGACTCGGCCAGGACCGGGACCCACGGCTGTCTCTGGACGTTCTTTACGGCCCGGGCCGCGGGCAGATGTTCGGGGTACTCAAATACAGGGACAAATCAGGAGACCATGGTGTGCTCAAGGCGTTTTCCGGCCAGTACAACGGTCTGTGGCACGTACCGGGCTGGGTGGCGCCCATCCTCGACACGGCGGAGTTTGATCGGGTCATCCGTTACGATGAGCCGCGCATCAAGGAGTTGACCGCGCGCATGCGGACATTGATGGAGGATGACCCGTTGCGGCTGGACCTGCTCGCACAGCGCCGTGAATTGTCTCGCGATCTGATGACGCGCATTTTCAACCTGTACCGGCTGACCAATTTTCGCGGTCGAACCAGGGCCATGGGCGAAGTGTTTACGGGCCAGGGCATGCCCACGGGCACCGGGGAGTGCTGCGCGCCCAAGCTGCTGCACCATGCCGCAGTGCACGGCCTGACCCCGCTGGGGCTGGCCGAGTTTTATGTCGGCCGCGAGAACCGCTCCGCCACCCGCAGTCATGGCCAATTCTTCCCCCCGTGCAGGGATAAATGCCGCCCCATTCTGGGGTTCATGCTGTGCGGCCTGGAAGAAAGGCAGAGGTTCGCATGAGCGACACGCCCATCCCCGTCATCCCTCCACCCGCCTCCACGGCCACCATCTACCGGCGCATTCTCAAGGTTTCCATGCCCCTGGTCATAAGCCTCGGGGCGACCACGGTCATGGAATTCACTGATCGCCTCTTTCTGGCGCGCTATTCACTTGACGCCATTGCCGCGGCCCTGCCCGCCGGAATAATGGCTCTCTTGCCCATGACGATCTTTCTGGGGACCACCGGCTATGTGGCCGTGTTTGTGGCCCAATACATGGGACAGGGCCGGCCCGGTATGGTCGGAAAGATCGTCTGGCAAGGCATCTATGTGGCCCTGCTGGGGGCGGCGGTGCTCGCGTCCCTGGCCCTGCTCGCCGATCATATTTTCGCCCTGGCCGGACATTCTCCCCAAATCCGGGAGCTTGAGTCGATCTATTTTCGCGTCCTGTGCCTCGGTGCGGGGATTCATCTGGCCGGGAGCGCGCTGGCCGGATTCTTTACCGGACTTGGCCGCACACGGGTGGTCATGCTGGCCAACCTGGTCGGCATGCTCGTCAACATACCTCTGGACTATTGCCTCATAAACGGCATCGGGCCGTTTCCCGAGCTGGGGATTTTCGGCGCGGGCCTGGCCACGGTAATGGCCTGGGGTGTGATCACCGCCATTCTCTGGCTGGCCATGCGTCGCCCGGAGCACAGGCATTTTCGCCTGGCAGAGGATCGGCGACTGCGGCCGGAACTGTGGCTGCGACTGATGCGTTTCGGGGTGCCGAGCGGGATGGAGTTTTTTCTCGACATCCTCGCCTTCACGGTATTCGTTTTCGTGGTCGGCAGGCTCGGGACCGTGGAGCTGGCGGCAACCAATATCGCGCTCAACATCAATGCCCTGGCCTTCATGCCCCTGGTCGGGTTTGCCATGGGCACCAGCGCCCTGGTCGGTCAGGCCATGGGCGCGGGCCGGCAGGATGATGTGCCCATGGTGGTGCGGGCCAGCCTCGTGCTGACCTTCGCCTATCTGGCGATGATGTCCGCGGTGTTTCTTCTGGCCCCGGAAGCGGTGTTGGGACTGTTTCAGCCCCGGGACATGGATCCGGACGCCTTTGCCGCCGTAGTTGGCATGGGGCGGATTCTGCTCATGATCGTCGTCGCGTATCTGTTTTTCGACGGGATCAGCTTTATCGTCTACGGTGCCCTCAAAGGAGCGGGGGACACGATGTTCGTCATGACATCGCGCCTGGCCCTGGTCCTTCTGGTCATGATCGGGCCGATTCTGGCCGGGGCCTGGTTTGGCCTTGGTCTGTATTATTTCTGGGCCGTGAGTTGCACGTTTCTCATCGTGCTCTCCCTGGTTGGCTGGTGGCGGTTCAGGCAGGGGAAATGGCGGGGCATGCTGGTGGTGGAGAAAGAGCCACCGGCCTGAGAACGTGCGATTTTCGCCGGGCGCATTTTTGTATCAGGCCGATTGCCCGCATCCCTGCGTGCCGCGCCGATCTCGGACATAGACGTTGCCGGGCAGGGTCTTGGCGTAGCCCTTGATCTGGGCCGCCTTTTCGCCGAGGGCCTGCAGGCTGCAGGGAGCGACGCAGTCCACGATGCCGATGGACACCGAGACAAGGGGGAACTGCTGCTCCTTGCCGTCGCGGCCCTTGCCCATGATCCATCCTCGCTCGCGGTCCTGGGTATGGTAGCAGTTCAGGATGAGTCGCCTGAAGCAGCGGGTGATGGCGCGGCAGATGCGCTCGGCCCTTTCGGGGTTGACCATGGCCACAAAGTCATCCCCACCGATATGGGCCAGAAAATCTCCGCTTTGTCCGTGCCGGGTGATGGCCCAGGTCATGATGCGGCCCAGCAGCAGGATGACAAGATCCCCGTCCTTGAAGCCGTAGACGTCATTGTACACCTTGAAATTGTCCAGGTCCGCGTAGAGCATGCAGAAAGGCGTGCTTCGCCTGAGCCGGGTTTCGATCTCCTTCTCAAGCGCCACGTTGCCGGGGATTCCCGTCAAGGGGTTGGTGCCCTTGGCCATCTCGACCTGCACCTGGGCCAGGGTGGTCAGCATTTTCTGGACCGTGACCACGCCGAGGAAAGTCCCGCCGCTGATGACGATGACTTCGTCGTAGGCTTTGAGCATTTCGCGGGTGTTGGCGTTTTTGGCCACGGATTCCACAGCTTCGCGTTCGTCCACGATCATGGGGGCGGCGTCCATGAGCACCGACACGGGCTTTTCCGCGTAAAGCGCCCGGCCGTAAAGAGTGGCCAGATGGCGGTCCAGGCTGTATCCCATGACCAGTCCCTGCGGCACTCCATCGTCGGCCACGACCACGCTGGAGAGAGCCGGATTGGTGGCGAAAATTCGCTGTACCGACTGCACCGGGGTGCGCGAACCGATCGTCACCGTCTTTTGCGCCAAGTGGCCGATGGGGATGGAGCAGGACAACCTGCCGAAAGAGTCGGGCTTCAGCGGGGCAAGTTCCTTCATGTCCAGGTGCGTCTCGGGTTTGGGGAAATGGGGGCGGCTCAAGTAATACCCCTGTCCGTAAGGGACTCCGATTTCCATCAGTGCGCGGGCCTCGCCCTTGGTCTCGATTCCCTCGGCGATGATCTCCGAACCGATGCGTGAGGCCAGGGTGACCATGGTTTCCATGAGCGCCCTGCGCACCGGGTCCTTGTCCACGTCACGGACCAGGGACATGTCTACCTTGATGAAGTCCGGTTTCAGTGCCGCGACGGTGGAGAGGCCGGAGTAGCCGGTCCCCGCGTCGTCCACGGCGATCTTGAACCCCTGGCTGCGGTAGTGATCCAGGGTTTTGTGGAAGGATGTGAAGTCCTTGATGCAGTGGCGCTCGGTGATCTCGAAGACAATGTCCTCGGGTTTGAGGCCGTTTGCTTCCAGGATCTCAAGGGTTTTTCCGGGTGCGAAGGTCGGGTCGACAACTGTGCGCGGATGGATGTTCAAAAAAAGGCGTTGTCCTGAAGTCAGCGCGCCTACAGTCTCCATGGCTTTTGCCCTGCAGGCCTGCTCCAGGGCAAAAAGCTGTCCGAACTGTTCGGCAAAATCAAAGAGGATGGCGGGGGACTCGAATTCCGATCCTCGCGGACCCCGCGCCAGGGCCTCCCAGGCCATGACCGTGCCGGTCTTGAAATCGTAGATGGGCTGAAAGAGCATCCTGATCTGACCGTTGCGGATGATGGACCGGAAAATCGAGGACAGCTTGACCGCTTCGAGGTCGATGCCGCCGTTGGCCATGCGCCGAGCATCGCCAACGGCTTCGTGGAACACGCGTTCACGTTCAAATATGGTCGATTCGGGTAAGAGGGCAAAGCCCACCTCGATCTCGAATTCCCTGCCCAGCGATGAGATGGTGTGCTTTCTGAGGGCGGCCTGAAGCATCACCTTGAGGCTGAAGGCCTGGTCCATGAGCAGGTTGTCTCCTGTCAGCCCCTGGCAGCGGATGAGCAGCGCTTCCCCGGCGGCCACGCGTAGGGCGTGCCGAGGGTTTGATGCGCAGTTTGCGGATTCATTGATGTTTAATGCATTTATAAGCAGGTTCTCGAGTTCCTCGGCGACATGATCTCCATAGAGCTCCCGGCAGAGGGTGAAGTCTTTGAGCCGGAATATGAAGATGCTCAGGCCGCGGTGGGCATGCAGAAATTGTCTGAGTTCAAAAATGGGTTGCGTTGCGCTGAGCGCAATCTCGGCATGAGAGTTGGACATGGTTTTCCTCGGATGATTATGCGCTGTCCGGTGTTTAGTGTGCGCGCTGACTACGACGTACTCTGTTCAGGATGTGCGTCATTTTGGCGACAATTTGGCGACAGACCCGAGGCTTGCTGATTGAATCGTAAAGTGGCGACTGTTACATGAAATTCATACCGGTGTCACAAAGCTGTCACATGCCGACTGTACCAGATGGGGGGTAAAAAGTGATGCGGCTGCAAAGGCCGGGCTTTTTCGACACCAAGGGGGAAACATGGCTCAAAAGATTGTCGTCATTGAAGACGAGCCCGATATCGCCAACCTGCTGGCCTTTCATCTGAAGTCCGGCGGCTACGACTGCTTCGTGGCCCGTGACGGGAAAAAGGGTCTGCAGCTGATCCAGTCCGAAAGGCCGGATCTGGTGCTCCTGGACCTGATGCTGCCCGGTATGAGCGGTACGGACGTGTGCAAGGCCGTCAAAGGCAGCGCCGAATGCGCTCACATACCGATCATAATGCTGACCGCCCGTGGTGATGAGGTCGATCGCATTCTGGGCTTTGAGCTCGGGGCCGACGACTATGTCATTAAACCGTTCAGCCCGCGCGAACTGATGCTGCGCATCAAGACCGTCCTGCGCCGCAACGCGAATACCCTGCCCAAGGTTTCGCACTGGCAGCGCGAGGGGCTGGTGGCGGATTTCGAAGCCTATACGCTGCTGGTGGATGGAGTGGACGCGCACCTCACGCCCACGGAGTTCAATCTTTTCGGGGAATTCGTGCGTAACGAGGGCAAGGTACTGTCCCGCGAGCAACTCCTCAGCAACGCCTGGGGCTATGAGTTCGAAGGATATTCCCGCACCGTGGACACCCACGTGCGGCGACTGCGCAAAAAACTCGGCCCATATGCCGACTGGCTGGAGACGGTCAGGGGCATCGGCTACCGCATGCAACGTGAAAATCAGGCCGACTAGAAAAACATGACTACACCCACAATTTCCCTGCGGCTGCGGCTGCTTCTGGCCTTCGGGGTCATCCTGCTTGGGGCCCTGGGCGCACCGGCCTATTATCTGCACCAGAATCTGAGCCAGACCATTGAGCAGGAGGCCCGAGAGGGCGCGTTGCGCGATCTGCACTCCGTGGAATGGATGCTCTCGTCCATGTCCTTTGAGGATATCGACGAGGTCAGCAAGGCCCTGCGCGATTTGGCCGCGCGCATGGATATCCGCATCACCTTCATCGCTCTCGACGGTACGGTGCTGACGGACTCGGGGGTCACTGCGAATCAAGTCGGGCAACTGGAAAATCACCTGGCCAGGCCGGAGGTGACCCAAGCCATCGAAGGAGCGCCGGGACTGAGCCTGCGCTACAGCGAGACCCTGGGGCTGGATCTTCTTTACGCGGCGCAGCGTGTTGCGGGCCAAGGCGTGGTGCCGGAAGGGATTGTGCGCATCGCACGGCCCCAGAGCCAGATGCGTACGACCCTGGACAGTCTCTACGGCGGCACCGGCTGGGTTTACGCCCTGAGCGTGGTGTTTGCATTCGGGCTGATTTCGCTCACCTCGCGCCAGGTTTCACGCGCCATCGCCAGCGTGGCCCAGGTCGCGGGTGCCATCGGTCAGGGCGATCCGGGCAAGCGCATCCGCTTTTCACCGAGCACGGAACTGACCCCCCTGGTCGTGGCCTTCAACAACATGCTCGAGCGCATCGAGTCCAACATGCAGACCATCGTCAAGCAGAAGATGGAATCGGAAGCCGTCTTGAACGGGATGAAGGCCGGAGTCATCGTCCTTGACGGCCACGGACGGATTCTGCGCGGCAACTACGCCGCGCAGGAGATTTTTCCCGGGCTGTCCACGTTCTCCGGCCGCAAACCCATGGAGCTTTCTCTGCTGCAGGATCTGCAGGACGCTTGTGATGCCGCCCTGGACAAGCGCCGTCAGGGAGATTTCTCACAGGTCGGACTGGTGGTTTCACCGGCTCCAGGCAAAAGCTTCGATGTGTCCATCGTGCCCATCAAGGGCGACGTCGATCTTGGTGTGATCATGGTTTTTCACGACATCACCGAAATCAAGCGTGTGGAGCAGATCCGGCGCGATTTCGTGGCCAACGTTTCCCACGAACTCCGGACTCCGCTGACGTCCATCAAGGGCTATGCCGAAACCCTGGTGGGCATCGAGAAGTATGAGCCGGAGCAGACGCGTTCGTTTCTGGAGGTCATCCTGCGCAACGCCAACCACATGAACACCATGCTGGACGAGCTGCTGCAGCTCTCCCGCCTGGAGCATGGCAAGCAGCGCGTGGATCTGGTCGCGGTCGACACCTCTTCGGCGCTGTATTCGGCCTGGAAGAGCTGTCACCCCCTGAACAAGGACGTCGAGTTCGTCAATGAACTCGATGCATCCACTCCCCCGGTGCGGGCGAATTTCGAGCAGCTGGTTCAGGTTTTTCGCAATGTGCTGGAAAACGCCGTCAAGTACGTTCCAGAAGAAACGGCGGCCATTCGTGTCCATGCGGAGACGGAAGGACGGGAACTGGTCGTGTCCATCGAGGATAACGGTTCGGGTATCCCGGCCGAGGACCAGAGCAGAATTTTCGAGCGGTTCTACCGCGTGGAAAAGGACCGCAACAGCTCCATTGAAGGTACGGGCCTGGGTCTTGCCATCTGCAGGCATATCCTGGCCAACCACGGAGGGCGGATAATGGTACAGAGCCCTGTGCCGGAAACCGGGACAGGGTCCCGCTTCATCATCAGCTTGCCCCTGGCCGGGCAGATCCCAGAGGAATAGACATGACAGAGCAGATCAAGATTTCGTGCAGAAATCTCAATTTCTACTATGCGGACTTTCACGCGCTGCAGGACATCACTTTCGACATGCACAAGCATCAGGCCACGGCCCTGATCGGCCCTTCGGGCTGCGGCAAGTCCACCTTCATCCGCTGCATCAACCGTATGAACGATCTCATTGCCGGAATTCGGGTCGATGGATCACTGATCATGGATGGTCAGGACTTGAACGATCCTGCCCATGACGTGGTCGTGCTTCGCCGCCGTGTAGGCATGGTCTTTCAGAAACCCAACCCCTTCCCCAAGACCATCTTCGAGAATGTGGCTTACGGGCTGCGGGTCAACGGCGTGAAGGACCGGGAGTTCATTGACGCAAGGGTGGAGGAGAGCCTGAAGCTCGCCGCCCTGTGGGACGAGGTCAAGGACCGCATGGATCATTCGGGGCTGAGCCTCTCCGGCGGCCAGCAGCAGCGCCTGTGCATCGCCCGGGCCATGGCCGTGGAGCCCGAAGTCCTGCTCATGGACGAACCTGCTTCGGCGCTCGACCCCATCGCAACCCAGAAGATCGAGGAGCTTATCCACGATCTGAAAAGCAAGTTCACCATCGTCATCGTCACGCATTCCATGCAGCAGGCCGCCCGTGTTTCCGACCGCACCGCCTTTTTCTACATGGGCCGCCTCGTCGAGGTCGGTCCCACGGACAAGCTGTTCACCAGACCTGAGAACAAGCAGACTGAGGACTATATCACCGGACGTTTCGGCTGAGTTGAAGTTCTCTTGACCGGTTTGCAATAATTTAAGGAAGTCAAATATGTACACGCATTTGCATGAAGAAATCGAGGTTTTGAAGCTCAAGGTGCTGAAGATGGTGGCCCTGACCGAGGACGCGGTGCACAAATCCATCCAGGCCTACGTGAACAAGGACCTGTACCTGGCCGAGGAGGTTCAGGACGGGGACGTGGAAGTCAACCGTCTGGAAGTTGAGATCGATGAACTGGCACTCAAACTTCTGGCCCTGGAGCAGCCCGTTGCCGGGGATCTGCGTTTTATTCTGGGCTGCATGCGCATCAGCGTCGATCTGGAACGCATCGCCGACGAGGCAGTGAACATCGCCGAGCGTTCCATCATGCTCAGCTCCCGGCCGCCGCTGCCTTTTCACCAGGACGTGCTGGAGATGGGCAACAAGGCCCTGGCCATGCTGCGGCACGCGGCCCAGGCTTTCTCATCGGGTAACGAGGAAGCGGCCCTGCAGGTCTGCCAGCTCGATAACGAGGTCGATGTGCTCAACCACAAGAACATGCGTCAGGTCATCGAATACATGATCCGCGAGACTCCGGCCATTGAGCGTTCCGTGCATACCATCATCCTTATCCGCCGCCTGGAGCGCATCGGCGATCTGGCGACCAATATCGCCGAGTCCGTCGTGTTCATCGCCAAGGGCGTGAACATCAAACACAAAATGTACTTCGACGAACGTTGAATTCTGCTGCAATCCAAGCTTCAAGGGCGCCTGCGGGCGCCCTTTTCGTCTGTGGCGCAAAAGCTTGCCCTCGCACTCCCTACTGGATAGTGATCACGCTACTACAACCGTGGAGGATCGCGTATGCTTCGCGCCCTGTTACCGTGGCTTCTTGTTCTGGGCTGTTTCACTCCGGCCCTGGGCTATGAGTATCCGTTCGAAAATCCCTATGTGGCTACCGTGCTCGGCACTCTGCCCGAGGACCAGTTGCCGCTTGAGTCCGTCCGTCCCGCGCGGCTGGGTGATCTCAACCCCTTGAGGGATCTTGGCGCAGTGCGTTCCAGGGAAATCCTGCTGCACGACCGCCCCGTGCCGGACATCCTCTGGTATGACGATACCCTGCAGTATTCCGTGGCCATGCAACGCGGGGTCGCGCCGCTCCTGTTCATCATCGCCGGCACCGGCTCTTCCTATGAATCGGCCAATTGCCGTCATTTGCAGGCAGTCTTTCATCGGGCCGGGTTTCATGTCGTCAGCCTGTCCTCGCCGACCTACCCGAATTTCGTGGTCAGCGCCTCCACCACCCAGGTGCCGGGGTTCATTCCCCGTGATGTGGCTGATCTGTATCAGAGCATGGACGCCATCGTGAATCAGATCGGAAGGGAGCGGATATCTTCGTACAACCTGACCGGATACAGCCTCGGCGGTACCCAGTCCGCCTTCCTGGCTGAACTGGACACCCGCGAGAAGCGCTTCGGGTTCGACAAGGTCATGCTCCTCAACCCGGCCGTGAGCCTTTTGACCTCGGCGACCATTCTGGATCACCTGCTTTCGGATAACGTAGCCGACCGACAGGAGGCCGCCCAAGTCGTGGCCGACCTGGTCTCCGATCTGTCCGAGGCCTACCGCAGCACTGACCAGGTCAATTTCGGCGACGACTTCCTGTTTGCCCTGCACGGAAGCCGCTCCATTTCGGAGACGGAGCTCAAGATCCTCATCGGCGTCGCCTTTCGCATATCCCTGGCGTCCATGGTCTTTACCAGCGACGTGTGCACCGGCGCCGGTTACATCGCGCCAAGAGGGCACCATATCGCCATGACCGAATCCCTGTCGCCCTATCTTGATGCGGCCGTGGGCGTGAGTTTTGAGAACTATGTGGACGAGTACCTGCTGCCTTTTCTCGTCTTTGAGGACCCTGCAATGACCAGGGAGCGCGCCGTGGCGGCGAGCAGCCTTGAAGCCATCGCGCCATTTCTGCGCCAGGCCGGTAACATCTCGGTGATGACCAATGCCGACGACCCCATCCTGACCCCGGACAATTTCAGCTTCCTGGAGAGCACCTTCGGGGGGCGGCTCACGCTCTATCCGTCCGGCGGGCACTGCGGGAACCTGCGTTACAGGGACAACGTCTCGGCCATGCTCGATTTTTTCAGTAAGTGAGACACTCCATGCGCATATTTTTCATCTGCATCCTTTTCGTCCTTGCCGCCGGCTGCGCCACGACTCCGGACCACCAGCCCGGCCCCTTCGAGGCGCCCGTGCATCGGGGCCTGCCCGCAGACCCCACCGTGGAGCGGCAGTTCCAGGTTGACGATCCGTGGGAAGGGTTCAACCGCAGCATGTACCACTTCAATGCCAGGTTCGACCGGTATGTGTACCTGCCGGTGGTCGGCATCTACGAGGAGATCCTGCCGGACAGCGTCCAGCAGGGGGTTTCAAATGTCTTCAATAACCTTAGAGAAATTCCCATCTTCGTGAACTCGGTACTGCAGGGCAAGGCCAAGAAGGCTTCTGTCTCATTGGGGCGCTTTGTCTTCAACACGACCATCGGGCTGGGGGGCATCATCGATGTCCTGGGCAATGGCGGCATTGTGCAGGAGGATGAGGACTTCGGGCAGACCATGGGCGTCTGGGGTGTTCCCGCCGGGCCGTATCTGGTTCTCCCGGTGCTCGGGCCTTCGGGGGTGCGGGACGCCGGGGGCGTGTTCACGGACGCGATCATGACCATAAACCCGTCGTATGGGCTTTTTCAGGATCTGAGCTGGCTCGCGCGCGAATCGGCGAGTACGGGGGTGAACGCGCTCAAGGCAGTGGATGCGCGCCATCAGGTCAAGTTCCGCTACTACGAGACGGGCAGCCCCTTTGAATATCAGCTGGTGCGTTTCATCTACACCAAGAAGCGGGAGCTCGATATCGCGAAATAGTCGTGTTCATTCATCTCTTCAGGCGCGCAGTCCCAGAGCGGGGCGGCGCGCTTTTTTTTTTATGCGGATTCGAGGCCCGGGAAGTAGCAAAGCTGAGAGGCAGGGGTGCTAACCCGTGTTTGCAGTGCAAAGCGCGGGTTGCGGTTTTTCTTGAGAGTGATTTAGTTAAGTGCCTGAAATAGTGGAGTTTGTGTATTGTTAGTGTTGTGGCAGGCCTTTTGCTCCATGGGTGTCGTCAAAGTAATCGGCGAGAAACCGCTTTATAATTATCGAGGAGGAAGAAACACCCATGTCTCAAGAAAACAGCAGTGTCGTCATCGATCACGGGAAGAGCCAGTGGTCGGATTTGTGGAAGAAGGAAGATTTCCTGGCTATCTGGCTAGGCTTTGCCATTATCATCGTCTCCGTTCTGGCGTACACGACGTTCGGCCCCAAAGCGGATTTTGCCGACAAGATAGCCGCCGCCAATCAGATTCAGGCCAACGAGCAGGGCGCGGCGCCCTTCAAGACCATCGCCTGGTACGAAGCCCAGGATGACAAGGCCGCGCTCAAGGGCACGAGCACTCCTTTTGGCCAGTTTGCCACCCAGTGGATCACCAAGCCGGGTTCCTGGAGTTCCAACCCCATGGATTCCGTCATTCGCACGGAGGAGCAGGCCAAGGCGCTGAATGAAAAGGGTATGCCGGCCTATGAAAAGGCCAAGGCGGATCTTGAGGCGGCCAAGGCTGTTGCCGTAGGCGCCGAAGCAGCGGCAGCGGGTGCCGCTTTTCAGAACCAGGCCCTCAATGACGAAGCGGCAGCCAAGATTGCCGCCTGGCGCGACGCACAAAAGACGGCCGGCGACGCCAAGAAAAAGGTTGCAAACAAGCCCTTCAACAAGATTCCAAGCCTCATCGGACTGGGCATTTTCATCGCTGCCATTTTTGGCGCAGGCATCACGCTGATGGGCAAGAGCACCCCTGCCTTCCTTCAAGGCTTCACGGTCGTGTTTCTGGTCGCCATTCTTGCCTATATGCTTGGCGGACAGGCTATCTCCAAGCAGTACGGCTTCGGCGCGGAGGCCTGGGGTATCGTCCTCGGCATGCTCCTGGCCAACACCGTGGGCACCCCGAAATGGGTACTGCCGGCCTGCGAAGTTGAATTTTTCATCAAGACCGGTCTGGTGCTTCTCGGTGCCGAAGTGCTCTTCAGCAAGATCGTCGCCATCGGCACCCCCGGCATCTTCGTGGCCTGGGTGGTCACTCCTACTGTCCTCGTGCTGACCTACATCTTCGGCCAGAAAGTGCTGAAGATGCCCTCCAAGACGCTCAACGTCGTCATCTCCGCCGACATGTCCGTGTGCGGCACCTCCGCCGCCATCGCCACGGCAGCCGCCTGCCGGGCCAAGAAGGAAGAGTTGACCCTGTCCATCGGTCTGTCCCTGGTCTTCACCGCCATCATGATGATCGTCATGCCTGCCTTCATCAAGGCTGTGGGCATTCCGGAGATCCTGGGCGGCGCCTGGATGGGCGGCACCATCGACTCCACCGGCGCGGTGGCCGCGGCTGGCGCGTTCCTGGGCCAGAAGGCCATGTATGTGGCCGCGACCATCAAGATGATCCAGAACGTCATGATCGGCGTCACCGCCTTCTGCGTGGCCGTTTACTGGTGTACCAAGGTCGACTGCGTTGCGGGCAAGACCGTTGGCGCCGGAGAGATCTGGCACCGTTTTCCCAAGTTCGTGCTTGGCTTTATCGCCGCCTCCATCATCTTCTCCCTCATGGATGCGGGCATGGACAAGGACCTGAGCAAGGCCGTGCTCTCCAGCGGCATCGTCAGCGGCGGCACCAAGCTGCTGCGCGACTGGTTCTTCGCCCTGTCTTTTGCGGCCATCGGACTGTCCACGAACTTCCGTGAGCTGGCCAAGTACTTCAAGGGCGGCAAGCCGCTGATCCTGTATGTCTGCGGCCAGAGCCTGAACCTTGTCTTGACCCTGACCATGGCGTACATCATGTTCTATGTGGTCTTCCCGGAAATCACCGCGAAGATCTAGAGTCGATCCCTGTCGGCCGGGAGGCTCGCCTCCCGGCCATTTCCCTTTCATCAAGGTGTTTGTGATGAACGAAAAAAGTCTGCCTGTCCGTCTGAGGAATTTCGTGCTGGCCCTGGGGGGCACCCTTGCGTTTGTGTATCTGTTCCTGCCTCTGCTGACGAGCTCATTCGAAGTTTTGAATCGAATGTCCGTCTATCTCGACGCCAACGGCATCGATCCTACCCGTTATTACTACACGGATGTGGAGCAGGTGAGGGAAGGGGAAGATTATCTGCGCAGTGTCCTGAAGGAGGACTAGGAGGCCCCGTCCGCCGCCATGGCTCAAAGCCGTTCTTGATCATTCCCCGCTTTCCGCCTTATCATTTTTCCGTTGCGTCTCGCTTCGCCGGGCGCTTATGTTTCGCTTCCGGCAATTGCTCGCCGCATGTCCGCAGGGACGCGGCGCCTCGACCCAGGCAGGCCCATGCATCTTCCCAAGCCTTCAAAGATTCAGACCAAGTTCATCTCCGGACTGCTGGCCGCGTCCATCATCCTGGGCATCGCCTTTTCCACGGGCTTCTACCTGCACATGCACAGCGTCCTGGAAGAGGAGGTGCGCGACAAGGGCAAGCTCATCTTTCTGCAGGTCGATTCCATCCAGAACTACGTCCGCAACCAGCTGCGACCCATCATGTACGACCGCCTGCCCGCATCGTTCGTCATCGAGGCCATGTCGTCATCGTACATCTCCCGCACCATCATGGCCTCGGTCAACGAGGAACACGAGGGCACGGTCTACCGCCGCGTGGCCATCGGGGCGCGCAACCCCGCCTATGAGGCCACGGCCGAGGAGAGGGAGCTGATCGAAATGCTGGGCTCCGACCCAGCCCGTGAAATCTGGGAAGGGTACAAGGTCATCGGCGGGGAAAGGTACTTTATCAAGGCCCGCCAGGTCCGTTTCGGCAAGGAGTGCATGTACTGCCACGGCAAGCCTGACGAGGCCCCGCCCGAACTGATCAGCCTCTACGGAGAGCGGGGGTTCGGCAAGCATCTCGGGGCCATTGCGGGCGTGGATTTCGTCGGTATCTCCGTGCAGAGCAGCGTGGGGCGGGTGCAAAAGACCATCCTGACCTATTTCGCCTTTTTCGCCTTCGGCGCGTTGCTGTTTTTTTCAGCCACCAATGTCCTTTTCCGTGTCCTGGTCGTGAACAACCTGAAGCGGTTGAGCGTCGTGTTTCGGCGCAATGTGTCTGACGCCGACGGCTCGGCACTGCTCAAAAAGCTGGAGCAGGGCGATGAGATAGAGGAACTGGTCGACGGTATGGAGCAGATGGGCGAGCACCTGTACGAGGCCCGCCGGCAATTGCAGGATTATGCCGAGAACCTGCGCCGGATGGTCGACGAGCGCACGGAAGAACTGTCCCGTGAAGCCGCGGCGCGGCAGGCCGACGTGTATCTCTTCGTGCGCCTGCTTGAAGACATGCGTCAGAGCAATTCGCGCGCCGAGCTGTGGCGGCTGGCCCTGCCGCAGATATGCACGCGATTTGAGGCGCAAAGCATCGCCTACGTCTGCACCATGGCCTCGCAGCAGAATTTTTACGTCTGGCCTGAATCGCGGCAGCGCCCCGTATTGCCGGATGATTTTGTCGGGGCGCTGACGAACAGCATCTGCGTCCAGTCGGGAGCCAGGATTTTTATCCCTGTGGAATCAAGCACCGGCAATGCCGAGGGCATGCTGTGCCTGTATTTCGCTTCCGAAGCCGAGGCCGCCCGCCACGATCAGGGCGTACTGGTGGCCCTGGGCCGCCAGCTCGGTACCGCCGCCGAGAACCTGACCGCCATCGACAGCCTGATCCGGCAGATGCGCGTGCTGGAGACCATTGTCGAGGGCATCACGGATCCACTCGCGCTCATGGATTCGACCTGTTCCGTGCTGACCGTGAATCAGGCCGCCCGGCAACTGACAGCGGAACTGACCGACGGCAGACGCACCGATGGGAACATGCTGCCCATCTTTTTCGACCTGGATGACGACAATTGTCCGCTGCGCAACACCATCAGCAGGGGAACTCCGGAGCTGCGCGAGGTGGAGCTGCCCGGCGGTCGGTCCTTTTCCCTGTCCATGTACCCGGCCAACCCCCAGGGCGGTCAGACCGACAGGGTCGTCGTGTATGTGCGCGAGACGACAATGGAAAAGCGCATGCGCGCCCAGGTCTGGCAGTCCGAAAAGATGGCCACGGTGGGTAAGCTCACGGCCGGACTGGCGCATGAAATCAACAACCCCCTCGGGGTCATTCTGTGCTACACCGGCCTGTTGCGGGAAAGCCTGACCGACGCGCAGCAGACCATGGATCTGGACATCATCGAGCGCCATACCAGGCAGGCGCAGCGCGTCCTGCAGGAGCTCCTGAATTTTGCACGCCCCAAGGCCGCAGGTTCCGGCACCGCCGATGCCTGTGCCGTGGCCGCCTCGGTCACCGAGGTGTTCTCGGTCAAGGCGGCCAAGAAGAAGGTGCGGCTTGACGTGACCTGTCCGCCCGAAACGCTCATGGTGCGCATGGGGGTCGGAGAGCTGGAGCAGGTGGTCAGCAATCTGGTCATCAACGCCCTGGATGCCGTTGCGGAAGACAGTGGCGAGATCATGGTCCGGGTCGAATCGGTCCAGGATGGCGTTGCCATTGTTGTCGATGATAATGGACCCGGTGTCGCGGCGCAGGAAGTTCCGCACATCTTTGACCCATTTTATACCACCAAGGCCGTGGGCGCGGGAACCGGGCTCGGGCTGGCCGTGGTTTACGGACTGGTTCGTGACGTTGGCGGCGAGGTCGGCGTGCAGCGTTCGAAGATGGGCGGCGCATGCTTCCGCGTAGTGCTGCCTGCGGCGTCCGAGAATCAGGACGCAGACCCCTTGCAGTGAGGAAATACCGAATATGAACGCCCTCGCATCATCGCGTCTCGCTTCCGAGGTTCGCATCGTCATCGTCGATGACGAAGGGGATTTTGCCCGTGGTCTGGCCCGTCTTCTGGGACGACGCTATCCGGATGCGGAGGTGCTGGCCGTGCAGAGCGGAAGGGAGGCCTTGCTGACGCTGGCGGAGAAGCCGGTTCAGCTCATGATCACTGATCTGCGCATGCCTGAGATGACCGGAATGGATCTGCTGACGCAGGCTCTGGGGATGCAGCCGGACCTGAGCATGGTTGTGCTCACGGCCTATGGAACCATCGAGACGGCGGTGGAAGCCCTGCGGGCGGGAGCGTATGATTTTCTAACCAAGCCCATCGAACCGGAGCAGCTGTTCCGGGTTGCGGCCAAGGGCCTGGAACGCAGCCGTCTGCTGGAGGAGAACAACCGCCTGCGCCAGATCCTGGTCCGTCAGGAAGCGGGCGGGGAGCTCGTGGGCGAAGGCGCGGCCATGCGCCAGCTCAAACAGACCATCGCGGCCGTGGCCCAGTCCGAGTACACGGTGCTCGTGCGGGGGGAATCAGGAACCGGCAAGGAGCTGGTGGCCCGCATGGTCCATCATCTCGGTCCTCGCGCCACCAAGCCGTTTGTGGCGGTGAACTGTCCGTCGATTCCGGAAAATCTGCTCGAAAGCGAACTCTTCGGCCACGTCAAGGGCGCTTTTACCGGTGCCGATCGCGATCACAAGGGGCTTTTTGCCGCCGCCGACAAAGGGACCCTGCATCTGGACGAAATCGGGGACATCTCGTTGGCGGTCCAGACCAAGCTTCTGCGGGTCATGCAGGACGGCGAGGTCCGGCCCGTGGGCTCCAGCAAGTCTGCGCACGTGAATGTGCGCGTGGTCGCTTCCACCAACCAGGACCTCGAAGCCCTCATCCAGGCCAAGACCTTTCGCGAGGATCTTTACTACCGCCTGAACGTACTCACCATCACCCTGCCGCCGCTGCGGGAGCGAACAGAGGACATCCCCCTGCTGGCCGGTCATTTTTTTCGCGCGGCCTGCCGCGAGATGGGCATGCCGGAAAAGGAGGTTTCCCCGGAAGTCTTCCACTGGATGGCCGCCCATCCCTGGCCCGGAAACGTACGCGAACTGCAGAACTTCGTGCGCCGGTTGACCGTTTTCGCGGCCACCGACAGGGTGGACATGAACCTGGTCAACCTCGTGCAACAGGGCGGCTGCGTGCCGGTGACAGCGGCCCTGGTCGGCTCGCAGGGCCGGATCGGCGAATACAAGGCCGCCAAGGAAGAAGTATTGTCCGCCTTCACACAGTCCTACGTACACGACCTTCTGGCCCAGACCAAAGGCAACGTGTCCGAAGCCGCCCGCGTCTCGGGCCTGTCCCGCGTGGCCCTGCAGAAGATCCTTTCGCGCATGGGTGAAAGTGCGGCGCGATTTCGGGATTGAAATCGGTTCGAATCAATTAAAATCATTCCATATCATTTGTGGCTAGCGGCCCGTTGTCGCCATGGGTTTGAGACCCGCCGGAACTCCCTCTCCGGCCTCGTAGAGTTGAATCGTTGCGTGCAGGGTGAAAAATTCAGGCGCCACGCAAGGCAACGATTCAACAAACGATGCCTGGTTCGGTCAAACAGCCGACGCGTCTCAAACCCATGGCGACAACGGGCCTTGAGGTGTGCCGAAAATTCCTTTTGAATCTCGACAAGTTGGGTCTATTCGACGCGTAGCGGTCTGGACACGCGCAGGCCGTGTTTCTTGATCTTGTTCAGGATGGCGGTGTGGGACAGGCCCAGGGTGCGGGCGGCTTGGCGGACGCTTTTGGCCCGGGTCAGGGCGTTTTCGAGGATGTCTTTTTCCAGGCGGTCCAGTTGCTCCTTGATGGGCTTTCCCGGTTCGGCGGGCTGGAACTGCCGGGCCTGGCCCGGAATGCGGTCGCCAAGCTCGTGGGCCAGGATCAGGAAGCGTTCGTCGATGTTCTCCGCCGGGCAGAGGATGGCGGCGCGATCGACCACGTTCTTGAGCTCGCGCACGTTTCCCGGCCAGTGGTGGGTGCGCAGCTTGGCCAGGCCCTCGGGCGTGATGCCCTTGACCGGCCGTCCCATGCGCGAGGCCAGGGTGAACAGGAAGTGCTCCGCGAGCAGGCCGATGTCGTCCAGGCGCTCCTGCAATGGCGGGATGTGTATGGGCAGCACGTTTATGCGGTAGTACAGGTCCTGCCGGAAGGTTCCCTCCTCGACCATTTTCTCCAGATTGCCGTTGGTGGCGGTGATGATCCGTGCCCGAATGGGTATTTCCCGCGAGCCCCCGATGCGCCGAACGCAGTGATCCTGCATGACCCGCAGAATCTTGGCCTGGGACGGCAGCGGCATGTCGCCAATTTCGTCCAGAAAGACCGTGCCTTCCCCCGCGACCTCGAACAGTCCCGGCTTGCCGTCCCGCAGACCGCCGGTGAAAGCCCCGCTCACATATCCGAACAGCTCGCTCTCGAGCAGTTGCTCGGGCAGGGCCGCGCAGTTGATGGGCACGAAGGGGCCGGACCGTCCGCTTGCCGTGTGCATGGCCCGGGCAAAGAGCTCCTTGCCGGTGCCCGACGCGCCGCGGATGCAGACGATGGAATCCGTGGTCGCGATGAGCTGGGCGTAGCTGATGAGATTGTTGATGTTCTGGTTCTGGCCGACGATGTCCGAAAAGCTGATCTGGACGGGCTCGGAGATGCTGCGCGCCAGCATGCGGATCTCCTGCATGTCCTTGGCGATCTCGACGGCTCCGATGATATGTCCTTCGGCGTCGCGGATGGGGCGGCAGGTGGCGAAGTACTGGAACCGGCCCGATGGCGTGACCAGGGTGCGCTTCACATCCCCGCTTTCCTTTCCGGCCAGGCTGTCCAGGATGGCCGTGTCGCCGATGCCGAGCTCGCGCACGTCCATGCCGGGCACGCTGTCCTGATCCAGATTCAGGATCTGGCAGGCGGCGGCGTTGATGGTCGTGACCCGCCCGCTTGCGTCCACGGCCACGACGCCGTCGGCGATGTTGTCCAGAACCACGCGCAGCCGCCTGGCCTGTTCTTCCTGGGGCAGGGTGTCTATGGTCCGGGAAGTGAGCAGGCCGGGGATGTCGCCGAAGGCTCCAGGTAAGTCCGTGGGCAAGTCCGTGGGCAGGTCCGAGGGCATGGCTTCGGGCTGCCGGTCTTCCGCTTCGACGTAGACATGGGCCAGGTCGTCCACGCGGTCCACTTCCATGGCCACGATGTTGAACTTGCGGTCGGCGATGCGGCGGGACAGGTCGGCGACGATGCCGACGCGATCCTGAAAGACGAGATGCAGCTTGATGGCCATGAACCCTCCGGGTGAGAGTTGCCTATCAGGGCCGGTCCCGGCTGCCAAGGACTGCGTCGGGCCGGGCGTGCACCGTGAAGGTCGAGCGGGCGCTGCGGCCCTGATCGTCGGTGACGATGACCTCATGCACCCCACGCGTAAGAGGTATGAAGCAGGGCGTTTCGGGCGCGGCTTGGCCTACGTATCGTCCGTCCACATACCAGTAGTGTATCGAAGCGCCTGCTGCTCCGGCCGCGGACAAGGCCAGGCGCTGAAACTGCCGGGGCGCGTCCGGGCGGGTCAGGTAGGGCGTGATGGCGGAAGGGGACTGAATGATCGGGGCACCCTCCTCCGGCACGTCCGGGCAATCCGGGTCAAGGCTTGGCAGGCCGGGCAGGCTCAAGCCCTGGGCGCGGCGAAAGGCCACCAGTTCGGCTGGCCAGGTCAGCGCAGTCTCTTCTCTGGAGTTCTTCACGAGCAGGCAGTCCCCGTGCAGACGCAGGCCTGTCTCGGGATTTACGAAGATTTTTTTGTGCATGCCGCAGACCGGCAGCCTCGTTACGCCGGCAATGGTTGTGGTCGTGGTGACCGGACAGCCGGGACCGGGGCGTTCCCCGCTGATGGCGCAGACCTGGACCCGCTGCAGCGCAGGCGTGGGAAACGAAGGCAGCTGCGTGGAACTGGGGGAGAGTGCGCGGAAGAGATCAAAGAGCAGGGGGCCTGCGTGGCGAGTCCCGGAGATGTTCGTGCACTGCGAGCCGTCCGGGTTGCCGACCCAGACCCCGATGGCCAGATCGCGGCTTATGCCCACGGCCCAGGCGTCGCGGTGCCCGAAGGACGTCCCGGTCTTCCAGGCCACCTTGGGGGCGGACAGGGTGAATTCCCAGGCGTCTGGCAGGTCGGGCCTTCTGGTGGTGGCCAGGATGCCAAGGGTCATGGCCGAGGCTTCGGGGGAGAAAAGCTGAACGCCTTTCGCCTGTTCGCCTCCATCGCCGGTCAGGGGGCGAACCGCCCGGTACACCCCTGCGGCGGCCAGGGTGGCGTAAAGATTGGTCAGCTCAAGAAGCCGCACCTCGCAGCCGCCAAGGGCCATGGACAGGCCGTAGTGACTGGCCGGTTTTTCAAGGGTGGAGAGGCCGCCCCGGCGCAGCAGTTCGTGGAAGGGCAAGGGGCCGCAGCGGTTCAGCAGGCGCGCGGCCGGAACATTGAGGGAGGTCGCCAGGGCCGTGCGGGCGCTGACCAGGCCCTGGAAATTCTGCCCGTAGTTTTCCGGGACGTAGCCCGCGAAATCCGTGGGCACGTCCAGCAGCATGGAGCCGGGCACAAGATGCCCCTGATCAAAGGCCAGAGCGTACAGGAACGGTTTTAAGGTCGATCCGGGGGAACGTCTGGACAGGGCGTTGTCGACCTGGCCCTGCCGGGCGTCTTCCCAGAAATCCGCAGAACCGGCGTAGGCCAGGATTTCGCGGCTTTTGATGTCCAGCACCACCACCGCCGCGTTGCCGATGGCCTGACGGCGCAGGGCTTCCATGCGTCCGGCAAGCAGCGTCTGGGCGATGTCCTGGGCGCGCCGGTCCAGGCTGGTCCTGATTACGGGCGTTTCAGGCAGGCGCGAACGCACCCAGCGGCTGAAGTGCGGCGCACCCTGCGGCACGCTGGCGCGGCGGGCAAGAAGCGGGCGGGTCTTGCTCTCGGCGATGCGGGCGGGGCTGAAGACGCCATGCGCCGCAAAGCGATCCAGGACCCGGTCGCGGACCTCGCGCGCAAGTCCGGGGTTGCTGAGCGGGTTGTAGCGGGTCGGTGAGCGCGGCAGGACGGAGAGCAGGGCGATTTCCCCGAGGGAGAGGGTGTCCGGGGACTTGTCGAAATAATACCACGCCGCGGCCCCGACTCCGACCATGTTGGAGCCGAAGGGCGCCAGATTGACGTACCACAGCAGAATCTTTTCCTTGGGATGATGCCAGCACAGCTGCAGGGCGCGCAAGGCCTCGACGATCTTGGCCCCCATGGTGCGCGGGCGCGGGTCGGCCAGACGGGCGACCTGCATGGGAATGGTCGAGGCTCCGCTTATGATCCGTCCGTGCCGGACATTGACCCACAGTGCGCGCAGCACGGACAGGGGATTGACCCCCGGATGGAGGAAGAAGTGGCGGTCTTCGGAATCGACCAGCGCGGCAGTCAGGTCCGGGGAGATTTCGTCGAGGCTCAAAGGAAACCGCCACATCCCGTCTGCGGCCAGAAAAAAGCGCAGGGGCTTGCCGTCCCGGTCCAGGACGCGGGTTGCGGCCGGGGCCTCAAGACGCTCCATCGGAAAGGGGAGGAGTCGGTCCAGGAGCAGGCCCAGACCGGCCGCGAGTCCCATGGCCGCAATGAGGACGATGGCGGTCCTGCGCAGGACCGCCATCGTCCTAGAAGACGTGTTCATGGGGTGGAAGAGTGCCGAGTCACGCCAAGGGTTCCAATCGCTCCGCTGGCACGCAGACCCGGGTGGTACATGGCCTCGGCCTGTACCGGGGGCAGCGCGAACCTGCCGGGGGTCACGGCCCGGAGCACGCTGTAGCGCGTCTGCCAGCCGTTTCCATCAAGGCTGGTGAAGACAAGGATGCGGTCGTCGCGCAGATCCTGATGGCCTTCCAGTACGGGGCCTTCCGGCATCCAGTCGAGCCGCTCCGTGGTCGCCAGGCGCGGGTTTTCCACTTCCAGGCCCGCCGGCAGCAGGCTCTGCACGACCACGTTGTCGATGCGGCCGGATGTGCTGCGCGCCCTGGTGCGCATGATGACAAGATCTCCCTGACTGACTTGATCCCCTTCCAGGGGCAGTCCGTCTTCACGCAAGAGCGTCTGCTCGACTTCAAGTCCCTGACTGACCGGGACGTGTGCCTCGGCCCTGGGTGTGGCCGAGGTCAGCACCGTGGCGAAGACGTTCCGGTCCGCAGGCGTTTTGTCCAGGGTGAGCGCGCCCAAGGTCCGCACATTGTCCCTCGCGAAGAGCCTCGTCTCCTCGAATATCTGCGCTCCCTCAGGCCAGGTCAGCGTGCCCGCAAAGGACCGGCTGTCGTCCAGGGCGGCCAGGTATTTGCCCAGAGCCATGAAGGCCAGGCTCGTCTCCTGGGTCGAATACCATTCGTTGCGGCCAAGCTCCGCCCCGAGGCGGGTCATGAGTTCCGGCAGGCGCGGGTCATCGGGTGCGCTTTTGAGCAGAATGAGCGCGATGAGCGCCCTGTCGCGCAGTCCCGAACCGAGGTTGCCGCCGCTTTCCCGGCGCTTGTCGTCGATGGCCGGAGGCGTATGCAGAAGCGTGAAGCCAGCGGCCTGGTTGCTTGTTTCAAGGTAAGCCCCGGCCAGCAGGGTTCGCGCCACGCCGCTCAGGGACGTTTCAAAGGTCGTGCGCAGATAGTCCTGACTGCCCAGGTCTGATTTTTGACCCAGCGCCAGGACATAGAGCGCGTAGGCGGCCTGTTCGACCTCGTGCGCCGTGCTCCCGGTTTTGGGACTGACCCGTGATTCAAGGTAGTAGAACGCGTTTTCAAGCATCCGTGCGGGGATGGTGTGCCCGGCCAGACGGGCCTCCAGCAGGAAGTGGCAGACATAGGCCGAAACCCACGGATCGGACTCCGTGCCTCCCGGCCAGAAGGCGTAACCGCCCGCAGGGGTCTGCATGGTCTGCAGGCGGCGGATGGCCGTCTGCACCAGCCCGGCCGGACCGGTGGTGTTGAAGCGTTCCGGCGCCAGTTCCCGGGCCAGGGCCCCGAAGTACAGGAGCGGAAAGGCTTTGGACACGGTCTGCTCGGCGCAGCCGTACGGGTAGCCGAGCAGGTTCTCCAGGTGTCCGGAGTAGCGCAGCAGCGGCCGGGTGGAGAGGCGCACCGAGCGCTGGGCCGATCCCGGCAGAAAGGTGTCCGGCAGCGGCGCGCTGATTTGGCCTGAAGCCGCATCAAGAACCGTGCTTTCCATGATCCGGGTCACGGGCAGGGGCGAGCGCTGGTCGAGGTCCACCTCCGCCGTGGCGGTCTCGCCGCCTCCCGTGGCGGTGAAGGACAGCGTGACCTTTCCTTCATCCATGCCGCAGCGCAGGGGCAGGTAGACGGTGTCTTCCCGGCCCGGTTCCAGGGTCAGGGGGGCGGGCAGGGCTCCAAGCGTTGCCGGGCCGGTGATGCTGGCGCTTATACGGAACGATCCGGCTGCAGGGGTGTCGTTGCGCAGGGTCAGGGGGATTTCAATCTCGTCGCCCATGGCCAGGAAGCGCGGCAGGGTCGGGGTCAGGACCAGGGGCGTGCGCACGCGGGTCATGGCCGTGCCCGTGCCGAAGCTTTTGCCGTGGTTGCCGACGGCGACAATACGCAGCGCGCCCTGAAAGTCGGGCAGGCGTACGCGGTGGCTCACCGTCCCGCCCTGGTCAGCGTCGAGCACGCCGGACCAGAAGGTCACGGGCTTGACGCGGCGGATGCCTTCGGTGCGCATGAAGGACGAGGCCCCGCCCAGGTCATCGCCGCCTCCGGCCAGAGGGCGGGCCGCGCCGATATGCGGGAACATGAAGGCGAAGTTGTCGTAGCTGATCACATCCAGGGCGCGCGGGGCGTAGAAATGAGCGAAGGGGTCCGGATTTTTCCCTCCGGCCAACTGCATGATGCCCTCGTCGACCAGGGCCACGGTCACCCGTGCGTTCGGCTGGGCCTGGACCCGCACTTCAAGGTCCGTCTGCGGGCGCACCTCTTCCGGGGCGTCAATACGCACGGCCATTCGATTCGAGAGGCTGTCCACGAAAATGGGGATGGCCCCGAAGGCCCGCCCCGCGCTGCCGGGTGCGATGTCCGTGGCGCTGCGGATCAGGGTGGCCGTAAGATGCACGTTGGGCTGCCACTGTTCGCGTATCGGGATGCGGATCTGGCCTGTGTTTGCGTTTAATTCAACGATCTGCATGTGCTGCACTTTCGAACCTTCGACCGTGACCAGCGCCTTGCCCGCAAAGGGCGAACGGATCTGGATGGAGGCCGTCTCCCCGGCCAGATATCCTTCCTTGTCCGGAATCAGCTCCAGGCGGGCCGGGTTCTTGACCGCCCAGGGCGAGTAGCCCCAGCCGCCGCAATAGAATTCAAGCTCCGAGGCCGCTCCGCTGGTAGGGTCGCTGAGGCGCACGCGATACGACCCGTAATCCGGAGGAGTGACCGAGAACGACCCCGCACCGTCGCCCGCAGCCACGCGCTGGGTCGAGACCTCTACGGGATTGCGCACCGATTCGTAGCTGAACCCGGACTGCGTCCTGCGCATGACCGTCTGCCACTGGTCCTGGAACAGGGTCGCGACCAGTTCCGGGTGTGCGGTCAGCTCGCCTTCGGGGCTCACCGTCACGAACTCGAACACGGCTCCTTTGCGCGGTTCAAGCTCCATGGATCCGGGCCGCTTGATACCGGGATAGAGGGCGTAGGCGTGCACGGGGATGCGTTTTCTGGCGGTCACGCCGCGTCCGCCCTGTTCGCGCACGCGGCCGGTGAATTCGGCCCAGAGCGCCAGCGGCGGAGTCATGTCCTGCGGGATGTCCACGCTGAAGGCGGCCCGCCCGTCGGCGTCGAGACGGCCTTCGGTGGCCAGGAGTTCCAAAGGCTCGAAGCTTTTGCCCGGATCGCCGAAGCTGTAAGCCTCAAAACCCTTGGGCGCGAAATCGGCGGCCAGCAGCCGCGCCTTGACCGAGACGGCCAGGTTCGAGGCCGGCGGACCGAAGAGATAGCGCGAAACCACCTCAAAGGGCAGGCTCTGGCCCGGCTTCCCCCTGGTCTCGGCGGAGGTGATCTCCACGCTCAGGCGGTCGGGGATGAATTCTTCCACCTGGTAGGAGTATGAGCCGATGACCTGCCCGCCGCTCATGGCCTGCAGGAGATAGCGCCCGGTCAGGGACCAGTCCGGGATGTCCAGGCTGAAACCGGCCATGCCCCGGTCCAGGACCATGGTCATGGTGCGCAGCAGGCGCCCCTCGGGGTCGCGCTGCTCAATGGTCACGGGCAGGTCGGGCGGAGTGCCGAGGCTCCCGTCGCGCACCAGTATCGCGCCGTCCAGGGTTTCGCCGGGGCGGTAGATATCGCGCTTGCCGTAAAGGTAGGCCTGCAGGCCGGCCTGGCTGATGGAGGTGCCGCTGACATCGAGCCCCGTGGTGTCGATGCGGAAGCGGTCCAGAAAGATGAAGCTGAAATCGCTCCCGTGCCTGGCCAGGATCATGGCCGGCGAGCCAAGTTCGCTGTCATGCCCCATGGTGGGGATGCGGGCCAGGCCGTCGGCGTTGGTGCGGGAGGTGCCGAGAACCTGGTTCCTGAAGCTCAAAAGCGTCAGCTCCACGCCGCCCAGCGCGCGCAGATCCTGGACTGAATTGGCCCAGACCAGAAATCCCGACTCGTCTTCCTTGGCCACCAGGCCGATGTCCGTGCGCAGAACCCAGCGCGTGGCGCCGCGATAATCCGCCGGCAGGCTGAGTCCCAGTTTGTAAAGGCCCGGTCGCTGATCCGGGATGAGCTCGGACATGGACAGGGTCCGCTCCTGCACCCTGTTCGGCGCGGAGGTTACGCTGAAGGTCTCGCGGTATATTTCGCTGCCCAGGTGATACGGCACGGAATCACGGGCGGAGGAGCCGTCGAAGATGGAGTAGCCGTAGTCCTGGAAGAGGGCGCTAAGGTTGTTGGGGAAGACCCGGCTCACGGTCAGTTCCACCGAGTCGGCGTTGACGTACTCGACTTCAAGCAGCCCCTGTCCCTGGCGTGGCAGGAACATGCCTTCGGACGAGAAGTCCACGCTCGGCGGGAGGTCGGGCATGCGCAGGGCTTGCTCGAAAGGCGCTTCGAGCGCGGCCTTGTCTTCGGCCACAAGGCCCTTGGCGATGCGGACCGTATAGGCGGTTCCGGGTTCGAGCTTGCCGGTCAGGGACGCGGTCTTGCCATGGGCCGAAACCGAGACCTGGACCTCGGGCTCGATGCGCAGCACCTCGCGGATGGCGGCTGCGCTGACAGGCGCTGAAAATTCCAGGTCGATGCGCGACTGGTCCCTGTCGGCGCGGGGGCTGACGCCGACGACGCGCAGCACCGGATCCAGGCGAAGCTCGATGTCCCGCGTAAATTCCTGCCCCAGGGCCAGGCTCTTTTCGGCCACGGTCAGCTCCGGGGCCAGTCGCAGGGTCAGGGTGCGGCCGGCCGTATCCTTGCGCACGGGCGCGCTGCGAAAGCCGAAGCTGGTGGTGCGCCACCGGGTCAGGAGCGAGAGTTCGACGGCGTCGCCCCCATCCTCGCGCAGGCTCATGGCGGCCAGAAGCTTCTCCGGGTCCACGGGTGCGTTGAAGACGATACGTCCCTCCAGTTCAACCATGTCCGGCCCGGCGTCGGAGGCCAGTTCGTTCACGGTCAGTTCCTGCACGGCAAAGCTGCCGGTGCGGATCAGCCGACTGCGCTCGGCGCGCAGGAGATCGTCCGGAAAGACCTCGGGGTTCAGGGTCAGCGAGTACTGCATGTCCAGCGGAAGGGGCGTCCGGGCCAGGAATTTGAGGGTGTAGGGGTTGGCCCAGACCCATTGCCCTTCGGCGGCGGGTTCGATGCCGGCCGGTGCGGCCTGGGCGCGCACGGACTCCGGCACGGGCTGGTCGAACTCTATGGCCAGGGTGGTGCGCATGGCGCTGTCGAGGCTGACGCTGCTTACGGTCAGGGCCTGTGTCAGGACTTGGGGCTCGTCGCCAGAATCCCGGTCTTTGAGCAGCCATGCCTGGCCCGCGATGACCACCAGGAGCAGGGCAATGATCCAGTTTTTGGGATTGGACATAAGAACCTCGCGCGTGAAGATGTGTGTTTGAATCCATGAACTGGCAAGGACCGGATCAAAAAGCAAGGCCCGGCTTTTCAACGGACGTGCTTTGCTCTAAATGACCTGCATACACATACTGCCCTGGAGGAACCATGACCGCATTTCTTGTCTTGCTCGCCCTGGCTGCAGCCATCGTGCTGTGGGTCATCCTGCTCTACAACAGCCTGGTGCGCATGCGCAGCATGGTGGAGGAGGCCTGGAGCGGGATCGACGTGCAGCTCAAGCGGCGCACGGACCTGATTCCCAACCTCGTGTCCACGGTAAAGGGGTACGCCGAGCACGAAAAAGGCACCCTGGAAGAAGTCATCCGGCTGCGCGGCGTGGCCCAGAACGCGCAGGGCGTGGGTGAGACGGCCCAGGCACAGGGGCTGCTCGGAGCGGCGCTGGGCAAGCTTTTCGCGCTGGCCGAGAATTATCCGGAGCTGAAGGCCAACGCCAATTTCGCCCAGCTGCAGGCTTCCCTTGCCGAGATCGAAGAACAGGTCCAGCTCGCCCGGCGCTACTACAACGGGGCGGTGCGCAACCTGAACATCGCGGTGGAGTCCTTTCCGTCCAACCTCGTGGCCGGACGGTTCGGTTTTGAAAAGGCCGAATTCTTCGAGCTCGAAAGTCCGTCGGAGCGGGCCGTGCCCAAGGTGGAGTTCTAGGATGGCGTGCGTGCGAATACTGCTGGCCGCGCTCATAGCGCTGTTGTGTTGCGCTCCGGTGCAGGCCGAAACCGAACGCGTCCTTGATTTTTCCTCTCTGGTCCTCATTGACCCCGACGGGTCCATGGTGGTTTCGGAGACCATCACTGTGCAGGCCACGGGAGACCAGATCAAACGCGGCATCGTGCGCGAGTTCCCCACCAGTTATTCGGGGCGGGACGGCCAGCGAGTGCGCGTGGGCTTCACCCTGCTCGACGTCAAGCGCGATGGGGTCGACGAGCCCCATCATGTCGAGGACAGGTCCAACGGGGTCGCCATCTATATGGGCAGCCGGGACGTTTTTCTGCAGCCGGGCCGCTATTCCTACACCCTGATTTACCGCACGACCAGACAATTGGGCTTTTTCGAGGGGCACGACGAGCTCTACTGGAACGTCAACGGCAACGGATGGCGTCTGCCCCTGGACCGGGTCTCCTGCGAGGTGCGCCTGCCCGGCGAGGCGCGGGCCCTTGAGGCCGTGGCCTACGAGGGACCCATGGGCAGCACGGACAGCCGCTCTTTTCCGGTAAGCGGCCAGCAGCAGGTAACCTTCTCGTCCTCACGGCCCTACGCTCCCGGCGAGGGCCTGACCATCGCCGTGTCCTGGCCCAAGGGCTATGTGACTCCGCCACCGGTCACGGAGCAGGCTGCACAAGCCCTGGCCGGGGGCGGGGGCGTGCTTCCCGTGGGCATCGGGGCTGTACTGCTTGCCGTCTATTATGTTCTGGCCTGGATGAAGGTCGGCCGCGATCCGGAGAAAGGCGTGATCATACCCCGATTTGCACCGCCGCACGGATTTTCACCGGCCATGGTCCGCATGTTGTGGCGCATGAAATTCGACAACGGGGCCTACACCGCGGCGGTGATCAACATGGCGGTCAAGGGCGCATTGACCATCAAGGACAATGCGAAGGTGCGTCTTGATCTGGCCGAGCAGGCGCCTGCCGGTCTGTCCATCGGAGAGCGGGCGATCTTTGACGAGCTGCGCAGGGCGGGGACGAGCATCGAGCTAAAAAACGTCAACCACCGGGTGCTCAGCCGCGCCAGACAGGCCATAAAGGACAAGCTCGGCCGCGAGTTGTCGTCCAATTATTTTCTGACCAATACGGGCTGGGTCCTACCCGGCCTCGTCATCACCCTGCTCACGGTGGCGGTCATGGCCTGGGCCGCGCCCGCGCCCCCCGGCCTGCTGTTCATTTGCCTCTGGCTGACGGGGTGGACGTTCGGGTGTTTCATGATCGTGCGCCAGGTCGTCATGTCGTGGCAGGCCCGGGGCGTCCGGGGCAAATTCGGGGCCGTGGTGCTGTCCGTCTTCGCGGTGCCGTTCTTGTTCGCGGAAGCGGCGGGTTTGTGGGTTCTGGTCAGTCTGGCCGGGCTTGCACCCACGCTGGGATTCGGGGCCATGATCCTCATGAACGCCCTTTTCTACGAGCTCTTGAAAGCGCCGACTCTCATCGGTCGCAAGACCCTGGACGAGATCGAAGGGTTCAAGCTCTATCTGTCCGTGGCAGAAGAGGATCGGCTGAACTTTATCCACCCCCCGGACGAGACTCCCGAGCTGTTCGAGAAATTCCTGCCCTACGCCATTGCCCTGGGCGTGGAGAATGAGTGGGGAGAGCGGTTCGCGCGGTTGCTGGATCAGGCCGGATACGAGCCCGGCTGGTACGAGGGGCGGCACTGGAACCGCATGCATCCGGGAGTTTTCGCGTCAAGTCTGGGGAGCGGCATGCAGTCGGCCGTGTCCTCGGCGTCCACCGCGCCAGGCAGCTCCTCCGGCATGGGAGGCGGGGGCTCGTCCGGCGGCGGAGGCGGTGGTGGCGGGGGCGGCGGCTGGTAATGCCGGTTTGAACATTGAAACGCGAAAGGGCCGATCCGCCGGGATCGGCCCTTTCGCATTTAAAGGCGGTTACAAGGAGCGAACTCTTTGCGCGGTTCAGCCCACTTCCTTCACGAAGTCCACGTAGTCCTCCACGGTCAGCTCCAGTTCGGCGACCTTGATCTCCGAGAGGTCGAGCATGATCGCCTCGGGGCTGGTGGCCAGATCGATGTCCGGGGTGTGCACGATCCCGATCCCGGCCTTGGCCAGGACCTTGTTGGCCAGGCTGACCATGAGCAGGATGGTGTCCTGGCCTTCCATGCTTTCGTTGTGGTGACGTTCGGCCACGGTGCAGTAGATCTCGGGCAGGTTCCAGTTCCTGAGCAGCTGGGCCCCAAGGCTCTGGTGCAGCGTGTCGAGCACTTCCTCGATGAAGGTTTGGGGCACGTTGTCGCCGAGCTGGCCGGTTTTTTTCAGATCCGCGATGGCCATGAGCAAAAAGGCCTTGCCGATGTCGTGCAGGAGGCCCGCGAAGAATGCCTCGTTCATCTTGCTCGGCAGGCGGCATTCCTTGGCGATCCATTTGGCCCCAAGCGCGCAGGCCACGGAGTGGATCCAAAGCTCGTCCATGTACTCCTGGATGAAGGGGTCGTGCGTGCTGAATGACTGCTTCTGGGTCAGCAGCACGACCAGGCTCGAGACTTCGGACAGGCCAAGGCGGACCATGGCGTTTCTGACCGTGGTCACCTCGATCATGCCCCGGTAAAAGGATGAGTTGGCGACCTTGAGGAGCTGGCCGCTCAGGGCAGGATCACGCAGGATTTGTTTTTCGATGACCTGCATGTCCGGATCGGGCTTTGCCATTTCCTGCTGAATGGCAAGGCCGGTGCGGTTGAAAGCAGGGAGCTGCGCCTTTTCGGAGCTCACATGTTCTTTCAGGACTTCAATAAAGGGCTTGGCCTCGTTCATGTCTAGACTCCGAGCAGGCGGCGGGTTTCTTCCAGAGGGCGTGGTTTTAAAACAAGAGGCAGGCAGCGCATGACCTCTTCAAGGGTGGTGTGGCCTTCGGCGGCCTTGACCAGCCCTTCTTCGAAAAGGGTCACAAGCCCTGCGCTTTCAAGAGCGATCTTGCGGATGTCGAAGCTGGTCCGCCGTTCAAGGATGGCGGCGCGGACCATCTCGTCGAGGATGAGCAGTTCGAACACTGCGATGCGCCCCCGGTAGCCCGTGTAGCGGCAGTGTGAGCAACCTGAGCCCTTGCGAAAATTGGAGCCCTGGATCGTGGCCTGCGTGTATCCGAAAAGCTGCAGCTCGCCGGGGCTTGGCTTGTAGGGCTGGGAGCACTCCGGGCAGATGCGCCGCAGGAGGCGCTGCGCGACCACGCTGACCACGGTGGAGGAGATGAGAAAGGCCTCGATGTCCATGTTCATGAGCCGGATCAGGCCGCCGATGGAGTCTTCGGTGTGGAAGGTGGTCAGGACCTTGTGCCCGGTCAGGGCGGCCTGCACGGCCACCTCGGCCGAATAGTTGTCGCGGATCTCGCCGATGAGGATGACATCCGGGTCCTGGCGCACGATGTGGCGCAGGGTTTCCTCGAAGGTCAGGTTGATCTTGGGGTCGATGGAACACTGGGAGATGCCCGGGATGACGTATTCCACCGGCTCCTCGGCGGTGATGATGGACAGGAGCGGAGTGTTCAGGTGGTGGATGCAGCTGTAGACCGTGGTCGTCTTGCCCGATCCCGTGGGGCCGGTGATGATCACGACGCCGCTGGGCCTGGACAGCGCCCCGTCGATGAAGCGCTTGAGTATCTTCGGGTACATCCCGATGCCCGTGATGTCGATGAGGTTGCCCTGGCGGTTCAAAAGCCGCAGCACGATGGCCTCGCCGTGGATGGTCACGTAGAAGGAGGCGCGCATGTCCAGTTCGCCGCCAGGGTATTCGAACAGGATGCGGCCGCCCTGGTGCCGACGTTTCTCGGCGATGTCCGCCTTGCACATGATCTTGATGCGGCTTGAGATGTTGGGGATGATCTCGCGCGGGAAGTCCTTGTAGGGTTCGAGCACCCCGTCGCGCCGGAAGCGGATGCGCAGGCGGTCCGGCAGCGGTTCCAGGTGGATGTCGCTGACGTCGAGCTCTATGGCGTCGAGAATGATGCGTTCGACTATGCCCGAGGCCGAATCGTCGTCCACGGACTCCTTGCTCTGCGTCCCGCGTTCGAAGCGCTGATACGTCTCGACGATGGACTCGCGCGTGGCGATGGCCGGCAGGATGCCTTCGGGAAAGATGGTGCGCGCCTCTTCCTGGTCTTCCATGTCGAGAACGTTGGCAAAAGCCACGACAACGTTGTGGTCCTGTCGTTCGATGGGCACATAGGTCGCCTTGCCTCGGTACGAAACAGGGACCTGATGCAGCAGGGACATGTCCAGGGCCGTAAATCTGGGGTCGACAAAAGGATAGCCCAGTTGCAACGAAAGGGCTTCAAGGAGTTTGAATTCCTTGATAAAATTGTTGTTGACCAGAACTTCGCCAAGCTTTTGCGGCTTCTGGCTCGTGCGCTGGATCTGGAAGGCGGCTTCAAGGTCGGCTTCGCTGATCAGCCCGAGCTCCAGCAGCAGGCTGCCGATGCGCATGGAGAGCTTGTTCTTGCGGATCGCCGCCGTGACCTGCTCGTTGGTTACGTATCCGAGTTCTTTGACAATTTCGAGCAGCGGCTTGGGCCTGACAAGTTTCGTGCGCAGCCTCGATGCATGGGTCGCCTGTTTTTCCGAGAGCAGCCCTTCTTTTATGAGGATGTCAATGAGTTCACCGTGGGTGTTCTTCTGGCTTTTCGTGGGTGTATCCTCGGGCATGGGCGCTCCGCGTGGTAAGAGTATTTCTGGCGAGGTCTTACAGAGAGACCATTGTGGAGTCAAATCCGGGGGATAGGCGGCTTATGTCATACGGGCCGCTCAGTCCGTGGCGCGCCGGGGCAGGCGCACGTGAAATACGCAGCCCTGCCCGGGAGCGGAGTCCACGCTGATGGCTCCCCCCATCCTGGCCAGGATCTCCCTGCAAATGGACAAACCGAGCCCCGTGCCCTTGCCGGCGTCTTTGGTGGTGAAAAACGGTTCAAAAATTTCGGGCAGAATGTGCTCGGGGATACCGTGCCCATTGTCCTTGACATCGATGCGCACGAAGTCTTTCTCGCGCACCGACTTGAGCAGGACCAGCCCGGAGCCTTTCTCGACGGCGTCGATGGAGTTGTTGACGAGATTCAGGATGATCTGCTGGATTTCCGTGGGCGAGCATTCGGCGTCCCCGGCCAGCGGGTCGAGGCTGAGCTGTACTTCCACGTCGCGGTCCTTGGCTTTCTGGCGCGCGAATCCGGCGATGTCCCTCAGCAGGGGGTTGATGTGCGCCACATTGGCGTTGCTGTCGGCCTTGCGGGCAAAACTGAGCAATTTGTGCGTGATCTCGCGGCAGCGGTGGCCCTGGGTGGCGATGGTCTGCAGCGACAGGGTGATCTCGGACATGTTTTCGTCGCTGAGCGGGTCGTCCGATTTGAGCAGGTCCTGAATCCAGCCCGCATTTTCCATCATGATGGCCAGCGGGTTGTTGATCTCGTGCGCGACTCCGGCCGCGAGTTCCCCGATGGCGGCCAGCTTGCCGGCGTCCAGGACATGTTTCTGCATCCGGCGCAGTTCAAGCTCGGCCTTGAGCAGGCGTCGTTTTGTGCGCCAGGTCCAAACCAGGACGGCAACGAGGAAGGCGGCGCATCCGAGCAGGACGATGCCTGCTGCCGTCAGGGCCAGGCTCTTTTCCCCAAGGGAGGCGTCGCGCAGCACATAGGCCAGGATTCCGGCACACACGAGCAGCATGGCGGGTGCCAGGATGACCAGGGCCGTCTGCCAGCCGCCTGCAAAGCGGGATGGTGGACTGGAATTTTTTGGGAGTCCTTTGTTTTCGGTGTCGGAGAGGAGGTCAGTCATTGTCCGTCCGAAGGATGGGATTTACGTGTCACGGTTTCTGACATTCTGCCGCCAGGAGTTCAGGGGCGCGCAACAGCCTTGCCCCGTATGCTGGTTCCGGCGGATTTTGTTCCCGGATTCGCCTTCAAGCATGGTCCGGCAGAGGTACCTTCCTGCCTCGTCGCTCCAGAAAAGTTCCGGGCAGCGAGGCAGATACCCGTGGCGGCGCTGGGAATCCGTGCATTGATCATGCATGCAGCACCATCCGCAACCAACACAGGGTAGATACGACATGAGGTTCTCCGTGTGCCTGGGACGGTTGGCAGGCCGCCCCAAACCGGCGATCTGCGAGTTTTTCAACAGTCGGTTACGGGGCGCCGAGCTTGAATAATTTCTCGCGGAGGCTAGCCCAAGGGCATGTGATGGTAAAGGGAATTTTGAAAATATGGCGGATCGGCGGCAGCTTGCTGCACGTTTCCGCCAGATGCAGGCGCGTTGTCGGGGAGGGCTGCGCGGAATAAAAAAAGGACCGGAGCGACGTCGCTCCGGTCCTTTTCGCGATCAGGGCATGCCGAGGATGTTCGGGTGATGGAACTCGTAGTACATGTCTTCGATGTGGCACACGGAGCAATTGTCCTTGCTGCCGATGGGGCCGGGATGGCCCTGGTACTGCAGCGGCTGGATGGCGTCGAGGTCCGGGTGGAACGCGTTGGTGGCCGGGAATTCGGCATGGGTCGAGCCGTGACAGGACTCGCACATGAGCCCCGCGTCGTCGGTGCGCGTGCGGTACAGGCCCGCCGGTCCGCGCACCCACTGGTTGAAGGCCGAGGGGTTCTCGCCTTCTGGCGCCTCGAAGCCCACGTGGCAGTTCAGGCAGTCCGGCTGATCGTTCCACGGCGTGCGCGGCTCAATCTCCTCGATGGAGGCCACAAGGCGCGGTTTGACATGGCGCATGAGCAGCTCGGCCTTGGGTTTTCCGGCCTCCTTTTCGGCCTTGAGCAGGGTCAGGGCGTGGTCTTCGAGGGTGCCGTGACAGTTGACGCAGGTCAGGCCCTTTGCCGCGTGCACGCCACGGGCGCAGTAGGTATAGCTGTCCGGCCCTGTGGGGTGACAGGTGTGGCAGGGCTCGGCGCCGGGAGCATCGGGCAGGTAGTTGGCGTGGAAACCGTGAATGGCGGCCGGGAGGTTAAGCAGCTCCGGGTTTCCTGCGGCGTTCAGGAGCGGGTCCGGATGGCAGCTCTGGCAGAGCACGGGCTTGCCCGCCTCGGCCTGGGGCAGCAGCTGGGTCTTGTGCCGTCGGTCATGCCTGGCCAGCACGTCGGAGGCCGTGGTCACGGAGATGCCCATGGCCCCCTCGTGACGCCACGTTCCGCCGTGACAGTTCTTGCAGCCGATCTCGGTGGAGATGGGGGCCACAACCTTGGTACTGGCCAGCAGTTCATCGCTGGCGGCGTCACGGGCCTCGATGGTGAAGACCGGGTAGGGGTTGATGGTGCCGTCATCCATGTAGGGCAGCACCGGGATGCCGTCGGCCACGAAGGAACTGGTCGCGCTCACGGGCTTCATCACTCCGGACATGCCCAGCCCCTTGGCGCTGACGTTGAGCGGGAGCTCCTTGCCGACCAGGGACGGTGCATATTTCCAGAACTCGACGTGATTGCTCGGGTTTTCGAAGCCGGCCGGAGGCGTGAAGGTCAGCTCCACTCCGTCGGTCACGAGTTCAGGCTGAGGGCCGCGCCGGATGAGCTGCGCCATGAGAGTGCTGCCGGGGGGGAGCATGGAGAATCGGCTGTCACTGTCGGAGATGCATTTTTCACCCAGGTTGCACCAGGCCAGGAGTACGTATTCGTCACTGTCCGCATCAAAGGCCGGGATTTCGAGCTCGATTTCCGGTCGCGGCCGCATCTGTTCGGCTGTGTCGGATTCGCCGACAAGTTCCTGTACGATGTAGGCGGCCAGAGCCTTGCGTTCAGGCTCTGTGCCCACAAAGCGGGGCATGTACGCGTAAATCTTGCCCATGCCCGCAATCTGGGCATCCATGCCGAAGGTACCGTATCCCGCGCCCAGCAGCTTGATGTCGCGCAGTGGGCCGCCGATGGCATGACAGGAGGCGCATTGCCCGCGAAAGAGTTCGCGTCCTGCGGCCATGGCGTTTTCAGGGGTGACCTCCTGATGCCGGTGCCAGCCCGAGCTTTTCAGGAATCCTTCGGCGGCGATGGCTTCCTCGGTGCCGACCATGATGGCGTTGGAGTACATGTAACTGTGGATCAGGTAGGGTCTGCGGCCCGCTTCGCGCATGGTCTCGAAGCATCCCATGTACAAAAGGCCGATGACGAGCAGGACCAGGGCCATGGGGCGTTTGATGGAGGCTGGCATGCGCACGGCCATGATCAGCCCGCCGGCGAAGAGAATGGCCGATATCCACACAAATCCCTGCAAGTACGGGGTGATTTCCGGGTTGCCTCCCATGACCATGGCCTGTGAAGCCTCGGGCAGGGCGCTTATGTACCACCAGCCGGACAGGAGCAGAAAGGCGAAGGGGGCCAGGAGCCAGGTCGCGCAGTAGCGCACCAGGGTTTCGCGGGTCGCAGGATCCTTTTCCCAGGTTGCGGTGACGAAGCCGTAAAGTCCGGCCAGAATGAGCGCGATAAAGGTCCGAAAGGCCAGGGCCGGCCAGAACGACGGATTGAAGAACCCGTCCCAGAAATCCTTGGTGGTCAGCCAGTCCCCAGGGGTGAGCATGAAGCCGATGATGCCGTTGATCATGAACAGCGACATCCACCCGAAGAAGAAATAGAGCCAGCCGATGGTCAGGTGGTTGCGCCGGCTCATTTTCCCGAAGGTGTAGAAATAGATGAACAGGGCCACGATTTCGGCCAGGAAAAAGACCCATTCGATGGCCCAGGCAAACACGAAGGTGTGGATGAGCTGGCTGGTGGCTGCCGGCGAGACCAGGGAGATGATGAACCAGATGCCAACGCCGGAGATTCCACCCAGGACCATGGTCACGATGAGGAAGAATTTGGTGTGCCGCTTGGTGTAATCAAGGATCGGCCGGGAGTCTCGGCGGTATGCCAGGTGTTCGGTGAGGACGAGAAAAAGTCCGCCGCCGATGGCGAAATGGGCAACATAGACATGAAAAACGGCGATGAGGGCGATGAGCAGTCCGCCCCCGGCCCAGTGGAGTTCCCAGATAGGAAAGTTCATGAGCGTTCCTCCGAGTCCGTGACTGCGGTGCGAAGCATCCAGGCGACGACGCACAGCCCGGCGGCCAGGGTCAGGATGAAAAGGACAAGCGGGAGGTATTCACCGGTGACGACGCGGTCGCTGACATGGAAATACGGAGCCAGATAGGCGTCCCGGACCAGGTCCCGCAGGAAAAGCATGAGGATGATCGTGGTCAGCGACAGGATCGCCGTGGGCACGACGTTGTAGCTCAGGGCGCTCGCGATGCTGAATATCCCGAGGGTCGCGCCGGTGGCGAAAACCAGGGTGTGCGGCATGGAGCCGCCCAGGAGCAGGCCGCTTACGTGTTCGGGCAGGGCGGTGAGGAACCACAGGCCAAGCGCCATCTGCGCCATGGTCGAGTAGGCGTACCAGTCCACGCCGTGCTTGACCCAGCGCTGTGCCGCGGGGTCGCCCTTGCCCGTGAATTTGTAGAAAAGCGCCAGGGTCAGGCCCGCCACGGCAATGGAGGAGACCACGATGTGCAGGTAGCGCGGCAGCACGGTCGGGTCACCGAGGTTGAGGATGGTGCCCCATGGGTTGTCGAAGTACTCCGACCAGGTCGCGGGGCTCAGCATCAGGGTCATGTTGTTGGTGTAGATGAAGGCCGTGGCCAGCAGGCACAGGGTGGTCACGGCGATGAAGACCGTGCGCAGGCCGCCCAGGGCCGCGTAGCGAAAATCGTAGATGTAGGCGCTGCCGTAAGCGAGAATGACCAGCCCCACCACCGAGATCCAGTATACGGACATGAGCACGCTGCTGGTGTACAGGAACTGTCCGTAGAGGACCTGGATGAAGAGCAGCGGCGCCACGCCGAAGTTGACGGCAAAGGCGATGGTGAAGGGCAGCTTCACGGAGATGGATTTGGTCAGCGGTTCCGAGCTGGCCTTGCCCCGCAGGTGGTGGACTAGGGCGATGATGGACGAGCCGAGCATGATGTTCATGACCAGAATGTGCAGAAGGAAGGTCAGCATCTGAAAGAGATAGAACCAGCCCCATTCGACCGGGATGGGGAGGGCTTCGGGGATGAGACGGGATGGGTCCATGTGCTTCTCCGTTTATTGGGTGTGGTGCTGCCTTGGAAGCCTTTTCCAGTCCGTGTTGTTACCCGAGACAGGGATTGGCGTCAAAAGTTGCGGTCGTGTTTTCGGACAGTTTTTCAAAAAGATCCGCGCCAGGCACGTTCACCCCTGGTTCTGTTTTTTCAGCAGGTCCGCGAAGCGCTCTGCGGGCACGGGGGGGGAAAACAGATACCCCTGTCCGAGCTTGCAGCCCAGCGATTTGAGCAACAGGAGTTGATCCTGCGTTTCAATGCCTTCGGCCAGCGGGGTGATGTCCAGGCTGACGGCGATGCCGAGCATGGCCCGGACCAGGGCCAGGGCGGAGTGCTCGGGCAGGTTTTTGACAAAGGATTTGTCTATTTTCAGAACGTCGAAGGACAACGTGTGTACGTACGACAGGGAGGAATATCCTGTACCAAAATCATCAAGGGCGCGGGCGACCCCCATGCGGTCGATGGTTTCGAGGGTTTCGCGCACGTGGTCGATGTTTTCCATGTATACGGTTTCGGTGATTTCCAGGGTCAGCTGCTTCGCTGGAAGCCTGCTGGCATCGAGGATGTTCTGTACGTCCTGCGCCAGGTTTCCGCGCTGGAAATGCCGGGCGGAGATGTTGCCGGATATGCGCAGGCAGCCAAGGCCGTTTTCGTCCCAGATTCGAATCTGGTGACAGGCCTGGGAGAGGATGCTCAGGTCGATGTCCATGATCAGGCTCGTCTGCTCGGCCACGGGGATGAAATCCGCCGGAGAGACGAGGGTGCCGTCCTGTTTGCGCCACCTGGCCAGGGCTTCGGCCCCGATGATCCGGCCCGTTTCCAGGTCGATGACCGGCTGGAAGAAGGGGACGATTTCTCCGGATTCCAGGGCCTGGCGCAGCTCGCTTTCGATTTCCACCCGGCGCTGGGCTTTGAGGGTCAGTTCCGGGGAATGGAAGCGGTAGATGTTTTTGCCGAACAATTTGGACTGGTACATGGCCAGGTCCGCGCAGCGGACCAGCTGGCCGGCCGATTGCCCGTCCTCGGGGAAGAGTGAGATGCCGACGCTCACGCCGAGATATGTTTCGGAGGTGCCGACCTGGAAGGGTTGGGTGAAGAGGTTGATGAGCTTTTGCGCAACCTGGGCATAGTCTTCCTTGGTGCCGCTCATGTCGGAAACGATGATGAACTCGTCGCCGCCCAGTCGGCCAACCATTTCCGAGGGGGTGAGGATGGAGGAAAGTCGCTGACTGACCTCCATGAGCACGATGTCGCCCACGGAGTGGCCCCACGAATCGTTGATGATCTTGAAGTCGTCGAGGTCGAGCAGGAAGACCGCGAGGCTGCCGTTTTCATGGGAAAGCCCCTGCAGTTTTGCGTCGAGCTTCTCCAGGGCGGACAGGCGGTTCGGCAATCCGCTCAGGGCATCGGTGAAGGCGAGTTCGTGCAGTTTGCGTTCGGCACTCTTGATATCACTGATGTCGAGCAGGAAGGCGATGGACTGCTGTGAGCGGGGGATCATGGCCACGGTGAGCCGGACATGGCGCTGCTCGCCCGATGAATCAACAAGACGCGCTTCGTAGGTTCTGGGGGCCGAGTTTTCGTCACTGCGCCGCTGGGCATGGAAACGCAGCATTCTCTGTACGTCTTCGGGGTGGAAAAAACGGGTCCAGGACGGGCTCTCATCCATTTCTTCCTGTGTGATTCCGGCAAGATGCAAAAATTCCGTATTGGCGACGGCGATGGAGGTGTCTTCGTTTATGAGGATGCCCGGCGTACCGGTGTTCATGAATATTGCCTTGTACCGCTCCTCGGATTCCTGCAGCAGTCGCCGCGTGCGTTCGATTTCCCGGATATCGAGAAATGTCTCGAGAACGTAGTCCTGGCCGTCGCGGGTGACGATGGTGGCGGATTTGAGGATGTCTATTTCCTGGCCGCCTGCTGCGAGCAGCACGCGTCTGGAGTTGTCAAGATTCTGGCCCTGGTCGCAGATCGGACATTTGCCCGCTTCTGCGGCGCACACAAATCTGTGGCAGGCTTTGCCGAGGATGTCTTTCTCCGGTCGCCCGATGAGGTCGCAGGCATACGGGTTGGCGCTGATAATGGTGTTGTCGTTCTTGCGGATGAGCATGACGCCGACTTTGATCGCGCCCAGGATTTCCTGCAGGAATCGCTCGTTTTCGCGGATGGAGTTGAAGGCGGAGTCGACCAGGTTCGAGAGCTGGTCGATTTCGTCACATTCCTGGCCGATCCGGCACAACTGCGCGTCCGGGGCGTCACGTCTGACCTTGGCACTCAATGACGAAAGCCGGGACAAAATTCGCTTTTCAAGAAAGACGATGCTGCTCAGGAAGCCCACAAAACCGAAAACCAGAACCACGGCCAGAGTGGTTTTCATGATCGTGCCGGCCATGGCCGCCACTTCCCTTGGCGCGCTGGCGATAAGGGCTATCGAGCTTCCCCCGGCGGAATCGGGGAGCAGCACGCCGCTCCATATGGTGGCGCGCTCAGAGGCGACCAGCGCCTTTTTCGAATCTTTGGTGGAACGCAGTCCCTGCATGGCTTTTGGCAGTTCCGGCGCGTCCAGGACATGGATTGCAAGGGCCAGTTCGGTACGCTGGGTGAGCTTTTCGACGTAGTCGTCATCGATTTCCTGGACCATCCACAGCCTGCCCCTGGCCGGGCCGGTCTGCTGGGAGGTCAGTACCGATCGACCGGCCGCCATCCAGAGTGATCCGCCGACATTGAAGATAATGGGCTGCCCGCTGAAAAGGTCGTCTTGCGGGTAGGAGAGCCCTGTCTTGCGTATGTGGTTCAGCAGGGCTTCAGGGGGCGTTTCGAGCTCCTCGCCGTCCCCGGGCAAGTACGCGGCGTGGAGGATTTCACCGTACGCCGTCACGAAGGCGATAACGCTCAGGTTCTGGTTGAGGAATACGTCCGGGGTGACGTTGCTGTCCACGTAATCGTGCGACACCGTGTCCATGAACTGATAGGTGTCGTCCCACCAAGCCCAGTCTTTGACCAGGTTGTCGATGCGGACCATGTCCTGCTGGAGCGCGTTGCGTGCCCGGCGCACGTTGGCGGCGGCGATGTCTTGTTCAAAGGAGTCGAGTCGGTCGGTGATGACGAGTCCGACAATGAGCAGGCAGCCAAGGCCCATGGCGGCGAAAATGGAGGTTATGGCAATGATCGCCCTGGAGCGCAGAGTGGTGCGGGGTGAATTTGGCATGCCCGATTTCATAGAGTTGAAGCGCGTTCAGTGCAAATCAAAAAATGGGGCCGCAAGGGGGGCGCAGGTATCATGCCGCCGGCTCCATGGCCTCCTGCATGGCCTTTGTCATTTCTTCAAGAGTGGCTGGCTTGGCGACATAACCGTTCATGCCCGCGGCCAGGAAGGTTTCCTTGTCACCCTCCATGGCGTAGGCGGTCAGCGCTATGATAGGAATGTTTTGTTTTGGACCCAGCGCAGGTGAATTGCGGATGATGCGTGTCGCCTCGACTCCGTTCATGACGGGCATCTGGATGTCCATGAGGATGCAGTTGATATCGTTTGCGGCCAGCAGATCGAGGGCCTGCCGGCCATTTTCGGCCAAAAAGACCGTGTGTCCAGCTTTCTCCAGCAGTTTCTGGGTGGGCAGACGGTTGGACGCATCGTCCTCGACCAGAAGCACGCGCAAATTGCGGCCGGTGTCGCCGGAGGACGTTTGGGCGGTGCTCGCAGGATCTGCCTGGGGTGTCTTCAGGGGCAGGACGACGTGGACGCTGGTGCCTTGGCCGGGGGCGCTTTCAATGGAGATGGTCCCGTCCATGAGACTGACCAGTCTGTGCACGATGGACAGACCCAGGCCAGCCCCCTGGTAATTGCGGGTGTAGGAGTTTTCGATCTGGCGGAACGGTTCGAATATTTCATTGAGCCTGTCTTCGGCAATGCCGATGCCCGTGTCCGTGACGTGAAAGTGCGTGTGACAGAGGTCCCCTTCCTTTGCCCGCTGAGCCGAGATGACAAGGCGCACTTCGCCCCGCTCCGTGAATTTGAGGGCGTTGCCGACCAGGTTGAAAAGCACCTGGCGGATTCGCATTTCATCACCGATCAGGGTTTCGGGCATGCCTGGAGCGAGGCTGCATTTGAGGGCTACGCCCTTGTTTATGGCCGTTCCGGCGAAAAGCCCGGACACGGAATCGGCGACGTCCTTGACACTAAAGGAGGCCTGGCGGATTTCCATCCGACCCGCCTCTACCCTTGAGAGATCGAGGATGTCCGAGAGCAGTCCGGTCAGGCGTTTTGCAGCCTCGGCGGCCATGCGCACATAATCGGCCTGGTCCGCGTCAAGGGGCGTGGTTTCGAGCAGTTGGAGCATGCCCATGACCCCGTTGATGGGGGTGCGGATCTCGTGACTCATGTTGGCCAGGAACTCGCTTTTGGCCTGATTGGCCGTTTCTGCGGCCTCCTTGAGCCCCCGCAGGGCTTCTTCGGCTTTTTTTCTGCTGGTCAAGTCCACGTCCAGGCAAAAGAGTTCCGGTTCGCCTCCCGGATTCACGACGACGACGTGGCTGGAGAAGACCACGACCCTGGAACCGTCCTTGCGCATGAGCGTGAGCTCGGTGGCCGGGATGGCGGTATTTGTTTCGGCCATGGCGGCCATGTCGGCCTTGACGTCATCGCGCATTTCAGGGGGGATGATGAGGTCGACCAGTTTTTTACCGATGGCTTCGTTTCTGGCATATCCATAAAGACGCTCAGACGCCCTGTTCCAGTAGCGCGTGACCCCGTCCATCCCGTATCCCTGGACCGCGACAGAGGGCACTTCCTCGAAGATGTTGCGGAACCGGGCCTCGCTTTCGAGCAGGGCTTCTTCGGCCGCCATGCGCCTGACGATGTCACGGGCCAGGGATTCAGCCATGTTGTTGAACGCCTTGGCCAGGACATCGATCTCGGCGATGTCGGGCGCCGGTGTTACCCTGACGGAAAGATCCCCTTCGCCGACCCTTTTCGCGGCACCGGCCAATTCTTCCAGGCGGGCCACCACGGTCCTGCCGCCCAAAAACCAACCGCTCAGCAAGGTCAGACCGATGGCCAGAAAGAGAACGCCCAGATCGCGCAGCATTCCGCTTTGGGCTTTGGCGTAAAACGCATTGCTCGGCGTGCCCGCAAAAAAGTACATGTACGGGGGGTGGCCCGGGGTCAGACGCAGTTGCTGGAAGGCGACGATGCGCTCCACCCCGTCCGAACCCGTTTCCCTGAGCAGACCTTCCAGCGGTCCGGCGGCAGCCTGGGCGAAAACCTCTTGTTTGATTGGTTCTCCGGGGATGGTCTTTGAGTGTTCGGGGTAGCGAAACAGACGCGTCCCTTTTCTGTCACAGACCCCGACAAAGGAGTTTTCCGGGAAGCGGGTGTGCTTGAAGAGTTCGCCGTAGCGGTCGAGTCTGATACTGGTCAGCAGGACCCCGTCGATCTCGTCCTGCTCGTCAAGAATGGGGTATGCGAAGGTGAAGACCGGAACGTGCAGGGTAACGCCAACGATGTATTCGCCAGTGGCGAAGGTCCGCGTGGCCACGGCTTCCTTGAAATGGGGGGTGTCTGCGAAGCTGACGGGTCCTCGCGCGGACGCGGAGGCGACAAGTTCGCCGTTGCGGTCGACCAGATGCAGGGCCGCGTAGACGGGATTGATGGTGAGCAGGCTCGAAAAGAGGCGATTGCACTCTTCGACGTCGCCCCGTCGCACTTCGGGCAGCAGGGCCAGGCCTTCGAGGAAGCTCTGTGTGGTCAATGTGGTTTGCGTCTGAACCTTTGCTATATGCCTTGAAAAAGCCAGCAGTTCTTCTTCGGCGGCGGATACGGCTCGCTCGTGGTTGCTCAGTCCGGCCAGGACAATGATGACCATGGCGGGGAGAGCCGCCATGAGAAAGAGGATGGCGAGTTTTTTCTTGATTGAGCCGTGCAGCAGCGAAGAAAACATCGGGTCCTCCGGAAATGGCGGCAGGCGAGTTTGGATTCCGGGTTGGTGCCGGCCTGCAAGGGGGCATAAAAGGTGCGCGCGGAGTCTGACGGTGCAGGCCGCTTGGCGACACAGAGTAAAGAATAGCGCACCTTTGTCGCCTGCGGAAGAGAAATTTTTACATATTATGTGTTCCCTGCTGCCGCGAGCAGACTCACCGCTGCCGCACTCCTCCTTTCCCCAGCTTCTCGGCCACACGCTCCAACGTCTTCTCGAGTTCTTCGAACTGCACCGGCTTGGCGATGTAGTCGTTCATGCCGGCTTCAAGAAATCTCTCTCGGTCCCCGGCCATGGCATAAGCGGTCATGGCGATGATGGGGACCTGGGTATCCAGAGCTCCAGAATTTCCGCTTCTGATCCGCCTTGTTGCCTCTACCCCATCCAAGACATCCATCTGGACGTCCATGAGCACGCAGTCGAAGGAATTGTCCCGTAATGACTCCAGCGCTTCGGCGCCGTTCTTTGCCACGACAACGTGGTGTCCCATCTTCTCCAACGTCAATCTGGCACTTACGCGGCAGATCTCATCGTCCTCGACCAGGAGGAGGTGCAACGATGCCGGTAGGTTCGCATCAGCAATGGGCTCCGGGGTTGCCGGAGTAGCCGTGTGTCCAGGAATGCTGAACGGCAGCACCAGGTACACGGAAGTGCCCTGGCCCTCGGTGCTGTCAAAAGCCAGTGTTCCTTCCATGGCGTCGACAAGCTTGAGCGCGATGGCTAAACCGAGGCCGGCACCCTGGTGCGCGCGCGTGAAGTCTTCGGAGACCTGCGTGAAGGGGGCGCAAATCTGGTCGATCTTCTCATCGGGGATGCCAATCCCCATATCGCTGACGATGAACAGTAACCGTGCCATGCCCGACGGATGAGGCAGGAGGGTTGAGACTTCTACCACCACCTCGCCCTGGTCGGTAAACTTCATGGCGTTGCCCACGAGGTTGAACAGGATCTGCCGGACCCGTATGTCGTCGCCGACAACGACAGTGGGAATGTCTGGTGATGGCTTGATAACCAGAGGCACGCCCTTGCTGTAGTTCATGGGTGAGAAGGTCTCGGTCAGGTCCGTGAAGATGTCGGCCAGAGCAAAGGGGTTGCTTGCCAGGGGCATGCGCCCCGCTTCGATGCGCGAAAGATCGAGGATGTCTCCAAGTAAGCTCGTCAGTCTTTGCCCTGCGCGAATGCCCATCTCGGCATACATTTCCACCTCGGTGAGGTCCTCGCATGTCTGGATGAGCTGGAGCATCCCAAGCACTCCGTTGAGCGGGGTGCGGATTTCATGACTCATGTTGGCCAGGAACGCGGACTTGGCGTGGTTTGCGGCTTCGGCCGCCTCCTTGGCGAGAAGCAGTTCCTTCTCGGCACGCCTGCGTTCGGTGATGTCGATGAAGATGCAGTGAGTGCGCAAGAACTCACCGTCGCGGCCGACCTGCACCCTGCCATTGAACGCAACGCGGATGATTCGCCCGTTCTTGGCTACCATGTCGAACTCCACGCCGTCGATGACACAAGCATGCTTAAACAGAGGGAAGTTCGTGTCGAAGTGCTCCTTGAATCCCGGGCCGAGAAAATCCCCGAACCATTTGCCGATCACCTCTTCCCGCTTATAGCCCAGGGTCTCCAGCCATTTTTTGTTCACATCGAGAAAATATCCCTGCTCGTCCAAAGACTGATACGACAGGGGCGCGTTCTCAAAGAGCAGACGGAAGCGGGCCTCGCTTTCCCGCAGCGAATCCTCCGCCTGCTTGCGCTCGGTGATGTCCTGCGCAGCCCCCCAAAGACTGGTAATGCGGCCGTCCGCATCCTTTACGGCCTCTCCCCGGACCCACATCCATCCAGTGATGCCATCTTTTCCCACGGTTTCAAGTTCAAGCTCATAGGGAATTCCTGTTTCCGCGGTATGGGCCAGGGCGGTGGACAGCCTTGCCCAGCTTTCCGGGGTAAACAGTTTCATGTGCTCGGTATATGGCGGCGGGGGCAGGGACGGATCAAAGCCGCACATTCTGTAAAGCTCCTCCGTCCACACGACCTGGTTCGTTGCCAGATCCAAACTCCAACTGCCCAGCCGTGCAATTTGTTGTGAGCTTTTGAGAAATCTGTCGCTCTCCCGCAGCGCCTCTTCAGCTTGGCGTTGCTCGGTCACATCTCGGAACACGCCCAGGATGAGCCTGCTCTCCCCGATCTCAAACGCACTGGCGGAAACATCCGCCAACCGAATTATTCCTCCGGCGGCCATGAATCGTACATTGTTTGCGAGCCCTGGTTCAGCCACCTGGCGTTTGAAGTCCTCGGTTACGCCTTCGATGCGGGGAGTCTCCGGCGAGTGCAGTTCGCGTTGGGGCAAGCCGATGAGTTCCTCCCGGGGGCGACCAAAATAACGTGCCGCTGCCTCGTTGCACTCCACCAGGATGCCCGTGTCCCTGTCGGCCACGAGCACCGGGTCGCTCACGGCGGCGAACAGCGCCCGCAAACGTTTCTCGCTTTCGCGCAACCCGTCATTAGCCGCTTTCGAGCGATTCCTGTGGTGAAGTAAAGCCAGGATCAGGAATGTCTGCATGACGCCGACCAGCAGAAAGCCAATCACCCAAATCCCATATTGTGAAAACAGCGTCTGTGGCTTGTTGATGACAACGCTCCCCTCGGGAAGGGTTGACTCTTTGATCCCGAAGCGTTCCATGACTCCATGGTCGAACATGTAAACGTTGGGGCTTTCCCGCAAGATGGGGATATCCTCGGCACGCAGTCCTCTGAGAATTTGGACGGCCATGGAGGCAGACTCTTCACCCTGCTGGCGTCCACTCACTACGAATCCGCCGATCACGTCTCCGACCAGATAGAAATCCCAGCAGGAATAGATCGGCAAACCGGAAAGGGAGGCAACGATGCGGTTGCCCTCGCTGGTGGAATAGCTTTGCCCCAACCGGTCGCGAAAAAAGGACAGATTCAGGATGAAGGAATCCTGGGGAATCGACTTGAGCTGCGAAGCAAGCTCCTCTGTCGACAGATTAAAGAGCTCAATGACATCAACGCGGTCCGAGAATCCGGTGGCCGCCTGGAGAAACCGCTGACGGTTGAACTCGCCTGTTTCGGTGGAGTCGCTGATCACCGCCATGTGTCTGGCATTTGGATGGAGCTTCAGCGCAACCTCCACGGTTCCCTTGATGTCAAAATCTTCCGTCGCGCCTGTCACGGCCGCATGTCCGGCAAGGCGTTCATCCTTGAAGTTGTTCACACCACAAAAAACAAGCGGTACTCCGGGGAAGTGCCTGTCTCGCAAGGCAAGCATGAGATCAAAGGCCGCGTCATCGGAGACGAGGATAACCGTGGGAGTGAATCCGGAGAACTTGCGCTTCAGGGTTTCGTCAAAGAGCGGGCTGAAGACCTCTGCAGGGAGGCGCTTGGCATCCATGTATTCGATATGGATCTGGGCATCCGGGGCTTCTCTTTGAATCACGGCCAGCATTCCATCCATAATGCTGTCAGTCCAGCGGAAGCCCTGGTGGTAGGAGTGGACGATCAAGATACTCTGGGATGGTTTGGAAGCTTCGGCGGCATGAAAGATGAAAGGCGTACAGAGGAGGGCAAAAACAAGTGTGATGGCTCGATAGTACGTCATGCGCCCCCCCCC